>Ga0102950_1000007_pt1 | contig 81349 bp, 73 predicted proteins | sample SalPon2A_B_D2_MG_FD_78505 | JGI IMG/M metagenome (GOLD analysis project Ga0102950, IMG submission 78505) | Soil microbial communities from South San Francisco under conditions of wetland restoration - Salt Pond MetaG R2A_B_D2_MG | ecosystem: Environmental > Terrestrial > Soil > Wetlands | place...
CATGCGGGGGAGGTCCACGCCTCGCTTCTCGGTGCCGAAAACCAGCTGTATGGCCTCCACCGGGCAGGAGCGCTCACACAGGCCGTGGCCCACGCAGCGTCCGGGGGCCACCGCCCTCGCCTGCCCATTGATGAGACCGAGCACGTCCACCTCCGGGCACGCGCGGACGCAGGCGCCCGATCCGATGCACACGTCGGGATCCACCACGGGATGGAGCGTCACCGGCTCGTGCAGCCCGTAGCGCAGGGCCTGGAGCTCGGCCTCGCGCGTGGCGGCCTCCCGGCGACGGAGCCGCACGATGAACGGCACCATGAACAGGAGGGCCAGGAGGAGGCCCGCGGCCAGGATGATGGCGCCGTCGCTCACGGTCCGAAGGACTTGGAGAGGCTGGTGTAGAGGCGCGTCTCGCCCAGGCCGCCGCCGATCCGGAACTGTCCCAGGATCGAGTAGTGGAATCCGCCCGCGAGCGGAACGTCGAGCCCCAGATCGGCCGCGTGGCTCATGATCCAGAAGCCCTGCGGAGCCTCGGAGCGGTACAGGTCGTACCCCAGGCGCGCGTTCACCCGGCCGAGGGCCTTCGAGAAGTGCGCGGAGGCGGTCAGCACCCGCGTGGTGCCGTTGGTGAACCAGCTCGCCGAGCCGTCGAAGCCCAGCTGGAGCGGCGTGATTCGGCTCAGCCCCAGGTAGCCCGAGAAGGTGTGACCGGTCCCGACCCCCTGGTCGTGGTCGACCGCCGCATCCGCTCCCAGCCAGGCCCCCGGCAGCCGCAGGGTGAAGCCTCCTCGCGCCTCATCGCGCCGGTAGGAAATGAGCACGCTGTCCGACATCCAGTACAGGTACGGCCTGTAGCGCGACACGCCACCGCGCAGGGACAGCTCCTTCGTCACCGGGCCCGAGGCCCACAGCCGCGCCCGCGTCAGGGTCCAGCCCGTGCCCGTCGCCCCCCGGTCCACCTGAGCGTCCTGGGTCAGATACCAGCGGCCCACCCGAAGCCTCTGGGACATGCTCGCGAAGGTGTGGTCGGACAGGCCGCTGCTCGCCGTGGGACGCATGGCCGTGAAGGAGAGTGTGCCGTCGTAGCCCACGGCGGCGCCCGGCGCCGACCGATAGTCCAGGAAGGCACTGGCCTTGGGGAGCTCTCCCTGGGGCGCCTGGTTGCTGCGCTTGGGCTCGAACCCGGCCATGACCCCGCCCCCGAAGGTGTTCCCGTAGTGAAGCATGAGGCCGTCCCAGTATCCGCCGAAGGGATCGTACGGGCTGTAGAAGCGGCCGAGACGCAGGTCCAGGGGCACGTCGGTGAATCGCCTGTCGAGCGAGGCCTCGTAGATCTCGGGCGCCGTTCGCGGATCCACGATGGACGGGCTGCTGATGCGCTGGGTGATCCGGGCGCTAGCATCCAGGCTCAGTCCGCCCGGCAGGTTACGGACGGCGGTCTGGAGCCACAGCGACGGAGTGGCGAACGTGCGGGTCGCGCTCACCGGGTCGCCGCCACCGTACGTGGTCACCGAGCGGCGCAGGTCGAGGTCGAGGGACACCCGACCGGTGGCCGTGGGCCCCGCGGTGAGACCGCCCTCCTCGCCGGCGCCCCGGCGCCCCGGTCCCGCCGCTGCGCCGGCAGCCGCCTCTCCGGACCTCGGCTCACCGACCGCCGCGGCGCCGGCGGCCCGCCCGGCTACGGCGGGCGGCCCGGCGCCGGGACGCAGGTAGAGGATCTGGCCCCTCGTGACGGGGAAGGTCGCCCCGGCGAAGGTGACGACCGAACGCGCCGCCGTGGCCGCGATCACGGTGAGCCGCCCGACCACGGCGCCGGTGCTGTCGCGGGAGACCGCGATCGTGTCGCCGGCCGCGAGCCCGGCTTCCATGCCCGCCTGAAGATACAGGGTGGTTCCGGCGATCTGGTCCACCAGGGCCGGCACGGTGGCGTGACGGGCCCCGGTGTCGGCGACGGCCGGTGCGACCGTGTCGGCAGGCACGGTCGCGGCCAGACGTGGCACGGCGGCGGCCGGCGCGGGTCCCGCCGCCATCCACGCGGCGGCGACGGCCGCTCCCGCCACCAGAAGCCGGAGCGGCCGGCTGTCGTCGGAGCCCGTCCCCTTCGCGCTCACCGTCGACCGCCTGGACTCAATCACCGCCACGCCCCGACGCGTGGCAGGCGTAGCAGGCCTGGCTGTCGTAGACGTAGTTCCGCACCTCCTGGTGCCTGGCGTCGGTCTCGCCCCGCGCATGACATCCTCCCGACGTGCAGGTGAAGGAACTGTAGTCACTGGGCGCGGCCTGGTGACAATCGGTACAGGCGTTCCAGCGTCCCTGGTGGGCTCCCGAGAAGATCGGGAAGAATTTCCCGTCGTGGTCGAAGCTCGCTCCATGGAAGGAGTCGATCGTGTGGCAGTCCAGACACGTCGTCGGGAAGCCGCGGTTGTCGTGGGCCCGTTCGAAGTCGGCCTGGTGGCAGGCGATGCAGTCGTTGGGACCGCTGGGGGCGAACTTGAGCGCGTTGCCCGGCTGGATGTGGCAGCTCCCGCACCTCAGCCGTACGTGCGCGCCGACGAGCGGAAAGCCCGTCATGGCGTGGTCGAACGCTGGAGCGTCCGCCCACGCCCGGGTGTCGTGGCACTGCAGACAGGTCGTGGGGAAGCCCTGAGCCACGTGGTCGATGGACTTGACGGTCTCGAACTCCTTCCGATGGCAGGCGATGCACTGCCGATCCAGGTTCTGGTAGTTCCCGCCGCGAGCGTCGTAGTGGCAGCTCTGGCAGCTCACCTGGAGGTGAGCCCCGGTGAGCGGGAAGCCCGACTGCGCGTGGATCCGGATCGCCGGGACGTCCGCGAAGGACGTCGCGTTGTGGCATTCCCCGCATGCCTGCGCGAACTGTCCGTGGTGGAAATCGGCGTGGCAGGAGGCGCAATCGTCCTGCGCGATCCTCGGGGCGTCGAACTTCAGGTCCAGGTGGCAGCCCCGGCAGGACACGCTCGCGTGCCGGCCGTCGAGCGCGAAGCCGGACCACTTGCGGTGGTCGAAGTCGGGCGGAAGGTGCGCCGGCTTCCAGCTCGCGGCCGTGTGGCAATCGGAGCAGTCCAGTCCGCGCGGAAGCGGCCCGTGCGGGTTCGGGGCACTCTGCTGGGCGCTCACGGGCCCCGCCACGACGGCGAGGACCAGGACGCCGGCCAGCGCGATCGTACGGTGGCGCATCATGAAGCTCCGCGGTTGGCGTGGCAGTCCCGGCACTCGATGCCGACGGGCCGATAGCGGACGACCATCGAGCCGTCCGGGAAGCGCTCCTTCTCATGGCACGAGGCGCAGGGGACGTCGGCGTGGGCGCCCGTGAGCGGGAAGCGCGTGCGCCCGTGGTCGAACCGGGGCGCCGTGGCGAAGGACGCGTCCGTGTGGCAGCTCTCGCACGCCGCGTCGCCGAACTGCCCGTGGTGCGGATCGTCCGTGCGCTCGTGACAGGTCCGGCAGGTCACGTGGTCGAAGCGGAAGGTGAGGTACGTCTGCCCGAGCTTCGGGTTCTCGTGGCACCCCGCGCACGGGACGGCCCGGTGCGCCCCCACCAGCTTGTAGGTCGTCTCCCGGTCGTGCCGGAACAGGTCGAAGGTGGACGGCTTCCAGGCATCCTGGCCATGGCACGACCCGCACGTTCCGCTGTCGGCGAGCGCGTCGAAGGCGCCGTGGTGGTAGTCCAGGTGGCAGGACCTGCAGCTCTTCGCCAGGGGCGGCGGATAGGGCCGGCTCGAAGTGCCGGGCTTGAACGCCATGTGAATCGAGCTGTCGGGCGCCGTGCCGGCCACGTGGCAGGTGGCGCACGAGATGGAGGCGTGGCGGCCCACCAGCTTGAAGCCGGTCTTCGCGTGGTCGAAGCGCCGCTCGAAGGTGCCGCGGTCGAGCTTCTTCCAACCGGATGTCGTGTGGCACGACGTGCACTCGGGCCCCATGCCGCCGCCGTGGGGATCCTCGTGGCAGGAAGTGCACGCCCCGAAGGAGAGACCGGTATAGCGCACCCAGTGTCCGGAGGAGCTCCTCTCCGTGCGGTGGCACTTCTCGCAGGCCACCGTACGGTGCGCGCCCGTCAGCCGGTACCGTGCCCGGTCGTGGTCGAAGCCGGGCGCCTTCTTCCAGGTCTCGGTCGTGTGGCAGCTCGAACAGGCCCGGCTCTCGAACTGCCCGTGGTGCGGATCGTCGGTCCTGTGGCAGTCCACGCAGGCCGACCCCAGGCCCAGGTAGGTGCCGGCCAGGGCGCCGTGGCGGCTCTTGAAGGCACGGACGGCGGAGTCCGTGATGAAGTCGGGCTTGTGGCACGAGTGGCAGGCGGCCCCGGCGTGCTTCCCGTCCAGGCGGTACCCGGTCTTCGCGTGGTCGAACGCGGTCGTGTCGAAGCGGACCAGCGCCGCGTCCGGCCCCAGGTGGTCCTTGTGGCAGGAGGCGCACGGCTGCCCGACCAGGGTGGAGTGGTAGCCCTTCTTCGCTTGGATGCGTGCTTCGAGCGGCGTGTGGCAGGCGAGGCACCTGGCGTCCAGGACCCCACGCTTGCCGAGCTCGTGACACGACGTGCAGCGCCGGATCCCCTCGAGGTCCGAGTGGGCGGCCGCCAGCTTGCCCGGGGAGATGAGCTGGGCCGCCGCTCCGTGCGCGCCGCCGAGCAGGAGGAGAAGCGCCAGCGGCAGTCCCGCCAGCGCCCGGCGCCCCCCCGCCCGGCCGCTCAGAAGATCCACCTGTAGCCGAACAGGAAGGCCACCGTGACGTGCACGGCCACCACCACCAGCACCACGTAGGCGAGCGGGAGGTGGAAGGCGTGCCAGTAGCGGAACGCGCGCTGGAAGGGGGTGAGGAGGAGGATCTGCTGCCGGAGCCGCGCCCTCTCCTGTGCCAGAGCGAGGGCGTGGCTCCGGACCGACTCGGGCAGGCCTCGACCCTCCAGCGAGCGCCGCATCCTGCGTCGCTGGCCTCGCGAGCGGAGGTCGAAGCGCACCGCCTCGATCGCGGCCCGCACGAAACCGGTCCGCTCCGGCATGGCGAGCGGCTCGGGCGCGACGAGGGCCGCGACCTCCTCTCCCACGTCCCCCCGGATCTGTTCCAGAAGCCCGCGCTGGCGCTCCTCGAGGGCCTGCAGGGAGAGGAACTGCCCGTTGAGCGTCTTCGGAATGCGCACGTACACGTAGCGGCCGAACACGCCGCTGGCCACCACGATCACCATGCTCCAGAAGGCGATCGCCACGATGCCATCGACCTTGAAGCCGGTGTGCAGCACCACCAGGAAGGGCCCCAGCGTGCACAGGAAGATGTGGAAGTCCAGCCACCCACCGAGATTGCCCGCGTGGCTGAAGCGCTTCACGCGCTTGCGAATCGAGTAGGTCCCCACCCCCACGATCAGCATCAGGGTTCCCAGGATCCCGAGACCGTGGCCGACCAGGCCGGTCGAGGAGAACAGGTCGTTGAGGGGGGAGTAGGCGCGCTGCACGGGAGAAAGACGGTAGTAGGGCAGCCCCCAGACCAGGGGGACGGCCGCGACCGCGATCCACACGAGCACCAGCAGGTGCCGACCCAGCTTCTTCATCACACGGCCGCGCTCCAGCAAGGGCCACGCCCGGCCGGAAGGCGCTGCGTCACAAAGACTTGTCAGGCAATCCGGCTCGAGAAGTCCAGAACTAATACACCTGTAGACGTAAAGGTTTCACATCGCGGAACCGTCCGGGGGGCGCCGGGGAGGCCCACACTCGGGCCCAGGCGGCGCGACAACGCAGAAGGGAATCGGAGGCGGAGGCAGGCGGGCGGAGCGCGGGCCACGCCGCTCCGGCGCCGCGCGTGACGGGCGACGGGCGCGGCAGGGGCTCGGGCCGGGTCGGCGACCGGTCCTCCGGGGTCAGCGGCCCTCGAACCACTCCCTCCTGGGGAAGGTGAGGACGAAGCCGATCGCCAGCACCGGGACGGCCAGGAGCACGATGCGTCGGTAGCCGAACAGCAAGTAGAACACGCCGGCCAGCACCCCCGGCCCCTCGAGGAGGGCCCAGGCGACGAGCAGGCCTCCCTGGACGCGCGCCGCCGCCGCCCACGGACCTTCCTCGCCGGACCGGCGCGCCTCGCGACCCGCCCGAACGGCGCGGCCCCGCAGGGCCAGCGCTCCGAGGAGGCCGCCCGCCGCCGCAAGCCCGTACAGCTCCAGGGCCGCACGCGGACCCAGGAAGGCGGTTCGGGCCATGCCGCTTCCCTCGCGGCCCACGATGAACCAGGCCACGACCCACAGGAGCACGGCGCCCAGCGCCATGGCCAGCGCCACGACCCGGGCGGTGGTCAGCATGGTGTCCGTCGATCGGGACGTCATCGGCCTTCTCCCGTGCGAATCGTCCGCGGCCCCCGCACGCGCCCGTGCGCCGCTCCGATCAGCCGCCGCCCCCCGACGACGCCTCCGGCCGGCCGTGGCCTCCGAAGGCCTCCGGGTGCGCCTCGTCCCAGGGGGTCGCGGCCTGGTAGGCGGCCGCGGCCTCCAGCGCGGCCGCCTCCCCGTACATGCGGCCGCAGAACGTGATGCTGGCCGGATCGCCGTTCTTCCGGAATCCGTCCGGCACCGCCACGCAGGGATGGCCGGTCAGGTTGGTGACCAGCAGGTTCCCCCCGGCGAACGCCGGCGACACGTACACATCCACGCCCTTCAGCAGGTCGCGCATCCTCTCCTGCAGCAGCCGGCGGACGCGGTTGGCCTCGATGTACTCGACCGCCGGGATGAAGCGCGCGGACCGGAAGATGTTCGGCCACGCGTTCGAGGTCTGCCGCACGAGGAGCGAGTCCCGGTTGGAGCGCGTCAGGGTGTCGAAGGCCGCGGCGGCTTCGGCGTCCAGGATGATGCGCAGCGCGTTGACCGGAAGATCGGGCAGCTCCAGCGGGACCAGCCGCGCGCCCCGGGCCCGGAGCACGTCCAGGACGGCGCGGTCCAGCTCCCCACCCTGCCGTTCCCCGTCGAACGCCGACTTCAGGTAGCCGACCCTCAGGCCGGCGAGCCCGGTCCCGGCGCGATAGGGGAAGGGCCCGCCCACGGCGGACGGGTCGGCCGGATCGGGGCCCCGGATCACGTCGAACACGATGGCGCAGTCGGAGGCGTCGCGGCACAGCGGCCCGGCCTTGTCCATCGTCCAGGACAGCGCCATCACGCCGTGCTTGCTCACCCGGCCGAAGCTCGGCCTCAGCCCCGTGATCCCGGTGCGGGTCGAAGGCGACACGATCGAGCCCAGCGTCTCGGTGCCGAGCGCGAAGGGCACCAGCCCGGCCGAGACCGCCGCGGCCGGCCCGGCCGAGGAGCCGCTGGAGCCCTCCTCCGTGTTCCACGGGTTTCGCGTCATGCCGCCGAACCACACGTCGCCCATGGCCAGGGCCCCCGAGGTGAGCTTGGCGACCAGCACGGCGCCCGCGTCCTCGAGCTTCCCGACCGGCGTGGCCGTCTCGTCGATCACCTGGTGCTCGTAGGGCTTCGCCCCCCAGGTGGTCGGGTAGCCGGGCACGGCGTACAGGTCCTTCACGCCGAACGGAATGCCCTGCACGAGGCTCTTCACCTTCCCGGCGGCGAAGTCGCTGTCGGCCCGGCTCGCCTGCCGGAGGGCGAGGCTGTCGGTGAGCGTGACCACGGCGTGCAGCTCCGGGTCGAAGCGCCGCAGCCGGGCCAGGTACATCCGCGTGAGCTCCACCGAGGTCACCTGCCCGGAGCGAAGAAGGGCGGCCAGCTTCGGGATCGGCCAGAACGCCACTTCCTCCAGCTTCGCCGGCCGCTTCACTTCGCCGGGCACGGGCGCGAGCTCCGGAGGTCGGTCGGCGATCGGCTCGGCGGGCGGCAACGGGTGGAAGAAGAGGGCCGGTCGGTCGGCGTTGGAGAGGGGCACCGAGCGGATGGCCTCGTAGGCGTTCCGCCGGTCTCCCCGACCGGAGAAGTCGTTCCCGAAGCGCCCGCGCCGGGCCAGCAACGTGTCCAGCTCGGACCCCGTGTAGGAGAGCCCCATGACCTCGAGGGCCGCCTCCAGGTCGGCCCGGGTGACCTCGGGCCGGGTCGGCATGGTGTCCGCTTCGGCCCCGCCCTGCTGCGCTCGCAGGCCCCGGGGCGCGGCCGACGCCAGCGCCGCGAACGAGATCCCCGTCAGCACGGCGAGGATGGGACTCCGTCCGGACCCGAACGAGAACGCGCGCATCATGAGTGGCCTCTTCCTCGGGGAGATCCGTCCATGCTCCACCCGCTGGCCCCGCGCGAGCCGCCGCGCTTCCCTCCCCATGGAGCGGATCGGCCGCTGGACCGCGGCCAAGCTACGGTGACGCCACCCCGGGGGGAACCGCCGGGCCGACCCCGCGCCGCCGCACGATGAGTCGGTACAGGACCCAGGCGAGTCCGGTGTTGAACAGGGCCGAGTACAGCACGTCGGAGAGGAAGTGCTTCCCCTGGACGATGCGCTCGAACCCCACCAGCAGTCCGAAGGCCACGACCCCCACGGAGGCCCACCGCCGCCGGTGGCGGTCCGGGATCAGGAAGACGAACGCCATCAGGAAGAAGGGCACGGAGACGTGGCCCGAAACGAAGGAGCAATTGGTCGAACACTGGTGAGCGGGGAGGAGCGGCGTCGTGAACACTCGGTCTCCGCCGAAAGCCGTCACGTGGAGCGGACGTGCCCGCCCCCAGTGGTCCTTGAGGAGCACGTTGGTGAGGAGTCCGGGCCCGAGAGCGTAAGCGGCGGCCAGGTAGCTCACCACCCGTCGCCGCCGCCCGGACGTGCCCCGGCGACCCCACACCCGGGCCAGCGCCGCCACCAGACCGATGCCCAGGATCCAGGACAGGCCGGGGATCACGTACACGGCGAGCCGATGCGCCCACGGTTCGCCGCCCAGGTAGAAGCCGCGCGAGGCCGAGTAGAACAGCCCGGAGACCCGAAGGTCGAGCCGCGGCTCGATCAGGTAGGCGAGGCTGACCGCCGCGAACACGCTCCAGTAGAGGAGCGCCCCGTGACCCGGCTCGCGCACGGCCGGCGCGCCGGCCCCGGGAGCGGCATCACGAGGCCGCCTCTCTCCCGTCAGACCAGGCCCTCGCGGCGCATCCAGGCCACCGTGCGCTCGAGCCCGCCCGCGACTCCGGCCCGCGGCGTCCAGCCCAGCTCCCGGCGGGCGCGCTCGGCCGGGAACACGAACCCTTCGAGGGCCGCGAGCCCGACGAACAGGATGATGGGATAGGCCGGGTCGGGCGGGCCGTCGGCCGCCGGCCCCGCCCCGAGCAGGGCGGCGGCTTCCTCGGGCGCGATGGAGCGGGGCTCGATGCCGGCGGCGTCCCCGTAGCCGCCCGCGTACTCGGCCCAGGGCACCGGGGCGTCGCAGGCGTTGAAGGCCTGGCCGACGGCCGCGTCCTCGACGGCGGCCAGGAGGAGCAGGTCCACGAGGTCGTCCACGTACACGCCGCCGAAGGGGCTCGATCCGTCCCCCACCAGCACCGGGATGCCCTCCCGGATGCAGGCCCACATCGACACCGTCCAGATTGCCGACCGCGGGCCGAACACGCACGCCGGGCGCACGATCGATACCTCCACCCCGGCCTCGCGGCCCGCCTCCCGGACCGCCACCTCGGAGCGCGCCTTCGTGCGAGGATAGGCGGCTTCCGCGTCGATCCCGAGCGGCATGGACTCGTCGACGACCCGCCGATCGGGCTCCCCGTACGCCGACACGGAGCTCACCAGGACGAAGCGACTCACGCCGGCCGACCCCGCGACCCGGACCAGCTCACCCGTCGCCGCCACGTTGAGCTCGGCGGCCTCCTCGACGTCCTGCGAGAGGGAGGCGGCGGCGTGGAACACCACGTCCTGCCCCTCCACGAGCTCGCCGAAGCGGTCCACCTCCAGGAGGTCGGCGGCGACCAGCTCCACGCCGACATCCTCGAGCCGCCGGACCCTGTCCAGGCTGCGGCCCACTCCGGTCACGCGGGCGCCCTCACCCCCCACGAGCCGCGCCGCGAGCCGGGCCCCGATGAAGCCGGTGGCTCCCGTGACCAGCACACGACGGTCGCGGAGCGGCGATCCGGGTAGATAGCCTCGGGTGACCATGGACGGAGCCTAGGAGCGCATCCGCGCGCTGTCAAAGAGGAGCGCGGTGCCTCGGGGAGCGGTCCTCTCAGCCGACGCCGTACAGTCCCTCGCGGTCCCCATGGCGCTCGGCCAGCTCCCGGGCCAGGCCGCGGTGCTCCGGTCGGCCGAGGCCCGGATCCTCCGCCACCAGCTCCCGCGCCCGGCGTCGGGCCTGGGCCGCCAGGTCGGCGTCCCGCTCCAGGTCGGCGTGACGCAGCGCCGGCACGCCATGCTGCTCGGGACCGAACAGGTCCCCCTGCCCCCGCAGCCGGAGGTCCGCCCGCGCGAGCTCGAACCCGTTGGTGGTGGACGCGAACACCGCCAGACGCTCGGGCGGCTCGCCGCTCCCGGAGTGGAAGGCCACGCAGTAGCTCTGCTCGGCGCCCCGCCCCACCCGGCCCCGGAGCTGGTGGAGCTGGGCCAGCCCGAAGCGCTCGGCGTCCTCGATGACCATGAGGGTCGCGTTGGGCACGTCGATGCCCACCTCGATGACCGTCGTGGCCACCAGGATCTCGGCCTCCCCGGCCAGAAAGCGGCGCATGACGGCGTCCTTCTCCTCCGAGGAGAGGCGTCCGTGCAACAGCTCGACGCGCAGCTCGGGGAAGCGGTCGGCAAGCCGGTCCCGCATCCGCGTGGCCGAACGGGCATCCACCGCCTCGGACTCCTCGATCAGGGGGTAGACCACGTACGCTTGCCGTCCCTCGGCGATCTTCTCCCGGAGGAACGCGAACGCGGCCTCGCGCGCCGCCGGGCCGCGCACCCCCGTCACCACGGGACGCCGCCCGGGCGGCATCTCGTCGATGACGGACAGGTCCAGGTCGCCGTACAGGGTCAGCGCCAGCGAGCGCGGAATCGGTGTGGCCGACATCACGAGCATGTCCGCGGCACCCGAGGCGTCCCGCAGCAGGCGACGCTGCTCGACCCCGAAGCGGTGCTGCTCGTCCACGACGGCGAGGCCGAGGTCGTGCCAGGCCACGTCCTCCTGGATGAGCGCGTGCGTCCCGACCACGAGGCGGATCTCCCCCGCCGCCAGGCTCTCGAGCCGATCCCTGCGCTGCGCCGGCGTGAGTCGGCCCGTGACCAGCACGGGCTCGACGCCCAGGTCCGCGGTGAGCTCCGACAGGGTGCGCAGGTGCTGCTCGGCCAGCAGCTCGGTCGGGGCCATGAGCGCGGCCTGGTGGCCCGACTCGACGGAGCGCAGCAGCGCCGCGGCCGCCACCACGGTCTTCCCACACCCCACGTCCCCCTGCAGCAGCCGGTACATGCGCTCGGGCCGCTCCATGTCGGACCGGATCTCGGCCCAGGCCCGCGCCTGGGCCCCCGTGAGGCGGAAGGGGAGTCCCTCCAGGAAAAGCCCGGTGAGGTCGGCCGCGGCCTCGTGGGCGATCCCGCGGCTCTCGCGCTTGAGCCGGTGCCGGGCCCGGGCGTGCAGGAGCTGGAGGAACAGGAGCTCGTCGAACGCCACCCGCCGCCGGGCGGGCTCCACCTCGTGCATCGACCGGGGCACGTGCAGGGCCCGCAGGGCCACGCCCAGGCCCGGCAGCGCCATCGCCTCCCGCCACTCCGGCGGCACCGGATCCCGCTCGTCGGCTTCTCGGAGGAGATCGGTCAGGTTCTCCCGGACGATCCCGCGGATCTGCCGGTGGCTGAGCCCTTCGGTGGCGGGGTACACGGGGAACACCCGTCCGCCCCGCTCCCCGGCCGCGTCGTCCCCTTCCCCGTCACCGTCCTCCTCTCCCGACGCCAGGACGGTGAACTCACGCGGCTGGAGCTGGCGGCCGTGGAAGAAGCGCACCGGGCCCGAGGCCAGGAGAAGATCTCCCTTCCGCAGGCTGCGGTCGAGCCACGGCTGGCCGGGCCACGCGGCCTCGATGAGCCCCGTGTCGTCCCGGAGCACGGCCCGGAAGATCCGCAGCCGCTTTCGGGTGGGCAGCACGCCCTGCGACACGATCCGGCCGATCACGGTCGCCTCGTCCCCCGGCTCCAGGGACGCGATCGGCGTTACCGTGGTGGCGTCCTCGTAGCGGTGAGGCAGGTGGAAGAGGAGATCCCGGCCGGTGCGCACCTCGAGGCGCGCGAAGCGTTCGGCCCGCCGGGGACCCACGCCCTTGAGGTACTGGACGGAGCTGGAGAGGAGGGAGCGGCCGCTCAAGGCGCGGGCCTCACGCGGGACCCAGGATCCCCTCCACGAAGCGCGAGGGGTCGAAGGGCTCCAGGTCGTCCGGCGTCTCCCCCGTTCCCACCAGGCGCACCGGAAGGCCCGTCTCCCGCGCCACGGCCACCACCGCCCCGCCGCGGGCCGTCGAGTCGAGCTTGGCGAGGACGAGGCCGCTGAGCGGGACCCTGTGTCCGAACTCCCGTGCCTGGACCAGGACGTTCTGTCCCGAGGTCGCGTCCACGACCAGGAGCCTCTCGTGGGGGGCGCCCTCCACCAGGCGTCCGACGACCCGGTCCACCTTGGCGAGCTCGTCCAGCAGGCCCCTGTGGGTGTGGAGACGCCCGGCCGTGTCCAGGATCACCAGGTCCTCGCCTCCCTCCACCGCGGACTCGACCGCGTCGTAGGCCACGGCCGCGGGATCCCCGCCCTGCTGGCCGCCCACGAAGCGGGCACCCGTGCGGCGGGCCCAGGTCTCTAGCTGCTCGCGGGCCGCCGCCCGGAACGTGTCTCCGGCCGCCAGGACCACGCTCTTCCCCGCCACCCGGGCCCGGTGCGCGAGCTTGGCCGCCGTGGTCGTCTTGCCGCTGCCGTTCACCCCCAGCAGAAGAACGACGCAGGGTCCCTCCGCCGGCCAGCGGAGATCCTGGCCGGGCCGCGCGTCCCCTTCTCCGCGGGGCTCCAACAGGATCTCCCGCACCCGGTCGGCCAGCCGCTCCCGGAGCTGGGGCTCGGTCTTCACCTCGCCGCGCTGCGCGGCGCGCTCCAGGTCGTCCACCAGGTCGAGTGCCGCATCGAGCCCGAAGTCCGACTCCAGGAGAAGGCGCTCGAGCTCCGCGATCGACGCCTCGTCGATGCCTCGGACCAGCGTCCCCACGTCGGTGAGGGCGATGTCCTTGATGCGCTGCCAGAGGGAGGCCTTCCTCCCCACGTCCAGCCTGGTGTCGCTCACGGGGCCCCGGTGTCGAAGTCACGGCGGGAGCCGCGCGGCCGGGGCGCGGCGTCGTCTCGGGAGAATATACCGACCGGGGCCGGAGCGGATCCGGCGCCGGCTCGTTCGCGTCCCGCTACTCGGAGGGCTCCCGGCCGCGATCCGTGTCGCCCGGTGCCGCGGCCAGATGCGCGGCCGGCGGGAAGCCCAGGCCGTCGAGCCGTTCCAGCCGCCGATCGCGGCGGCGCTCGAAGCTGGCGAGCTGGCTCTGGGGCACGGGCTTGCCGGGAGGGAGCTTCACCCTTCTCGGATCGCGCTGGACGCCGTTCACCAGGAACTCGTAGTGGAGATGCGGGGCCGTGGCCAGGCCCGTCATCCCCACGTAGCCGATGACCTGATTCTGCTGGACCCGGACTCCGGGGTGGATGCCCCTGGCCAGCCCGCTCAGGTGCGCGTAGCGGGTGCGGTACAGCGAGTTGTGGCGAATCTCGATCATGCGGCCGTAACCGTCCCACCACCCCGCCCGGGTCACCACGCCCGCCCCCGTGGCGTGCACGTTCGTGCCGCGGGCGGCGCCGTAGTCGATGCCCCGGTGCGCCCGCCATCGATGGAGGATGGGGTGGTAGCGGCGGCGGCTGAAGCCCGAGGTGATCGGGCTGAACTTCAGCGGGGCCCGCAGGAACGCCTTTCGGGTGGCGTTGCCGTTCTCGTCGTAGTACTCCTCCGGGCCATCCGCCGTGACGAACCGCACGGCCGGGAGCCGTCGTCCCTGGTTCAAGAACTCCGCCGCGAGCACGTCGGCCCGGCGCACGCTCCCGTCCGGGCGCACCTCGCGCCGGACCATCACCCGGAAGGCGTCACCGGGGCGGATGTCGCGGAAGAAGTCCACCTGCCACGCGTAGATCCGCGCCAGCTTGAGGAAGATCTCGACGTTCTCGTTGGGAGCCAGGCGCGCGGTGTCCCCGAACAGCTCGGAGGTCCACAGGTTGGACTCGATGACGCCCCCCACGTAGAGGGTGTCGATCGAGACCGACACGGAGTCGATCCTGGCTCTCCATCCCTCGCGCCGGTGGTCCAGGACCAGGGTCCGATCCTGGTCGAGGGCCAGCGCCACACGGTCCGTGGTCTCGGGGACCCGTGCCGCCATCCGGACCACGAGCCCGCGCGGCAGCTTTCGCGGGTTCACGTGGGCACGGATCGCGGTCAGGACCTGGGCGTAGCCGTCTCCGCCCAGACCGGCCGCGGCGAGAACCTGCCCCAGGCTGCGGCCCGCTCGAAGGGTGTCCGCGTCCCGCACCACCGGCGGAGCCGCCGCCGGCGTGGGCACGGGAGTGAGGGCGGGGTGAGAGTCGGGCGGGTCGGGGGGACGGGGCGCCTGGGACCCGCTGCTCCGGGCGATCAGGCTCACGAGCAGAACCGACGCGAGCACGACCCCCGCGGCGATACCGAGGACGCGAAACCGCGGTCCCCCGGAACCGGGATCCCCGTGCGCGGCGGGGTCCGGCGGTGGCTCGAGCTCGTGGGGCGTCGATGGCATGCGCTCTCCGGGTGCCTGTTTCGCGGACTCAGTCCATCTGCCGCCGGATGAAGGTCGGGATCTCGAGGTCTTCGAGGTCCTCGCGGCGCGTGGGACGCGAGTGCTCCTCCTCTTCCCGCCGCTCCGGCGCCTTCTCTCGCTCGGGGGCGGGCTCGCCGACCTCGCCCTCGTCCTTCACCAGCTTCGGACCGACGAAGGCCGCGACCGGCTCGCGCTGCCGCGTGGGAACGCGCCTGACCGGAGCCCTCTCGACGCGTTCCTCCTCTTCCTCCTCGACGACCGCGCCGAAGCCGGTGGCGATCACGGTCACGCGCACCTGGCCCTCGAGGCCTCCGTCCTGCACGGCGCCGAAGATCATCTCGGCCTCCTCGCCCGCCGCCTCCTGGACGATCGAGTTGATGGTCGTGACCTCGTCGATCGTCAGGTCCGGACCACCGGAGATGTTCACGAGGACGCCCGTGGCCCCGTTGATCGATACGCTGTCGAGCAGGGGAGAGCAAATGGCCTGCTGGGCCGATTCGACGGCCCGGTTCTCCCCGGTGGCCTTGCCCGTTCCCATGAGCGCATCGCCCCGGTTGGACATCACGGTGCGCACGTCGGCGAAGTCCACGTTGACCTCGCCGGTGACGCTGATGAGGTCGGAGATCCCCTGCGTGGCGTGGAGCAGGACCTCGTCCGCCTTCTTGAGCGCGTCCCGGAAGGTCGTCCCCTTCCCAACGACCGACAGGAGCCGTTCGTTGGGCACCACGATCATCGTGTCCACGGTGCGCCGGAGCTCGCGCAGCCCGATCTCGGCGTGGCGCATCCGCTTGCGTCCCTCGAAGTGGAACGGACGCGTCACGATCGCGATGACCAGGGCACCCATCTCGCGGGCGATACGTCCCACGGTGGGCGCGGCCCCCGTGCCGGTGCCTCCTCCCATACCCGCGGTGACGAACACGAGGTCCGCTCCATCCAGCGCCCTGCGCACCTCGTCCTCGGACTCGGCGACGGCCTGCCGACCGATCTCCGGCCGGGCGCCGGCCCCGAGTCCACGCGTCAGCTTCTTCCCGATCTGTATGGTGAGGTGGGACTCGCAGCGCTTCAGCGACTGGACGTCCGTGTTGATCGCGATGAACTCCACGCCCTCGAGCTGCTCGGCGATCATGCGGTTGATGGCGTTGCCACCCGCGCCGCCGACGCCGACCACCTTCATCTTGGCGTTCCGTGCCATGCTGTCATCGAACTCGAAGACCATGCTGTCCTCCTCTAGAAGAAGTCCCTCAGCCACTCCGTGACCCGGGCCAGTGTCCGGCCCGCTACGCCGCCTCCTCTTCGTCCCTCCCGCATCTTCCCGTACAGCGCCAGGCCCACGGCCGTGGCGAACTTGGGCCGCCGCACGGCGTCGGCGAGTCCCGTCAGGTCCGCGCCGGGCTCGCCGAGCCGCACCGGCAGGTTGAACACGCCCTGCGCCAGCTCCACCGCGCCGGGCAGGGACACCGTACCTCCCGTCAGGACGATTCCCGTGGCCAGGCCTTCGCGGAGGCCCGCCTCCTCGAGATCGTCGTAGACCAGGCCGAAGATCTCGTCGAGGCGCTGCTCGATGATGTGAGCCAGCAGCTCCCTCGAGACCTTGCGGGTGACGCCGGGCGCCGGGCCCGGCACCTCGAGCCGCTCCTCGCGGTCCACCAGGGCGGCGCGCGCGGCGCCGAACTCGCGCTTGAGCCGCTCGGCCTCCTCGACCGGGACGCCGAGCCCCTTGATGATGTCGTTCGTCACCGACTGCCCCCCCCAGCGCAGGGACGTCAGCCGGCGGATCTTGCCGCTGTGGAAGACGGCCACCTCCGTGCGGGCTCCGCCGACCTCCAGCAGGGCCACACCCGCCTCCCGCTCGCTGTCGCGGAGGACCGCGAGGCTGCTGGCCAGGGGCTCCAGCACCAGCTCCTCCACGCCGTAGCCGGCGCGGTCCACCGCCCGCCGCAGGTCGCGGCACGCGGCCGAGTCGGCGGTCACGATGCACAGCTCCGCCTCGAGCCGGGTGCCGCTCATCCCGATCGGCGCGTGGATCCCCCCCCGGCCATCGACGGCGTACTCCTGGGGTATCGCGTGCACCAGCTCCCGGTCGGGCGGCACGACCACGGCGCGCCCCACTTCGTGGACGCGGGCCATGTCCTGGTCGGTGATCTCGTGGCCGGACACGGCCACCACGCCCGAGCTCGACCCCACCTCCACGTGGGCGCCGGTGAGGCCCACGTAGGTGCTCTCCACCTCGAGGCCCGCCATGATCTCGGCTTCGCGGACGGATTCCCGGATGGAGCGCGTGGTGGCCTCGAGGTCGGTGACGGCCTCGCTGCGCAGACCCTCGGTGCGGGCGATCCCCACGCCCAGGACCCTGTCCGGTCCCTCGCCGTCGGGACCCGACTCGAGGATCACGGCACAGGTCTTGGTCGAGCCCACGTCCAACCCCACCGCCACGCGCGGCCCGCCGATCACGACTCCCCCTTGCCCGCCACGACCACCTGCCCATCGAATCGGGCGTCGACGCGCGCGGCCGAGGACCCGCCACCACGGGCGGCCAGCGCCGCCTCCACGCGCCGCAGCCCCGCCTCCGGATCCGAGTCCGGCAGATACACCCGGCGCGCGTCGCCCCCCCCGGTCATGAACACCTCGACGCCCCCCGGCACGCGCAGGAACTGGGACGCACTCCGAACGAATCCCGGCTCGGCCGACCGGAGCCGGTCCAGGACATCGAGCAGCCGCCGGCTCCCCGGATCCGACAGGTGCCCGCCCTCCACCGTGGCGCCGGATCCCAGGATGGGCAGGTCCAGGTCCGCCTGCGCCGGATCCAGGGGCAGGAGGTGCCCCGCCGAATCGACCGGGACGAGGTCCGGCGTCGGGACCAGGGCCACAGGCTCGATCTCGGTCACATGGATCTCGATCCGGTGCGCGCCCGTCCGGCGCACGCGCGCGTCCGCGATCATCGGGTCCGACCGCACCCGCGCCTCCCAGCGCGCCGGGTCGTCCCACACGGAGGCGTCCGGCTCGACCGAGGCCAGGGACGCGACGCGGTCGGGCGGCACGTAGTGGGTGCCGACCACGCGCACTTCCTCGACGCGGAACCCGGGCAGCCGGGCCAGCACCGCCGGGGCCCAGAGTGGAGCCCCGGCCCCCACCGCGGCCGCCATGGTGGCCACGTAGACCCGGCGACGCGTGCGGCGCGTCACGGGACGTCCCGGCCGCTCACGGCCCCGGCGCAGGCGTGCGCGAGCTCGGTGATGTCGCCGGCGCCCATGAACAGGAACAGCGTCCTCGGACTCTGGCCCGCCGCCGCCGCGCGCACGAGGTCGAGCACCTCCTCGGCGGAGGTCTCCTCCACCGGCGCCGCGTCGGTCACCGGGGCCACGGAAGCCGCGCGGAGGACCAGGCTCGCGTCGACCCCCTCGATCGGAACCTCTCGCGCGCCGTAGACCGGCAGGACGAAAGCCAGATCCGCCCCCCCGGCCAACGCCGCGGCGAACTCGGCGGCGAAGCGGCGGGTGCGCGTGTAGAGGTGCGGCTGGAAGACGGCCACCAACCGCGCGCCGGGCGCCAGATGCCGGGCGGCGGCCAGGGAGGCGGCCACCTCGGTGGGGTGATGGGCGTAGTCGTCCACCACGAGGACGCGGTCGGAGGCGGCCAGTCGCTGGAGACGCCGCGCCACCCCCGTGAATTCGGACAGAGCGTCCTCCAGGTCCGCGGCGTCGGCCCCCAGCCGCAGGGCCGCCGCCAGAGCCGCGCCGGCGTTCTGGAGGTTGTGGGCGCCCGGCGCGCCCAGCCTGAACGGGACCTCGCCCTCCGGAGCGTGCAAACGCGCCCGACGCGGCGCGGCGCCCCCATCCTCGGGCTCTCCCCCCACCGGCTCTACGCGGTAGTCGGCTCCGGCCGCGAAGCCGTAGGACGCCGTCCCCCGGAGCGCGGCGCCCAGGGCCCGGGCCCCCGGCTCATCCGCACACCACAGCACGCCCAGGCGGGACGACGCCCGGCCGGCGAAGGTCCGGTAGGCCGCCTCGAGCGCCTCCACGCTGCCGTAGCTCTCCAGGTGTTCCTCCTCCACCGCGCTCACCACCGCGAGGTCGGGGTCCAGCTCCAGGAAGGATCGATCGAACTCGTCCGCCTCGACGATGGCCACACGACCTCCGCCGCTGCGGGCATGGCTGCCCCAGGTCGGAAGCCGCCCCCCCACGGCCGCGGCCGGATCGAGGCCCGCGGCCTCCGCCGCCAGGGCGGTCATGGCCGTGATGGTGGTCTTTCCGTGCGTGCCGCTCACGGCCGCCAGGGTGCGGTCGTTGACGAGCGCGGCCAGGGCACGGGCCCGGCGCCACACCGGCACGCCCAGCCGGCGCGCGGCCAGGACCTCCGGATGATCCTCCGGCACCGCACTGCTTCGTACCAGGAGCGCCGGACCTTCCGCGTGCGTGGCGTCGTGTCCATCGTCCAGTCGGCCGCCCGTCCCGGTCATCTCCTCCACGGGGCCGCCGCTCCGATCGCAACCGCTGACCCGATAGCCGGCACCGGCCAGGAGCACGGCGAGGGCGCGCATGCCAGCGCCCGCCGCGCCCATCAGGTGGACCTCGGACCCCGGGGCCGGAAGGTCGGCGCTTCGCGGCAGGCGATGGGGAGCCCAGCTCCGGCCGGACCCGCGCGCCTCTCTCCCCCAGCCATCGAACGCCTGCACGGCGGCCTCAGCGCTCATCCCCTCTCCTCCGGGCCGGGGACTCCGGCGGGCCGGGGGCAGCCCGCGCGTTCGCCCCGCCGACCCGCGCCAGACGCAGCAACGCCCGGGCAATCCGGTCGGCCGCGTCCGGAGCGCCCCGCGCTCGCGCTGCCGCTGCCATCCGGGCGCGCCGGGGCTCGTCGGCCACGATCTCCGCCGCCAGGCCCCACAGCTCGCCGGGCCGGAGCTCCGCTTCCTCGCGGACCACGGCCGCTCCCGCGTCCTCCAGCACGCGAGCGTTCTCGCTCTGGTGCGCATCCGCGGCGTCCGGGAACGGGACGAGCACGCCAGGGACTCCGGCCGCCGCCAGCTCGGAGACGAACATCGCCCCGGCCCTCCCGATGGCCAGGGAGACGGCCGAGAGCTGGGCGCCGAGATCCTCGATGTAGGGCACGACGCGTACGTGCCCGAAGCTCGGCAGGGCTTCCGCCGACCGCCTCACCGCCTCGGCGTGACCCCGGCCCGCGATCCACACCAGACTGGTCCCCTCCGGCCACGCCGGCCCCTCCCCCAGATCCGCCAGGAGTCGCTCGTTGATCCCCCGGGCTCCCTGGCTCCCTCCCGCCACCAGCACCACCCTGCCCCGCGGCCATGGAAAGCTCCTCCCCGGAGCCGTCCGCTCCGGTCTCGCGATCGGGTTCCCGAAGGTGAACACTTCCGTGGCCGGCCCCGGCTCCAGGTGCTTTCGCGCCTCCGGGAATCCCAGGTGCAGCTGGTCGACTCGCGGGGCGAACAGTCTCGTCACCCTGCCGGGCCGGGCGTTCTGCTCCTGCAGCACCGTCGGCCGGCCGGTCAGCATCGCCCACGCCAGGGCCGGTCCGGCCGCGTAGCCACCCGTTCCCACCACCACGTCCGGCCGGAAGCTCCTGAACGCCGCCAGCGTGCCCCACGCCACCGCGGGAGCCGTCGCCACCAGCTTCCAGTTCCGCCATGGGCGCCTCCGGAACAGCGGCTGCATCGGGAGCAGCCGATAGGGGAGGCCTCTCCCCGGAAGCACGCCGGCCTCCAGCCCGCGCCGCGCTCCCAGGTAGAGCACGTTCGTCATCGGATCGACGCGACTCAGCGCATCGGCCAGGTTCAGGGCCGGATAGAGGTGTCCCCCCGTCCCACCCCCTGCGATCAGGACGCGCGTGCCCACCGGTCAGCATCTCCGCTGCGCCGCGATGTTGAGAAGGACGCCCGTTCCGAACAGGGCCATGACGAGGTGCGTGCCGCCGGCGCTCACGAACGGCAGGTTGATCCCGGTCGTGGGCAGCACGCCGAGGGTCACCCCGATGTGCCCGAACGCGGTCACCGCGATGAGGGCGGTGATGCCGATGGCGAGCAGGCGTCCGAACAGGTCGGGAGCCGAGGCGGCGATCCGCAACGCGACCAGCGTCCAGGCCAGGAACACCCCGATGACCAGGACGGAGCCCACCAGTCCCCACTCCTCCGCGATGATCGGGAAGATGAAGTCGTTCTGGGGCTCGGGCAGGTAGTAGAGCTTCTGGCGGCTGGCGCCGTAGCCGACCCCGAACATGCCGCCCGAGCCGACCGCGATCAGCGATTGCCGCAGCTGGTAGCCGACCCCCTGCGCACCCGGGGTCGGATGGAGGAAGGCCGAGATGCGGCTGGAGCGATAGCCCGCGTGGGTGACCACGACCCAGGCCAGCGGAAGGCCGAACCCCGCCATGAGAGCGAAGTGTCCCAGCCGGGCTCCCGCGGCGAACAGCACCACGGTCGTCACGACGGCCGTCAGGAGGGCGGCCGAGAAGTGCGGCTCCAGCAGGAGCAGGCCGCAGATGCCTCCGGCCACCACCAGGAAGGGGCCGAGCCCGTAGCGCAGGCTGTGGAGGCGGTCCTGCTTCTTGACGGCCACGGCCGCGACCCACAGGACCAGCGCGTACTTGGCCAGCTCGGACGGCTGCACCGTCATGCCCAGCCGGAGCCAGCGCCGTGCCCCGTTCACGCGCGGCGCGATGGCTTCCGTGCCCGGCAGGATCACGATGACCAGGAGGATGATGGAGACGATCAGCAGGGGCCAGGCGAGCCGGCGCCAGATCCGGTAGTCGATGAAACGGGCGGCCGCCAGGGCCACGAGACCCACGCCCGCGTGCGTGGCCTGCTGTACCAGGTAGTAGGTGCCCGGCAGGCCTTCCGAGGTGGCCACGAAGGAGCTGGCGCTGTACAGCCACAGGAGGCCGAGACCGAGGAGGAGGATCGTGAGCGCGAACAGGGCGCGGCCCGCCCACGGGGCGGCCCGCGTCTCCTGCTGCACGTCCAGGGCGCGCGCGAACACGCTCATGCTCCGGCTTCCGGCGAGGCGACGCTCGAACGGCACCGCCGGACGGCCTCCACGAACGCGTCACCGCGTGCCTCGTAGTTCCGGAACATGTCGAAGCTCGCGCACGCCGGGGAGAACAGCACCACATCGCCCGGACGGGCCAGCTCGTCGGCCGCCCGCACCACCGCCTCCATGCCGGTCTCGACGCGCACCTCGGGCACCACCTCGCCGAGCTCCGCCACGATCTGGGGAGCCGACTCGCCGAAGGCAACGAGGGCGCGCACGCGCTCCCGGAGCAGGAGGCTGAGGGTGCCGTACGACTCTCCCTTCCCGCGTCCCCCCATGATGAGCACCAGGGGACGCCCGAACGCCCGCAGGGCGACCGAGGTGGCGGATACGTTGGTCGCCTTCGAGTCGTTGACCCACAGGATTCCGTCGTCATCCCCGGCGACCGGCTGCAGACGGTGCGGAAGCGCCTTGAACGACGCGAGTCCGAGGCCGATGTCCTGGCCGGCGCAACCGGCCAGGGCGGCCGCCAGCCCGGCAGCGAGCGCGTTGGACACGTTGTGGGCGCCGACCAGCCGCAGCTCGCCCACGCCGCACCAGCGCTCGGACCGGCCCGGGATCTCCAGCCTCAGTCCCCCGCCCTCGTCCACGAAGGCGCCCCGCTCCTGCGGGCGCGCGGTCGAAAAGAGGAAGTGCTCGCCCGCGGCCCCCCGCGCGAGCCCGAGGACCTCCTCGTCATCGGCATTCAGCACCCAGCGGCTTTCGGCCGATGCGTTCTCGAACAGCCTCGCCTTGTCGGCGTAGTAGCCGTCCACGTTTCGGTACCGGTCCAGGTGGTCCGGCGCCAGGTTGAGGAGCACTCCGACGTCCGGGCGGAAGCGGTCGATGTCCGCCAGCTGGAAGGAGCTCACCTCCACGACGACCCACTCGGGCTGCTCGTCCTGTCGGGCGACATCGGACAGCGGCCGGCCGATGTTGCCGGCCGTGACGGCGTCCAGGCCACCCCTGCGCAGGACGTGCCCGCACAGCGCCGTCGTGGTCGTCTTGCCGTTCGTGCCCGTGATCGCCACCACGTGCGAGCCGAGGAAGCGCCACGCCAGCTCGATCTCCGCCAGGGTTCGCACTCCGGCGTCCCGGACTGCCCGGCGGATCTCGGTGGCCGGCGCGATGCCGGGGCTCGTGACCACCAGGTCGGCGGCCAGAACCCGGTCGAGCTCGTGGCGCCCGGCCTCGGCGTCGATTCCCTCGGCCCGCAGCGCCTCGGCCGCCTCTCGCTGCGTGGGACCGTCCACCCGATCGGAGGCGTAGACCCGCCCGCCGCGGGCATGCACCAGACGCGCCGCCGCCACGCCCGAGCGTCCCAGGCCGAGCACCGCCACCCGAGCCTCCGGCTCGAACGGCGCACCGCCTCGCTCCACCCGGCCACCCGTGCCCTCCCGCCCGGATCCCATCAGCGCACCTTCAGGGTGGCCAGTCCGACCAGCGCGCACAGGATCGCCAGGATGTAGAAGCGCACCACGACCCGCGTCTCCGGCCATCCGAGCTTCTCGAAGTGGTGGTGGAGCGGCGCCATGCGGAACACCCGGCGCCCGGTGCCCGTGCGCCACCGGGTGAGCTTGAACCAGCCCGTCTGCACCATGACGGAGACGGCCTCGGCCACGAACACGCCGCCCACGAGCAGAAGGAGGAACTCGGACTTGAGCAGCACCGCCACGGCGCCGATGGCGCCACCGAGGGCGAGCGACCCCGTGTCGCCCATGAACACCTCCGCCGGAGGCGCGTTGAACCACAGGAACCCGATGGCCGCTCCGGTGAGCGCGGCACAGAACACGGTGAGCTCGCCGGCCCCCGGCAGGTAGAGGATCTGGAGGTATGTCGAGGTGTCGACGCGGCCCATGACGTAGGCGAAGGCCCCGAACGCCAGGGCCGCGATCGCGGCCAGGCCCGCCGCCAGCCCGTCCAGGCCGTCCGTGAGGTTCACCGCGTTGGAGCTGCCGGTCACGACCAGGGCCACGAACAGGGGGAAGGCCGGCGCCCAGAAGGCGATGTGCAGGTTCTTGAAGAACGGCAGCGAGGTGCTGGTCGGCGTGTTGGCCGACAGCGGGTGCAGCAGCAGGAACGCGCCCAGCGCCAGCCCGAGGAGCATCTGCCACGCGAGCTTCTGGCGGGCGATGAGCCCTCTTGGCTCGTGCCGGACCACCTTGAGGTAGTCGTCCAGGAACCCGATCGCCCCCATCCACGCCGTGACCACGAAGGCGATCTGCACGTAGCTCTCGTCGAGCCGCGCCCAAAGCAGGGTGGGCACCAGGGTCGCGGCCAGGATCACCAGTCCGCCCATCGTGGGCGTGCCCGCCTTCTCCAGGTGGGTCTTGGGTCCCTCCAGGCGCACGACCTGGCCCCATCCCCGGCGGCGGAGCCACGCGATCACGGGCGGACCGACCAGGAACGTCGTCAGAAGGGCCGTCACCATGGCGCCAGCGGCCCGGAAGGAAATGTACTGGAACAGGTTGAACAGGATGTTCCGGTCCGAGAGCGGAAAGAGGAGATGGTAGAGCATCAGCGCCGCTCCCCGCCGAACGCCCGCAGGGGACCCTCGGCGGGCTCGTCGGGCCCGGCTCCGGCCCCGCGGCCACCGGCGACGGCGGCCAGCGGTTCACCGTCGAACACGCCCGCCAGTCGATCCACGGCCTGCTCCATGTGGACCCCACGCGAGCCCTTGACCAACACGACCTCGTCCCCGCGCAGAAGGTCGCTCAGGATGCGGCCCGCCTCGTCCGCGTCGGCGGCGGCGACGACCGGGCCCGCGGGCGCGCTGGCTCCGCCCGCGAAATTCGGCCCGGTCACCCCCGCGGAGGCCAGGCGCTCGAACGCCCCCACGAACTCCCCCGTCGCCACGATCGGCCCGAACCCGGTTTCGAGCAGGCGGCCCGCCACCTCGCGGTGGGCCTCGTCGGAGGCGGACCCGAGCTCCAGCATCGTCCCTACCGCGGCCGCCAGCCGCCGGTCCGGGAAGGCGCTCACGCAGTAGGCGATCGCGGCCTCGAACGACTCCGGGTTGGCGTTGTAGCAGTCCGCCACCACGGTGAGCCCGTTCATCCGCCGGAGCGCGCCGCGCCATCCGAGCGGCTTGAAGGTGGCCAGTCCCCCGGCGATCTCCCGGGGTGGCAGGCCGATGCCCTCCGCCACCGCGGCGGCGATGAGGGCGTCGCGCAGGTGGTGCTCGCCGCCGACGGACACCGCGTACTCGACTCCGCCCCGCTCGAACTCGGCCCGGTCCGCGTCCCAGGAGGCGCGCTCGGGCCGATAGTCGGCCTCCTCCTCGATCCCCGCCACGACCGTGTCCGGGCGGATCTCGCGGGCCGCCCGGACCAGGTCCGACGGCCGCTCCCCGACGACCACCACGCCGGAGGGGTCCGCGCCGCGAATCAGGTCCAGCTTCTCGCGCAGGACGTTCTCCACGCTCCCGAACCGCTCCAGGTGCGCCCGGCTCACCGTCGTCACCACCGCGTCACGCGGGGCCGCGATCTCGGCGAGACGGGCGATCTCTCCGGGGGCGTTGGCGCCCAGCTCGAGCACCCAGACGTCGGCCTCCGGCGGGGCCTCCAGGATGGTGAGCGGCAGGCCCACGAGGCTGTTGAGGTTGCCTCGGGTGGCGTGCACGCTCCGGCCGACGGACAGGGCGGCCGCCAGCATCTCCTTGACGGTGGTCTTGCCGGAGCTGCCGGTGATGCCGACCACGCGTGCTCGGGCCGCGGCGCGCCACGCCGCGGCCAGATCTCCGAGCGCGCGCACCGGATCCTGGACGGCGAACCACTCGAGATCGAGCGCCGGGATCTCGTGTCCGATCGGGACGATGGCGCCCACCGCACCTCGGGCGGCGGCATCGGCGAGGTGCTCGACGCCGTGGGTGCGCTCGCCGGGCAGGGCCGCGAACAGCGCCCCGGGCGCGGCCTGGCGGCTGTCGGCGCACACGGAGGCGTACGCGCGGCCGCTCCCCCCCGACCGGGTCAGGCCGAGCGCCCGGCGCACGAACTCCGAGTCCAGCCGGGCCCCGCTCACCCGCGGCTCCCCGGGCCGGCGGGATCCCCCGCCCGCGCGCCGCGGGCCGCCGCCAGCTCGGCCACGATGCGCGCCTCGTCGAAGGGCTCCTTCCGGTCGCCGAAGATCTGGTAGTCCTCGTGACCCTTGCCGGCCAGGAGGACCACGTCCCCGGGGCGGGCCTCTTCGAGGGCGTCCGCGATGGCTTCCCTGCGGTCCAGGACCACCCGGTAGGGCGCCCCGCCCATCCCCTCCTCGATCTGTCGGACGATCTCCGCGGGATCCTCCGATCGCGGGTTGTCCGTGGTCAGGAAGGTGAGGTCGGCGCGTCGCGCCGCGACCTGCCCCATGAGCGCCCGCTTGCCCCGGTCCCGGTCGCCGCCGCACCCGAACAGGAGGAGGAGCCGTCCCGCCTCCGGACGAACCGCCGCCAGCGCGCGCTCGAACGCGTCGGGCGTATGGGCGTAGTCGCGCAGCACCAGGGCGGGTGAGCGCAGGAGGACCTCCATGCGCCCGGGCACCTGGGCCGCGCCGGTGAGGGCGGCGGCGGCCTCGTCGACCGTCACCCCCAGGGCGACCGCGGCCGCGGCCGCACCGAGCGCGTTGTGCACGTTGAACGCCCCGGGGAGCGGCAGCCGCACGGAGGCCGACCGTCCTTCGAAGGCCAGGCTCCAGCGGCTCCCACCGGACTCGACCACCACGTTCACCGCCCGCACGTCCGCCTCAGGGTCGAGACCGAACGACAGGCGGCGGGCCGGGCCCGCTCGCAGGCCAGACCATGCCGGCTCGTCCGCGTTCACCACGCACGTGCCGCCGGGCCGAACCCGGTCGGCCAGACGCAGCTTTGCGCGCCGGTAACTCTCCATGTCGGCGTGGTAGTCCAGGTGCTCGCGCGTGAGGTTGGTGAACACGGCCGCGGCCAGTGGCAGGCCGTCCGTCCGGTGCTGGTCGAGGGCGTGCGAGGAAACCTCCAGCGCCACGAACCGCGCGCCGGCGTCGCGAAGGGCGGCGAGCCGCTCCATGAGCTCCACCGGGCCCGGCGTGGTCAGGGTGCCCGCCTCCCGCTCGCCCCCCGTGCCGAGGACGCCCAGGGTCCCGATCGAGGCCGCGGGACCCCGCGCTTCGAGCAGCTGCCGGAGCAGCCACACCGTCGTGGTCTTCCCGTTGGTGCCGGTGACACCCACGGCGTCGAGCGTGTCGCCGGGATCGCCATGGAAGAGCGCGGCGAGCTGCGACGCGGCGGCACGGGCGTCGGGGACCACCAGCTGGGGCAGACGACGGGCGGGATCGGGACGCTCGAGCAGGGCGCCTGCGGCCCCAGCAGCCTGCGCCTCCTCCAGGAAGTCCCGGCCATCGAAGCGCGTCCCCGGGATGGCGCAGAACAGGGAGCCTGACTCGACCCGGCGCGAGTCGTCGGCGATGCCCGCGAAGGTCGCCGGGGGCGCCACCCCCTCCCAGCGGCCCGTGAGGCCGCAGCAGGCCAGGCGTCGCTCGATCGCTTTTGTGTCGATCACGGGCTCCCCGACGTCCTCCTGTTCGATTCTCGTCCCTTCGGCGGCCGAGCCACCGGCCATCCCACGTCCCCCGAACCAGCTCGCCGGCATCTCCGTCCGGGAGCTCCGGAAGACCCCGGATCGCGTCACGCCGGCGAGTGCCGGGTCAGTGCAGGCGGATGGTCGCACCGGCCGATACCCTGGCGCCCGGACCGGGCGACTGCGTTTCGACCGTTCCCGTGGCCGCGAGCGCCACGCGCAGACCGAGCTCGTGCAGGCGAGCCACCGCCGAGCGCACCGGCAGACCGCGCAGATCCGGCAGCACCCGCCGGCCGTCCTCTCCCTCCCGCTCGGACGGCCACGGATCGGGCGAGCCGTTCACCGCGAACACGAAGGGTCCCCTGGCGGACGCCTGGGTGGCCGCGCGGGCCCGCTCCGAGGTCGGGTCGCCGCCCCACATCGGGCGCTGTGAGGTCGGAGCGGCCTGCGCCAGGCGGCCGCCCGGCAGCGTGACGCCCCGCGTGGCGAGGGCGGCCTGCAGCATCGCGCGGCTGACCGGCGCCGCCGTGGAGCCACCGAAATAGGAGCCCTGCGGATCGTCGAGCTTGGTGAGCACGACCAGCTTCGGGTCGTCGGCCGGAGTGTACCCCACGAAGGAGGCCGAGTAACGGCCGCGCTCGTAACCGTCGCCGAGCGCGACCCTCGCCGTTCCCGTCTTGCCCGCGATGGGCAGGGTGGCCATACGGGCCCGGCTGCCGGTGCCGCTCTCGACCACCGTCGCCAGCACGCGCGTCACCTCGTGCGCGATCTTCGCATCGATGACGCGCCGGATGGGCTGGGGCCGCCTCCGGTACAGCACCCCTCCCTCCGGCGACCGTACCTCCCGCACCAGGTAGGGGCGCATGAGGACGCCGCCGTTGGCCAGGGCGCCGTAGGCCATGACGAGCTGGAGGGAGGTGACCGAGACCTCGTAGCCCATGGCCAGGGACGCCTGGCTGAAGCCCGACCAGTCGTCGGGCTTCCGCAGGAGGCCCGAGGATTCCGCCGGGTACTCCACGCCCGTCGGTACGCCGAAGCCGAAGTCCCGGAGGAAATGGTACTGCATGCCGGGCGACAGCCGGGCGGAAAGCTTGGCCGCCCCGATGTTGCTGGAGAAGCGGATGACGTCGGCCACGCTCAGGCTGTCCTCTCCGTGCACGTCCCGGATCGTCCGCCCAGCCGTGTGCCATACGCCGTCCTCGGTATCGATCTTCTCACCGAGCCGCACGCGGCCCTCGGAGAGCAGGCTGGCCAGGAGGAACGGCTTGAGGGTGGAGCCGGGCTCGTACGGATCCGTGAAGGCCGGAATGCTCAGGGGGTCGCCCACCCGCCGGCTGGCGACGGCCAGGAGCTCCCCGGTGGCGGGGTCCTCCATGATGACGTCGCCACCGGAGGCGCCGGTCTCCTTGAGGGCCCGGTCGAGGGCATCCTCGGCGATGCGCTGCAGCTCCGCGTCGATCGTGAGCTCGACATCATCGCCCGGCTGCGGCTGCCTGACTTCCCCGTCGGGAATGCGGTAGGTCTGTCCCCGGGCATCCCGGCGGGTCAGCGCGGCGCCCGGCGCGCCCTGCAGGAGCGAGTCGAGGACCAGCTCGAGGCCCGAGCGGCCCCGCCCCCTGTCGTTGACCGAGCCGAGGAGCGTGCGGGCCAGCGAGCCCTCGGGATAGACGCGTGTCTCCAGCGGCTCGAAGTGGAGCCCCTGGTGGACCGCCGCCTGCAGCCGCTGGCGCTCGGCCGTCGTCACCTTCCTGGGGATCGCCACCCAGCCACCGTCGGCGGAAGCCAGGTGATGCTGGTCGGTGCGCGACAGTCCGAGCACCCGTGCGATCGCCGCCGCGGCGTGACGCGGGTCGCCGGCCTCGACGGGCGCCAGGTAGGCCCGGAATTCCTGCGACCCGATGGCCAGGGGCCCTCCGTCGCGGTCGAGCAGGGAGCCCCGCTGCGCGGGGATCTGCACTTTCTCGGCGTTCTGGGCCTCCGCCAGCTTCTCCCAACGCGCCCCCTGCACCACCTGCAGGTCGGCCGCCCGAGCCACGTACACCAGCCCGAAGAACATCCACACGACGGCGAGAGCCCGGGTGCGGCGGCGATGGACCGCGGGCTCGGGAGCACCGGGGCGGGGCGAGCGGCGGGTGTTTCGGGCGCCGGGGCCCAGCGGCAGCTTCTTCACGGTCGCCTCCGACCGGCGGTGGAGGAGCTCGGAGCCGCGTCGTCGGGCGCGAGCGAGTCCGCGCGCAGGAAGGTGATGTCCGCATCGTTCGCGGGGTGCAGGCCCAGACGCGCCGCGGCCACCACGATCCTCTCCCGGGAGGAGAGGGAGTCGAGGCGGCGCATGGCGTCACCGAGACGGGCCCTGGCTTCGACGGTCTGCCGGTCCAGGGCCGAGAGTCGATCGGACACCCTCCGCGCCCTCGAGCCCCGTTCGACCGACAGCAACATGCCGCCGGCCAGCACCACCAGGCCCATCGCCAGACCCACGCGGAAGCCCAGGCGCCGGGGCGCCGGCCGCCTGCGGCGACTCATGCCTTCTCCCAGGCGCGCAGTCGCGCGCTGCGGGACCGCGGGTTCCGTCGCACCTCGTCCTCCGACGGCCTTAGCGGCCGTCGGGTGATCTCGTGCCCGAGGGCCTTTCCGCGACACCGGCACACCGGGAGCTCCGGTGGGCAAACGCACTCACGGCTCCACTCCCGGAAGGCATGCTTCACGCGTCGGTCCTCCAGCGAGTGGTAGGCGATGACGACGTAGCGGCCGCCCGATGCCAGCATGTCCCTGAGCCGCGGCAGGGCCCGCTCCAGCGCCTCGAGCTCCTCGTTGACCGCGATGCGGACGGCCTGGAAGACCTGGGCTAGGGTGCCGGGGGCGACGCTGGCCCCCAGCGCTCTGCGGCTCGCGTCGACCAGGTCGTCGCTGGTGCGGAACGGACGCTCCCTCCTCCGGCGCGCCACTTCTCGCGCCAGCCGCCTCCAGCGTCGCACTTCGCCGTAGGTCCGGAAGATCTCCCCCAGCTCCTGTTCGGTCGCTTCGTTGAGAAGGTCGGCTGCGGGCCTCCTCCCGCCCGTTGTCCCGCCCATCCGCATGTCTAACGGTGTGGCCGGACGGAAGGAGAACCCGCGCGCCGTCGTGTCGATCTGATGAGAGGAGACGCCCAGATCGAGCAGTACCCCCGTCAGATCGTGTAACTCGTTCGCCTCGTCGCCGAGCGCCTCGGGCAGGTCGCGAAAGTCCGCCCGCCGCACCTGGGCCCGATCACCGAACCGGGCCAGCCGCTCCCGCGCCGCCGCGACCGCCTCCGTGTCGCGATCTACGCCCCACAGCCTCGCCGAGGGTCCCCGCTCCAGGAGGGCCGCCGCGTGGCCTCCGCCGCCCACGGTGCCGTCCAGGTACCCGCCGCCCCGTTCGGGCTCCAGCGACGCCAGGACCTCGTCGATCATCACCGGCTCGTGCTCGAATCCGGTCGGCGCCGGTCCGAGGTCCCGCACGCCGCGCCCCTTCATCGGGGCTCAGGCGAAGATCGAGGCGGCGAGCTCGTCGAACTCTTCCGGTCCGACGGCCGTCCGCTGCTCGAACCACTCCGGGTTCCAGATCTCGATCTTGTCGAGCGCACCGACGATCAGGACCTCGTCGTCCAGGTGCGCCTCCTCGCGAAGCCGCTCGGGGATGAGGATCCGGCCCTGGCCGTCCGGGACGATGCGGTGTGCGTTCCCGGTCAGGCGCAGGAGCAGGTGCCGCACGTCGGGCCTGCGCTCCCGCATCTCCCGCAGTCGGTTCGCGACCTCACGCCAGGCGTCGTCGGGATACAGCGTGAGGGCATCATCGTGGGCCCGGATGAGGACGAACGACTCCGAGTCCGACCCGTGGCGGAACGGCGCCGGGAGGCTGACGCGCCCCTTCGCGTCCAGCGAATGACGGTAGCTGCCGAGAAACCCGTCCAACGCTCACCCTGCCGACGGCCATGTGAATGATTCCCCACTTCACCCCACTTTCCCCCACACCGCCCCATTCTACGGGTAGCCCTCCGCTCCCGTCAACCCCTTCCTCGACAGCCTTCCGGGAGATGCGAAACGGCCCGGCCGGGAATCGCTTCCCGGCCGGGCCGCCGTTGGTGTCGGTCGACCCGGCGTCCCGTGGGAGCCGGGCGCGCGACCCCCAGGGGGGCCGCGCCCTCAGGGCGGAGAGATCATCCGCCGCCCTTGCACGCCTTCTTGATGATCTGGTTCTGGCGGAACACGTAGGTGTCCGTTCCATCCAGGATCGACTTCTGGCTGCTCTGCTGGTAGCTGCCGGACTTCTTGATCAACGCCGGCACCTTCTGGAACCGGGACAGAGCCTTCCTGGCCGGCTCGCAGGCCTCCTGCTGGTTGGAGTCGTCGATGGCGGACGCCGCCTTGAACAGGGAGTAGCCCGTCCAGAAGTTCAGCTGGTTGGTCAGATTCGGATCGCTGGCGAACCGCAGGGCGGCCTCGAACATGCCGGCCGCCTCGTCGAACCGGTCCTTCTTGAAGTAGTCCTGGAACCCGGTCCCGTACAGCGCGTTCGCGATGTTGTTCGGGTTCTGGTTGTTCTTGTCGACGGACGTGTGGAAGTCCGCGATGGCGCCCTCGCTGTCCCCGCTGCGGAGCTTGTAAAGGCCGCGCTTGAAGTAGGCGTTGGCGTAGCCGGGATCGGCGGCCAGCGCCGAGTCCATGGCGGCGACCGCCTCCTCGAGGTGGTCCTGCCGCGCCAGCACGTCCGCCCGCAGCGACCACAGCCCGGCGTTCTTGCCCGGGAACTGGTGGATCGCCGCCATCGACTCCTGGTCGGCCTCCTGCAGGTGGTCCAGCTGCAGGTCCGCCGCCACGATGTTGCGGAAGATGCTGGCGGTGGCGCTGTCCGGCTGAAGCTGGACGTAGTGATGGTACGCGTCGATGGCCGTCTGGATGGCGGCCGTGTCGGAGATCGACGAGCTGGCCGACACCTCCGAGCTGTCGGCGGTCGTTCCCTTCTTGAGGGACACGTCGCCCAGGTACTTCCACAGCGGCGCGCTGGTCGAGTCGCGCTGGAGGCCCGCCTTCAGCACCTGCACCGCCTGGTCGTACGCCCCCGCGCTGGCCAGGTTGTAGGCCACGCTCAGCCGGATCTGCTGGTTGTCGGGATTGAACTGCAGGTACTGCTGGTACAGCGTCAGCGCCTGCTGCTGATTCCCGAGCTCCGCCTCCGTGTAGGCCAGTGACTGCAGCGCGTCCTCGTTGGACGGCTCCGCCTTGACCACCGGCTGCAGGTACTTCTCGGCGTCCTGCCACTTCTCCTGCTTCATGGCCACCCGGCCCCGCAGGTAGCCGGCCCGGCTGCTCTGCGGGTTGATCTCGAGCGCCGCGTCGCAGTTGCGGGCGGCGTCGGCGTACTGGTTACCCGACAGGTAGTCGTTGCAGTTGGCCAGAGCGCGCAGGAACTTGACCTGCTTGTCGAGGGCCGTGATGATCTGCTGCGCGGCCTCGTCGGAGTTCGTGCCCTGGATGGTGAACTCCGGGACCTTCATCTGCTCGCCCCGCTGGGCGTCCACGAACTCGACGGCGAGCTTGATGCTCTTGGAGCCGCTCGAGCCTACCGCCGTGCCGTAGATGATCAGGTTGGCATCGAGACGCGTGGCCAGCTGGCGCCAGGACACGAGGTCCATCTGCTCCGGATCGAGCTTGAAGCGGTCCAGCGCCTTGTTGACGTCGTCTTCCTTGACCGGGGCGAGCAGGTCGAAACTCTCGAGCTGCTTGCGCACCTTCTTGGCGACGTCCTTGCCGAAGCCCTGGTCCACCCCGCCCGACGTCTGCAGCGGCGCGACGATGACGCGCGCCCGCCCCGACCCTCCGCCGTCCTGGGCCACCAGTTGGGCGCGCGCCCCGACGAGGCCGACGACGGCGGCCAGCAGGGCGACGAACGTGCGATCGTGCTTCAGTTCCATCGTGCTCACTCTCTCGGCGGTCGAGTCCACACGGTCGCGCCGACGGCTACCGGCGCGGGACGGCATCCAGACGTCCATACCCAGCGGATCCAGTTTCGTTCTCCCGGGCCGCTCGAACCCGTGCGTACGATCGCGGCCGCGGCGAAGAGTATACAGTATGCGCGGGCGTCCCTCCGCTCAACCCGGGACGCCTGCCGCTCCATCCAGGAGACGAGTCCGGGGTCCCCCGTGTCACCGCTCCCGACCCGGGGGCACATGGGCGCTGGAGGATTCGAACCTCCGACCTCTGCCTTGTAAGGGCAGCGCTCTGAACCAACTGAGCTAAGCGCCCGCGCGTGGGAGGTCCTGCGAAGCCCGGCCGTCGCACAGACTCGAGAGAGCCGGGGCGGGCGGTCGGCCGGCGGCTCCGGGGCTAGGAGTCGTCGCCCCCGGCGCGCCCGTAGCCGACCAGGAGGCCGGCGGGGATGAGGACCGCGTAGCCGAGCGCGAGCAGGATGGGGGCGGCGGTGATCGAGCCGTGATCCAGGAGAACGTAGCCGATCACGATGACCACGGCCGCCCCTCCCAAAAGAAGCGCGTTCACGAGCCCCATGCCGGCGGGCCCGCGCCCGCCGGCCCGCCCTCCTTCGCCGTTCCCGCCCTTGCTCTCGTCCGTGGCCATGATCGCTCCAACTTGGCCGGCGCGCCCCCTCCCGTCAACGCGTCTCCGGTCCCGAGCTCAGCCACTCCGCCTCGATCCGGTCCCGGCGCTCGGCCTCGTCGTGTGCGGCCTCCTCCCTGCGGAGCCGCTCCATCCGCCGGCGATCGTAGCGCCGTCTGCGCCAACCCACCAGGAGGAGGAGCAGGGCGATCGCGATCCAGAACAGGGAGGCGCGGGAGAGCAGGAAGAGCCAGCCGTAGCGGTCTCGAACCCCCGCCTCCCAGCGGCGGACGAACTGCGACTCGGTGACGCCGTACACGGAGCGCAGCGCCCCGTCCATGGAGTCACCCGACCGGAGACGGATGAACAGCGCCTGGAGTGCGGCCGGGCCGCCCAGGTCGGCGAGACGGTGGACGGCCGTGTAGGACAGGAGATACGCCAGCCGCGCCTCGTCCTCGGAGCCCCTCAGGTGTGCGTCCAGGTCGGAGAGCGCGTCGGTCCCCTGGCGCAGAATGGCGAGCCGCAGGCGCCAGGCCTGTCCCCAGTCCCAGTCGCCGGCCGCCAGCTGGGCGTACCCTTCCTGCAGCCAGCGCGGTGCGCGCCCGTCGGTCACGGCGTCCAGGGCCAGGTGGGCCAGCTCGTGGCGGGCCGTGCTGCGCAGCGAGCTCAGCCGCCCGGCGCCGGCGCCGGAGGCCCGCACCGCCAGGACGTGCCGGTCCGGGAGCGCCAGCCCCGCGACCCAGTCGGGCTCCGCCCCCGGAGCGCCCGGCACCCGGCCGAAGTCCCGCACCACCCACAGCGTCGCCGTGTCGGTGAGGACGGCCAGCGGGGCGCCGATCCCCGGCATAGGGGCGAGGACCGATGAATCGCGGGCCAGCGCGCGTGCCACACGCTCCAGGCCCGGCCCGGCGCGCACGGCCAGTGAGCCCGTCCCCTGCCCCGCACACGGGCGTGGGCCGAGGAGCGCCGCCGTCAGGAGGAACACGAGGCCCACGGCCCGGCTCCCGGACCCGGCCTGAATGTGACGACGGCCACCGCGGCATCGTCCACACACACGGAAGCAGGACACCGGATGCCCGATCAAGGGCTGCGCCTACGAGAGGACGACCCGATGCTCTGGACGATCTTCGTCATCCTGCTGGTCTTGTGGCTGCTGGGACTCATCAGCGGCTATATCTTCGGTGGCTTCATCCACCTGCTGCTGGTGCTGGCCATCATCGTGGTGGTGATCCGACTCCTGACCGGCCGAAGAGTGTAGGAGCACCGGCTCAACTCGTCTCGCGGGCCCATCGACAGGTCGACAGGAGAGGCTCCGGCAGGGTCGAGGTGAAGGAGAGCGCCTCCCCGCTGATCGGATGCCGGAAGGCGAGCCGGGCCGCGTGCAGGAACATGCGGCCCGCCCTTTCGGCCAGCTCTTCGGCCCACCGCCCGCCCGCGCCCACGAAGCCGCGCTCCCAGTCGGGCGCGTACAGGGGATCTCCGACGATGGGGTGGCCCACCGCCTTGAAGTGTACCCGGATCTGGTGGGTCCTTCCGGTCTCGAGCTTGACAGCCACCAGGTCGGCCGAGGTCCAGCGCTCGAGCCTGCGCACGTGCGTGAGGGCATGTCGTCCGCCCTCCACGACCGCCCGCCGCTTGCGCTCCCGCGGATCGCGTCCCAGGGGAAGATCGATGGTGCGCTCCTCCGCGTCGAGATGCCCCCACGCGGCCGCCAGGTAGCCGCGTTTCACCCTGCGCCGCGCCAGGTCGCGGGCCAGCACCCGGTGCGACTCCTCGGTCCGCGCCACGACCAGGAGGCCGCTCGTATCCTTGTCGAGCCGGTGGACGATGCCGGGCCGGTGAGGTAGCCCCACCGAGGAGAGGGACCCCAGGCGGGCCAGCAGCGCGTTCACCAGCGTCCCGCGGGGATGCCCCGGAGCCGGGTGGACCACCATGCCCGCGGGCTTGTCCACCACGACGAGGTGCTCGTCCTCGTGGACGATGCGGACCGGGAGATCCTCGGGCTCGAGGGTGATCGGCTCGGGAGCGGAGATCTCCGCCTCGACCACCTCGCCCGCCCGCGGTCGATGGCTCTTGGCGACCGGCGCCCCGTCGACGCGCACGTCCCCCTCGACGATCAGGGTGGCGGCCTGCGTCCGGCTCAAGCCGAGCCGGTCGGCGAGCCACCGGTCCAGCCGCTCGTCCGATGAGGCCTCCACGACGAGGCGCTCGCGGCGGAGAGCCGGCGGCTCGGCCCGATCAGGCCTGCCCGTTTCCTCCGTCCCCGGGCTCACGTCGCTCCTCCAGGTAGAAGGAGAGGAGGAGGAGGACCGCCCCTGTGCTCACGGCCATGTCGGCCACGTTGAACACGGGCCAGCGGTGGGACCCGAGTCCGACGTCCAGGAAGTCGACCACGCCGCGAGAGAAGCGGACCCGGTCGATGATGTTGCCGACGGCGCCGGACGACACGAGCGCCACCGCGCACAGCCGCAGCCGATCCCGCACGGGTGTCACGACGTACAGGTACGCGAGCACGAGGAGGGCGCCGAGGGAGAGCCCGAGGAACACGAACCTCGAGTGGGAGCCGACGTGGATCCCGAACGCGGCTCCCGGATTCTGCGTGTACGTGAGGCGAAAGAAATTCCCCAGCACGGGGATCGACTGGTACAGGGTCATGTGGGAGCGGATCCAGGCCTTGGTGACCAGGTCCGCCGCGACCACCAGCGTCATGGTGGTCGCGAGGAGCCACGTCTTGTTGAGCCGAGTCTCGCTCATGGGGACCGTCAGGGACGACGCCCCCTCAGCGGGCGGCACCGCTCTCTTCCTCCTCCTTGCAGCGAACGCACAGCCGCGTGTGCGGCAGCGCGTCCAGGCGCTCGAAGGAGATGGGCTCGCCGCACTCCTGGCACACGCCGTACTGCTCGGGCGTCTGGTAGAGTCGCCTGAGCGCCTGGTCGATGTGGTACAGGAAGCGGCCCTCCTTGCTCGCGAACAGGAACGCCTTCTCCCTCTCCATCGCGTCGGTGCCCTGGTCGGCCATGTGGAAGCTGTAGGCCGACAGGTCCCCGTCCGACCCCTGCGGAGTGTCGGAGAACGACTTGTCGTAGAAGCCCAGCTGCTTGAGCACCCGGGCCCTCTCTTCGAGCAGTCGCTCCTCGAAGTGCTTGATTTCCTTCTTCTTCATAGCTCCTGCACGCTCTAGGCGTGTCCCGCTTCCGATGCCAGGTCCCGGTCGCCGGCTCGCTCGAGTCCGATCAGGACCCGGTGGCCGTCCACGTCCAGCTCCCTTCGATGCTCCAGTACGTCCGTCGCCGCGTCACCCACCCGGAGCTCGACGGCCAGCGTCTCGCCGGCGATCTCCCCCTCGTGGGACGACGCCGCCTCCAGGACCGCCGCATCGCCCGCCAGAGCGAGAGCGATCCGGTCCTCCACGGCGAGTCCCGCATCCCGTCGCAGCCGCTGAACGCGGCTCACCAGCTCTCGGGCCAGTCCCTCCCGACGAAGCTCGTCGTCCAGGGACGGATCGAGGGCCGTCAAATACCCCGCCGCGTTCCCGACGGTCAGATCGTCCCCGGTCTGTTCCAGGATCCGGACCTCGGAGGGCGCGACCTCGACCCGCTCTCCGCCGGCCTGGACGGAGACGGCCTCTCCGGCCCGCAGCCGCCGCGCGTCGGGCGCCCCCAGCGCCTCGATCGCCCCGGCCACCGCCGGCGTGCTGGAGCCGAAGCGCGGCCCGAGCGCCGCGTAGTCCGGTTTGACGATTAGCCTTATAATATCGTCCTGATCGTCAATGAAGTCAACGCGTTTGACGTTGAGCTCCTCCTGGAGGTGCCGCAGGAGCTCGGCGGGGATCCGCCTCCCGTCGGGAACGACGACCCGGACCGAGCGAAGCGGTTGCCGCACGCGGATGCCCGCCTTCTCGCGCGCCGCACGGCCCAGGGCGGCCAGCTCCCGCACGTCGTGCATTCCCCGCTCCAGCTCCACGTCCCTCCGGCCCAGCGAGCGCGGGAATTCCGCCAGGTGGACGGAATCCCCGTTCAGCCCCCGGTGCAGCCAGTCCGACAGAAAAGGGGAGATCGGCGCCAGCAGCCGGGCGCTGGTGGCCAGGGCCTCGTGCAGGGTGGCGTAGGCGTCTCGGGCGCTGGCGTCCGATTCCCGGGTGCGCCGGGTGGCCCAGAAGCGGGGGCGCGTGCGCCGCACGTACCAGTTGGACAGCTCGTCCACCACGAACTCGGACAGCCGCCGGGCCGCGGGCGTGGGATCGTACGCCTCCAGGTCGCGGCCCACGGCCTCCACGAGACCGTCCAGCCGGGACAGCAGCCAGCGGTCGATGGCCGTCCGCCCGGCGGCCGGGCGCGCCTCGCCGGTCCCGTGGCTCCAGCCCTCCAGGTTCGCGTACAGGGCGAAGAAACGATACGTGTTGCGCAGGGTGTCGAAGAACTTCCGCCCCACCTCGTCGATCCCGCCAGGGTCCCACCGCTTGGGGAGCCACGGATTGCTCGAGGAGAGCAGGTACCAGCGGATCGCGTCGGCCCCGTGGCGCGAGATGGCCTCCCACGGATCCACCGCGTTTCCCCGCGACTTGGACATCTTCTGCCCCTCGGCGTCGAGCACGAGGTCGTTGACCACCACCGCCCGGTAGGCCGGCCGGTCGAACAGGATGGTGGACAGGGCCAGCAGCGAGTAGAACCAGCCACGCGTCTGGTCCACCCCCTCGGCGATGAAATCGGCCGGGAAGTGCCGCCGGAAGGCCTCGTCGTTCTCGAACGGCCAGTGCCACTGTGCGTAGGGCATGGATCCCGAGTCGAACCACGCGTCCAGCACCTGCGGGACGCGCCGCATGGTGCCCGGACAGCCCGGCTCCCCGCACCCCCAGCACGGCTCGTCGATCTGGGGGCGATGCGGATCGAAGTCCTCGGGCAGGCCTCCGGCACGCTCCGCGAGCTGCTCGAACGAGCCGATCACCTCTCGGTGCTCCGGTTCCGCGTCGCACTCCCACACCGGGAGCGGCGTACCCCAGTACCGGTCGCGAGACAGGGCCCAGTCCACGTTGCCCCTGAGCCACTCGCCCATACGACCCGTACCCATCTCGGGCGGGTGCCAGTCCACCGAGGCGTTGTTCTCCAGCAGCCGGTCGGTCAGCGCCGTGGTACGGATGTACCACGAGTCGCGCGCCATGTAGAGCAGCTTGCTGTCGCAGCGCCAGCAGTGGGGGTAGCTGTGACGGTAGCGCTCGGCCCTGTAGAGGGCGCCCACCTCCCGCAGGTGGTCCAGGATGCGGGCTTCGGTGTCGGGCTCGTTGACCCCGAGCCCCGCCAGGCCGGCGGGCACGGAGGCCAGGAAGCGTCCGTCCGGCCCGACCGTGTGCTGCCGGGGGAGCCCTGCCCGCGTGCCGAGGTCGAAGTCGTCCTCGCCGTACATGACGGCCGTGTGCACGACCCCGGTTCCCTCGTCCACCGTGACGAAGTCGGCCGGCAGCACGGTCCAGGCGGCCTCGCTGTCCCCGGCGTCGACGGCGCCCCGGAAGGGCGGCTCGTACCGCCGTCCGACCAGCGCCGAGCCGGGGAAGGCGTCCAGCACGCGGACCTCGTTCCGCAGGACCGCCTCCATGCGATCGCGCGCCAGGATGAGGACATCGCCCTCCTGGGCGAGCGCGCCGTCCGAGCGCCCGGTCACCCGGACGCGGACGTACTCCACATCGGGATGGATGGCCAGAGCCACGTTGCCCGGCAGCGTCCACGGCGTGGTCGTCCACCCCAGCACTGCGGCCCTGTCGGGGTCGTCCACCAGGGGGAAAGCCACGAACACGGCCGTGTCTTGGACCTCCTCGTAGCCCTGGGCCACCTCGTGACTGGACAGTCCGGTGCCGCAGCGCGGGCAGTAGGGCAGCACCTTGTAGCCCTTGTACAGGAGCCCCTTCCGGTCGATCTCGGACAGGGCCCACCACGCCGACTCGATGTACTCCGGCGAGCAGGTGATGTAGGGATCGTCGTAGTCCAGCCAGTAGCCGATCCGCCGGGAGAGGCGTTCCCACTCTTCCTTGTAGGTGAACAGGTTCTCCCGGCACACCCGGTTGAACTCGGCGATGCCGAGCTCCTCGATCTCGGGCTTGCCCGAGATGCCCAGCTGGCGCTCCGCCTCGATCTCGACGGGGAGCCCGTGCGTGTCCCACCCGGCCTTCCGGAGCACGTGGTGACCGGTCATGGTCCGGTGGCGCCCCGCGAGGTCCTTGATCGTGCGCGCCAGGATGTGGTGGACACCCGGACGTCCGTTGGCCGTGGGAGGACCTTCGAAGAACACGTACTCGGGACTGCCCCGGCGGGCCTCGAGGCTACGGTGGAAGAGGTCTTCCTCTTCCCACCGGGTGAGGACGCCCTCCTCCAGCTCGGTCACGCTCCCGGGAAGCTCCGGATAGCCCACGATCAGATCCTGCGCAGGACCGCGCGCAGGAGGCGCGTGAGGTCGGGCTCGGCCGCGCTGGCCGTGGCGATGATCGTCTCCACGTCCGCCGGCTCGAGGGCGTCGGGCAGGCACGCGTCGGTGATGATGGACACGCCGAGGACCCGCACGCCTACCTGCCGGGCGACGATGACCTCCGGGACGGTCGACATGCCCACCACGTCGGCGCCCAGGAGGCGGAGCATGCGGTACTCGGCAGCGGTCTCGAGGTTGGGGCCCGTGACGGCCACGTACACGCCCTCGCGCAGGACGAGGCCCATGCGCAGGGCTTCCTCGCGCGCCAGGACACGCAGCTCCTCGTCGTACACCCGGGACATGTCGGGAAAGCGCGGGCCCTGCTCATCGAGGTTGGGCCCGACCAGGGGGTTCCCCCACATGAGGTTGATATGGTCGGCCAGGAGCATCAGCTCGCCGGGACGCCACAGGGGGTTCATGCCCCCGCACGCGTTGGACACGACCAGCGTGCGGGCGCCCAGCTCGGCCATCACCCGCACCGGCAGCCCGATCTGCTGCGGCGTGTAGCCCTCGTACATGTGGAAGCGGCCATCCATGGCCACGACGGGGTGCCCCTCGAGCAGGCCGTGCAGGAGCCGTCCGGCGTGGGACGCCACGGTCGACTCCGGGAAGCCGGGGATCTCCGAGTAGGGGATGGAGCCCGCGTCTTCGATGGCCGCGCCGAGCCCCCCGAGACCCGTCCCCAGGATGACCGCGACCTCGGGCGCCTCCCCCAGGAGCGGACGCACCGTTTCGGTCGCGACCCGGACGTCGCGGTAGTCGGGGACCTCCCTCGTCACGACCCCTCGCCGGCCGGTGGGGCGCCCGATCCCTCCAGCCGGATGGCGGGCGGATCCCGATGCTCGCGCAGGGAGCGCGCGGGCGGCTCGCGGTCCGGGTCAGCCCGCAGGCGGGCCTGCTCGGCCTCGAGCTCCTCGAGGAAGCGCTCCAGCGTGTCCCGGAAGGAGCGCAGAAAGCGCTCGCGGCGGATCCTCAGGTCCTCCAGCCGGCGCTCGGCGGACCGCTCCTCCTCGCGTGCCTCCTGGACAATCTGCTCCGCTCGCGCCTCCGCCTCCTGAATGCGAAGGTCCGCTTCGCGCTCGGCCTGGGAGCGAGCCTCCTCCCGCAGCTCCTGGGCCGCCAGCAGGGCGTCGTTGAGGGCCTTCTCCCGCTCCTCGAACCGACCGAGCTTCTCCTCCAGGACGCCGATCCGCTCGCGCAAGCTCCGCTCCTCGGCCAGCAGGGCTCCCAGTCGCTCGGCGGCCAGCTCCAGGAAGGCGTCCACCTGCTCGGGATCGTAGCCCCGCATGGCGCGGCGAAAGTCTTCCTTCTTCTTCCGTACGTCCAGCGGCGACAGTTCGATCATGGCCTCTCTCCGACCAGGGCCGTACCCAGCCGGAGCCGGGTGCTGCCCTCCTCCACGGCGATCTCGAAATCGTTGCTCATCCCCATCGACAGGACCTCCGGCTCGAACCCGTCCACCTCCCGCCCGCAGCGCTCGAACAGTTCCCGGGCTCGCCGGAAGGTGGCCCGCACGACCGAGGCGTCCCCGGTGAGCGGTGCCATGGTCATCAGCCCCCGCACGCGGAGTGCCGGGAGCTCGCAGACTCGTCGGACGGCCTCGATCGTCCGCACGGCCTCGGCCGACTCGCTGGCTTCGAAACCGCCCTTGGATGCCTCGCCGGATGTGTTGACCTGGACGAGCACCGGAAACCCGTCGCGTCCCACCGCCACCAACTCGCGCTGGAGCTTCTCCGCGAGTCGCTCCGAGTCCAGTGACTCGAGCTCGTCGAAGACCGCCAGGGCGCGCTCCACCTTGTTACGCTGCAGGTGGCCGATCATGTGCCAGCACAGCCCCAGGTGGCCCAGACGCTCCTCTTTGGCCTCCGCCTCGCCGACGCGGTTCTCGCCCACGCAGGTCAGGCCCGCCGCCGCCACGGCGCTCAAAGCCTCTCCGGGATGCCCCTTGGTCACCGCCACGACCTCGACCCCGTGGGCCGGGCGTCCGGCCCGGTCCGCGGCGGCAGCGATCCGTTCGCGTAGCGCTTCGAGACGGTCGGCGATGGACTCCGCCCAGGCGATCATGGGCCCCGAAACGCGAGAGCCGCCCGGTCCACCCGGGCGGCTCTCCCTGACCGTCGGCCGAGCACCCGGCGTGCCGCTACCGCTTCACCTCGAAGGTGATGGGCTGGGCGATCCACACGCCGATCGGCTTGTCGCGGTTGATGGCCGGCTTGAACTTCATGTTCACCGCCACCTTGGCCGCGGCCTGGTCCAGCGCGTCGTAGCCGCTGGATTCCTGGACCACGGTCTTGCCGACCTGTCCCTTCTCGTCCACCCACAGCCACAGCACGACCCGGCCGCCGATCCCGACGTCCTTGAGGGAGGGTGGATACAGCCGCTGGAGCAGTCGCTGGATCTCCCCCGAGTTCTCGAGCTTCGGGTCCACGTCGCGCGGAATGAACGACGGGCGGTCCGAGGGGCTCCCCGCCTTGGGCGGCGGCGGAAGCTGCTCCACCGGATTCTGCTCGAACGTCGTGGGGGCGATGGTTACGTCCTCCTTGACATTCGCAGCCGCCACCTTGGGAGTCGCCGGCCGTGCGATCTGTTTGGGCGGGGGCGGGATCTTCACCTCGGGCGGGAGCTGGACCGCCTTCAGCGACTTGTTCTCCGTACCCATGTTCTCGGCATGGAGCTGGGGGAAGAACTCCACCAGACCGAAGTGGAAGGCCACCGCGGCGATCAGGCCGATGTAGACCCACGTGGCGTAGCTGCGCTTGAAGTCGTCGTTGGCGGTGCGCATCGTGCCCACGCCCCCCCGGTCGTTCCGCTTGTCGGCCGCCATGGTTACCTCCTCGGCCTGTTGACTCGCTGGGCCAGTCGGGTGCCGAACACCACCCGGACGGCGCCCGCAGCCTGAAGCTGCTTCGTGATCGTGTTCACCATGCTGTAGGGCACGTCGCGGTCGGCCCGGACCTCGATCACCAGCTGCCGGTTCTCCGCGTAGATCGGCCGCACCATATCGGCGATCTGGTCGAACGGCACGTCCTGGTCGTTGATCCAGACGTTGCCCGCCCTGGTCAGCCAGATGTGCAGGATGTTCTTGCGCTTCGTATCGACCTTCTTGGTCGCCTGGGCCTTGGGCCAGTCGATCTCCCGCTTCTTCTCCTTCCGGAACGTCGTCGTCACCATGAAGAAGATGAGCAGGAGGAACGCGATGTCAGCCAGCGAGGAGGTCGGAATCTCGCTGCTGGCCCTCGACTTCCGGCTGAAGCCGCCTTGCCCGCCCCTGAGCCCCATAACCTAGTCCTCACCCAGCATCTGGAGGGAGATCCTGTCCGCTCCGGCGTCTTTCACCCCGTCCAGCACGTGTATCATATCCCGGTAGGGCGCCTTGGGGTCCGTCTTGATGGCCGCGATGATGTTCGGGTTGGCCGCCAGCTCCTGGCGCATGATGCCCGACACCTGCTCCGCCGTAACGGTCTGCGTCTCTTCGCTCTGGCCGCGTTTCACCACCACCCGGCCGTCCGGCTGGACCAGGAAGAAGATGATGTTCTTGGCGGCGACGGCCTGCTCCTTGGACTTCTCCGGCAGGACGATCGGCAGGCCCCGCTCCTCGTTGAAGACCGTCGTGGTCAGGAAGAAGATGAGGAGCAGGAACGCGATGTCGGCCAGTGAGGCCGTCGGGATCTCGTCGGAGACCCGCTCTCTACGCTGCAGAAGGGGCATGGTCCTCTCCGGTCGGCGTCGTCTGCGAGTGGATCAGCCGCGGGGGTTGGCGGTGCCCCGGCGGCGGCCCGTCTCGATCTTCCAAATGAGGTCGAGCACCGTCTGGGAGCCCTCCTCCATGTCGGCGATCAGCTTGTCGATCCGCGTCACGAAGAAGTTGTACGCCACGTTCACGGGGATCGCGATCGTCAACCCGGCCGCGGTCGTGATCAGTGCGACCTTGATACCCCCGGCCACCAGGGTCGGCTCCACCTGCCCGGCCTGCTCGATGGCCGCGAAGGCCAGGATCATCCCGATCACGGTCCCCAGGAAGCCGAGCATCGGAGCCACGTTCGCGATCGTCGCCAGCACGACGAGACCGCGCTCCAGGAAGTCGACCTCGGTGTTGCCGGTGGTGCTGATGGCCGCTTCGACGTCGGCCTCGGTATGCTCCTCGCGGACCCGGCGCAGGCCGGCCAGGAGGATCGCCGCCACGGGTCCGGGCGTCTCGGCCGCCTTCTCGATCGCGTCGTCCAGGCGACCGGCCACGCCCATCTCCTCGATCTCGGTCAGCAGCCTCCGAGACTCCCGGTGCGCCACGAACAGGGTCCAGGCCTTGGCGATGATGACGCCGAGGGCCACGAGCGAGCAGAGGATGAGGGGATACATCATGAAACCCCCGTCCTTGAACAGCGTGAGCAGCTTGAAGGTCGGTCCACCTGGCTGCAATGCCGCCTCCCGTCCTGGGTGAGCGCACGATACTCCCGGCTCGGGCCCCGTGCGAGCCGCCTCATTCTATGGGCCGTCTAAGGCCTCGTCAACGAACATCCCGAGAATGTCAATTCTCGCCGGCCGGCACGGGACGCGGGTCGCCGGACGCATCCCCTTCGGCCGCGGAGCTCTCCCCGGCCATGGAGCCCGGGCGCGAGGCAAGGCGTCCCGGTTCGCTCGATGCCAGCCGACCTCGCAGCGCTTCGGGACTGAGGTCGCGGGTCAACTGTCCGCGGTGGGCCAGGGAGATCTGGCTCGTCTCCTCCGAGATCACCACCACGTACGCGTCGGTCTCCTCCGACAGCCCCAGGGCGGCACGGTGGCGCGTGCCCAGCGACCGGTCCTCCACGGGAAACTGGGTGAGCGGCAGGATGCACCCGGCCGCCACGATCTGGTCGCCGCGCACGATGACCGCTCCGTCGTGCAGGGGCGAGTACGGGGTGAAGATCGTGGTCAGGAGCTCCGCCGAGACTTCGGCCCCGACCCGGGTGCCGGTGTCGGCGTACTCCCCCAGCCCCACTTCCCGCTCGATGGCGATGAGCCCCCCGATCCTGGCACGCGACAGCCGTCCCGCCGCTTCGGCGATCTCACCGGCCACCTCGCTCTCCTCCATGCGGGCGAAGAAGCGCCACACGCGGCTCCGTCCGAGCTGGGCGAGCGCGTTCCGAAGCTCCGGCTGGAACACCACGATCAGGGCGAACGCCCCGTAGGTGAACGCCTGCGAGAGCAGGTAGCTTATGAGGCTGAGGTCGAGGAGGCGGGCCAGCGCGTGCACCGCGACGAGCAGCACGAGGCCGAACAGGATCTGGAGTGCCCTCGTCCCGGTCCACAGCAGGAGGATGCGGTAGAAGGCGTAGCCGACCAGGAGGACCTCGATGACGTCCTTCGGGCCGATCTGGAGGTAGCGGACGTAGTCGAGGAGAGTCTGCATGACGGCTCAGCCCTGCCCGGTCCCCACGGGTGCGGAGGCGGCCGACAGGCGTCCGGCCCCCTCCCTCCGCACGGCCTCCGCCAGGTCCAGGGCCCTGCGAGCCGGCGCCACGTCGTGTACGCGAAACAGCCGCGCCCCCCGGTCCAGCGCCGCGACGCAGGCGGCCAGGGTGCCCTCGAGCCGCTCCTCCACGGGCACGCCCAGGAGTTGGCCGATGAAGGACTTACGGGACGGCCCCACCAGCACCGGCAACCCGAGCGTGGCCAGCTCGGGAAGGCGGGCGAGGAGCGCGACGTTGCCTCGCGGCGACTTGCCGAAGCCGATGCCGGGGTCGACGACGAGCTGATCCCGGCCGCAGCCTCGTGCCGTCGCCGTCGCGACGGCCGCGGCCAGATCGGCCTTCACCTCTCCCATGAGGTCGTCGTACGCGACATCCTCCTGCATCGTGCGCGGCTCCCCACGCATGTGCATGAGAATGAGCCCCGCACCCGAATCGGCCGCGAGATCGGCGAGACGGGGATCGAATTGGAGGGCAGAGATGTCGTTGAGCACCGCCGCGCCCGCCTCGAGCGCCAGGGCAGCCACTTCGTGCTTGGTCGTGTCGATCGACAGGGGAACCGGCAGCTCCGACGCCCTCTCCACCACGGGACCGATCCGGCGCCACTCCTCGCGGGCGGTGACGGGGGCCGCGCCCGGTCGCGACGACTCCCCGCCCACATCGATGAGGTCGGCTCCCTCCTCCACCAGGCGCCACGCGTGGTCGACCGCCGCGCCCGGCTCCAGATGCCGCCCCCCATCCGAGAAGGAATCGGGCGTGACGTTGAGCACGCCCAGGAGGATCGGTCGATCCAGCGGCAGTATTCCGGCGCGGATCCGCCAGCCCGGGGGCGACACCGGGCTCCTTCCGGCCGTCAAGCCGGGACGGGCGACGGCTCGCCCCCCCCGGTCCCCTCCACCGCTCGACCCTTGTCGCTGGACCGGCGCTGACGGGCCGCAGCCTCCTGCCCGGCCGTGCCGGCGGTCTCCGCTGAATCGGTCGCCGGGAGCGGCGGCAGCGGCTGTCCGGCCTCGAGTGCCTCGATCTCGTCGGCGTCCAGCGTCTCCCGCTCCAGGAGCGCCTGCGCGATGCGCTCCAGCAGATCCCGGTATTCCTCGAGGGCCGTCCGGGCGGACCGGTACGCCGCGTCCAGGATCCGCTTGATCTCGGAGTCGACCAGTTGCGCCGTCTTCTCGCTCACCGACCGGCGCTGGCTCAGCTCCCGGCCCAGGAAGATCTCGTGGTCCTGGTCCCCGACCGACATGGGTCCGATCGCATCGGACATCCCGAACTGGGTCACCATCCGTCGGGCCATCTCGGTGGCGCGCTCGATGTCGTTTCCGGCCCCGGTGGTGATCTTCTCCGCCCCGAAGATCATCTCCTCGGCCACGCGGCCGCCGAACAGCATCTTGAGCCGGCCCTCGAGCCAGGACCTCGTGTAGTTGTGCCGGTCCTCCTCCGGGATCGACGCCGTGATCCCGAGGGCTCGCCCGCGAGGCACGATGGTGACCTTGTGGAGGGGATCCAGCCCGGGAACCCGCAGCGCGATCACCGCGTGCCCCGCCTCGTGGTAGGCCGTGACCCGGCGCTCCTCGTCCGAGATCACCATGCTCTTGCGCTCGGCGCCGAGCATGACCTTGTCCTTGGCCGCCTCGAGGTCGTCCATGAACACCCGGTTCTTGCCCTTGCGGGCGGCCAGGAGCGCGGCCTCGTTCACGATGTTCTCGAGTTCCGCACCCGAGAGCCCGGGCGTCCCCTTGGCCAGGGTGGCGAGCTCCACGTCGTCGGCGAGCGGGATCTTCCGCGTGTGTACCCGCAGGATGCCCTCGCGCCCCTTCACGTCGGGGCTGTCGACCACGATCTGGCGGTCGAAACGTCCCGGGCGCAGGAGCGCCGGGTCCAGCACGTCGGGCCGGTTCGTGGCCGCCAGCAAGATCACGCCCGTGTTGGCCTCGAACCCGTCCATCTCCACCAGGAGCTGGTTCAGGGTCTGCTCGCGCTCGTCGTGGCCGCCCCCGAGACCGGCGCCCCGGTGGCGGCCGACGGCGTCGATCTCGTCGATGAAGATGATGCACGGAGCGTGGGCCTTGCCTTGCTCGAACAGGTCGCGCACCCTCGAGGCACCCACTCCCACGAACATCTCGACGAAGTCCGAGCCCGACATCGAGAAGAAGGGACGGCCGGCCTCCCCGGCCACGGCCCGCGCCAGGAGCGTCTTCCCCGTCCCCGGAGGCCCGACCAGGAGGGCGCCCTTGGGCAGGCGGCCGCCCAGCCGGCTGAACCGGTCGGGGTCCTTGAGGAACTCGATGATCTCCTCGAGCTCCTCCTTGGCCTCGTCACACCCGGCCACGTCGGCGAAGGTGACCTTGGGCGTGTCGCCCGTGAGGAGCTTGGCCTTGGACTTCCCGAAGCTGAACGCCCGCGAGCTCCCGCCCTGCATCTGTCGGAACAGGAAGAACCACAGCCCGATGATCAGGACCCATGGGAGCACGGAGACGAGGATGTTCATCCAGTTGCTCCCCGCCTCCTGCCGGCTGATGTCCACGCCGGCCTTCTGGAGCTGGGCCACGAACTCCATGCTGGACTCGAACGGGAGCAGGGTATGGAACTGCTTGACCTGCGCGCCATCGCGCTGGATGGCGTTCTTCAGCGCACCCTGGACCTCGTGCCCGTTCCGGATCGTCACGGACTGGACATTGTCGGCCTTGAGCTGCGACTGGAACTCCGTGTACGTGAGGTCCTGGCGCGATGTCTTGTTCCCCTGCATGAGCTGGTAGATGAACAGGGGCACGAGGAGGATGAGCACCCAGAAGGAGGCCGCGCGGAAGAACCGGCTGGCCTTTCCGCCGTTGCGGTTTCCGCCCCCTCGCTCCGGACCCGGACTCGATGCAGGCATGCGAAGGCCTCAGAGGCTCGCGATGAACGGGAGGTGGCGAAAGTCCTCGGCGCGGTCCAGGCCGTAGCCGACCAGGAACTCGTCGGGCGCCTCGAAGCCGACCCAGCGTGGCTCGAGAGCCAGGCGCTCGGCCTTGCGCTTGTGCAGGAGCGCGCACACCTCCAGCGAGGCGGGCTCGCGCGCCCGAAGCGAGGGAACGAGCTCGTTGATCGTATGTCCGCTGTCCACGATATCCTCGACCAGCACCACGTGACGACCTTCGATCAATGTGTTCGCCTCGTACAGGGTGTCCACCCTGCCCGACGACGTGGTCCCACCACCGTAACTCGACACCACCAGGAAATCGACGTGTACGGGGAGACCGATGCAACGCACTAAATCTGCCATGAAGATGAAGGACCCCTTGAGCAGACCCAGCATCAGCAGCGTCGTGCCCGCCGGGTACTCCGACGTGATCTGGGCCCCCAGGGCCCGTACGCGGCCCGAGATCCGGTCGGCCGCGTAGACCACGTGCCAGGGGCGGTGTCCCCCGGCCCGGGAGCGCTCCGCGCCCGTCCCGGACGCCACATCAGGCATCCTCGATCCTAAGCACCAACCGCTCCTCCGCGGCATCGGGCCACAACCCGGGGTCCACGGCCAGCCCATCGACGGCCACCACCCGGCCGTCCGCGGACGCCACCACGGGCACCTGCCGACGGGCGCTCCTCGGGACCCTGCGCTCGCCGAACAGTTTCTTGAGCTTGCGGGTCCCCGCATCCGTCCGGATGCGGTCTCCCGCACGCCAGCCCCGGACGACGAGCGGGAAAGCGATGCGCTCCAGCGCGAGCTCGACCCGTGCGCGGAGGGCGATCGGCTCGCGGCCGGGCTCCCAGGCCACGATGACGGGCCGTCCCCCCAGGGAGATCCGTCCGCGACCGGGCTCGGGGCCGTCGATCGTCAGCGTGGTGTCCGGCGCCGCCTCGGCCGGTCGGCCGATCCACACGACCCGGAACTCGCGCGCGGCGACCAGGCCGCCGCCGAGGTCCACTTTGCCCCCGCTCCGGCCTCCGCTGATAAACTCCACCGCGGCCCGGGTTCCGCCCTTCGTGAGGCGGACCCCGGCCGTCCGCGCCACCCGGCGGACGACCCGGGCGAGCCCCTCCCGGTCGAGACCGCGAAGCCGATCCAGGTCGAGCGCCTCGGCCCCCGACTTCCATCGGTCGGGCGCCACCCCCTCCAACCGGCATCTCTCGAGCAGGAAGCGCGCCCGTGCCTCGAGCGCCCGATCCGCCCGGCGCGCCGCGCGCCCCAGCTCCAGCAGCCGCTCCCGCACCGGCCCCTCCCAGCTCGCCTCCAGGGCCGGGAGCACGCGAGTGCGCAGCCGGGCCCGCTCCCAGCGGGGATCGAGGTTGGAGGGGTCGACCAGGAAGGCGATCCGCCGTTCGCGCAGGTATGCCTCGAGTGAGCGGCGTCGGAACGGCAGGAGCGGCCGGACGATGGCTCCCCGTCGGGCGGGGATGCCTCCCAGTCCCCGGACACCCGTGCCTCGCAGGATCCGAAACAGGATGGTCTCGGCCTGGTCGTCGGCCTGGTGGCCGGTCGCGATGCGCGAAGCGTCCTCCTCCCGCGCGATCCGGTGGAGGAACGCGTAGCGGGCGCGCCTGAGTTCCTCCTGGCGGGGTGAGAGGGGCTCGGCCGGCCGACCCGAGCGGCACTCGACGCCCGCGGCGTCGATCCAACCGCAGACACGGTCGGCTTCCGCGGCGCTCGCGGCCCGGAGGCCGTGATCGAAGTGGGCGGCCACCAGCCGGAGGTCCAGGGAGTCCGCCACGCCGAGCAGCAAGTGGAGGAGGGCCATCGAGTCCGGCCCCCCGGAGACGGCCACCAGGACTCGCGACCCGCGTGGGAGGAGGCCGGGCCGGCGCTCCAGGTGGCGCGCGAAGCGCCCCCGGAGGTCTCCGGGCGGACTAGCGGGCCGTGTCGTCGTCCCGGGCGTCCCGGCCGCCACGCCTCCCGAGCGGGAGGTGCCGCCTCCAGGTCCCGGCGCTCCTGTGGAAGTCGAGCCGCTCCGGCGCCGGAACGCGCCGCGTTTCCGGGCGTGTCTTCGCCGGGGCCTTCGGCTGCACGCCGGTCCCTTCCCCCTCCTCGCCGCGAGCCGCATGCGGGATCCGGCCCGTGACCCGGATCGCGTCGGACATCTTGTGCTCGAGGTCCCGGCCGAGGTCGTGCCCGGTCACGTAGGCCTGCAGCGCCACGCGCCAGTCACCGCCCCCCGGCACGACGCCCGGGCGGCCCATGGTGCGCGGCCAGTCCTCCGCCGCCATCGGATCCTGCTCCGTCCTCTCCGGTGCGTCTGGCTCGTCCACGCCTCAGACCTCCATGACCTCGGCTTCCTTCTTCTTCAGCAGCTCGTCGATCGTGGCGACGTGCTCGTCGGTGATGCCCTGCAGCTCCTCCAGGCGTCGATGGATCTCGTCCTCGCCCGCCTCACCGTCCTTCTGCATGCGCTGCAGCTCGTTCTTGGTCTCCTGGCGTACGTGCCGGACGGAGATGCGGCCCTCCTCGGCCAGCCGGTGCAGGAGCTTGACCATCTCCTTGCGGCGCTCCTCGCTGAGCGGCGGCACGGGCACGCGGATCACCGCACCGTCGACGGACGGATTGAAGCCGAGGTCGGCCTTCTGGATGCCCTGCGCGATCTCGGGGGAGATGTTCTGGTCGTAGGGCTGGATGAGCAGGAGACCGGGCTCCGGGGCGCTCACGTTGGCCACCTGGTTCAGGGCCATGGTCGAGCCGTAGGCGTCCACCCTCACCGTGTCCAGCAGCGCCGGCGTGGCCTTCCCGGTCCGCACCGTGTTGAACTCGCGCCGCACGGCGTCGACCGCACGGTCCATGGCTTCACGCGCCTCCTGGAGCCTCTTCTTCGGCATGCAGCCCTCCTGGTGTTGCGGCGCTCCACGCGCCTCCCTGCCTCAGGCGACCATGGTGCCGACCCGGCTCCCGCGCAGCGCCGACAGAATGGAGCCCGGACGGCGGATGTTGAGGACGATGACCGGGAGGTCGTTCTCCTTGCACAGCGAGATCGCCGCCGCGTCCATGACCTTGAGCTCCCGGGTCATGACCTCGAGGTACGAGATCTCCGGGATGAACTCCGCTTCCGGGTCCTTCTCCGGATCGGCCGTGTACACCCCGTCGACCTTCGTGGCTTTGAGGATGACGTCGGCCTCCATCTCGATCGCGCGCAGGACGGCCGCCGTATCCGTCGAAAAGTAGGGGTTTCCGGTCCCACCGGCGAAGATCACCACCCGTCCCTTCTCCAGGTGCCGCAGCGCCCTGCGACGGATGTACGGCTCCGCCAGCTCTTCCATGCGGATGGCGGTCATCACCCGAGTCTCGATCCCGTGACGCTCCAGCATGTCCTGCAGGGCGAGCGCGTTGATCACCGTGGCCAGCATGCCCATGTAGTCGGCCGAGACGCGATCCATGCCTCTCTCGCTGGCCACCGTGCCCCGCACGATGTTGCCCCCGCCGACCACCAGGCCCAGCCTCACGCCGGCCTCGTGGACCGACTTGATCTCGAGGGTCAGCTCTTCGATGATCGGCGGCTCGATGCCGAAACCGCGGTCACCCGCCAGGGACTCCCCGGAGAGCTTGACCAGGGCGCGGGGATACTTCAGATCCGGCGGCGCGCTCGCGCCATCATCCGCTCGCGCGGCCACGGGGCTAGACGCCCACCTCGAACCGGACGAACCGGACCACCTGGAGCGAGCCCGGAGCGCTCTCGAGGAGCTCGCCGATCGTCATGTCGGGATCCTTGACGAACGCCTGGTAGAGGAGCGCGTTCTGCTCGTAGAACTTCCGCATGCGACCCTCGACGATCTTCTCCACGATCTGGGGAGGCTTGCCCTCCTGTCGGGCCTGCTCGCCGAGCACCGCCCGCTCGCGCTCCCTGGCCTCCTCCGGGATGTCCTCGGGGGAGATTCCGGCCGGGTCGGTGGCCGCGATGTGCATCGCCACATCACGCGCCATCTCGGTCGCGGCCGTAGGCTCGTGACCACCGGCCAGCTCCACGAGCACTCCGATCTTGTTGCCGAAGTGAATGTAGCGGCCGATCACGGACCCGGCACCCGGAACCCACCGGACGAAGCGGCCGACGTCGACGTTCTCCCCGATCCTGGCGCGCAGGCCGTCGAGCTCGGTGCCCAGCGCCTCGGCCTCGGGCAAATCCAGGAGATCGCCTCCCTCCCGGACCTCGCCTTCGCCCACTCCGGCGTCCGCCGCGATCCGGGCGGCTCGGCCGGCGAACTCCAGGAACTCGTCGTTCCTGGCCACGAAGTCCGTCTCGCAGGTCACCTCGACCATGGCGACCGGGCCCTCGTCGTCGCCCTCGATCACCACGGCTCCTTCACTCGTCTCCCGGGCGGCCCGCTTGGCCGCCCTGGCGGCCCCACGCTGGCGCAGGAGGTCGATGGCCTTCTCCTCGTCGCCGGCCGCCTCCTCGAGGGCACGCTTGCAGTCCATCATGCCCGCCCCGGTCCTGTCCCTGAGCGACTTCACCGCCGCCGCGCTGATCTCCGCCATGCTCGGTCTCCCCCTATGTGTCGCACATCGTTCGTGGATTCCCCGGGACCGACCGCCGGTCGGCCGGCGGTCCCGCAACCATCCTGCAACGGCCGGGCCGGGCGCGACACCCGCGCCGATCCATCCAAAAAAAAAGGCCACCGAAGTGGCCTTTTCCCGGCGGGCGTCAGGAGGATTCGCCCTCCTCGTCCTCCTCCTCGCCGCCGCCCGCTCCGGCCGACACGGGCACCTCGTCTTCGGGCTCCTCCGCCCCGGCGCCCTTCGGCCGATCCGCCTCCGCCGACGGCTCCGCCGCGGCCTCGGCTCCCCCGGCCTCCGGGGCCTCGTCCTCCCCGGCCGCATCCTCGTCCGTGGCACCACCCTTGGTCTGGCGGCGCTGGGCGATCACTTCCGGGCGCGGCTTGCGGCGCCGCGGTCGCTTGCGGCGCCGCGACGACTCGGTCTCGGAGGTCTCGCCGACATCGGAGGAGTAGGTGAACACGTCCTCGGCCTGCTCGCCCGCCGCCTCCGGGGCCTCCCGCCGGGCAGCGTCCACCGAATCGGCGATGGCCCGCGTGATCAGGGCCACCGACCGGATGGCGTCGTCGTTGCCCGGGATGGGCACCGTGAGCATGTCCGGATCGGCGTTCGTGTCCGCGATCGCCACCACCGGGATCTCGAGGCGATGGGCCTCCTTGACCGCGATCTCTTCCTTCTTGGCGTCGACTACGAAGATGACGCCGGGAAGCCGGCTCATGTCCTTGATGCCCGACAGGTAGCGATCCAGCTTCTGGCGCTCCCGGTCCAGGAGAAGCTGCTCCTTCTTCGTGTAGAACTCGAAGGAGCCCTCCTCCGCCCCACGCTCCAACTCCTTCAGCCGGCGGATGTTCTTCTTGATGGTCTGGAAGTTCGTGAGCATGCCCCCGAGCCAGCGCTCGGTCACGTAGAAGGCTCCGCAGCGCTCCGCCTCCTCCCGCACCAGCGGCGCCAGCTGCGGCTTGGTGCACACGAACAGGACCGAACCGCCGTCCGTCACGACCCCGCGCACGAGCTCGCGGGCCTCGGAGAGCTTGTTCTGCGTCTTCTTGAGATCGAGCAGGTAGATTCCGCCCCGCTCGGCGAAGATGTACTTGCGCATCTTGGGGTTCCAGCGGCTGGTCTGGTGCCCGAAATGCACCCCCGCCTGCAGGAGATCCGTCAGTGCCACGTCGGCCATCGATTCTCGTCCAGTGCTTGGATCAGCGCTTGGAGAACTGGAAGCGCTTGCGCGCCTTGGGGCGACCCGGCTTCTTGCGCTCCACCACCCGGGCGTCCCGCGTCAGAAAGCCCCGGGCCCGAAGCACGGGTCTGTGCTCCTCGTCCACCTCGACCAGGGCCCGGGCCACGGCGAGCTGCACGGCGTCCGCCTGGCCCGTGAGCCCTCCGCCCCGCACCCGGACGAGGATGTCGTAGATGCCCTCCGAGTCGGTGGCCTTGAGTGGAGCCTCGATGGCCTGACGATGTCGCAGGATCTCGAAGTAGACGGAGGTATCCCGGCCGTTGATGGCCCAGCGGCCCGACCCGGGTCGCAGGGTGACCCGCGCCACGGCTTCCTTACGCCGCCCCACCGTCTGCACCGGGTGGGTCTTCGAGAGACCGCTACTCGTCTCCGCCAAGGTTCCTCCGTGTGTGGACCCTGTTCGCTCTCACCGACGGACGCATCCCGCGCACCTCAGAACTCGAACGGCCGGGGCAACTGCGCCTCGTGCGGGTGGTCCGGGCCTGCGTAAACCCGCAACTTCTTGGCCATCTCGCGTCCGAGGGTGTTCTTGGGCAGCATGCCCTTCACCGCCCGCTCGATGACCCATTCCGGTTTCCGGCTGATCATTCGCTTGAATGGAACGAGCTTCTCGCCGCCCATGAAGCCGCTGTGCCGGAAATATCGCTTCGTGTCGGCCTTCTTGCCCGTCAGCCTCACGTCCCGGGCGTTGACCACGATCACGTAGTCACCCACGTCCAGGTGCGGGGAATAGGTGGGCTTGTGCTTTCCTCTCAGCACCCTGGCCACGCGGGTCGCCAGCCGTCCCAGGACCTGGTCCCGGGCGTCGACCACGTACCAGACACGCTCGATCTCGCCCTTCTTGACGCTGTACGTCTTCATCTCATCGCGGTCGTTGCCACAGAGCCCCGGTCGCGGCTCGCCGGGCGTGGCCCGGCGCTCGTTGGCCGAGGACAAAAACGAACCGCCCCGCGGTCCAGGGCGGTCGACTCACTCCACTCGGAGCCCGGTAAGCTAGGAACGGGAATGGAGTGTGTCAAGCTGGTGGAGGCGGCGCGGACGCCAGGCGAGCCAGGGCCCTGGCCTTGATCTGGCGGGCCCTCTCCCGGCTCACGCCCAGGGTCGTGCCGATCTCGGCCAGCCCGGCCTGCGTGCCGTCATCCAGGCCGAAATACATCCGCAGTACTCGCTCCTCCCGCTCGGGAAGCGTGGCCAGGCGTGCATCCATGCGGTCGCGCCTTCGCCGACGCTCGAGCTCCGCGTCGGGAGGCGGCACCCTCTCGTCGGCCACCAGGTCCCGCAGCCGCTCCCCGGCCCTGTCGCCCGCGGGATCGTCGAGCGACACGATCCGGAGCCGACGGGTCGACCGGTCGTCCCGGCCGCTCCGGGTCCGGGGCCGGCCGACCTCGGGCAGCAAGGGGGCCTCCGATCGGGACAGGGCCCGGAGGATGGCCTGCCGGATCCACCACACGGCGTAGCTAATGAAACGCACGCCGCGGTCCGGCTCGAAGCGCTCCGCCGCCCGCAACAGACCGAGGTTGCCCTCGTTGACGAGGTCCTCCAGCGGCAGCCCCCGGTTTCGGTAGCGCTTGGCCACCGAGACGACGAACCGGAGGTTGGCGCGTACGAGCGCCTCGAGCGCCTGCCGGTCGCCGGCCTGCCTCCATCGATGCGCCAGCTCCGCTTCCCGGGCACGCGGCAGCGGGTCCGAGCCGGCGATGTCGCGCAAGTAGAGGTCCAGGCTCCCGTCCCGAGAGCTGGCAGAATCTGCGGTCATGCAGGGGCCTCGAGCTGCCGCCCGGCGGGACGGCGTCAGTGGATCGGCGTCAGGAAGCGTCCCCAGCGGATCTGCGTGAGCCACGGGACCACGGCGGAGGTGCGTTCCCGGTAAGAATAGTACACGATGAGCGGCTTGCCCCGGATGGCGTCGCGGGGCACGAAGCCCCAATACCGCGAGTCTTCCGAGTTGTCCCGGTTGTCCCCCATCACGAAGTAGCGCCCCGGCGGCACCACGATGGGCCCCCAGTTGTCCCGGGTGGGACGGTAGCGGCCGGCGGCACGGGCGGGCCGCACGAGGTAGTGACGCTGCCACCGGAAGCTGGGATTGCTCGGGTCCCGGTAGGGTCGGATGTGCTTCACGTAGGATTCGCTCACCCGGCTTCCGTCCAGGAAGAGCTTACCCTCGTGCATGGATAGGGTGTCGCCCGGCACGCCGACGATGCGCTTCACGTAACGGGTGGAGGGCGACTGCCCGGCCGCCGGGGGCGGTTGGAACACGACCACGTCGCCCCGGTGCGGTTGCTCCAAGGCCGGCAGCCGCAGGCTGGTGCCCGGGAGCTCGGCGCCGTACGCCGCCTTGTTCACGAGGAGGAAATCCCCCACCAGCAGCGTGTTCTCCATCGAGCCGGTGGGAATCTGGAAGGCTTCGACCACGAACGCCCGGATGAACATGAAGATAAGGATCGCGGTGGCGATGGTCTTGGTCCAGTCCCAGATCCACCGCAGGAGCGAGGGGGACGGATCCCGCGCGCGTCCGGTCGCTTCGTCACGAGACATGCCCGCCGTACCCTCCTCGTCGGAACCCGTTCCCGGAGCCTCCTCCTGAAGCTCCGCCCCGTCCCTCACGCGATCCTCATCGCCCTCCCCTCGACCCCCTGCCATGGCCGTTGCGCGCCCCTACCAGGACACGTCGATCTGGGCCCGCTGCAGCCGGCCGCTGTAGTCCACGTACGCCACCTTCGTCTCGCTGTAGAACTCGTACACTTCCCAGCCGCCCTCGCGGTGCCCGTTCCCCGTGCCCTTCACGCCGCCGAACGGGAGATGGGCCTCGGCCCCGATGGTGGGAGCGTTGATATAGGTGATGCCGTTGTCGAGCCGTTCGATGGCCCGGAAGGCGGCCAGCACGTCGCGCGTATACAGCGAGGAGGAAAGCCCGTACTCCACGTCGTTGTTGATGGCGATGGCCTCGTCGAGCTCATCGAACGACAGCACCGAGAGCACGGGCCCGAAGATCTCCTCCCGCTCGACCCGCATGCCCGGCTTCACGCCCGTGAGAACCGTGGGCTGGAAGAAGTAGCCCTCCCCCAGCCCGGCGTCCGTGGCCCGGACGCCTCCACATCTCACCTCCGCGCCCTCGCCACGCGCGATCTCCACGTACGACTCGACCTTCTCGAGCGCTTCCGCGTTGATCAGCGGTCCCACGTCGGTCCCCTCCTGCAGCCCATCGCCGAGCGTGAGTCCGTCGACCTCCTCGAGGAGACGCTCGATGAATTCGTCGTGCACGTCCCGGTGGAGGAGGAGTCGGCTCGTGGCCGTGCAGCGCTGGCCGGTGGTCCCGAACGCGCCCCACAGCACACCATCCAGCGCCAGGTCGAGGTCGGCGTCGGGGAGGACGATCTGGGCGTTCTTGCCGCCCATCTCCAGCGACACTCGCTTGTGCATGCGGCCCGCGGCCGAGGCGATGATCGATCCCGTGGCCGTCGAGCCGGTGAAGGAGATGCCGTCGACATCGGGATGCTCGACGATCGCCTTCCCGACCCTCGAGCCCGGCCCGTTCACGAGCTGCAAGCATTCGGGCGGCACGCCGGCCTCGAGCAGCACCTCGACGAACAGGTGCGCCGAGTGCGGCACGTCCTCGGCCGGCTTGAACACGACGGCGTTCCCGCACAGGAGGGCCGGCAGGATCTTCCAGCTCGGGATCGCGGTCGGGAAGTTGAAGGGTGTGATGATCCCGAACACTCCGATCGGACGGCGGAAGCTCATGGCCCACTTGTCACGCAGCTCGGACGGAACGGTCCGGCCGAACAGCCGCCGGCCCTCGCTGGCAGCATAGAACGCGGTGTCGATGGCCTCCTGTACGTCTCCCCGCGTCTCTTCGACCACCTTGCCCATCTCGCGGGTCTGGGCTCGGGCCAGCTCCTCCTTGCGCTCCACCATGAGCTCGCCCGCGCGCTGGAGGACGAGCCCCCGCTCGGGAGCCGGCACGCGCCGCCAGCTTTCGAAGCCGTTCCGGGCGGACGCGACGGCTCGCTCGACGTCCTCGGCCGCCGAGCGCGGGAACAGGCCGATGAGATCCGAGGTGCGCGCCGGATTGCGGTTCTCGAACGTCTCGCCGCTCGCGGCCGCCACCCATTCGCCGTCGATGTGGTTCAGGAACGTATCGGGCATTCTGTCTCTCTTTCGTGGATTCTCGTGTCTCGTCCCGGGCCGCGCCCGGGAGCCTCGTCACTGCGGCGGACCTCGCTCGAGCTGCAATCTACCGCTCACCACCCTGACTGCCGCCACCTCCCGGGGCACGGGGAGGGCAACCGCCCGAGCCCGGCCGTGTCCGCTCGACAACCCGGTCTGCCGAAGCAGCCACGGGACCATCAGATCCGGGATCGGCAGACCGCCGGCCGACACGTGGTGGACTCCCAGCACCAGCACGCCCGGACGCTCGACGGAGGGCTGCAGCTCGGCGCTCGCCCGGGCCGAATCGCCCAGGAGGCTGCGGAGCGCGTCGGGGGCCTTGCCGTGCATGAGCCGCTGGACCTGGAGCCCGGCGCTCGCCTCCAGGGTGGAATCCCCGAGCGTGACCCTGGGGTCCGAGAGCCCGGGCGGCAGCGAGTCCAGGTACCGGTAGCTCACCAGGCTCTGGAGCTCGGCCTGGTCGAAGCTGACGCGCGATGGTCCCCGACCGTCGAGGAAATCGTCCAGCTTCTTCGCGCTCCTCCGCGCCAGTTGGGCCGAAGGCGCCCCGACCACGGCCGTCCGGTCGTGGTCGTGCCACCAGGCCAGGAGGGGACCCCGCCAGATCCAGGCGGCCGCCGCCAGCACGACGACCACCGTCAGGCAGCCGATCCGGGCCAGGCAGCTACGAACGAATCGCATCGTCCTCCTCCGCGGCGCAGATGGGCGCCGTCACTCGTCGGCCTCGAAGCGCGCCGATGCCTCGACTGAGTAGCGGGTTCCGCCTGGACCCAGACGGCTACGCATGAGGTCCACCGACTGGACCTCGAAACCGCCCCGCACCTCCACGCGAGCGGCCAGCCGCTCCAGCTCTCGGAACTCGCCCGCCTGCGCCTGGTCACGCGCGCGACCGAGCGTCAGATGCGGGTGGAACGCGCGCGATGCGCGATCGATCCCCAGACGCGCGAAGGCGTGTTCGACGTCGTGCTTGAGGGCGCGCAGAGGCAGCGTGGCCTCCACGCCCAGCCAGATCACCCGCGGCCGACGCAGGGACGGGAACGCGCCGACCCCCTCCAGTCGCAGCTCGAAGGGCGGACATCCCGCGGCCGCCTCGAGGAGCGCATCCTTGACGGCCTGCAGCCGCTGCTCCCGAACCTCACCCAGGAACTTGAGCGTGAGGTGGAGATGATCCGTGTCCACCCACCGCGCCGGCAGGCCGGATTCCCGGATGGACGCGGTGCCGTCGTGGATCAGCTGGCGGACCGCCGCGGGCGGGTTGATCGCGATGAACAGACGCATCGAACCGCCTTTCAGGCCTCGGGGGTGGCCGGCTCCGCGCCCGCCATGTCAAGGTCCACAGCCGCGTGCCGGAAGCCCGCGGCCCGGGCTCGCTCGACGATCTCCGCTCGGACCTCGGGATCCAGCAACACATCGAGGGCGGCCGCCGGGACGCGCACGACCGCGATCTCGCGCCCCGGCCCGTCGGCCTCGACCACCAGCTGGCCGGTCCCGAGCCCGAGGCGCTCGCCGAGGCGGCGCTCCAGATCGGCCAGGACCGGACTCCGGTCTTCGGTCGCCCGGTCCGCGCGTCTCACGAGTCGATGGACACCAGCGCACGGTTCAGGGATCCCCGGCGGTATCCCTCCAGGTCCAGCAGGACCCTCTCGAAGCCGAGCGACCGGAGGTCGCGGAAGGCCCGACGACAGCGCCGCACATCGCCCCAGCGGGCCAGCTCGCCCGGAGCGAGCTCGATGCGCGCCGCCGCGCCGTGATGACGCACGCGGAGGTCCCCCCGCTCGCCCATCTCCCGCAGGACGCGCTCGGCGCGTTCCACCTGCGACAGCCGCTCTTCCGTGACCTCGAGCCCGTAGGCCAGCCGACTGGCCAGACAGGGCGAGGCCGGGGCGTCCCACGTGGGCAGTCCGCTCCGCCTCGACAGCGACCGCACGTCGCCCTTTCCGAGGCCCGCCTCCCGGAGCGGCGAGCGCACCCCGTGCTCGACCGCCGCCCGCGCGCCGGGACGATAGTCCTCGGCATCGTCGGCGTTGGCCCCGTCCAGCACGGCCGCGTAGCCCCAGGTCGGGGCGAGCCGCACCAGGCGGCCGTACAGCTCGGTCTTGCAGTGGTAACAGCGCCGGCCGTCGTTGGCCACGTAGCGCGGATCCTCCATCTCCCGCGTCCACAGCCGTCGCCATGGAATGCCGAAGCGTCGGGCCACGGTGGCGGCCGTGTGGCGCTGCTCCGTGGCCACGGAGGGACTGATGCCCGTGACGGCCAGCGTCCGGGCCGGCCCCAGGACGCGTACCGCCTCGTGGGCGAGGAACACCGAGTCGACGCCGCCGCTGTAGGCGACCAGGACGCTGCCGAGCGAGCGCAGGACCCGGGCCAGCGTCTCGCGCTCTGGCTCTCGCCGCCCCTGGTGTTTCTCGACCCGCCCGCTGCAGCCGATCGTCGCCTCCGTGCCGACAAGGTGGACTCATCGCTAGAAGATACGCCGGGAAGCCGCCCGCGTTTCAAACCCGGCGCGCCTCCAGCTTCTGATGCCGGGCCGCGGGCGGCAAGAGCGGTACGGCTGGCCCGCCTCCTCCGCCCCCCCTATCGTCCACCGTCACCCGGAGACCGACGCCCCGAGCAGCGGAGCCCGACGTCCCATGGAGCCACAGGAAACGTTCGAGATCACGGTCCGTGGGGACCGGCTCTCCTTCGCCGCCGGCCACTTCCTAACCTACGGCGGAGGACAGTGCGAGGCGCTGCACGGTCACAACTACAGGGTCGCCGTCACGGTCCGCGGCGAGCTCGACGAGCACGGGCTCGTGCTCGACTTCCTGGTGCTGCGCGACGCCATCGAGGCCCTGCTCGCCCCCCTCGATCACCGCACGCTCCTGGCGGGACGCAGCGCGCATCTCCGGCTCGCCGAGGAAGTCGGAACGGTGACGGCGATCACGCCGGAGCGGCGCATGACCTTTCCGCTCGAGGACGTCGTGGTCCTTCCCATCTCGAACACGAGCGCCGAGCTGATGGCCGCCTACCTGGCCGGAGAGCTTCTGGAGCGGCTGGGCGACACATCGGGCGGCGCTCCGAGCGAGATCGTGGTCGAGGTCGAGGAGTCCCCGGGGCTCACGGGCCGCTGTCGGGTGCGCCCGCGGGCCTGACCGCCACCGCCGCGGACGGTCGCAGAGGCGCCGGAGGTCCACTATGCTGTCGGCGTGATCCTCCTGGTGGACAACTACGACTCCTTCGTGCACAACCTGGCCCGCTACCTGAGGGAGCTGGGCGAGGAGGTCGTGGTGCGCCGGAACGACGCGGTCGACGTCGCCGAGGCAAGGTCGCTGGCGCCCAGCCACCTGGTGGTGTCGCCCGGGCCGTGCACGCCGGCCGAGGCGGGAGCCTCCTGCGAGCTCGTCGAGGCCCTGGCCCCGGAGGTCGCGGTCCTCGGCGTATGCCTCGGGCACCAGTGCATCGGGGCCGCGTTCGGGGGAAGGGTCGTGCGGGCCCGCCGGCCCATGCACGGTAAGCTCTCGCCGGTGCACCACGGCGGCCGTGGCCTGTTCACGGGACTGTCCGACCCGTTCTCCGCTACCCGCTACCACTCCCTGGTGGTCGAGCGCGCCACTCTTCCGCCGGAGCTGGAGGTCACCGCCTGGACGGAAGACGGCGAGATCATGGCGCTCCGCCACCGGGACCTGCCCGTGTGGGGGGTGCAGTTTCACCCGGAGGCCGTGCTCACCGACTCGGGACACCGGATCCTGGCCAACTTCCTGGCCCTGGGTCGCGGCCGGGAGCCCGGCGCCGGACCGGCCCTCGAGCTGGCGGCCGAGATCACGGGCGAGAGCCGGCCCGGCGTGGCCGGGAGCGGAGCGAGCGCGTGATCGGCGGCGCTCTCGGGGCGATCGCCACGCTCGTGGCCATCGCCAACCCGCTCGGCGCCCTCCCCGTCTATCTGGCGCTCCGCTCTCCAAAGGACGCCAGGGCCCACCGCTCCGACGCCTGGCGCTCGGCGATGGCGGTCGGCATCACGCTGGCCCTGTGCGCGGTGATCGGCACCCGCATCCTGGACGCATTCGGGGTCAGCGTGGCCGGTCTGCGGGCGGCGGGCGGGCTCATCGTGACCGCGATGGCCTTCTCCATGGTCCAGGGCGAGCGACCCGGGGCCCAGTTCTCCTCGGGCGACCAGCAGGTGGCCGCCTCCCGGGAGCAGGCCGAGTTCGGGATCTACGTCCCTCTGTCGATCCCGCTCATCGCGGGCCCCGGAGCGATCACCACCACGATCACGCTCGCCGCGGGCCCCGAGGCGGGGCTCGGATCCACGCTGATCGCCGTTCTCGCGGTCAGCATCCTCGTGTTCATCACGCTGTTCTTCGCCCGGGCGTGGCACCGGATCCTGGGTGACTTCGGGCTCCGCCTGGCCACCCGCATCCTGGGGCTCCTGGTGATGGCGGTCGGCGTCCAGATGGTGGTGTCGGGGGTGAAACAGCTGTGGGTCGGGTGAGCCGGCGGCCGGGCGACCACGATCGGGACGGCGCGCCCGTCCGGTCGCTCGCCCGGCCGGGGCGTTCGCTGAAGGTGCGCGCTCGGGCGCCGCTGCCCAGCCGGTAGGAGATCACGGTGTCCCTGCGCGCCTGCGACAGCCTGCCCGAGCGCTTCAACGCCGCCGAGTGGTTCGTGGGCCGGCACGTGCGCGAGGGGCGGGGCGAGCGGACCGCCATCGTGTGGGACAGCGGAACGCTGGACTACGCGGCGCTGGACGAGGCCGTCCGCCGGAGGGCGGCGGCACTCCTCGAGGCCGGCCTCCACCCTGGGGACCGCGTGGCGCTGCTCCTGCCCGACGGACCGGAGCTCCTGGCCTTGTTCTGGGCCGTCATGGCGGCGGGCGGCGTGGCGGTGCCGCTCAACACCCTCCTCCACGCAGACGAAGTCGCCGCCATCCTGGACGACTGCGACCCGCGCCTGGCGGTCGTCGATCCGGAACTGGCCGATCCGGCGCACCTGGTGCGCCCGGGGAGGGAGGTGTGGCCTTCCGGGTCTTCGCGGCAGCGCGCCGAGGCCGCCGGGCCGGTGGACCACTACGCGTCCACCCACCGGGACGCCTTCGCCTTCTTCCTGTACTCGAGCGGGACCACCGGCGAGCCCAAGGGCGTGGTCCACCTGCACCACGACACGTGGGTGTGCTGCGCCACCTACGGCGAGCGGGTGCTCGGGATCCGGCCGGACGACCGCTGCCTGAGCCTGGCCAAGCTGTTCTTCGCCTACGGGCTCGGGAACGCGGGCTACTTTCCGGCCCACGTCGGCGCCGCGTCGGTCCTGTTCGCGGGCCGGCCCACGCCCGCGGCCATGTTCGAGCAGATCGCGCGGCACCGGCCCACGCTGTTCTTCGCCGTTCCCACGGCCTACGCCCAGATGCTGGAGGCCATGGAGCGGGGCGCGAAGCCGGACGTCTCGAGCGTGCGGCTGTGCGTGAGCGCGGGCGAGGCGCTGCCCGCCCCGATGTTCGAGCGCTGGCTCGAGCGCACCGGCACAGAGATCCTGGACGGCATCGGCTCGACGGAGATCTGCCACATCTTCCTCTCCAACCGGCCGGGCGAGTGCGCCCCGGGGACGACCGGGAGCCCCGTCCCCGGCTACGATCTCCGTCTCGTCGACGAGACGGGGGAGCCCGTGCCGCCGGGCCGACCGGGCGACCTGCTGGTGCGTGGCGACTCCACCGCGGCCCTGTACTGGAACCGCCACGAGGCCACCAGGGCCACCATGCTCGGCGAGTGGATCCGGACGGGCGACAAGTACCTCGTCGACGAGGACGGCCACTGGCGGCACGCCGGCCGCAGCGACGACATGCTCAAGGTCGGCGGCATCTGGGTGTCTCCGGTCGAGGTCGAGGCCACGCTGCTCGCGCACCAGGCCGTCCTGGAGTGTGCCGTGGTGGGCGAGGAGGACGTGGACGGACTCGTGAAGCCGACCGCCTTCGTGGTCCTCAAGCAGGGAGCCGCGGACGTCGCGGCCGCTGAGCTCCAGGCGTTCGTGAAGGAGCGCCTCGCGCCCTACAAGTACCCACGACGCGTGGAGTTCCGGGACACCCTGCCGAAGACGGCCACTGGCAAGATCCGCCGCTTTCTGCTCCGCCGGGAGCTCGGCGAGGAGCCCGACGCCGCGCCGTGACCGCGGCGTGGCACCCAGGCCCCGGCTTCATCGAGGTCGACGGCGTCCGGCTGGAGGTCCGGCGCCTGGGCCCGCCGCCCGACCGGGCTCCGACGATCGTCTTCCTGCACGAGGGGCTGGGTTCGGCGGCGCTGTGGAGGGACTACCCCGACCGGGTGTGCGAGGCGGTCGACGCCGGCGGCCTCGTCTACAGCCGGCGGGGCTACGGCGCCTCCGACCCCGCCGAGCTCCCGCGGCCGGTCGACTTCATGCACCGGGAGGCGTGGGACGCCCTGCCCCGCCTCCTGGACGAGGTCGGGGTCGAGGCTCCGCTCCTGTACGGCCACTCCGACGGGGCTTCGATCGCCCTCCTGTTCGCGGCCCGCTTCCCAGATCTCCCGCGCGCCCTCGTACTCGAGGCGCCCCACGCCTTCGTGGAGGACGTCACGGTCGAGAGCATCGCCCATCTGGAGCGCGACTACGGTGAATCGGGGCTCCGCGCCAGGCTGGCCCGGTGGCACGACCGGCCCGACGACACGGTGCTGGGGTGGACGCGGGCATGGCTCGACCCCGCGTTCCGGAGCTGGGACATCCGGGGGGAGCTGGCCGCGGTCAGCGCACCCGTCCTGCTTCTCCAGGGCGAAGAGGACGAGTACGGGACGTGGGCGCAGGTCGAGGCGGTCGTGGAGGGGGTGTACGGTCCGGCGCGCGCCGTCCGCCTGTCGGGCTGCGGTCACGCTCCGCACCGAGACCGTCCGGAGGAGGCCCTGGACCGGGCGACGCGCTTCCTGCGCGACGTGTTGGCCGCGGGCTGAGCGGGCCGGCGCGGGTCCGACACCGGCCGGCGTCCGGGGCGCGGTGGAGCCGCTCCCGGCCCGGTGCTCAGTCCCGCCCCAGCAGCACGACCATGCCCATGCGCCGGAACTCCTCGGCCTTCCTCGGGAACAGGCGGCCGATCAGCCTGGGGATCCAGGCTCCCTTCATCTCCCGGCCGAGGCGGTGTGCTTCTTCGAGGTTGAAGCGGACCTCCACCTCCCTCCAGCCGTGGGGCGCGAAGAAGGCCGTGCCCTCGGGCGGCGCGAAGCGGAACGGCACCTTGCCCGGGTCCATGCCCTTCCCGTACCGCTTCCGCATCATGTCGACGAGCCTGGGCGAGGCCAGGTCGATCAGCCACCACCGGAACGTCGGCACGGCCCGGAGGTCATCGGCCAGGCCCGCCACGTCGGCGGGCTCCAGGTAGATGAGGAGGCCCTCGGACACGACGAGGGTCGGCCGACCATCCTCGGCCAGCCGCCCGAACAGGGCGCGCCGCGCCTCGCGGTCGGAGAGGTCGATCCGCACCGTCTCCAGGCGGCATGCGGGCCGCTCTCCCTCCATCGCGACGCCCTTATGGTCCAGGATGCCGGGGAGGTCGACGTCGACCCAGGCGAAGTCGGCCGGGAGGTCCATGCGCCACGGCCGCGCGTCGAGGCCGGCGGCCAGGTTCACGACCCGGGTCACGCCGTCGCGCTCGATGGCCTGACGGATGATCTCGTCCATCACGGCCGTCCGGACGATCATCGCCCAGGCGCTCTGCCGCGCCCACGGGACGGACTCCAGGAGCGCCCGGCCGCGCTCCCCGGCCAGCCGGCCCGCGTACGGGTCGCGGAACAGCGCGTCGGGCCTCTCGCTCTCCATCGCCCGGTAGGTGGCCACCCACAGGGCCGTGTCCGAGACGTGCTCGATCCGGGTCACGGCGGCGGACCGACCCGGGTCGGCGCGGGACGGAGGCTCGCCGCGGCTATCGCCCACCGCCTCCCGTGCGGGGCGGCGTGCCCTGCCCGGGCTTCGTGCGGTCCTGGTAGGGAGGCCGCGCCGGGGAGGGCGGCGGGTTCTTCCCGAGCGAGTCCTCCACCACCTGCACGGCGCGTTCGAGCTGCGGGTCGTGCCCCTTCGCCAGGGCGGTCGGATCGTCCACCACCCGAACGTCCGGCTCCACGCCGTGCCCCTCCGGGAACCACTTCCCCTCGGGGCTATACATGCGGAAGGTGGGCACGGTCACCCCGCCGCCGTCGATGAGGCCCGGCACACCGCTGATCCCGATCAGCCCGCCCCAGGTGCGCATCCCGACCAGCGGTCCGAGCTTCGCCTCCTTGAAGAAGTACGGGAAGGCGTCCCCGCCCGAGCCGCTCCATCCGTTGATCAGCATGGCCTCCGGACCGAAGTGGCCGATCGGCGGCCAACGCCAGTCCTTCCCGTTCCGGACCGCCCAGAACGCCAGGGCCGGCCGGTGGAGGAGCTCGATGAAGCGGTCGGGGATCTGGCCGCCCGAGTTGAAGCGCTCGTCCACGATGAGCCCCGGCTTCGGGTATTCGGCCGTGAACTGCCGGACGAGCTCGCTCTGGCCCTCGATCCCCGTGTCGGGCACGTAGACGTACCCGATCTTCCCATTGGAGAGCGAATCCACCACGTGGCGGTTGTGCTCGATCCACGCCAGGTGCCGCAGGCGGGTGTCGTTGGCCAGCGTCTTGACCACGACCTGGCGCGCGCCCTCCATCGTCGGGCGGTCGTTGACCGTGAGCACGACCGTCTTGTCGGCCAGGCCGTCGAAGGCCGCCCACGGATCCTCGGCCGTATCGAGCGGAGCCCCGTTCACGGCGAGGACGTAGTCGCCCGCCTTCACGTCCACGCCCGGCTGGTCCAGCGGCGAGCGCGCCTCGTCGTCCCAGGGCGCACCGTGGATGATGCGGGCGATCCGGAAGTGCCCGCGGTCGACCGCCCAGTCGACGCCCAGCACGCCGGTGCCGCGGCGCGGGCCGTTCTCCAGGTCGCCGCCGCCCCGATAGGTGTGCGAGGAGCTCAGCTCCGCGATGAGCTCGCCGATCACGTAGTTCACGTCCGACCGGGTGACCGCGTCGTCCAGCATCTTGCCGTAGCGCCGGCGCATGGCGTTCCAGTCGACGCCGTGCATGCCCGGGTCGTAGAAGTAGTCCCGGTCGAACCGCCACACGTCGTTGAAGATCTGCCGCCACTCCTCGGGCGGGTCCACGGTCATGGTCATCTGGTCGGTGGCCAGCGGGTGCTCCATCTTCTGGCCCGGCTTCAGGTCGACGATCGCGAACTTCCGGTGGCTGAGGACGAGCAGCTTCTTGCCATCCGCCGAGAGCAGGTAGCCGTTCGCGTCATCGAAGACCGTCTCCTCCTTGCGCTGCTTCAGGTCCCAGTAGACGATCGGGCTCTTCTCGTCCGCCGAACCCGTACGGGGCAGGCGCCGGTAGACGACCTTGCCGGAGGCGGCCGACAGGTCCGCGTAGTTGCCATGCGTGGGCGGCAGCTGCACCATGCGGTTCTCGAAGCCGTCCAGGTCGATGGCCACCGGCTCGGGCGCCTTCGAAGCGACCTTGCCCGCCCCGGCCTTGCCCTCCTGCTTCGCCCCGCCGTTCGCCTTCTCCCCGTTTCCGTTCTTCCCGGCCTCGCCGTCGGCTGTGTCGGCGCCTTCCGCGTCATTGCGGGGCGCCAGCGGCGAGGCCACGTCCTTGCGGAGGGGCACGGCCGCGATCGTGGTCGCGTTCGGGTACACCCACGTGTTCTGGACGTCGGAGTACACCGGCCGGAAGGTGCGGTCCGTGAGCAGGTAGAGGTACTTGCCGTCAGGATCGAACACCGGGTCGCGGGCATCGTAGAAGCCCGACGTCACCCGGTGCTGCTGGCCCTCCTTCGTGTCGTACAGGACGATCGCGTCGTGGTGGTTGTCCTGCTCCATGGCGTAGGCGATCCAGCGGCTGTCCGCGGACCAGCTCACCGTGAAGCCCTGCAGGGCCCCCTGCCCCATCCACATCGTGCCGTGGTCGATGGTCGAGACCTTGCCGGTGTCACGGTCCAGGAGGTGGAGCGCCCCCTGCTGGTCGATGAAGACGAGCTTCTTCGAGTCGGGCGACCAGAAGGGCGTGTAGCGGAAGCCCGACTTGAACGAGGTGAGCGTCCTGGGCTCCCCGCTGCCGTCGGCCCGCCGCACGGCGAGCTGGTACTCGCCGCCGGCGTCCGTCCAGTAGGCCAGCCACTCCCCGTCGGGGGACCAGGTGGGCTCGCGCTCGGCCGCTCCCGACGTGCGCGTCAGATCCATCACGGCGCCGTGCTCGGCCGGCACGCTGAACAGGTCCCCGCGGGCCTGGAACACGGCCCGCTTGCCGGAGGGCGAGATCCAGGCGTTCTGGATGAGGTCGTCGACCTTGACCAGGTGCGGCTTCATGTCGCGCTTGTCGGTCACCACCTTGACCGGGACCTCGGCCGTCTTCTCGGTCGAGAGGTCCATCCGGTACAGGATCCCACCCGCCTCGAACACCAGGTCCTGGGGACCGATGGCCGGGAAGTGGATGTCGAAGTCGGTGAAGTGGGTCACCTGCCGCGTCTTCCCGCTGTCCAGGTCGTACGCCCAGATGTTCTCTCGCTCGGCCTCGCCCCGGTCGGAGAGGAAGTAGAGGGTGTGGCCGTGCCACATGGGCATGTCGTCGTTGGCCGGTACATCCGTGATCTGGCGCGACTCGAAGGTCTTGAGGTTGAACAGCCAGATGTCCGGCGCCCAGCCGCCGCGGTAGCGCTTCCAGGTCCGGAACGCGCGGCTCTTGGGCGTATAGGCGATCCACGCCCCGTCCGGCGAGATGGCGCCGAACTCCCCGTACGGCACCGGGAGCCTGTCCGGCAGGCCACCCGAGGGCAGGACCGCGAAGAACTGGTCGAAGCGCTGCCTGCCGCTCTGCATGGGGGAGGCGATGAGGAGCGAATCGCCGTCCGGGTACCAGTCCACCAGCCGGTCCGCCATCGGGTGGTGTGTGACCCGCACCGGCTCCCCGCCCGTGGACGGGATGACGTACACGTCCTCGTTCCCGTCGTAGTCGCCCGTGAACGCGATCCGCTTCCCGTCGGGCGAGAACCGTGGGAACGACTCCTCGCCCGGGGGCGTGGTGAGGCGGTGCGCCGTCCCCCCGTCCTTCGGCACCACCCAGATGTCACCCGCATACACGAAGGCGATAGTGGTGGCGGACACGTCGGGCTGCCGCAGCATGCGCGCGTCGACCTGGGCGCGGGCGGTAGAGGGCAGGAACAGGAGAGCTGCCGGCAACAGCCAGGCGAGCGAGCGAACACGGCATCGCAGCATGAAGGACCTCACGTGCTTGGGGGACCCGGTACGGCACCATCGGTCCGGTCTCCGTACGGACCGTGGAAGCGGACGGTTTCGCCCCGGGGGACGCGAGCAGCCTGCATCCTCCGGGCAGCCCGCGTCAAGATCCGCCGCGGCGGACGGCCGGCCGGGCCAGCCGCCATGCCACGATAGTCAACGACGCCTGCCGCGGGGTTGCCCGGGCCGAAGCCAGCGGCCTCGCGACCCGGGCGCGGGGAGCCTACGTTTCGATTGGCATGGGTCAGATTCCTCTCTTCGGCCTCGGCTACGTTCTCCTGGCCCTCGGGCTCTCCCTGGACGTGCTCCTGCACAAGGACCGTCCGGTCTCCGCCGTCCTGTGGCTCGGCATCCTGTGGATCGTGCCCTACGCGGGCGCCCTGGCCTATCTGGCCTTCGGGATGGACAGGGTCCGGCGCGGGGCGCGGGAGAGGCAGATGGCCCGGACGCTCCTGTCCCGGACCGCGCACCTGGGACCGGGGCTCGCCCGCCACGTGCTCGAGGTACCGATCGAGTCCCGGTTGGCCGCTCCCGACCGCCTCGGGTGGCACATCCTGCGTGGGACGGATCCGGCCGTGCCGGGCCACCGCGTCCTGGTGGGAAACGAGGCCCGGCTGCTCGTGGACGGTGACGAGTTCTACCCGGCGCTGCGGGAGGCCATCGAGGGGGCACACCACACCATCCACTTGCAGACGTTCATCTTCGCCGTCGACCGCACGGGCCAGGAGTTTCGGGACTTGCTGGCGCGGCGTGCCGCGGAGGGGGTCACCGTACGGCTGCTGTATGACCGGTTCGGCTCGGCGACCGCTCACGTCACGCGATTCTTCGAGCCGGCCCGGCGCTGCGGCGTCAGGGTGCACTCGATCTCGCAGGCCAACCCCCTCAAGGGCCGTTTCCAGATCAACCTGCGCAACCACCGGAAGGTGGCGGTCATGGACGGTCACGTGGCCTTCGTGGGCGGCATCAACATCGCCGATGGCAACGTGGCCGCGTTCACCGACGGTCAGCCCATCCGGGACTACCACGTACGCATCGAGGGACCGGCCGTGGCCGATATTCAGCTCGGCTTCCTGGAGGACTGGTATTTCGCATCGCGGGAGCCCCCGGAGGAGCTCTTCGGTCCCGACTCCGTTCCAGAGTTCCATCGTGCGGGCGAGGCGTTGATCCAGGTCGTCCCCGGAGGGCCGGAGTCCGCCGGCCGGGGTCTCGCGGACGCGTTCTTCGCCGCCATCGTCGCCGCCGAAGAGTCCATCGACCTCACGACCCCCTACTTCGTGCCCGACCAGCCCATCATCCGGGCCCTGCGTTACGCGGCCCAACGGGGCGTGCGCGTCCGCCTGGTCGTGCCGGCGAAGAACAACCACTGGTACACGGGCTTCGCGGCCCGGGCCCTGTACTCGCGCCTCCTCGGCGCCGGCGTACGCATCTTCGAGCGTCGGCCGCCCTTCATGCACGCCAAGTCGCTGGTCGTGGATGGCGTCTACGCCATGATGGGGTCGGCCAACCTGGACTACCGCAGCCTTCACCTGAACTTCGAGACCAACGTGGAGATCGTGGATCCGGGCTTCGTATCGGCCCTGTCCCGCCAGGTGGAGACCGAGATCGCGGCGAGCCGCGAGGTCACGGGCGAGGCCCACGCGGCCCGGCCCTTGCCGCGCAAGCTGCTGGAGAACTTCTGCCGGCTGTTCGAGCCCGTGCTCTGACCGCCCCGGAGGACGCCGTGGCCGCCCCGCCCAGGACGCCGTCCGTCGCATTCCGGCCCCTCGGAATCCGGAACCCGGCTCGCAGCGGGCTCCGGCGCCGGAGAGCCCGGCTCGCGGCCTGGAGCCTGGCCGCGGCCCTCGCGTTCGGCCTGGCGTGCGGCTCCAGCTCGCCTCCCGCGGAGATGGGCACGAGCGGGCTGGTGGCCACGCCCGTGGTGTCGGGGCTCTCGTCCCCCGTGTGGCTCACGGCGCCGCCGGGCGATCCCCGGCTGTTCGTGGTCGAGCAGCGGGGCACGATCCGGATCGTGAAGGACGGCTCTCTCCTGCCGGAGCCCTTCCTCGACCTCCGTCCGGCCGTGGCCAGCGGCGGGGAGCGCGGACTCCTCGGCCTCGCCTTCCATCCCGACTACGCCAGCAACGGCCGCTTCTACGTCGACTACACCGACCCGCAAGGCGACACGCGCGTGGTGGCGTACCGGGTGAGCGCCTCCGACCCCGACCGCGCCGACCCGGCCAGCGGGGACACGATCCTCGCCGTGGACCAGCCCTATTCGAACCACAACGGCGGCCTGGTGACCTTCGGTCCGGACGGCATGCTGTACGTGGGGCTCGGGGACGGCGGCTCGGGCGGGGACCCCCGGGGCAACGGCCAGAACAGGGGCACGCTCCTGGGGGCGATTCTCCGGCTCGACGTGGATGGAGGCTCTCCGTACCGGATCCCGCCCGACAACCCGTTCGTGGGCCAGGCCGGCTTCCGCGGAGAGATCTGGGCGTGGGGCCTTCGGAATCCGTGGCGCTACTCGTTCGATCCGGCTTCCGGGCTCCTCTACATCGCGGACGTGGGCCAGAACGACTGGGAGGAGATCAACGCCGAACCGGCCCGCTCGGGGGGGCTCAACTACGGCTGGAACGTCATGGAGGGCCGTCACTGCTACGGGTCCTCGTCCTGCGATGCGCAGGGGCTGGTGCAGCCCATCCTCGAGTACGACCACCGCGACGGCTGCTCGATCACCGGCGGGTTCGTGTATCGCGGGAGCGCCATGCCGGATCTGCAGGGGACCTACTTCTACTCGGACTACTGCTCCGGCTGGCTGCGCAGCCTGCGCTACGACGGGACCGCCGTCGGCGAGGAGCGGAGCTGGGACGTGGGTTCCCTCGGCCAGGTCCTCTCATTCGGCGAGGACGCGGCCGGCGAGCTCTACGTCCTCTCGGCCAACGGGACCGTGTACCGGCTGGATCCCGGCTCCTGAGCCCTGGTCGGCAGGCCATGCCGCGGGGGCGGCGGACTCCGTTTCCTCAGACCTCCTCCACCCGGTCGAGGCTGCGGTAGCGGACCGCCTCCAGCACGTGCTCGGCCGCGATCCTGTCCGCCCCGTCCAGGTCCGCCACCGTGCGAGCCACCCGCAGTACGCGGCGACAGGCCCGGGCGCTGAGGCGCAGCATGTCCGCGCGCCGACCGAGGGCCTCCTTCCCGCGGAGGTCCAGGCGGCAGACATCGTCGAGCTCGGCGTCGGCCAGCTGGGCGTTGGAGCGTGAGCGGCCTCCGGTGCGACGCGCCGCCCGGGACCGGGCCGCGGTGACGCGCGCCCGTACCCGTTCGGAGGACTCGGCTGCCCCGTCACGGGACAGATCGCGCCACGGCACCCGGGGCACGTCCACCTGCAGGTCGATGCGGTCCAGAAGCGGACCGCTCACCCGCCGCGCGTAGCGACGGGCCGCCGCGGGATCGCAGGTGCAGGCGCCGTCGGAGCTCCCCATCCGGCCGCACGGACAGGGGTTCATCGCGGCCACGAGCTGCACCCTGGCGGGAAAGGACACGGCCGCCCGGGCTCGCACGAGCCTCACGCGGCCGTCCTCGAGCGGCTGGCGGAGCCCCTCCAGCGCCGGCCTGCTGAACTCGGGAAGCTCGTCCAGGAACAGGACGCCGCGGTGGGCCAGGGAGAGCTCCCCGGGACGGGGCGACGACCCGCCGCCCAGGAGGCCCGCCGGGCTCACGGTGTGGTGGGGGGCACGGAACGGGCGGTCCTCGATCAGCCCGGCCCCGCGCGGCAGTCGGCCCGCCACGCTGTGGATCGCCGTGACCTCGACGGCTTCCTCCAGCGAGAGCGGCGGCAGCAGCGACGGCAGACAGCGAGCCAGCAGCGTCTTGCCCGCGCCGGGCTCGCCGCGCAGGAGGAGGCTGTGCCCCCCGGCGGCAGCCACCTCCAGGACCCGGCGGGCGTGGCGCTGACCGCGCACCTCGGCCAGGTCGGGGCCGGGGCTCTCCCCGTCCCCCCGGGAGCCCCCGGCGGCCGCCTCCGCATCGCGGGCCCGGGGCAGGTCGGCGTCGCCACGCAGGAAAGCGAGCACCTGCTCGAGATCCGCCGCGCCGTGGACCCGGAGAGGCCGTCCTTCCGTCGCTTCCCACCGAGCGTCTACGGGGCGGACCTCGGCCAGGTTCTCGAGGGGCAGGACGATCCCGTCCAGGTCCCCGGAGCGCCGGGCGTGCAGCGCCATGGGAAGGGCGCCGCACACCGGCCGCAGGCTCCCGTCCAGGCCCAGCTCCCCGGCCACCAGCCAGCCCGCGCAGCGCTGGGCCGGTAGCTCGCCCCACGCCGCCAGGATCCCGACGAGGATCGGGAGATCGAAGGCCGCGCCGTGCTTTCGCAATGCGGCCGGCGCCAGATTGACGGTGATTCGGAGCCCCGGTACGTGCAGGCCCACCTGCCCGGCGGCCGCCCGGATGCGCTCGCGGCCTTCGCGCACGGCGCTCTCCGGGAGCCCGACGACCTGGATCATGGGCGTGCCCCGGGTGATGGCCACCTCGACCCGGACCCGGACGACCTCCAGGCCCACGAGGGCGGCGGAAGGGATGGTGGCGAGCATGCCCGAGGATCGACCTGAGCGTGAACCGGGTCTCAACCCGGGTGGGGTGCACCGCGTGGCTTCGCGGCGGGTCCGGCCGCGCCCCGGATCTCGCATCCGGAGCTCCCGCGGCGGCCGGCCGGCGCATGCGGACGAGCCTTCGTCCGCGCTGGACCTCCCCGTCAGCGCCGCTCCCCGGCCGGAATCCACCACTCCGGAACCGAGGCAAAGGGACCGTCGGGTCCGACCGCCACGTCCCTGAGCCGGGAGCCCACCGCCAACACGGGGGGCACCCGGATCAGGTAGACCAGGGGCAGGTCGGCGACCACCCGCTCCTCGATGATCCGGTACTGGATCGCCACAGCCGCCGAATCCTCGGCGGAACGGAGGCGCGCGACCGCCGAATCCACGGCCGGGCTCGAGTAGGAGGAGATGTTGGTCGGACCGCCCGTGACCAGACTCGTGTAGAAATCGGGACGCAGACGCTTGTCCGAGGAAAAGGCGAGCAGCACGGCTGGAGGACGCCGGGCCGGATCCTGGATGCGGCCGATGAGCGCGGCGAACTCCATGACCTCGGGCTTGACCTCGAAGCCCGCGCGGGCCAGTTCCGCCTGGAGGACGGTCACCACGTTCTCGAGTTGGGGCGGCGCGGCGAGCGTCAATTCGAGACGTCGGCCCGCGGGTCCCACGCGCACACCACCGCCGGTCGGCACGCGCCACCCGGCCGCGTCCAGCAGGGAGTCGGCCAGGGACACGTTCGCGTCGGGCTGCAGGACGCCGGGCGCCGCATACGGATGGTCCGGGGCCAGCGGGGCGCGGGCGGGCGACGCCACGGGCGAGACGACGGCGGCGATCTCCGCCCGGTCCAGCGCCGCCGAGAGGGCGCGGCGCACGCGGAGGTCCGTGAGCGGCGCCTGCCGCGTGTCCAGGACGATCACCTGCGTCGGAGCCGGCAAGATCGGCAGCGCCGTGACGCCCTCGAGCTTCGACACGTCGCCCGCCTGGGAGGCACCCACCCGGCAGGCGTCCACCTCACCGGTCCGGAGCTCGGCCAGCCTCGTGGACGCCTCCGGTACGACCCTGAACACGATCCGGTCCAGGTAGTCGGCCCCGAGCACCTCCGGATAGTCGGGCGAGCGCTGCAGCTCGATCGTGCCGTCCGCTCGCCACGCCGTCAGCCGGTAGGGCCCGCTGCCCACGGGCTCGTGGTGGTACGCCGCATGGCGGAACGTCTCGGCATCCAGGCTTCCGAGCAGGTGCCTGGGCAGGATGGGCAGCGCGGCGAACGGCTCCAGCCCGGCGGCCAGGGGCCGGCGGAAAGTCAGCCTCACCGTGGCCGCTCCCGGGATCGTCACGGAATCCAGGTCTCGGAAGTCGTCGCGATCAAAATATCCGAACGTCGAGTCCGCCGCCCGCCGAAGCGTGAACGCCACGTCGGCGGCCGTGACCGGAGTCCCGTCCTGCCAGGACACATCGGTCCGCAGATCGAAGGTGAGCTCGCGGTGCCCCGGCCCCCAGCTCCACGACCGGGCCAGGTAGGGTCGCATCGACTCTCGGGGGCCGTAGCGCACCAGGGGCGTGAACAGGAGTGCGCCGAGCTCCACCGAGGCGCCATCCGGGGAGACGAACGGATCCAGGCTCTGGGGCGCCGCCTGCAGGCACACGATGGCCGTGCCGCCCCGGATGGGCGTCGACCCCGCGTCGCCGCCCGCGGAACGTGACTCGCCGCCGCAGGAGAGGGACAGCGCTCCGATGATGAGTAGCGCCGGAAGGTGGGTGCGATCGGCCCGGGTCGCTCGGAATCGCACCGTCACACTCCTCGGCTCATGCGTGTCAGGAGCTCGTCGACCCGGTCCAGGGCGGGCCTCGCCTCCAGGCCACCGAAAACGGTCCGGGCCTCTTCGAGGAGGGCTCGGGCCTCGACGACCGCCGGGCCGGACCCGCCCGCCACGAGGGCCTCGGCCCGCAAGAGCAGGAACGAGGCCCGCATGTACGCGTCTCGGCCCTCCAGGGCCGCCGCGGCGTCGCCGGCCGCGACGGCCGCCTCATCGGACCGTCCGCGAGCGAGGGCGATTCCGGCCCGGAGGCGGAGCATGGCTTCGCGACCCTCCGTCCACGAGTCCGCCTCGGCTTCCAGGCGCCTGGTGACCTCCTCGAGACCGGCCGCGGCGGCCTCGAGCTCGCCCCGTTCGACCTGCACGAGCGCCAGGCCGCAGGCCGCCACGAGCCCGGTGTCCGGATATCCCGCCCGGGCCGCGCCACCGACCAGCTCTCGCCAGCACGCCTCAGCGCGCTCGAGGTCCCCGGTCGCCACGTAGAGCTCCGCGAGGCTCTGCAGCACGGCCAACTCGCGCGCCCCGGCCCCCAGCCGGCGAATGGTGCCGAGGGCCGACTGGAGCGTCGTCTCGGCCTGCTCGAACTCACCGGCGCGCGTAAGGAGCACGGCCCGGTTGTTCCGGGCGGAGGCCACCGCCACCGGGTCGCCGACCTCCTCGAAGGCAGCCTCGGCCCGCTCGAACTCTAACCTCGCACGACCATAGTCGCCCAGCAGCACCGCGACCACGGCGAGGGCGTTGGAGCAGTACCCGACCCGAAGGCGGTTCGAGAGGGCCTCGTAACGGGACCGCGCCTCCTCCAGGTGCACGAGCGCCGTGGACGGTTCGAGCACGCGGGCCGGTCCGGTGCCCACGCAAAAGTGGGCGCGGGCAATGAGCTCGGGGTCACCGAGGGTCTCGGCCGAGCCGAGCGCCTCCTCGAGCGCGGGGGCGATCGCGAGGCCCGCCTCGGCCGCCTCGGCCGCCGGGAGGACCCGGACGCTCCATAGGATCTGGCAGAGCTCCTCGCGGTCACCCGCCTCCCGCGCCTCACCGGCCAGGTCCGCCAGCGCTGCCACCAGCTCTGTCGCGGGCCGAACGCTCTGCTCGATCTCCAGGTCCACGCGCCGGCGACGCAGGTGCAAGACCAGCGCCCGATCTCCGCACGATTGCGCCAGTCCGAGGGCTTCCCCCACGTCGTCCCTCGCTTCGGCGAACCGTCCCGCCCGCTGCCATTCGGCTGCCCGCCGCGTCAGGGCCCGCGCCCGCTCCGGCTCGCCCGGGGCATTGCGGAGCGCGCGACCGAGAAGCTCGACGGCGTCCTCGTGCGCGTACACGCGGCTGGCCTTCTCCGCGGCCCTCAGCGCCGCCTCGTACGCCTCCTTCGGCTGGCGCCCCTCGTCGAAGTGGACGGCCAGCACGTTGTCCACGGCCGAGGTGTCTCCCGCGTAGATCTCCCCCAGGATGGAGGCGACCTTCCGGTGCAAAAGGATCCGTCGCTTCCCCTGGAGACCCTGGTGCAGGACGTCCTGGATGAGGCTGTGGCTGAAGAGGTAGACGCTGCTGATGTCCCCGTCGGGCAGGTCGCGTGTGCCCGTGAGCCGCAGCAGCCTGTGCACGCGCTCCAGCCGTTCCAGCGTCTCCTCCAGGGCGAGCTCGTCCGCCTCTAGCAGTCGGGCCAGGACCGTCGAATCGAACTCGTCGCCCTGCACGCTGGCGTATTCGAGGACACGGCGAAGCTCCGGGTCCAGTCGACCGAGCCGCTTCCCGATGACGCCCTCGGCGGACGCGGGGATGTCGACCTGGTCGGGGAGGCGGACCAGGCCCCACTCCCCTTCCCGCTCGGTGCAGTAACCCTGTTCGACCAGCCACCGCAGGAGCTCGCCGAAGAAGAGCGGGTTGGAGCCCGCGCGTTGTGACAGCCAGCGCCGCAGCTGAGGCGTGCCTGGCCCGCCCAGCTCCTCACGGATGAACTCGGCCAGCGCGGCCTCGTCCAGGGGCTCGAGCGCCAGGTCCTCGGCAAGTCCATAGCGCAGGAGCTCGGCCCGGACGTCGCGGATGGGATGCTGCGACACCTCCACGTCGGAGGGACGGTACGTCCCCAGCATGAGGACACGTCGGTCGCCGATCTTTCGCGCCAGGTGGCCGAACAGGGAGGCCGAGGCCCGATCCGCCCAGTGGAGGTCGTCCACGAACAGGAGGACGGGAGCCTCGTCGGCGGCCGCCAGCAGGAGCTCGGTGTACTGGAACAGGAGGGCTTCCTCGCTGGGAGCCTCGGCCGCCTGGGTCCCGACCTGCGAGCGGCGCACCTCGGTGGCCGTGTGCACCGCCGCCGAGATCACGTTGCCAGCCACCGGGATGACGGAGAGCCAGTAGGGCGCCACCCGCTTGGCCATGTCGAGGAAACGGCCCTTCGGACCGGCCTCGCTCGGGCCCTCCGTGAGCAGGGCCTTGAAGGCCTCGATGAAGGGCTGGTAGGGCTCGCCGGCGCCGAACTGCTCCGAACAGCTGGCCACCAGGATGCGCCCCTCGGGGGCGCGTAGAGCCGCCTCGACCAGGAAGCGCTCGGTGAGGGTGCTCTTTCCTGCCCCCGCGTCGCCCGTGATGAAGACGACGCCGCCCCGACCGGACAGGATCCGGTCGAGGCGGCCGAGGAGGTGCTCGACCTCGCGGCTGCGTCCGACGAAGGCGCTCACGGGGGAGCTCCGGGTCTCAGGAGCCGGGACGCGAACGCCCCGCCCGCCGTGCGCTCAGTTCCCGAGTATCCACCGATCGTCGTTGCTCTGCCCCGGGCACCCGTGCTTCGGAATCGAGATGGCGACGAAGGCGCTGCTCTGGTTGGACTTCGAGGCATCCGGAATCTGGTCGCCCGACGTGCTCACCGACCACTCCACGTCGTCCGACGGCAAGCCCTCCAGCACATACGTGACCCGGAGCCTGCCCGCGTCCGGGCCCGCGAACCAGTCGGCCTGGACCGTGCCCGCCAGGCTCCCGGTCACCTTGCTCTCGTTGCAGCCCGAATCGTCACAGCTCAGGGTGGACTGGTAGGTGAGCGTACCGCCGTTCGTCCGGTCCCTGAGGCTGAAGGTCACGTCGCCGCTGCCGGTCTGGTGCCACCAGATGGCGACGGCCCCCGGGATCCGATCGAGATCGGCGTCCGCCTGGAAGCCGGACTTCACGACGGGCTGCAGCTCCACCTTGCCGTCATTCCCATCCGTCGAGCTCTCGGGCACCTTGTCGACGTTGCACATGAGCGGCTCGGTGAGCACGCTGAAGCTCCCCGGCGTGACGCCGCTCTGCAGGTCGGCCAGCGTGAATCCCTTGTAGGTCCCCGTCAGCCGCACGCCGTTGGACGGGATGAAGTCGGATTCGAACACGAGCGGGTCGGTCAGCTGCTTGTCGACCGGCAGCGACACGTCGGGCGACGCCGGATTGGCGGCCAGGAGGATCAGCGGGTTCTGGTCCGGCGCGAGCCCCTTCGGCTTCCACGCCTCGGGCAGGTCGCCCCACGTGAGGGCGATGCCCAGGTACCCGTGGTCGAAGGCGTCAGAGGCGGACACGCCGCCTCCGGAGAGGCTCAGGATGTCTCCGGACACGAGCGTTCCGTCCGACAGGGTCAACGAGACATCCACCGTATGCTGGTTCTTCAGCTCCACGGGCGGCGTCTGCGTACAGTACTGGACGAAGTTCGCCTTGTCGAGCTGGACGGACGTGCCACCGGGACCCGACAACACGGCGGCGTCCGTGCTGGACACCGTGCCGAGGCTCGAACCGTCGGGCGGCGGGACCTCGGAGCCCTTCGCGGTCAGCGTGCTCGATCCGACCGGCAGAGCGTCGACGCAGTAGGTACCCGGCGCCGGGAGCGTGTCGAAAGCGACCTGACCCGAGACGTTCGTGATGCCGGCATAGACCTGGCCGGACGCCGCGTCGATCACGCCCACCGAGTAGTTGGAGGCGACTTCGGTTCCGTTCGAATGGTAGACCGTGACGAGCACACTGCCGACCGGTTGGGGTGATCGTGCCGCTCTCAAGGTCCCACCCGACAGGCCGCCCGGCGCTGCGGGCTCCTGGTTGCAGGCGAGGGCGCCGGCGGCGAGGCCGCAGGCGGCGAACAACGCGATGGACCGTACGGCGGGTTTCACCTTCGACGACACGAGCGCGGCGCGGACACGCATAACGACTCCCGATTGTGCAGGTACGATCCCGAAGACCTCGGCGGATCGCGCGAAGTCGCGATCGCCGACAGCCCACGGGCCGAATCACCGTCAACCTGACATCCGGTCCAGAGGCCGGCCATCGCATGTTCATGTGAGGCACGCCATCACGCTCGTGACCAGGCGGGCCCGCGAGGCGCGCTTTCACCGCCCGTGTCCGGTAAGTCGGTCGGAATCTCTATCGATGAGGGTAATTGTCAATGGTGGACGAGCCGGGGCCGATCCGGCCCCGGCCCGCGCCGCCGATACCGAGCGACTCGCGCCTCAGGTCGCGAGGGTTTCGACGACTTTTTCCGCGTGCTCGGCCGGCTTCACCTTCTCGAACACCTTCTCCACGGTGCCGTCGGTACCGATCACGACCGTCGTGCGGAGGATGCCCTCGTACTCGCGCCCGTACATCTTCTTTTTGCCCCACACGCCGTAGGCGCTGGCCACCTCGTGATCGGGATCGGCCAGGAGGGGAAAGTTGAGGTCGTACTTCTCCCGGAACTTGACGTGCGAGGCTACGCCGTCGGGGCTCACGCCGAGCACGACCGCTTCGAGCTGTTCCAGCTCGGGCATCGCGTCCCGGAATCCGCACGCTTCCCTGGTGCAACCGCTCGTGTCGTCCTTCGGGTAGAAGTACAGTACGACGCGCCGTCCCCTGAAGTCCTCGAGGCGCACCGTGTCGCCGCGGTCGGACTCGAGCTCGAACTCCGGCGCCCGCTCGCCCTCTCGTACCATCGTTCCTCCCGGTAGATTGTCGTTCGGATCCAGGCCCGGATCGGCCTCCCTCCTGAAGGTGGATCACCCTGCTACAGGCAGGCTGCGTGCCGCGGCTCGCCGACCCCGGGCCGGTTGCCCCGCGAAACCCCCGCCGCGTACGGTGTCGCTCGCGGACCCCCGACCGACCTCCCGAGCCTCGGAGCCGGC
>Ga0102950_1000020_pt1 | contig 44100 bp, 44 predicted proteins | sample SalPon2A_B_D2_MG_FD_78505 | JGI IMG/M metagenome (GOLD analysis project Ga0102950, IMG submission 78505) | Soil microbial communities from South San Francisco under conditions of wetland restoration - Salt Pond MetaG R2A_B_D2_MG | ecosystem: Environmental > Terrestrial > Soil > Wetlands | place...
ACCGTCCACGGGACCCTCACGGGCTCCGACCTCACGGACATCCGGTCCATTCGGGTGTCCGCGACGGCCGTCGGATCGGGCTCGAACCGATTCGATGTGAGCCGCGACCTCAGCTTCGACATTTCGCTGCGCAACCTGCAGAGCTGATCATGCGCCCACGAGCGATGGAGTCCACCATGCTGTACTCCAACGGTTCCACCCGCCGGCCTTCGAAGGCCCCGAGACGCCGACCGGCGCCGTCCGATATACGGTCACGGGTCCGGGCCAGGCAGGAGGGCTTCGCCCTTCTGGTGGCGCTGCTGGCCCTGGTGGGCCTCACGGCGCTGGCGACCGGTGGCTTCCTCATGGCCAACTCCGAGCGCAAGACGGCCACGAACTACCGGGAGGTCGTGGACGCGCTGTACGTGGCCGACGCGGGGCTGAGCCAGTACCTGGGCACGCACCGCGGCACGCCGTCCGGGACCCAGAGCTACTCGTACGGGAGGCGCGGCTCGGCCACGGTGACTCCGAGCCAACTCGTGAACCTGGGGAGCGACGGATCCGTGTGGGAGCTGAGCTCGACGGGAACCAGCTCCACTGGCACGACCCGCACGGTGAGCACGGTGGCGTTCCTCGATCTGAATGTGTTGCCGATCCCCAACGGTGCGCTCACCTCGGGCGGTGGAGTGAAGAAGAATGGTTCGTCGGGAGGAATCGACGGAAACGACCAGTGCGGCGTGAAGGGCGCGAAGGCCGGGTTGGTCGTGCCGCCCAACGGGTTTCAGGGGGACACGACGATCATCCAGGGTAGTCCGAAAATCATCAATTCGAACAACCCCTTCCAGGGCGTGATAACGGCGTCGCAGTGGAACTCCATTCTGAGCGGGGACCGGATTCCGCACACGTACGATGTCCCCCCGGATGCGTTCCCGAATTTCGACAGCCTGCCCGCCGACGAGTGGCCCGTCGTCTACTATGACGGCAACGGGCAGTTCGACAGCGGGGAGGCCGGGCGTGGAGTCCTCATCGTGAGCGGGAACGCGACGCTCAAGGGGAACTTCAACTGGGACGGCCTGGTCATGGTCGGCGGATCGGTGACCGACAATGGACAGGGCGTCCTGAACGGCGCCGTCATGTCGGGGCTCAACACCCTGCTGGGCCAGAACGTCAACTCCGACGACCTCGGCGACGTGCTCAACGGCACCAAGCGGTACCAGTACCACAGCTGCAACCTGGCCAACGCGGGCAAGTCGCTCGCCCTGTTGATTCAGGAGCCGGGGACCTGGTCGCAGAGCTTCTGAGGGATCCCTTTACGAGCGTGGAAGCGCGGGTTTGACACCCGGGCAGGGGTGAGGGTAGCTTTTCGCGGTCCCGCCCCACCATACAGTGTCCGCGCCGGACGGTTATTAGGCCAAAGTCTATGCTTCCTTCACTCGGGTTCGGCCGGCGGAAGAAGTCCATCGGCCTCGACATCGGAAGTGGCGTCATCAAGGCGGCGGTCGTCGACCACGCCAAGGATGTGCCGCAGTTGGAGCGCATGGCGCTCCGGCAACTCACGGGTTCGGCCATCGTCGACGGCGAGGTCGTGGACCCGGGGCTCGTCGCGGACACCATCCGCGAGTTGTGGGACGAGACCGGGATCGACGGTGACGACGTCGTGATCAGCGTCGGCGGCCGGGACGTGATCATCAAGACCATCCAGATGGACCGGATGGACGAGTCGGACGCCCGGGACGTGATCCGGTGGGAGGCGGAGCAGCACGTGCCCTTCGATATGGACAACGTGCAGCTCGACTTCCAGATCACCGATCCCGAGGGGGACGGCCTCCAGATGACGGTCCTCCTGGTGGCCGCCAAGCGCGAGCTCGTCGAGAACAAGATCGCGCTCGTGCAGGAGGCGGGGCTCAACCCGACCGTGGTGGATGTGGACGCCTTCGCCCTGCACAACGCGCTGGAGCTCAACTACCCCGAGGCCATGGCCGGCATCACCGCCCTGGTGAGCATCGGGCACGACTCCACGACCGTGAACATCCTCGAGGACGGCGTGCCGGTCCTCACCCGGGACCTCACCTTCGGGACGCGGCGCCTGGCCCAGGACCTCCAGCGCGAACGGGGCGTGACGGCGGACGAGGCCGAGGCCGTGCTCCGGGGCGAGGGGGAGGACGAGACGTTGAACCTCTTCCTGTCGGAGCGGGCCAAGGAGGTGGCGCGGGGCGTCGAGCGGGCCACGGCGTTCCTCGAGACGCAGGCCGTGGGCGCCGGGATCGGCCGTCTCTACCTGTGCGGCGGTGGCGTGGGGGTGCCCGGACTGGCCGACGCGCTCGCCGAGCGCCTCGGCGTCGAGACCCGTGTGGCCAGCGCGGTCGAGAGCCTCCAGCTCAAGCCCTCGGCCGTCCAGGAGCTTGGATACCAGGAAGTGGGTCCGATGATGATGCTGTGTACCGGACTCGCCCTGCGGCGTCCGGCCTGAGAGGAGGCGGGGCGAGCATGATCGAGATCAACCTTCATCCGAGCGGCGGCGAGAAGAAGACACGCCGTAAGCGGCGCTCCGTGAACCTCCCGTCCTCGGCGCGGTTCCAGTCGCTCCGGGAGGATCCGTGGAACGCCGGCCTCATCGCGGTGCTCGTCATCGTTCCGCTCATCGTGCTGTCGCTGTGGCTGATGCAGCGCTCGCGGGACCACGGGCTGCAGGCGCAGCTGGACGCGGCCACGGCGGATTCGGCGCGGCTGGCCGAGCTACGGGTCCTCAGCGACAGCCTGATCAGCCGGCGGACGGCCGTGCAGAAGCGCATCGAACTGGTGGAACAGCTGGACGGGAACCGGTTCGTGTGGCCCCACTTGCTGGACGAGATCGGCCGCTCGCTCCCCGACCTCGCCTGGCTCACGGCGATCAAGCGGGAGGCCCCCCTGCCCAACGTCCAGGTACAGCTGCTCGGAACCGCGGCCAATCCGCTCGTGGTCACGCAGTTCGTGCACAACCTCGAGCGTTCCCCCTACCTGACGGATGTGCAGATCGTCTCGACGCAGGCGCAGGAGGTGAAGGGGCTCACGGCCCAAAACTTCACACTGACCGTACGCTACCGGTCGCCGCCGTCCGACTCGGTGCCGACCGCACCGTTGCTCAAGGGAGGTGCCTGACATGGCGCTCCTGCCGCAGGACCCCCGTGACCAGAAGCGCTTCCTGGGCATCCTGGGCGCGCTCGTGGTGCTCGTGCTGTTCTGGATGTACGTGTATGCGCCGACCCGAACGAAGCAGAACGAGCTCGAGGACCGCGTCGCACAGATCCAGTTCCAGAACCGGCAGGCGGAGGCCCGCACCGGCAACCTGGACAAGCTCCGCGAGGAGCTCGCCCACGACGAGGGGCTGTACCAGGCCCTTCAGAGGCTCGTACCGTCCCGGGCCGAGGTGCCCCAGATCTACGAGGCCATCGCCCAGCAGAGCCAGAGCCTGGGGCTGGAGTTGCAGCAGGTCGTGCCCGCTCTGCCCAGGGCGGACTCGGGCAGCTACTACCTGCACCAGGACTGGCAAATGCAGGTCAAGGGCGACTACCAGTCGGTGGGACAGTTCCTCACGCGGGTCGCGTCGTTCGACCGCATCGTCCGGCCCGAGGTCTCCGAGATCCGGCCGGCCGAGCAGACACCCTCGGGCCGGCAGCTGGTGACCGCGAGCTTCGGCCTGGAAAGTTTCGTGATCCCGCCCGACACGGCCGGAAACAAGCCCGGATCGTCCGGAAAGGGGGCCGCCAATGACGGGAAGTAGGCGATTCCCGGTGGCCCTCAGGCTGGCACGCGTGGGAGCCATGGTCGCCGCGCTGGCGGCCATCGCGGTGATGCCCGCCACGGGCCGGGCCCAGCAGTCCGGACAGGGACAGACGGCCGACACGACGGCCGCCGCTTCCGGGCAATCTTCGCAGGCAGTGGCGCTGGACTACCGACGGGAGGTGTTCCACTTCCCGAGCGGCATCCGCAATCCCTTCGAGCCCGTTCGGGCCGGCGAGGCACTCGGGCCCCGCTTCGAGGACCTCGGGCTGACGGGTGTGATCTACAACGAAACACTGGGCAGCGTGGCCGTGCTCCTCGACAGGACCACCGGCAAGCGCTACAGGGTGCACGAGGGCGAACGCCTGGGCCAGGCCCGGGTCCAGCAAATCCGTCCCGGTGAGGTCTCCTTCGTGGTCTCGGGCTTCGGCCAGAGTCGTACGGAGGTCCTCCGGGTCAAGAAGCAGGACAAGGAGACGTCAGGATGATCATTCGGAGCCTACTCCCCGCTTTGCTCGCGCTCTGGGGTTTCATGCCTCCGGGTGGTCCGGGCACCCCCGCGGGGTCGGTGAACGAGGTGCGGATCGCGCCCGCCGGCCAGCAGACCGAGATCACGATCCTGACCAGCGGACCGGTCCAGGTAAAGGACTTCCAGCTCGCCGACCCGGCCCGCCTCATCGTGGACGTGCGGGGAGCGCGGCACGCGCTTCCTCGGAGCGACTACGAGGCCATCGGCCGTGGCGGCGTGGTCCGGCTGCGGACGAGCCAGTTCCGCGACGACGTGGTCCGCCTGGTCTTCGACCTGAGCCGCCACGAGAGCTACCAGGTGGAGCGTGATGGACCTCAGGTGAGGCTCCGCTTCGCCAACCCCGGCTCCGACTTCGCGCCATGGACCACGGGTGGCGCGGCTCTGGCCTCCGACGCGTCCCGTGCCGATGACACCATGGTCGGAGCACCGGTCCAGTCGGCCGCCGATCCGTCGGCCATGGATGCCGGACACGCGTCGAACAGCGCGCCGGAGCGCTCGCCCGTCCGCCCGGTCTCGGCTCGCCTCCCGGTGGCGCAGCCCGCGACGGGCCAGCCCCGCATCTCCGTGACGTACGACAGCGCGTCGATGCTGGACGTGCTGGCCGGCTTCTCGGAGTTCTCGGGCGTGTCGATCGTTCCGAGCGCCGACGCGGCCAAGATGACCGTGCGCGGCGTGGACATCCGCAACCAGCCGTGGGACGTGGCGCTCGACGCGATCCTCTCCGCGCAGGGGCTCGGATGGCGGCGAATGCAGAGCGGCATCATCGTCGTCGACAAGCTGGCCAACCTGCACAGCCAGGACACCCTGCAGACGGTGACGCGGGTGTTCCGGATCAACTACGCGGGCGCTGACTCGGTGGCCGCCACGCTGAAGCAGCTGGCCACATCGAAGGGACAGGTGGTCGCATACAAGGGCACGAACTCCGTCATCGTGTCGGACGCGCCGCCGGTGGTGGCGCGCATGGACAGTCTCGTGCACGCGCTGGACCGCAAGATCCCGCAGGTGTCGATCGAGGCCAAGATCGTGTTCGTGGACCGGACGAACCTCAGGAACCTCGGGATCGCCTACGACCTCAAGGACCGGCGGGGCGCCCAGTTCACGGCGCCGATCCAGCCGACCGACCAGGCCAACCAGACCACCGGCCAGAGCCAACAGAACCAGTCGAAGTTCAAGCAGACCTTCGTGAACCTGGCCGGTAGCTCGGTGGCGGCGGTGGCCAACGCCGGCGCCTTCACCACCGACAACGCCCTGCAGATTCTCGCGGAGACGGCCATCGGTCAGTTCTCGCTGTTCACCTTCCTCGAGGCGCTGCAGCAGCACGGCCTCACCGACGTCCAGGCGGCTCCGGCCATCCAGGTCGTCGACAACCACACGGCCCGCATCCAGGTGGGCGAGCGCACGCCGATCCGGATCCTCGAGCCCCAGGCGCAGCTCCAGCAGGCCACGGTGAACGTGCAGTTCGAGGACACCGGTATCATCCTGCAGGTGACGCCGCACATCACGAACAACAACCAGATTCTCGTGGACCTGCACGCGGAGCGCTCGGAGGTCCAGGACAAGTCGAACATCGGTGGCCTGGGCTACAACTTCTCCGAGCAGACGGGCGACAGCCGGGTGCTGCTCAACAATGGCCAGACAGCCGTGATCGGCGGACTCACCGAGAGCCAGGTGAACCGGACCGAGAGTGGGATTCCGCTCCTCATGGACATCCCGATCCTGGGCAACCTGTTCAAGACCCAGTCGCACAACGAGGAGAAGCGGGACCTGATCATCCTCGTGACACCGCACATCGTCGGGGCCGGGCCGGCCGAGGACGGACCGTCGAATTCCAACATGTGAGCTCACGGGTCTCGACCCGTCGACTCCGGCACACGGGCCGGCCGGCGCACAGCGCGTCGGCCGGCCCGCGCGCTTTCCCCCCCGCGGGACCCGGGTTACCATTGGCCGCCGTGCGAAAGGGCGATGGCGAGGAAGGCGAAGACGGGGAGTGATCGGAGCATGCTGACCCACTTTCGGTTCACGACGGCCGGCGAGTCCCACGGCAAGGGGATGCTGGTCATCGTGGAGGGCGTGCCGGCGGGGCTGCCGCTGGAGCCGGTCGCCATCGCCCGCGAGCTGGCCCGCCGCCAGGGCGGCTACGGCCGCGGCGGGCGCATGGCCATCGAGGAGGACGCCGGCGAGATCCTCAGCGGCGTGCGCCTGGGCGAGACCCTGGGCTCTCCCCTGGCCGTGTGGATCGTGAACCGGGACTGGGACCACTGGCGGACTCCCATGTCCGTGAAGCCGGTGCCCGACGCCGACGACGAGACGCTGCGCCGGGTGTACCTCCCGCGGCCGGGACACGCCGACCTGGTGGGCCTGCTCAAGTACGATCGCGAGGATGCCCGCGACGTGCTCGAGCGCTCCAGCGCGCGCGAGACCGCCGCCCGGGTGGCCGCGGGGGCGGTGGCGCGCAGGCTGCTGGCCGAGTTCGGGGTGCGCGTAGGAAGCCACGTGGTCTCCCTGGGGGGGATCGAGTCGCGACGGCCCGACCCCATGCCCGAGGACGTCAACATCGCCGCGGCGGAGTCACCGGTCCGTTGCCTGGACCCGGAGGCGTCGACGGCGATGGTGGAGGCCATCGACCGGGCCGGCTCGGAGGGAGATACCCTGGGCGGCGTGTTCGAGGTGGTGGCCACGGGCATGCCGGTGGGCTTCGGGAGCCACGTCTCGTGGGACCGTCGTCTGGACGGGAGGCTCGCCGGGGCCCTCATGTCGATCCAGGCCCAGAAAGGGGTCGAGATCGGGATGGGCTTCGAGGCCGCGCGGCGGCTCGGCTCGGAAGTTCACGACGAGATCGACCGGGATCCCGCTCGGCGCCGCGGCGGCGGATTCGCCCGCCGCCGAAACAACGCCGGCGGGCTGGAGGGAGGCACGACCACCGGGGAGCCCGTGGTCGTCCGCGTCGCCATGAAGCCCCTGAGCTCGCTCATGCGACCGCTCGACAGCGTCGATGTCCACACGGGCGAGAAGGCGCGGGCCGTGCGGGAGCGCAGCGACGTGTGCGCCGTGCCCGCGGCCGGCATCGTGGGCGAGGCCATGGTGGCCATCGTGCTCGCGGACGCGCTGCTGGAGAAGTGCGGCGGGGACTCCCTGGCGGAGACGCGGGACCACTTCGAGGCGTACCTGGACCGGATCGCGGATCGACACTTCGGCCCGGCATGACGGGGCGAAGCCTTCCCGAGCGCGTCGTTCTCGTGGGCTTCATGGCGGCGGGGAAGTCCAGCGTGGGTCGGCTCCTGGCCGCCCGGCTCCGATATCGCTTCGTGGACCTGGACGCGGAGGTCGAGGCGCTGGCTGGACGGTCCATCTCCGCCATCTTCGCGGCGGAAGGAGAGGCGGCGTTCCGAGACCTGGAGGCGCGCGCCACGCAGGCGCTCGACGAGCTCCGGCCCTTGGTCGTGGCCACCGGGGGCGGCTGGATGGCCCGTCCGTCGCTGCGGGATCGGTGGCCGGACGCCGTCCGGGTGTGGCTGAGAGTCAGCCCGCCGGTCGTGGTCCGGCGACTCGAGGGTGAGCTGGGCACGCGGCCGATGCTGGAACCGGGGGAGCCCGAGGCATCCGTCCAGCGGATCCTGGACCAGCGGCTGGGTGCATACGCCAGGGCCGAGCTCGCGGTGGACACGGATGGACGTACGATCGAGCAGGTGGCCGACCGCGTGATCGAGCTCCTCGATGTTCGCTGACGCGACCCGCCGTGGTCGCCGGCTGGCCGGCGAGCCCCGGGACCGACGGCGGCCCGCGGGACGCTCGGGTCCCGGAACGGATCCGGGGGCGGAACACGGCGCCGTCCCGCGGCTACCACGTGCAGGCGGCACCGGAGCGCTCCACGAACCCCAGATTTCGAACGAGGGACATGTCTGAGGCACGCACCACGAAGAAGGGTGGCAAGAAGAAGCGGCGTGGCGGAAGCCCTACGCCGCACCTGATCATCGTGGAGTCGCCGGCCAAGGCCCGGACCCTGGGCGGATACCTTGGCAAGGGGTACCGGGTCGAGGCCACGGTGGGACACGTCAAGGACCTCCCCAAGAGCGATCTCGGCGTCGACGTCGAAGCCGGCTTCGAGCCCGAGTACGTCACGATCCGGGGTAAGGGCAAGCTGCTCAAAGAGCTGCGGTCTGCGGCTCGGGGCGCGGAGGACGTCCTCCTGGCCACCGACCCCGACCGAGAGGGAGAGGCCATCGCCTACCATGTAGCGCGGGAGCTGGGCTTCGAGCGCGACAACGGCGAGCGATTCCGCCGCATCACGTTCCACGAGATCACGCTCGAGGCCCTCCAGGAGGCGCTCGAGCATCCCGGTCCGATCGACATGAAGCAGGTCGAAGCGCAGCAGGCGAGGCGAATCCTGGACCGGCTCGTCGGCTACCGGCTGTCGCCGCTGCTGTGGAAGAAGATCTCGCCGGGGCTCTCGGCCGGCCGCGTGCAGTCGGTGGCCGTGCGTCTCCTGGTCGTGCGGGAGCGCCAGCGCCGCGCCTTCCACGCCGCCGGTTGGTGGGACCTGGCGGCGCACCTGGCTTCGCACGGCAAGGCGTTCGACGCCGGGCTCGCCCAGGTCGGTGGCGTCCGCGTGCCCTCCGGGCAGGACTTCGACGAGCACACGGGGAGCCTGTTCGAGGGCCGGGAGGTCCTCCTGCTCGACGAAGAGGAGGCCTCCGCGCTCCGGGACCGCCTGGCGGAGGTCGAGTTTCGGGTGGCGGGCATCGAGGAGCGGCGCTCCACCCGAAGCCCCTATCCGCCGTTCACGACCTCGAGCCTCCAGCAGGAGGCCAACCGGAAGCTCAACCTTTCCGCCCGCCAGACGATGCGATTCGCCCAGAGCCTGTACGAGGCCGGGCACATCACCTACATGCGCACGGACTCCGTCAACCTGTCCGAACAGGCCATCTCCGCCGCACGCTCGCGGGTGCAGAGCCTGTACGGCGAAGAGTTTCTGAGTCCCTCGGCGCGGCGCTACCGCACGAAGGCCAAGGCCGCCCAGGAGGCCCACGAGGCCATCCGGCCGGCCGGTACCCGGATGAGGACCGTCGAGGAGCTGGGGCTCTCGGGCGGGGAGGCGCGCCTCTACGACCTCATCTGGAAGCGCACCGTCGCCACGCAGATGGCCGACGCGCGTCAGCGCCACCTCACCGTGCGCATCGAGGCCGACGACGCGGAGTTCCGGGCCAGCGGAAAGGTGCTCGAGTTCGCGGGCTTCTTCCGGGCCTACGTGGAGGGCTCCGACGACCCCGAGGCCGCGCTCGAGGACCAGGAGGTCCTCCTTCCGGATCTAGAGGAAGGCGACGTCCTCACGCTGCGGGAGCTCGAGGCCCAATCGCACCAGACGCGACCCCCCGCACGCTACACCGAGGCCACGCTGGTGAAGGCGCTCGAGAGCGAGGGGATCGGGCGGCCGAGCACGTACGCCGCGATCATCTCGACCATCCAGGAGCGCGGCTACGCGGAGAAGGACGGCAAGCAGCTCGTCCCCACGTGGACCGCCTTCGCGGTGACGCACCTGCTGGAGGACCACTTCCCCGACCTGGTGGACACGGGCTTCACGGCGCAGATGGAGAGTGCCCTGGACCGGATCGCCGAGGGCGACGTCGACTGGCGCGAGTGGCTGTCCGACTTCTATTCAGGTTCCGAGGGACTGGATGCTCGGCTCGCGGAGCGCGAGGACCAGATCGATCCGCGCGAAGCGTCGACGGTCGTGCTCGAGGGCCTCGAGCCTCGCGTTCGGATCGGCAAGTACGGCCCGTTCCTGGAGCTGGAGCGAAATGGCGATCGCCTCACGGCTTCGGTCCCGGAGGGCGTGGCGCCCGCCGATCTGCGCGAGGAGGACGCGCTCGAGCTGCTGGAGCGCAAGGCGGAGGGGCCCCGCGAGCTGGGGGAGGACCAGGAGACGGGACAGACCGTTTTCGTCCTCACCGGTCGGTTCGGGCCCTACGTCCAGCTGGGCGAGAAGGGGGAAGGCGGGGGCAAGCCGAAGCGGACCTCCCTGCCAGAGGGCCTCGAATACGAGGATGTCGACCTGGAGCAGGCGCTCAAGCTCCTGGCGATGCCCTACCCGATCGGCGAGCATCCGGACGACGGCAAGCCGATCAAGGTGGGCATCGGGAAATACGGTCCCTACGTGGTCCACGAGGGGGACTACCGGTCCCTCAAGGCGGACGACGATCCGCTGGACATCTCGCTCGAGCGCGCCCTGAAGCTCCTGGCGGAGCCCAAGAAGGGCCGTCGCCGTGGCAAGTCGGGTCCGATCCGGAGCCTGGGGGAGCACCCCGAGGACGGCAAGCCGGTGCAGCTCTTCGCGGGGCGCTACGGCCCCTACGTCAAGCACGACGGCACCAACGCCTCGCTGCCCAAGGGCACCTCGCCCGACGACGTGACGCTGGAGCGGGCCGTCGAGCTCCTGGAGGCCAGGCGCGCCCGCAGCGACTGAGAGCGAGGCGCGAAGGAGGTCCGATGGACGGCAGGGAAGCGGTCCGGGACTTCCTGCGCTACGCGGAGAAGGAGCGCCTGCTCTCTCCGCACACGGTGTCGGGCTACCGGCGCGACCTCCGGCTGTTCGTGGAGTTCCTGGACGGCTACCTGGGCTCCCGCTTGTGGGAGTGGCCGGAGATCGACCGCCAGGCCGTCCGCGCCTTCCTGGGGGAGCTGGATCGTCGCGGGCTGGCCCGGTCCACCATGTCCCGGAAGCTTTCGGCCGTCCGCGCCCTGTTCCGATTCCTGCATCGAACGGGGAGAGTCGAGTCGAGCCCGGCGCGCCTGGTGCGATCGCCGGGCCGCGAGCGCACCCTGCCCGGCTACCTGTCGGCGGACCAGACCGCCGACCTGTTCGACCTGCTCCGGGAGCGGGCGGCGCGGGACGGCGGCTTCCTGGTGCTCCGCAACCGGGCGCTGATCGAGCTCCTGTACTCCTGCGGCCTGCGGCTGGCCGAGATCCAGCAGTTGGACCTGCAGGACGTGGACCTCTCCGGACGACAGGTACGCGTCGTCGGGAAGGGCCGCAAGGAGCGCATCGTGCCCGTGGGCCGGCCGGCGATCGACGCGCTCCGGACCTACCTTCCGGCCCGCTCCGAGCGAGCGGGGACCGATGGGGGCGCGGGCGGAAAGCTGCCGCGGCTCCCTGTGTTCGTGTCGATCCGGGGCGGCCGGCTGTCGCGGCGTCAGATCCAGCGGGCGGTGACGGGCACGCTGGATGCAGTAGCGGCGGGCGAGCGGCTGTCGACCCACGCCCTGCGCCACTCCTTCGCCACCCACATGCTGGACCGGGGGGCGGATCTCGTGGCGGTCAAGGAGCTCCTGGGTCACGCCAGCCTCTCGACCACGCGTATCTACACGCACACGTCGCGGGAGCGTCTCAAGCGGGTGTACCGCCAGGCGCATCCACGGGCCGAGTGAGGGGGACCGTGCTCCAGGGAGGGAGGACATGACGATTCGGCCGGGGCGAACGGTCTTCGAAGCGACCACGATCCTGTGCGTGCGCCGCGACGGCCAGGTGGCGATGGGGGGCGATGGGCAGGTCACCATGGACGACACGGTGGTCAAGGCTCGGGCGCGGAAGGTGCGCCGGATGAAGGACGGCACCATCCTGGCCGGGTTCGCGGGCGGGGTGGCCGACGCTTTCACCCTGTTCGAGAAGTTCGAGGCGCAGCTGGAGCGGCATCCGGGCAACCTGACCCGCGCCGCGGTCGAGCTGGCCAAGGAGTGGCGCAGCGACAAGTTCCTGCGACGGCTGGAGGCCCTGCTGGCCGTGGCCGATCGCGAGCACAGCTTCCTGGTGTCCGGCAACGGCGAGGTGATCGAGCCCGACGACGGCATCCTGGCGCTGGGGTCCGGAGGAGCGTACGCGCTCGCCGCGGCCCGGGCCCTGATGGGAGACTCGGCACTCGCGGCCCCGGACCTGGTGCGCCGGGCGCTGGAGATCGCCGCCGACATCTGCGTGTACACCAACCGGGAGATCACCGTCCTCGAGCTCGAGGCGAAATGAGACATCCACGGGAGCCTCGCGAGACAGCGTGAACGACCTACAGGACGACCGGGAGACGGTGCGCGGCGAGAAGACCGCCGCCTCCGAGGACCGGAGCGGACCGGCCGACTGGACGCCGAGGGAGATCGTCCGGGAGCTGGACCTGTACATCATCGGACAGGACGATGCCAAGAAGGCGGTGGCCATCGCCCTGCGGAACCGATGGCGTCGCCGGCAGGTGGAGGAGGAGCTCCGGGACGAGATCCTCCCGAACAACATCATCATGATCGGACCCACCGGCGTGGGGAAGACCGAGATCGCGCGGCGCCTGGCGCGGCTCTCCGGCGCGCCCTTCATCAAGGTCGAGGCCTCCAAGTTCACGGAGGTGGGCTACGTCGGACGGGACGTCGAGTCGATGGTCCGCGACCTGGTGGACATTTCGGTCAACATGGTACGCGGAGAGCGTGAGGACGCCATGCGCGGGCCAGCCGAGGAGCGCGTGGAAGAGCGGCTGCTCGACATGCTGCTGCCGCCCGTCGCCCGGGAGCCCGAGCCCTCGGCGGTCCCCGCCGGGCCCCCGGGGCCGAGCCAGGATCGGCCCGCCGGGGGTCCGGCGCCCCGCACCTTCGTCGTGTCGGCGACCGGCGAGGCGCAGGCGCAGGCGCAGGAGCAGGCGCAGGCGCAGGAACGGGCCGCCGAGGAGCACGCCGCCGGGACCGAGGCGACGCCGTCCCGCCGCCGCCGGACGCGCGAGAAGCTGCGGGCCCTCTTGCGCGACGAGAAGCTGGAGGAGCGCACCGTCGAGGTCGAGGTCAGCGAGAGCTCGGTTCCCCTCCTCGACATGAACGCTCCGGGCATGGAGGGGCTCGACTGGAACGTGGGCGAGGTCCTCCAGGACATGTTGCCCAAGAAGACCCGTCGGCGGGAGGTCACGGTGGCCGAGGCCCGGCGGATCCTGCTCTCGGAGGAGCTGGACCGCATGGTCGACATGGACGAGGTGATCGACGAGGCGCTCGAGCGCGTCGAGAACATGGGGATCGTCTTCCTCGACGAGCTCGACAAGGTCGCCGGAGAGCGTGGCTCCGCGGGTGGCATCGACGTATCCAGGGAGGGCGTTCAACGCGACCTCCTGCCGATCGTGGAAGGCTCCACCGTGCCGACCAAGTACGGCCTCGTGGACACCGACCACATCCTGTTCATCGCGGCCGGCGCCTTCCACGTGTCCTCGCCCTCCGACCTCATACCGGAGCTGCAGGGGCGCTTTCCGATCCGGGTCGAGCTCCGCAGCCTGAATGCCGACGACTTCGCCCGCATCCTGCGCGAACCCAAGAACGCGCTCCTCAGCCAGTACACCGCCCTGGTCGCCACGGAGGGCGTGGAGCTCCGCTTCACCGAGGAGGCCATCCGAGAGCTGGCGCGCATCGCGGCCGAGGTCAACGAGCGCATGGAGAACATCGGCGCCCGGCGGCTGCACACGGTCCTCACCACCGTGCTCGAGCAGGTCATGTTCGATCTTCCCGATCCCGACGCGGAGAGCGTGATCGAGATCGACGGTACGTTCGTCCGCGATCGGCTGCAGGGTATCGCGGAGGACGAAGACCTGCGGCGGTACATCCTCTGAGCCGGGAGGCCGTCCACCACCCGGCGCGGCGCCGCTCGCCGTGACCCGGGCGCCGAGGGAGGACGGGTGATCCCGCTCGCGCTCCTCGGGCTTGGGCTCGGAGCCGGGTTCGTGGGCAGCATCGTCGGCATAGGCGGAGGCGTGTTCATCGTGCCGGGGCTCCTCCTCCTGTTCGGGGTCCCCGTGCGCCAGGCCGTGGCGGCGAGCCTGCTGGGCGTCGTGGCCACGTCGGCGGGCTCGGCCGCCGTGTACCTGGGCGAGGGCCGCGTGGACCTCCCCCTGGCCCTCCGTCTGGAAGTCATGGCGGTGGCCGGGGCCGTGGGGGGCGGTCTCGCGGCGGCGCTCATCCCGCCCCACGTCCTCTACCTCCTGTTCTCCTCGGCCGTGCTGTACGCGGCCGTGGTGCTCCTGCGCGGCAGGACGGCCGGAGGGGAGGTGGCCCGGGGTCCGGGGGAGGTACGGCACCTGGGCCTCGGGATGGGAGCCTCGGCCGGCGCCGGGGTCGCCTCCGGGCTCCTCGGGATCGGGGGAGGGTTCGCCAAGGTCCCCATCATGCACGCGCTGATGGACATCCCGCTCGACGTGGCCGCGGCCACCAGCACGTTCATGGTCGGGCTCACCGCGTCCGCGAGCGCCTGGATCTACTGGGTGAGGGGCGACCTGGTGCTGGCCTACGCGGCGCCCGTGGCGCTCGGCGTGCTGGTGGGGAGCTCGGTCGGAGCGCGCGTCAGCGACCGCGTTCCGGACCGCTGGGTCCGCTACGTGCTCGTGGCCGTGCTGCTGTACGTGGCCGGAGAGATGACGTGGCGGGCCCTGGGCGGGGCGGCGCGGTGAGCGTACCGGCCGAAACGGCGCGTCGGTGGGGCCATCGCACGGCGACGCATCGTCATCTGGCGACTCTCCTCCTGTGGGCCACCCGCATCGCGGGCGCGGCGTTCGTGGTGGACATGCTGGACCGCAGCCTGCGGGTGGTGGGCATGGGCGGGGCGGCCCTGTTGCTCGTCGCGCCACCGGTGACCATGCTGGTCGCCGCCGTCCAGTATGCCCGGGAGCGTGACTGGAAGGAGGCGGGGCTAGCCCTCCTCCTCCTGATCATGCTGCTGGTGGGAGCCTGGCTGGGCGGCGCGTGACGACACGCCGGTCGCCGCTCCTGCCGGGTGGCGAACGGCGACGAAGACGAGGATCTGCTCTTCGGGAGGCGACGTGACGGATTTCGACCGGCAAGGACACTTCCTGTCCATCGGTGACTGGCCCAACGGCCGGCTCCTGGACGTGCTGGAGGCGGGCGCGCGCCTCAAGGCCCGCGGCCGGGATGAGGCCTACCGGCCACTGGCCGGGCGCACCCTCGGGATGATCTTCGCCAAGAGCTCCACCCGCACGCGGGTGTCGTTCGAAACGGGGATGTACCAGCTGGGCGGACACGCGCTCTTCCTCTCCTCCAGGGACATCCAGCTGGGCCGGGGCGAGCCGATCGCCGACACCGCGCGGGTCCTGTCCCGCTACGTCGACGGCATCATGATCCGGACCTTCGCCCAGTCCGACGTCGAGGACCTGGCCCGGCACGGCTCCGTCCCGGTCCTCAACGGCCTTACCGACCTGCTGCACCCTTGTCAGGTGATGGCCGACCTCATGACCGTGCAGGAGGCGTTCGGGAAGGAGCTCGAGGGGACCTCGGTGGCCTGGATCGGGGACGGCAACAACATGGCCAACTCGTGGATCCACGCGGCCATGAAGCTCGGTTTGGACCTTCGCCTGGCCTGCCCGGAGGGATACGATCCGGATCCGGAGCTGCTCGAGGCCGGCTCCGCGAGCGGCACCGTGCGCCTGGAACGTGAGCCGGTTCGAGCCGCGGATGGGGCCCGCGTGGTCACCACCGACGTGTGGGCCTCCATGGGCCAGGAGGAGGAGGCGGAGCAGCGGCGGCGGGACTTCGAGGGCTTCGTCGTGGACGAGGCCCTCATGCGCGGGGCGGCTTCCGACGCGATCTTCCTGCATTGCCTGCCGGCCCACAGGGGCGAGGAGGTGGCGGCGGCCGTGATCGACGGACCTCGCTCCCGGGTGTGGGACGAAGCTGAGAATCGCCTGCACGCACAGAAGGCGCTGCTGGTGGAACTGCTGGCGGACTGACCGGCAGATAGGGCCGCGCCCATTCGAGAAGAAGCGACGGGAGACGTGATGAGTCACGATCAGGAGACCGGGACGCCCCGCAAGACGCCGCTGTACGACGAGCACGTCCGGCTCGGCGCCAAGCTCGTTCCCTTCGGCGGGTTCGCCATGCCGGTGCAGTATCCGACCGGCATCCGGGCGGAGCACGAGGCCGTGCGCACGGCCGCCGGACTGTTCGATGTATCCCACATGGGAGAGTTCCGGGTGCAGGGACCCGGTGCCCTCGAGCTCGTATCCGGGATCACCACGAACGATCCGGCCCGCCTCTCGATCGGTCAGGCGCAGTACAGCGCCATGTGCATCGAGGACGGAGGGATCCAGGACGACCTGGTGGTCTACAGGCTGGGCGAAGACCGGTTCCGGCTCGTGGTCAACGCCGCCAACATCGCGGCGGACTGGGCGCACGTCGTGGAGCATGCTGGGGACGTGGACGCCGAGCTCACCGACGAGAGCGAAGAGATCGCGCTCCTGGCGCTGCAAGGACCCGCGGCCCTGGAGATCCTGCAGCCCCTGGCTTCCGAAGCTCTGGACCCCATCGGCTTCTACCACTACGTGGAGGGCCGGGTCGACGACGTTCCGGCGGTCATCAGTCGCACGGGGTACACCGGGGAGGATGGCTTCGAGCTGTATGTCGCCGCCTCCGACGCCGGGCGGGTGTGGCGGCGGCTGCTCGAGGCGGGCGAGTCGACCGGCCTGATTCCCGCGGGCCTGGGCGCCCGTGACACGCTCAGGCTGGAGATGGGCTACGCGCTCTATGGCAACGACATCGACCGGAAGACGACGCCACTGGAAGCCGGCCTCGGATGGCTGGTCAAGCTCGACAAGGATCCCTTCGTGGGCCGCGAGGCGCTCCGCCGCCAGAAGGAGGAGGGCATCCGGCGTCGGCTGCGCGGGTTCAGGCTCACGGAGCGCGGATTTCCGCGGGCCGGCTACCCCGTCCGATACGCCGGTTCGGAGGCGGGGCCGGTGCGCAGCGGTACGGTGAGCCCCACCCTTGGCTACGGGATCGGAACCGCATACCTGCCGGCCGACGCCGCGCCGGGTGACGAGCTGGCCGTGGTCATCCGCGACGAGGAAGTCCCGGGCACGGTCGAGTCGATGCCCTTCTACCGCGACGGCTCGCTGCGCCGATGACGGAGGTTCTTGTCGGAGTCCTCACCGTGTCCGACGGCGTCGCCGCCGGTACGCGGGACGATCGGTCCGGTGATCGAATCGCCGCCTGGGCCGAGGAGCGTGGCTATAGGGTGGCGGCCCGACGAGTGGTGCCCGACGAGCGCACGGAAATCGTGAGGGGGCTGCTCGATCTGGTGGATCGCAAGAGGTGCGCGCTGGTGCTGACGACGGGGGGCACCGGCTTCTCCCCGCGGGACGTGACGCCGGAGGCGACGCGGGCGGTGATCGAGCGCGACGCGCCCGGCGTGGCCGAGCGGATGCGCGCCGCGAGCCGGGGCGAGGTCCCGTACGCGGACCTGAGCCGGGGAGTGGCCGGACTCCGTGCCGCCAGCCTGATCGTCAACTTGCCCGGCAGCCCGTCCGGCGTGGCCGATGGGCTGGAGGCCCTCGATCCACTGGTGGCGCATGCGCTGGACATCCTGGGCGGCGCCACGTCGCACTCCACCGATACCTAGAGCACGAGGCAAACGTGGCTCGCGTGTTCATCGACACCGGAGAGCTCGAGACGGCGATCGCCGTTCGCGAGGCGGTCCAGGCCGACGGACACGAGATCGAGATGATCGAGTCCGCCCGCGAGCTCGACCACCGGCGCCGCGAGGGCGAGGAGGAGATCGCCCTCGTGCTGACGTCGGCTCCGGGCGGCGAACGCGCGCGGGCGATGCGCCGGTGCCTGGACGAGCTCATTCCCCGCCCCCCGCTGCTGGCGGTCGTGGTGGCGACCGAGGATGGTCTTTCGACGCTGGCCGCCGAGAACGACCTGGATGCCTGTCTGCCGGCCCCGCCCGATGCCGAAGAAGTCCAGGTCGTCCTGGCCCAGGAGCTCGATCGGTTTCGGGTCCAGTTCGAGACCGGCATCATCGGACGCACGCGGGAGGTCCGGGACGTTCTCGAGCGCATCCACCTCATCGCCCCGGTGAACTCGACCGTGCTTCTCACCGGGGAGAGCGGGACCGGGAAGGAGCTCGTGGCTCGGGCCGTCCACCGCTACTCGCGCCGGCGCGGAAAGCCCTTCATCGCAGTCAACTGCGCCGCCCTCCCGGAATCCCTGCTGGAATCCGAGCTCTTCGGTCACGAGAAGGGCTCGTTCACGGGTGCGACCTCGCGCCGCCAGGGCCTGTTCGAGCTCGCGGACGGGGGAACGATCTTCCTGGACGAGGTGGCCGAGATGCCGCCGCCCACGCAGACGCGCCTCCTGCGGGTCCTCGAGCAGCGCCGCTTCATGCGCGTCGGTGGAGACCAGGAGATCGAGGTCAACGTCCGGGTGATCGCGGCGACCAACCGGGAGCTGGCCGGCGCCGTGCAGGAGGGGTCCTTCCGGCGCGACCTGTACTACCGGCTCAACGTCCTGCACGTGGAGATGCCGCCGCTCAGGGAGCGGCGGCCGGACATCCCCATCCTCGTACGCCAGTTCATCCGGGAGTTCACCGAGGCGCACGACCGCGAGTTCAAGGGGCTCACGCCGGAGGCGCTGCAGCTCCTGCTCGACTACGATTGGCCGGGCAACGTCCGGGAGCTCCGCAACCTGGTCGAGTCCATGGTCGTGCTGGCTCCCGGTTCCACGATCCGGGCCGAGGACATCCCGAGCGAGATTCGGCAAGGCCGCGGTCGCGCCATGCTCCCCGTGTGGGCCGGCGGTGGATCCAGGGAGACCGCGCTGGTGGCAGGGGGCGAGTCACCCGGCCAGATTCCGGAGATGGAGTTCATCTTCCACACGCTCATCGACCTCAAGATGGACGTGGAGGATCTCAGACAGGAGTTCGAGCACTACCGGGACTCGCACCCGGAGCTGCTGCGAGGGGGGGAGCGCCACGCCGCCGAGATCGAGATCCCGGCCGCTTACGAGGAAGCCGAGATGGCCGAACCCCCGGAGGGGGACGAAATTCGCTTCCGCCCCGGAATGACCATGTCGGAGCTCGAGCGCGAGGCGATCATCGCCACGCTCCGGGACGTCGATGGGAACCGGCGCAAGGCGGCGGAGAAGCTGGGGATCGGCGAGCGCACCCTGTACCGCAAGCTGCGCGAGTACGACATCGACCTCTAGGACGCCGCCTCTTCCACCGCCGACACGACGCTCTTCCAGAGCGTCTCCGTGCCCTCCCCGCTGACGGCCGATGTGGCCACGACCTGGTCCCCCGGTAGCTCCAGGGTTTCCTGGATGGACCGCGTCGCCCGGTGGCGCTCGCTCCTGGAGAGCTTGTCGACCTTCGTGAGCGCGAACAGGGTCGGCGTGCCGAGCCGGGCCAGCTGATCGATCATGCCCCTGTCGTCCTGCGAGGGCCCGCGGCGGGCGTCCAGGAGGAGCACGACCCCGACGAGTCCTGGACTGGTGGACAGGTAGCTCTCGATCAGGGGGGTCCAGCGCTGTCTGACCTCGGCTGGGACGCTGGCGAAGCCGTACCCCGGCAGGTCCACCAGGCACAACCGCTCGTCCACCTCGTAGAAGTGGATCTCCCGCGTCCGGCCGGGGGTCTTGGAGACGCGCGCCAGTCGTTTCCGGCCGAGCAGCGCGTTGATGAGGCTGGATTTCCCCACGTTGGAGCGGCCCACGACAGCCACCTGGGGGAGGCGCGTCGGAAGCGGATCGCCGGGCCGGCGCTGCGCCCCGACGAACTCGATGCGATCCCGGGTCACGCCTCCTTGCGCTCGGCGTCCCGGCCCAGGAGGAGGAGCGGCTCGGCACCCTCCTCGATGGTCTCCCGGGTGATCACGACCTCGTGCACGTCGGGCCGGTCGGGCAGGTCGTACATCACGTCCAGCATGACCTGCTCGAGGACGGCGCGCAGACCGCGCGCCCCGGTGCCCCGGTCGATGGTCTTGCGAGCGATGGCGCGGAGGGCTTCGGGATCGAAGGTCAGGCCCACTCCCTCCAGTTCGACCATCTTCGTGTACTGCTTGACCAGGGCGTTGCGCGGCTTCTGAAGGATGTCCACCAGCGCGTCCTCGTCCAGGTCGTGCAGGGCGCACAGGACCGGGAGGCGGCCCACCAGCTCGGGGATGAGCCCGTAGCGCAGCAGGTCCTCCGGCTCGACCCACCGGAGGGGATTGGTGTCGTCGTCGTACGCCCCGCGGTCGGTGTCCTCGCCCGCGGCGAAACCGATCTGGCGCTTGCCGAGTCGAGTCTCGATGATGTCTTCGAGTCCGTCGAACGCTCCGCCGCAGACGAACAAAATGTTGCGGGTGTCGATCTGGATGTACTCCTGCTGGGGGTGCTTGCGCCCCCCCTGCGGCGGCACCGAGGCCACGGTTCCCTCGAGGATCTTGAGCAGCGCCTGTTGGACTCCCTCACCCGAGACATCCCGCGTGATCGAAGGGTTCTCGCTCTTCCGCGCGATCTTGTCGATCTCGTCGATGTAGATGATGCCCCGCTCGCACTCGGCCACGTTGTAGTCGCCGGCCTGGAGCAGTCGCACGAGGATGTTCTCGACGTCTTCTCCGACGTAGCCGGCCTCCGTGAGCGTCGTGGCGTCGGCGATCGTGAACGGAACCTGGAGCATGCGCGCCAGCGTCTGGGCCAGGAGGGTCTTGCCCACCCCGGTGGGGCCCAGGAGAAGGATGTTCGACTTCTCGATCTCGATGTCGTCGATCAGTCCCTGGTTGTTGATGCGCTTGTAGTGGTTGTAGACGGCGACCGACAGGGTCCGCTTGGCGTCCTCCTGTCCGATGACGTATTCGTCCAGGGCCGTCTTGATCTCCGCCGGCGTGGGGATCTCGGTGAACGCCGCCGTGGAGTCGCGCTCCTCCTCCTCGGCCAGGATCTCGTTGCAGAGCGCGATGCACTCGTTGCAGATGTAGACGTTCGGGCCGGAGATGAACTTCTCGACGCTGTCCTTCGACTTGCCGCAGAAAGAGCAGCGGAGATGCTTGTCGTTGCCCGGCATGAGGTCGCCTCCCTACTCTCGCGTGCTGCGCCGCGGCGTCGTGGGCGCCGCGGCGGTCGGGGTCACTCGCTTGCCGTGGAGCCCGTCCCGTTCTCTTCGTCCTTCCGCTCGGTCACGCGATCGATGATCCCGTAGTCGAGCGCCTCCTGGGGCGACATGAACCGGTCCCGGTCCACGTCGTCCGCGATCTTGTCGAGGGGCTGCCCCGTGTGATCCGCCAGGATGTGGTTCAGGCGCTCCCGCGCGTACAGGATCTCCTTGGCCTGGATCTCGATGTCGGCCGCCGTCCCCTGCGCGCCGCTGGACGGCTGGTGGATCATGATCCTCGAGTTGGGCAGGGCCGAGCGTCGATCGTGCTCGCCGGCCGCGAGGAGCACCGCCCCCATGGAGGCGGCCATCCCCATGCACGTGGTGGCCACCGGAGCGGTCAGGTACTGCATGGTGTCGTAGATCGCCAGCCCCGAGTATACCCCGCCGCCCGGGCAGTTGATGTACAGGTGAATGGGCTTCTCGGGGTTCTCGGCCTGCAGGAAGAGGAGCTGGGCAATGATGATGTTCGCGACGTTGTCGTTGATCGGCGTCCCCAGGAATACGATCCGGTCCATGAGGAGGCGCGAGAAGATGTCGTAGCTGCGCTCGCCGCGGCTGGAGCGCTCGATCACATAAGGTGCGTAGATCGTCATCTGGCTCGTTCCGTCTCCTGGGAGTCGCGGGGTCGTCGGGACGATGGAGTGGTGCTACCCGCCCATCCCGCAGGGTTCCGACCTGGAGCCACGTCTTCCTCTCGGTCCACCGCCCGCCGATCCGGCGGACGCGGGGGCCACTCCACGAGGCTCATCGGATCTCCGAGCGGCGCTTGAGCTCCTCGAACACTTTCTCGACCGCGATCTGGCGCTGCACTCTGTCCAACTGCCTGTCCCGTAATAGCTTGCGCCTGAGATCGTGCGAATCGATCCCCCGGCGCTCCCCCATCTCCGCCAGGCGTGCGTCCAGTTCCTCCTCCGTGGAGTCGTATTCCCCTCCCTCGAGGAGCCGGTCGAGGATCAGCTGTCGGCGGATCTGCCGTTCCGCCGTGGGATAGACCTGCTGCCGCGCCTCGCGGACCCGCACCGGGTCCGCGCCCTCGGGAGCCTCGATGATCCGGTCCAGGTAGCTCTCGACCATGGCGGAAGGAACTTCGAAGGGATTGGCCTCGGCGATGGAGTCGAGGATCCGCTGGCGGAGCGTGTCCTCGGCCTCCTCCTCGGCGTGGTGGCGCACGTCCTCCCGCACGGCGTCGCGCAACGCCTCGAGGCTCTCGAAGTCTCCCACGGACCGGGCGAACGCGTCGTCGACGGCCGGAAGGCCCTTCTGTTTGACGTCCACGAGCTCGATGCGGAGCATCCGGACGTTCCCGGCCATCTCCTCGTCGTCGAAGTCCTCGGGGAAGGCCACCTCGAACTCGCCCGCCTCGCCCGGCGCCAGGGTGCGAATCGCGTCCTCGACCTTGGGAATGGCGCGTCCCTTCCCCAGCTCGAACCGGTAGGAGTGCAGCTCCGCTTCCGCCCCCTCCTCCTCGCCCACCGGCCCGATCCGGACCGACACCATGTCACCCTGTTCGGGCCTGCGCTCGATGGGCTCCCACGCGGCCTGGTCGTCACGGATCCGCTCCAGGATCTGCTCCACGTCCTCGTCGCCGACCTCGACCGGTGGCTGCTCGATCCGGAAGCCCCCGGTCCGCTCCAGCCGGATCTCCGGAACGACCTCGAACTCGGCCAGGAACGAAAGGCTCTCGCCCTCGCGGTACTCGATGTCCGCGATGTCGGGCTCGCCGATCGGGTGGAGGTCGTAATCTTCGATGGCCTCCCGGTAGGAATCCTCGACCAGGCGGCGGATGGTGCGGTCGTCGATGGCCGGACCGAAGCGCTGCTCGACGACCTCGGCCGGGATCTTCCCTGGCCTGAAGCCCTTGAGCCGTACGCTCCGCGCCAGGCGCTCGCGTTCGAGGGTGCGGGTGCTGGCCACGCGCCGCGGGGAGACCGTGATCCTCAGGCGACGGTGCCACGCCTCGCCCTGCTCGATCTCGACCTCCAGGCCTCCGGCCCCGTTCTCGGGCTCTCGATCCTCACTCATCGTGTCGTCGTCGGCTCCTGCCTCGTGCTCCATGGTCTTCCGCCACTTCCCCCGTCCGCATGCGAAAGGGGGGACTCGAACCCCCACGGCCGTGTGGGCCACCAGCTCCTAAGGCTGGCGCGTCTACCGGTTCCGCCACTTTCGCGCGCTGCCGCAGCCTTCGTTCCCGCGTCGACTCCGGTGGCTCCCTCCGGGCCCGTTCCCGGGCACCCGCCGACCCCTAGACGTTAGCCCGATTTGGCAGGGAGGTCCAGCCACGCCGCCGGGTTCGGACATCCCCCGACCCGGTCCGAGACGAGGAGGCCGGAGAGCCCCGAGGGGTCCTCCGGCCTCGCGTCCTCCCCTCGCCGAGGGGGCGGCGACCCAGCTCGGTGCGCCCGTCAGCTCGCGGGGATCTCCACGGTCACGAACAGCTGCTGTGAGGTCTGCGGGCTGAACAGCTTGATGCTGGCCACGTCGCCCGCCTTGAGGGACCTCACGGCCTTGTTGTAGTCGTCCACGTGGTGGATCGCACTGCCGTTGATGTCCTCGATCACCAGGCCGCGAGCCCTTCCTCCGAGCGCCTGGTCGAGCGGCCCGCGCGGACTGTCGTCCGTGACGAGGACGCCCTGCACGCTCTCCGGGACCTTGAGCTGATTGCGCGTCTGCGCGTCGAGCTCGTCCACCTGGATGCCCAGCGGATTGCTCTCGGTCGAGCTCGTGGCCTGCGTGGCCGTCGAGGCGCCGGGCGAAGGAGCCTCGCTGAGGGTGACGTCCACGGTGGAGCGCTCGTGGTTCGCCCGGTGGACGATCTCCAGCTTCACCTTCTGACCCGGCTGGTACTTGCGGAGCCGGGTCTGCAGATCCTGAACGGACTGGACCGGCTCGCCGTTCACCGAAATGATGATGTCGCCCGGCTGAACGCCGGCCTTCCTGGCCGGACTGTCCTCACCGGAGAAGTCCTCGACCTTGGCGCCCCCGATGTGGTCGAGATGGTAGTACTTGGCATCCGCCGGCGTCACGCCCTGGACGAGCACGCCCAGCACCGGCCGCCGGACCTTGCCGTACTTGATGAGGTCGTCGACCACGCTCCGCACCAGGGAGATCGGTACCGCGAAGCCGTAGCCCTGGTAGTAGCCGGTGGCGCTCATGATGGCCGTGTTCATGCCCACGGCCTCGCCCCGGACGTTGACCAGCGGCCCGCCCGAGTTGCCCTGGTTGATGACCGCGTCGGTCTGGATGAAGTCCTCGATGGCGGGGTTGCCGGCCTGCGGACTCCGGTTCCTGAACCGCTGGCCGAGGATGCCGATGGACCGGTTCTTGGCGCTCACGATGCCGGCCGTCACCGTGGTCGGAAGGATTCCGGCGCCGGCGAAGCCGGGGCTTCCGATCGCCAGCACCCAGTCCCCGACGTGCGTGCTGTCGCTGTCGCCCAGCGGCACGGGGTGCAGGTCCTTGGCGTCGATCTTGAGGAGGGCGACATCCGTCGTCGGATCGCGCCCCACGAGCTTGACGTTCCTGAACGTGCGCTGATCGGCCAGCTGGACCGTGATCGTCTGCGCGCCCTCGACCACGTGGTTGTTGGTGACGATGTAGCCGTCCGGGCTGATGACGAAGCCCGATCCGCTCGCTTCCTGGAGGACCGTGTCCGGCGCCTGCGGCTGATCCGGGTTTCCGAAGAAGTCTCGGAACGGATTCGGGATCTGCATGGCCTGGGGGTGCGCCGCCCGCTCCTCGACCTGGATCGTCACCACCCCCGGAGACACCGCCTTGGCCACCGCCGCGAACCCGTCCTGGAAGGTCGTGTTCTGCAGCTCCCTGGCCAGGGCCGGCGGCGTCCCGATCTGGACCTTGACCGGTCCTCCGGTCCCTTCGGCGAAGCTGCGGGGCGTGAGGTCGAAGCCCGCCGCCACGCCCAGTCCCACGCCGAAGGCCACCACGGCCGTGAGCACCACGTTGATCTTGGATCGCAGTCCGTCCTTCATCGCTCTCAATCCCATCTTCAGAAGCCGTCGGGCCGGGCCGTCTGGCCTGGTGCCCGTACTCGCCGTCTATCGTCCGTCTTCGTTTCTTTGGACCTGCGCGCTCCCGGCAACGTTGCCCGCGGGCCGCCGGCCGTGGTCCGCGGTTGCACGAGGCGTACCGCTGTCTTGGCCGGTCGACGAGGGAAGGTACCCGGGACGGGCTCCGCGGCGCCGTCCCAAACGCGGGAGGGCGGCGCGTGGAGCGCCGCCCTCCGCTCGGCGTCGGCCCCGAGGGGCCTCGCTGGACGGACTGCCTCGACGGAGCTCTCGGCCACGGTCGGTCGGGACGCTACTCCTTGTCTTCGACGATCTCGTAGTCGGCCTCCACCACTTCCTCCGGCTCGCTCTCGGCCGGTTCGGGCCGGGCGCCCTCCGGCCCGCCGTCGGCCCCGGGTTGGGTGCTGGCCCTGGCGTACATCTTCTGCGCCGCCTCCTGCGCGGCCTTCTGGATGGCTTCGGTCGCGGCCGTGATGGCGTCGTGGTCTCCCTCCTTCAGGGCCTTACGGCCACCCTCGAGGGCCGAATCGATCGCCTTCTTGCCGTCCTCGTCAAGCGCCTCCTTCCAGTCCTCCAGGTTCTTCTCGGTCTGGTAGACCAGCGAGTCCAGCTTGTTGCGTGCCTCGACCTCCTGGCGGTGCTTCTCGTCCTCTTCCGCGTGCTCTTCGGCCTCGTTGACCATCCGGTCGATCTCGGAGTCCGACAGGCCGGAGGACGCCTCGATGCGGATCTTCTGCTCCTTGCCGGTCGCCTTGTCCCTGGCGGACACGTGCAGGATGCCGTTGGCGTCGATGTCGAACGTCACCTCGATCTGGGGAACGCCTCGCGGCGCCGGCGGGATCCCGGTGAGCTGGAAGCGGCCGATCGTCTTGTTGTTGGCCGCCATGTCCCGTTCGCCCTGCAGGACGTGGATGTCCACCGTGTTCTGGCTGTCCTCGGCGGTCGAGAACACCTCGCTCTTCTTGGTCGGGATCGTGGTGTTGCGCGGGATGAGCGTGGTCATGACGCCGCCCAGGGTCTCAATGCCCAGGGAGAGAGGCGTCACGTCCAGCAGGAGCACGTCCTTGACCTCGCCGGCCAGCACGCCGCCCTGGATGGCGGCGCCGATCGCCACCACCTCGTCCGGGTTCACGCCCTTGTGCGGGTCCTTCCCGAAGAACTCCTTCACGACCTCCTGGAGCTTCGGGATCCGGGTCGAGCCGCCCACGAGGATGACTTCGTCGATCTCCGAGGGCTTGAGGCCGGCGTCGTCCAGGGCCCGCTTCATCGGCCCGGTGGTCTTCTGGATGAGGTCGTCGACCAGCTGCTCGAACTTGGCGCGGGTGAGCGTCAGGTTGAGGTGCTTGGGCCCGGACTGGTCCGCCGTGATGAACGGCAGGTTGATGTCCGTCTGCATCGTGCTCGACAGCTCGCACTTGGCCTTCTCCGCGGCCTCCTTGAGGCGCTGCAGCGCCATGGGGTCCTTGGAGAGGTCGATCCCCTGGTCCTTCTTGAACTCCTGCACGAGCCAGTCGATGACCCGCTGGTCGAAGTCGTCGCCGCCCAAATGGGTGTCGCCGTTGGTCGCCTTCACCTCGAACACGCCGTCCCCGAGCTCGAGCACCGAGATGTCGTAGGTGCCGCCGCCCAGGTCGAACACGGCGATCTTCTCGTCCTCCTTCTTGTCCAGCCCGTAGGCCAGCGACGCCGCCGTCGGCTCGTTGATGATCCGCAGCACCTCGAGGCCGGCGATCTTGCCGGCGTCCTTGGTGGCCTGCCGCTGCGCGTCGTTGAAGTAGGCCGGGACCGTGACGACCGCCTGCACGATCTCCTGGCCCAGGTAGTCCTCGGCCGTCGCCTTCATCTTCTGGAGGATCATGGCCGAGATCTCGGGCGGCTGGAAGCTCTTGTCCGCGTTCCCGATCTTGACCTGCACGCGGTCCTCCGAGTCGCACTCGGTCTTGTACGGGACGAGCTTCCGCTCGCCCTCGACCTCCGAGCACTTGCGGCCCATGAAACGCTTGATGGAGGAGACCGTGTTCTCCGGGTTCGTCACGGCCTGGCGCTTGGCGACCTGGCCGACCAGACGCTCGCCGTCCTTGGTCCACGCCACCACGGACGGGGTCGTCCTCGAACCCTCCGCGTTGGGGATGACGACCGGGTCGCCTCCCTCCATGACGGCGACGACGGAGTTCGTCGTGCCCAGATCGATTCCGATCACCTTGGCCATACCAGTCGTCCTCAGGCTCGCGTTGCGGTCACTCTCTCGTCTCGTGCGGTCGTCGGCACCCCGCTCGTCCGGCGTAGCGCGGTCGCCGCGGGTGGCGACGGGTGCAAGCCATATGCCGGTCGACCGGGGGCGGACGGGGGAAATCTCACGACATATTGACACCTGCGGGGCCTCTCCGTGTCAGAACGGCAGGGAGACGCGTGGGGCGGGGGCGCGCCGTGGACCCGTTCCGCTCGTCGGGGGGCGGCGCAGGGGGAAGGTCCCGGAGCGAGCCGAAGCGGAGCACCCTGGATGTACCGTGGCTCGCGGTCTCCGGCGCACCGTAGTCCCGCGGGCCGGAGCGGCGCGGCGGGTGCGAAGCGCAGGCGACCGAAGGACCTTCCCCCCTCGCCGCCCCGCCCGAAGCGCTCCCTGGTGACCGCAGAGGGAGGCCGGACGCGCCGCTGGCTGCACGTTGCGCCCTTCGGTCCCGCCCATCTAAGCTCGTGGCATGTTCCCGCTCAAGGACGACAACCCCACTCTCCTGACGCCCTACGTCACCGTGCTCATCATCGCGGTCAACGTGGCCGTGTGGCTCACCCTGGAGCACGCCGGGAGCGGCTCGGGCTACCTCCGGGCCCTGTGCGAGCACGGCCTCATCCCCGGCCACGTGACCGGGTCGATTCTTCCCGGAACGCAGATCCGGGGTGGCCGGTTCGTGTGCACGGTGGGCGGCGAGGCGTGGTGGTCCGTGTTCACCTCGATGTTCATGCACGGCGGGTGGCTCCACCTCATCATGAACATGTGGTTCCTCTGGGTGTTCGGGAACAACATCGAGGACGCCATGGGGCACGTTCGCTTCGCCGTCTTCTACCTCGTGTGCGGCGTGCTGGCGACGGCGGCCCACGTGGCCTCGGGCCCCGGTAGCCCGGTGCCGACGATCGGGGCCTCGGGCGCGATCAGCGGGGTGATGGGAGCCTACCTGGTCCTCTACCCGCGGGTCCGGGTGAGCACGCTGTTCATCATCTTCATCATCATCCGGATCATCCCGCTCCCCGCCTGGCTGTTGCTCCTGGAGTGGTTCGCCCTGCAGCTGTTCACCGGTGCCGCCGGGGTCGCGGGTGGGGTCGCGGTGTGGGCGCACGTGGGCGGCTTTATCGCGGGCGGGCTCCTCATCCCGCTCTTTCGGAGCGGGAAGCTGCTGGAAGCGAAGAGACGGGCGGGGGCGAACATCGGGAGCCCCCTGTTTTGAGCCCGCGCCGCCTGGCCGACCTGGTCGACCACACCGCCCTGCGGCCGAAGACCACTCCGGCCGACGTAGAGCGGTTGTGCCGGGAGGCGGTCGAGCACGGTTTCGCGGCCGTGTGCGTCAACCCGGTGCACGTTCGCCGGGCCGCGGCGGGCGTCGCCGGGACGCCGGTGGCGGTGGCCACCGTGGTGTCGTTTCCGCTGGGGGCCCACACGCACGAGCAGAAGGCGCGGGAGGCCGTGGAGGGCCTGGACATGGGTGCCACGGAGGTGGACATGGTCGCGCGGCTGGACGCCCTCCGGGGCGGACGCTGGGACGTGCTGGAGCGAGAAGTGGCCGCCGTGGTGCGGGCGGTCGACGGGTCCGCACGGGTCAAGGTGATCCTGGAGACGGCCGCGCTGAAGCCGCACGCGATCCTGCGCGCCGGCCGGGTGGCGGCCGGCGCCGGGGCCGACTTCCTCAAGACCTCGACGGGGTTCCACCCTGCCGGCGGGGCCACGCCGGCCGCGGTGGCGCTCCTCCGGGAGGCCGGGGGGCCCGGGATCGGAGTGAAGGCCTCGGGTGGGATCCGGACCTGCGAGGAGGCGCTCCGAATGGTGGCGGCGGGCGCGACGCGGATCGGAACGTCCCGTGGCCTCGCGCTCGCCCGGTGTGGGGAGCCCCTGCCCGTGCCGCGGGGGGCCTCCCGCGGTCCGACGGACGCGTGACCGCCCGATCCGGGCCGGGTCCCGATCCGGTGGGCGCCGCCACGGCCCACCTGGCCGACCGGCTGGGCGGCCTCGAGCCCCGCCTCGCGCTGGTGCTCGGCTCGGGCCTCGGCGGGCTGGCGGACCGGATCGGGGGGAGCGTCAGGATCGCCTGCTCCGAGATCCCCGGCTGGCCCGTGCCCTCGGTGGAGGGCCACGCCGGCCTGGTGGTGGGAGGCCGGCTCGAAGGGGTTCCCGTTCTGGCCCTGGGCGGGCGCGCGCACCTGTACGAGGGTCATTCGCCGGCTCGCGTGGTGCTGCCCGTCCGGGTCGCAGCCCGTCTCGGGGCGGAGATCCTGTTCGTCACCAATGCCGCCGGGTCCCTCCACCACCGATGGGTCCCCGGCGAGCTGATGCTGATCGCCGACCATCTCAACCTGATGGGCGCGAACCCCCTGGTCGGGCCGCCCCGCGCCGCGGAGAGCCGCTGGACCGACATGGCGGGCTGCTATGACGCGGGGCTCCGCCGGGCGGTCCGGGAGGCGGCCAGGTGCGAGGGACTGCCGCTGAGGGAGGGCGTCTACGCGGGGCTGCGCGGGCCGTCCTACGAGACCCCGGCCGAGATCACCATGCTCTCCCGCCTCGGCGCCGATGCGGTGGGAATGTCCACGGTCCCGGAGGTGCTGACGGCCCGGGCGCTCGGCGTCCGCTGCGTGGGCGTGAGCTGTCTCACGAACCACGCGGCCGGGATCTCGGCGGCCCCCCTGCGGCACGAGGAGGCACTCGAGGCCGGACGCCGCGCGGCCGAGCGCTTCCAGCGGCTGGTGGTCGCCGGGGTGCGACGCATGGCCGCCACCGAGCTGGACGGATGCGGGAACTCGGAGGAGGCGATCGGATGATGTCCGCCGAAGCCGTGAACGGTCTCGAGGGAATCGCGGTGGCGCTCGTGCCGGGAGGGATCGTGCCGCTGCTCCGCCTGCTCCTGCCCGTGCCCGCCAGGCTGTGGGTGGCCTTCATGGTGGTCGGGCTCACCGGTGGCTACCTGCTCGAGGACTGGCTCCTGGCTCCCTAGCCGGCGTCCCCGGGCACCGGCACCCGGTGCTCGAGGGGGCCGGTGCCCGATCCGAGCTCGGGAGCGGCCGCGAGGGCGGCGCGGGTGTAGCGGATGGCACGGTCCACCGCGTCTTCCAAAGGGCGGCCCAGGGCGAGCCCGGCGGCGATCGCGGCCGACAGGGTGCACCCGGTTCCGTGCCCGCCGCGCGTCTCGATTCGAGGGGCCCGCCACTCCCTCCACCGGCCTTCCTGGAGCAGGAGGTCCACCACCACGTCGCCCTTCAGGTGCCCTCCCTTCACGAGGATGGCCGCCCCCGTGGCCTGGGCCAGGTCGGACGCCGCCGACCGCATGGCCTGCACGTCGAGGACCGGCCTCCCGAGCAGGCGCGAGGCCTCGTCGAGGTTGGGCGTGACCAGAGTGGCCAGGGGGAGGAGACGCTCGCGGAGGGCCGCCTCGGCGCCCGCGGCCAGCAGGGAATCGCCGCTGGCCGCCACCATGACCGGGTCGACGACCAGGCTCGGAATCGGCGCCTCCCCGGCGAGGGTGTCCGCGACCGCCTCGATGATGGCGGCCTCGGCGAGCATGCCCGTCTTGGCCGCGGCCGGATGCAGGTCCTCGACCACGGCGAGGATCTGCGCGCGCACCATCTCCGGATCGACGGTCCGGACGCCCCGGACGCCGAGCGTGTTCTGGGCCGTGATCGCCGTGATGGCCGAGGTCCCGAACACGCCGAAGGCCTGGAATGTCTTGAGGTCGGCCTGGATCCCGGCGCCGCCGCCCGAGTCGCTGCCCGCGATGGTCAGCGCGACGGGAGGGGCGCTGGCGCGCCCCGGCCCGGCCGCGGCAAGTTGGGTCGATGTCGCATGCATCGTCACGGTACCTCGCACGTCCCGGTCGGGGTGGACGGATCGCCCCGCGGCTTCCGACCGCAGGAGCATGCCCAGTCGCTCGCAGCTCAAACGATGGCGCGCCCTCGGGCGTCGCAAGGGGCGCGAGGAGCACGGCCTCGCGCTCGCCGAGGGCCCTCGTCTCCTGGAGGAGCTGCTCGATGCGATGGTCCCGGTCCGCGCCGTGCTCTTCACGGAGGAAGCGGCCACCGAGCCCGCCACGGCCGCCCTGCTGGGGCGGGCGCGGGCGGCGGGGGTCGGATGCGAGCGGGTGGGGCCGCGCGAGCTCGAGACCCTGGCCGACACGGTGACGCCACAGGGGATCCTGGCCGTGTTCGAGGCCGCGGCGCGCGGATGGAGCGACCTGCCGGCCGCCGACGTCGTCGTGCTCGACGGGGTGCAGGATCCGGGAAACCTGGGCACGCTGCTGCGAACGGCCGAAGGGCTGGGCGTCGGCGGCGCGGTGGCGGTCGAGGGCACGGTGGACCCCTGGAACCCGAAGGCGGTACGGGCGTCGGCGGGGTCGATCTTCCGCCTGCCCGTGGTGCGGGCTTCGCGCGCCGAAGCCGTGGAGCGGCTGGCGGCCGGCGGCTGGTCGGTGTGGGCGGCGGACGCGGATGGGGAGCCCTTCCGGCGCGGCGACGCGCTTCCCGAGCGGGTCGCCCTCGTCCTCGGCAACGAGGGCAGGGGCGTGTCCCCGGAGCTGCTGGCGGCGTCGGACCGGCGGGTGGCGATCGCCATGGCGGCGGATGTCGAATCGCTCAACGTGGCGGTGGCGGCCGCGATCCTCATGGACCGGATCTTCTCATCCAGGAAGCAGCGGTGCTGAACGTCCTGTGCGTGGCCTACGCGGCTCTCCTCGGGGCCGCGGTGGGCTCCTTCCTGAACGTGTGCATTGCCCGGCTTCCGGCCGGCGAGTCGGTCGTCACCCCCCGCTCCCGCTGTCCCAACTGCGCCAGCCAGATCCGGTGGTTCGACAACCTCCCGGTGCTCAGCTACGTGTGGCTCGGCGGTCGTTGCCGGGACTGCGGCGAGCGCATCTCCATCGTGTATCCGCTCGTGGAGCTCGCGGGCGCGCTCATCTGGGGTGGAGCCGCGCTCCTGTATGGACCGGAGTGGAAGGCTCTTCAGGCCGGCGTGTTCGTGAGCCTGCTCCTGGCCATCGCTCTCATCGACGCGCGCCACTACCTGATTCCCGACGTCCTCAGCCTGGGGGGTCTGGGGGCGGGCCTCGCCCTGTCCCTGCTGCCCGGGCCGCCCACCCCGCTGACCTCGGTGGCGGGGGCGGCCACCGGGTTCCTGGCTCTGTTCGTGGTAGGGTGGCTGGGAGAGAAGGCGCTCCGCCGTCCGGCCATGGGCGCGGGGGACGTCAAGATGATGGCCATGGTGGGAGCCTTTCTGGGCCCGACCGGCGCCCTGCTCACCATCTTCCTCGGCGCCCTCCTCGGTTCCGTGATCTTCGGGCCCATCAGCCTGAAGACAAAGCGGCTGGTGCCCTTCGGGGTGTTCCTGGCCCTGGGCGCCACCGTCGCGCTCGTGGCGGGGCAGGCCCTGATCGGCGCCTATCTGCGCCTGGTGGGGCTGGGGTAGGCTCCGCCCGAGCCCCGGCGCTCAGGCCCGGTCGAACCTGGCCACCGAGAACGTACGCCAGTCCGGCCCGGCGTCGCCGCCGGCCAGCTGGGCTGCCAGGATGGCCCCGGCCGCCGGCCCGAGAAGAATGCCGTTGCGGCCATATCCGGTCGCGTAATACAGACCTTCCAGGGCCGGATCCGGCCCGAGGATCGGGGCTCCGTCGGCCGACAGGGGCCGCAGCCCGGCCCAGCGCTCCACCGGCTCGAGCCCGGCCGCGGCCGGCACGAGGCTGGCGGCACCGGAGCGGATCCGGGCCTCGCCCGCGGGGGTGACCGAGGCATCGAAGCCGGTCTCCTCCATCGTGCTTCCCGCCAGCACGGTTCCGTCGATGCGCGGCACCATGTACACCCCGTCCCGGCGCGCCACCAGTCGGGACAGGACCGGCGCGGCGCTGGGCGCGTAACGCAGCATCTGGCCGCGCACCGGGCGCACGGGCAGGGCGCGGGGCAGGCCGTCCACTCGGCCGGACCAGGCCCCCGCCGCCAGGACCAGTCGCCGAGCGCGCACGACGTCGCCGCCCTCCAGCTCCACGCCCCACACGGCTCCGCCCCGCTCGAGGATCCGGATCACCCTGGCGCCGTAACGTACCTCGGCCCCTGATGCCTCGAGGGCGGCCGGAAGGGCCGCGGCGAGCCGCTGCGTGTCCAGGCGTCCCTCGTCCGGCAGCCACAGCCACGCCGCCGCCTCCGGGCTCAGGCCCGGTTGGAGGCGGAGTGCGTCCTCCGGGCCGACGACCTCGGCCGACAGCCCCAGGTCCCGGTGCCCGGCGGCATCGGCCTCCAGCCGCCGGCGCTCCTCCCCGGAGAAGGCGGCGACCAGCATGCCCCGCATCCGAAGCCCGAGCTCCACCCCGGCCAGCTGCTCGACGTGGCGCACGAAGGCGGGATGGCGCTCCCGGCTGGCCACGGCGAGCCGGATCAGGGCCTCGTCGTCCGAGATCTCGTACTGGGGCGCCAGCATTCCGGCCGAGGCCCCCGTGGCGACCCGCTCCGGGGGCGCGCCGCGGTCGTGCCGCGCCTCCAGCACGAGCACGGGCCGCCCCCGCTCAACAAGCTCGAGCGCCACCGCGGCTCCGGCGATGCCCGCGCCGACCACCAGGACCCCGTCCTCGATCACCCTGGCATCCTCCGCTCAGTCGGCCGGGCGCGCGTCCACCGTCGAGCGTCCGCCGCGCTCGGTCCGGCGGGTTCCGGCGCGGACCAGCCGCACGCGAGTCACCTGCGTGCCGGTGCTGCCCAGCACCTCCATCCTCAGGCCCTGGCGCTCGACCGTCTCGTGAGGCCGGGGCACCCGTCCGAGCTCCTCGAGCAGGTAACCGTTCAGCGACCGGTGCCCGGCCACGGGCAGCTCGGTGCCGAACACGTCGTTGATGTCGCGCAGGTCCGTCGAGCCGTCCACCAGCGCCTCGTCACGGTTGATCCGGACGATCGTCTCCTCGGGCACGTCCACCTCGTCCACGATCTCGCCCACCAGCTCCTCGAGGATGTCCTCGAGGGTGACGAGCCCGTCCGTGCCGCCGTACTCGTCGATGACGATCCCCATGTGCACGCGCCGCGCCTGGAACTCCCGCAACAGCTCCACCAGCGTGACGCTGCCGGGCACGAAAAAGGGCTCGCGGGCCAGATCGGCCACGGGGGTGGCACCGCGGCCCTCGACCAGGGCCTCGAACGCGTCGCGCAGGTAGAGGATGCCCGTGACGTCGTCCAGGGAATCATCGTAGATCGGGATCCGGCTGTACGGGACTTTTCCCAGCTCCGGCGCCAGGTCATTCACCGTTCGGTCGTCGGGCCACGCGAAGATGTCCACGCGCGGGGTCATGACCTCCCACGCCCGCGTCGTGTCCATGAGGAAGGCCCGCTCGATGAGCTGGCGCTCGTGCTCCTCGATCGCCCCGGCCAGGTGGCCCATCTGCGTCAGCCGGCGGATCTCCATCTCCGTGACGCCCGGCGCGCTGCGGCCCGCCCCGCGCGGGACGAACATCCGCGTGAGCCGCTCCAACGGAATCACCAGGAAGAAGAGGGCGCGGGAGAGCCCGAGGACGATCGGCGCCGCGAAGAGCGAGAAGGGCACCGCGTGCGAAGAGGCGAAGCTCTTGGGCGTGATCTCGCCGAAGAACAGGACCAGGAGCGTCACGGCTCCCGTGGCCACCCCGACGCCGGCCGAGCCGAAGGCGCGGGTGGCCTCGAAGGTGGCGATGGAGGCGGCCGCGATGTTGACGACGTTGTTGCCGATGAGGATCGTGATCAGGAGCCGGTCGGGCTGCGAGCGCAGCTCGGCCAGGGCGCCCGAGCCCCTGCGGCCCTCGTCGGCGAGTGCGCGCGCCCTGGCCTGCGGGATCGAGAACAGGGCGATCTCGGAGCCCGAGAAAAACGCGGAGAGGAGGAGGAGGACGAGGAGCGTCACGGCTTCGATCACGCCGGTCGTCCGCGGCGTCGTCTCGGAACGTCGTCGCTTCGATCCCCTTCGGGCGATGTGGCGCTCGACTCGCCCATCGCTCGGCTGCTCCCGGCTGGGTGCGAGTGAGATGGCGCCCGCCCTGGAACGAAGGTGAAGGTGGCGGACGGGGCTTTCGGCACGGAATCAAGCTAGATTCGGGGCGACCGGAGCGTCAAGCCGGAGCGGGCTTGCGTAATTTTTCACAAGCGGGTATCATCGCCGCGGCTTTCGGCCGGCGCACAGGAGGCGTGCATGGCCCCGGATTCACGTGACGGGCCCTCCCGCGGCGAGAAGGAGCCCGGTGTGGACGGCACGCCCGGGGGTCCGCTGGTCGAGATGGCGCGCTATGCCGGCCACGGCATCACCCTGGCGCTCGCCACGGCTGCTTTCGCACTTCTGGGACGGTGGGCGGACGCCCGGCTATCGACGGCGCCGCTATTCGTCATTCTCGGCGCCATTCTGGGCTTCGCCGGTGGATTCTACCACATGATCCGCGACCTTCTGCCCGGGGGGCTCGGGACCGGTCCGAAGAACGGCGATGACCGGGAGGGAGGCGGTCACGACCGCGGCCCCTCGCCGTGAGCCCGGGAGCCCGAAACGCCTACCTCGCCTGCACCGCGCTGCTGGTGGTCGTCGGCACGGGCGTGACCTCGGCCGCGGGCGGACCCGTCGGGGAGACGGCGCTCGGCGCCGGGTCGGCGTGGGGGGCGCAGGCCTGGGCGACCTGGCTCCTGGCGGGATCGCTATCCCGGGGTGAGGGCATCACGGGACGCTGGGCGCTGGGGCTGGGATTGCGCCTGGCCGGCGTGGGAGCGGTCCTGGTCGTGGCGCCGCCCCTGGGCGCGGACCGCAGGCACGCGGCAGTGGCGTACGGCGCGGCGATGGTGGTGTTCTTGCTCGCCGAAGCCGCGTGGCTGTGGTGGACGTCGAGCCGGATCGCATAGATCAACGGAGATGGACTCTCGGTGGTCATGAAGGAGCTACTGAACAGCTTGCCGCGGGCCTCGCTGGCCCTCGCGGCCCGCATCCAGGAAACGGCGGCGCACGCCGGTCTGGCCGACACGGCCGCGGCGGCCTCGTCCGGCGGCTCCAAGCTCACGACGGCCGACCTCATCCATCACCTGACCAACGCGCCCTCGATCGAGTTCGGACCGCTCGGGACGCTGGACCTGAGCGGCCTGCAGTTTCCGCCGATCCACGTCCTGGGCATCACGATCGACCTGTCGGTCACCAAGCACGTCGTCTTCCTGTTCGTCGCCACGATCCTCACGATCCTGACGATGTGGCTGGCCGGCCGGCAGGCCCGCCGCCCGAGTCAGGGCGAGACGGCCCCGGGCGGCCTCCTCAACGTCATGGAGGCGTTCTACCTGTTCCTGCGCGACGACGTGGCGATGGCCAACATCGGGCGCGGGGGCGAGGTCTACGTGCCCTACGTGGTGACGCTGTTCTTCTTCATCCTGTACGCGAACCTGCTCGGGCTGCTCCCTTGGGGGGCCAGCGCCACGGCGAACATCTCCGTGACCGGCGCCCTGGCGATCACCTCGCTGTTCGTGATCGAGATCTCGGGCTACCGGTCGCTGGGCCCGAAGGGGTACCTGCGGACGATCTTCGCCATCCCCCAGGGCCTGAACCCGATCATGACCGGGGTCATGTTCATCGTGATGCCGCCGGTCGAGCTCCTCAGCAAGCTCACGAGGATCTTCGCGCTGGCCGTGCGACTCTTCGCCAACATGGCGTCGGGGCACTTCGTGATTCTCGCCCTGCTGGGCCTCATATTGACGTACGGGAGTTTCCACGCGGTCACCGGCTACACGGCCATCGTGGGACCGATGGCGCTGAGCCTGTTCGTGATGTTCGTCGAGATCTTCGTGGCGTTCCTGCAGGCCTACATCTTCGCGACGCTGACGGCCGTGTTCATTGGCCTCATTCGGCACGCGCACTGATGAGCCGGGACGCCAGCCAGGGGGGCGCGTGGAGCGTCCCACGTCCGACCCACAGCCACTGAACCACAGGGAGAAATTCGATGCTTCACTTGCTCGCGCTGCTGCAGGGAGCCGCCGGCTCGACCGTCGGCCCCGGCCTCTCGGTCATCGGAGGCGGTCTGGCCGTCATCGGCGCCGGGATCGGGATCGGGCTGATCGGCGGCCGGATGACCGAGGCCATCGCCCGCCAGCCGGAGTCGTACACCCAGATCCAGACGGCCGCGATCATCCTCGCGGCGCTGGTCGAGGGCGTCGCGTTCTTCGCGCTGGTGATCGCGGGCTTCATCAAGTGACCTCGCTCCGGTCCACCCTGCTGGCGGTCGGCGCCCTGGCGCTGCCGGCGGCGCTCCAGGCGCAGGAGGGCGCGCACGAGGGCGGGTCCGGCATCTTCTCCGTCGATGTCGGGCTCTCGGTGTGGACGTGGGTCCTGTTCCTGATCACGCTCGGCGTCCTGGTCTGGAAGGTGTTTCCGGCCATCGCGGGAGGCCTCGAGGAGCGCCAGCGCAAGATCCAGGACGCCATCGACGAGGCGGCCGAGGACCGTGAGGAAGCGCGCCGCCTCCTGGAGCGCCATCGGCGCGAGCTGGCCGAGGCGCGCAAGGAGGCCCAGGACATCCTGGCCGAAGGGCGCGAGGCGGGCGAGCGACTGCGCGAGGAGATCCTCGCCGAGGCGCGCGAGGAGCAGGGCAAGCTGCTCGAGCGCACGCGCAAGGAGATGGATCGCGAGCGCGAGCGCCTCGTGTCGGAGGTTCGGCGGGAGGCCGTCGACGTGGCGATCGCGGCCGCCGAGCGCCTGCTGCGCGAGCGGCTGGACGGCGAGGACGACCGCCGCCTGGTCGAGGACTACCTGTCGAGCCTGGAGAGCCGTTGAGCCGCTCGCCGGTCGTCGAGACCTACGCCCGCACGCTCCTCGAGCTGGCGGCGCGTGAGGATCAGGCCGACGCCTATGGTCGGCAGCTGGCCGACATCGTGCGGCTCGAAGAGGCCGAAGCGGACGTGCGCCTCTTTCTCGAGACGCCCCGAGTCGGTCTGGAGGAAAAGAAGCGGGCCCTGCGCGTGGCGCTCACGGGGCGCGTCTCCGAGACGTTCCTGCGCTTCCTGTTCGTGGTCCTCGACAAGGGGCGCCAGCGGCTGCTGCCGGAGATCGAGGCCTCCTACCGTGACCTCCTGGACGAGCGGCAGGGCCGGGTCCACGCGTCGGTGACCCTGTCGCGGGAGTCCGACGAGACGCTCCGGGAGGAGATCCGGCGCGGACTGGAGGAGGCTTTCGAGCGTGAGGTGGTTCCGCACTTCCAGGTGGACGAGCGGCTCATCGGGGGCCTGGTCGTGCGGGTCGGGGACCGGGTGATGGACGGATCGGTACGCCGACGGCTGGAGGACATGCGACGACAGCTCGCTGGAGGGCCGGACGGAGACCAGCCGCTGAACACGGGCCGGGCGTGACGTGCGCCCCCCGCGAAGCGTGAACGCAGAGCACACGGGACGACCATGACGACCACCGAGGGCTCGCTTCGGGCGAGCGAGATCAAGAAGGCGCTGATCCAGCAGATCGACCGCTACGAGGACGATCTGCACATGGAGGAGGTCGGCGAGGTTCTCGAGGTGAGCGACGGCGTGGCCCGGATCTGGGGGCTCTCGTCGGCCGTGGCCAACGAGATGCTCGAGATCGAGTCCTCGGAGACGGGGGAATCGGTCACGGCTCTCGCCCTCAACCTCGAGGAGGACAACATCGGCGCGGTCGTCCTGGGCGACTACCTGGTGCTCAAGGAGGGGGATCAGGTGCGCCGCACCGGGCGCGTGCTGGAGGTGCCGACCGGACCGGCCTACCTGGGCAGGGTGGTCAGCGCCCTCGGCGAGCCACGGGACGGAAAGGGTCCGATCGAGGCGGCGCGCAGCATGAAGGTGGACCGCAAGGCGCCCGGGATCGTGTTCCGGCAGCCGGTCAAGGAACCGCTGCAGACGGGCCTCAAGGCCATCGACTCGATGATCCCGATCGGTCGGGGTCAGCGGGAGCTCATCATCGGCGACCGTCGTACCGGAAAGACCGCGATCGCGGTCGACACGATCATCAATCAGCGCGACACCGACGTGATCTGCGTGTACGTGGCCATCGGCCAGAAGGCGTCCACGGTGGCGTCGGTGGTGGAGCGCCTGGAGCGCGAAGGTGCGATGGAGTACACGGTCATCGTCGCCGCCAACGCCTCCGAGCCCGCGACGATGCAGTACATCGCCCCCTACTCGGGTTGCGCGATCGCCGAGTACTTCATGTACGAGGAGGGGCGGCACACCCTGGTCGTGTACGACGACCTCTCCAAGCAGGCGGACGCGTACCGCGAGCTCTCCCTGATCCTCCGGCGTCCCCCGGGCCGGGAGGCGTACCCGGGCGACATCTTCTACCTGCACAGCCGCCTCCTGGAGCGGGCGGCGAAGATCAGCGAAGACCCGGAGGTAGTGGGGCGGCACGAGGACATCGCGCGGCCCGGCGGCTCGCTCACCGCCCTGCCGATCATCCAGACCCAGGCCGGGGACGTGTCGGCGTACATCCCGACCAACGTGATCTCGATCACGGACGGGCAGATCTACCTGGAGACCGACCTGTTCTACTCGGGGGTCCGGCCGGCCGTGAACGTGGGGATCTCGGTCTCCCGGGTGGGCGGAAACGCACAGATCAAGGCCATGAAGAGCGTGGCCGGCCAGCTCCGGCTCGACCTGGCACAGTACCGCGAGCTCGAGGCGTTCGCGCAGTTCGGCTCGGAGCTCGACCCGGCCACCCAGCGCCAGCTCTCGCGCGGCGAGCGCACCGTGGAGGCGCTCAAGCAGGGCCAGTACGCGCCCATGCCGGTGGAGGAGCAGGTGATGGTGATCTTCGCCGTCACCCGCGGCCACCTGGACGACCTGGGCGTGGCGAGGATCCGCCCGTGGGAGAAGGGCTTCCTGGAGTTCGTGCGTTCCTCTCACCCCGAGATCGGCCAGGCCATCCGCGACAGCGGCAAGCTCTCCGACGAGACCGGCGAGGCTCTCAAGGAGGCCATCGAGCAATATCGACCCATGTTCCGGGAGGCCCGGGGCGGGACGGAGGACTTCGCGCAGGAGGCGGCGAGGGAGATCGAGGCCGAGACGGCCGAGGCGGCCGGCTGAGGGTCGGGGAGCGAGGCGAGGGGCCCGTGCGGATGAGCGGCTGACGCGATGGCCAAGGCGAGAGAGATCAAGCGGCGGATGCGCTCCGTCGAGAGCACGCGCAAGATTACGCGCACCATGGAGATGGTGGCGGCGTCCAAGCTTCGCCGCGCCCAGGAGCGCGTGGTCAAGGCGCGTCCCTACGCCGCGGCCCTCGCCGACGTGATCGAGCGGCTCATCCGGCCCGAGCTCACCGAGCACGAGCCGATCCTGCGGCAACCGGACGAGATCCGGCGCGCGGCGGTCGTGCTGGTGACCAACAACCGCGGCCTGTGCGGCGCGTTCAACACGAACTTGATCCGCCATGCGCGCGACCTTCTCGATCGGCTGCACGCGGACCGGGTCGAGACCGAGTTCCACGTGGTCGGCCGGAAGGGGATCGGCTACTTCCGCTTCCGGGGCGTGGAGCTGGCGGGCACCCGCACGGACATCGGGGACCAGCCGACGGTGGAGGAGGCGCGCTCGCTGGTCCAACCCCTGGTGGATCGGTTCGCGGCGGGCGAGCTGGATGCCGTGTACCTGGTGGCGACCGAGTTCCAGAGCATCGCCACGACCCCGCCCGCAACCCGGAGGTTGCTGCCGGTCACCGTGCCGGAGCGAAGGGTCGGCGGCGGCCCGTGGTTCATCCTCGAGCCCTCCAGCGAGCGGATCCTCTCGGGCCTGCTGCCGCTGTACGTGACCAGCCAGGCGTACCGCTCCCTGGTCGAGAGCGCGGCGGGCTTCTACGCCTCCCAGCGCACGGCCATGAAGAACGCCACGGACAACGCCGAGGAGTTCCTGACCAACCTGCGGCGCAGCTACAACCGGGCGCGGCAGGCCGAGATCACGCAGCAGATCGCCGAGATCATGGGCGGTGCCGAGGCCCTGGCCGAATAGCCACCGCGACGAATCCTACGAAGACGGCAGGACAATGGCTGACGAGCAGAACCAGCAGGAAGGCGGCGGGCGGGACAACATCGGGAAGATCGTCCAGGTCATCGGACCGGTGGTGGACGCGGCCTTCGATCCCGAGGAGATGCCCGAGCTGTACAACGCCCTCGAGGTACAGTGGACGGACGAGGACGGAGAGCCGCGCCGCTTGATCTGCGAGGTCGAGCAGCACATCGGCCGCAACCAGGTCCGCGCCGTGGCCATGGACTCCACGGACGGCCTCGAGCGTGGCATGCCGATCCACGACACGGGCTCCCCGATCACCGTTCCCGTCGGAGAGGCTCCGCTGGGCCGGATCCTCAACGTCCTCGGCGAGCCGGTGGACCAGCAGGGTCCCGTCGAGTCGGAGGAACGCTGGTCGATCCATCGCGAGGCGCCCAAGCTCGTGGACCTCGAGCCCAAGACCGAGGTGTTCGAGACGGGGATCAAGGTCATCGACCTGATCGCGCCTTACGTCCGCGGCGGGAAGACGGGGCTGTTCGGCGGAGCCGGGGTCGGCAAGACCGTGATCATCCAGGAGCTGATCCACAACATCGCCCAGGAGCACGGCGGACGCTCGGTCTTCTGCGGGGTGGGCGAGCGCACCCGCGAGGGCAACGACCTGTGGCTCGAGATGAAGGAGTCCGGGGTCCTCGCCTCGGCCGCACTCGTGTACGGGCAGATGAACGAGCCCCCCGGCGCGCGCCTCAGGGTCGGACTCACGGGCCTCACGATCGCCGAGTACTTCCGAGACGTCGCGGGCCAGGACGTGCTCCTGTTCATCGACAACATCTTCCGGTTCAGCCAGGCGGGCTCGGAGGTGTCGGCCCTCCTGGGCCGCATGCCGAGCGCCGTGGGCTATCAGCCCACCCTGGCGTCCGAGATGGGGGACCTGCAGGAGCGCATCACGTCGACGAGCAAGGGCTCGATCACCTCGGTGCAGGCCATCTACGTGCCGGCCGACGACCTCACGGATCCGGCGCCGGCCAGCGCGTTCAGTCACCTGGACGCCACGACCGTGCTGTCGCGCTCCATCGTGGAGAAGGGGATCTACCCGGCCGTCGATCCGCTCGAGTCGACCAGCCGCATCCTCGACGCCGAGTATCTCGGGGAGCGGCACTACAACGTGGCCACGCGAGTGCAGGAGATCCTGCAGCGCTACAAGGACCTGCAGGACATCATCGCGATCCTCGGCATGGACGAGCTCTCCGAGGAGGACAAGGTGGTGGTGCGGAGGGCGCGCCGGATCGAGCGCTTCTTCTCCCAGCCCTTCTTCGTGGCCGAACAGTTCACCGGCCTTCCGGGTCAATACGTGCCGCTGGAGACGACGATCGAGTCGTTCGAGCGCGTCGTGAAGGGTGAGTTCGACGACCTCCCCGAGCAGGCCTTCCACATGGTGGGTGGCATCGAGGAGGCCGTTCGAAAGGCCGAAAGGCTCGAATCCGAGAGCGAGGCGGCGTGAGCTTCGCAGGGCGTACGCTCCGATGAGCCCCGCGGGATCCGGCTCGATGCACGTTCGGGTGATCTCACCCGAGCGCGTCGGCTTCGACGGCGACGCGGTCAGCCTGGTGGCTCCCGCCTACGACGGGCGGGTCGGGATCCTGCGGGGACACGCTCCCATGACGATCCTGCTCGGGGAGGGAGAGCTGCGTGTGCGGGGTCCGGGTGGCGAGGTGCGCCATCTCCGGGTCGCGCGTGGCTTCCTGCAGGTGATCGACGACGAGGTGACCGTGCTGGCCGAGGAGGTGGGGGAGGTCGGGGCGGGCTCCTAGATCATGCGACTCTCCGTCCGTTGCGCCCCGGCCATCGCCCTGCTGCTGGCGGCAGGGCTCCTCGGGGTGGGCCCCGCCCTGCCCGGACCGGGCGGTGCGCTCCACGCCCAGGCTTTCGACGTGCCCTCCTTCTGGACCCCCTACTCCGAGCACGGGATGGGACTCTACCTGGCCGACCCCGACGGGGGGAACGTCGGCGTGCTCCTGACCTGGCGCCGCTCCGGGCGGGTCGTGGACTACGGGCTCCGGGCCGCGGTCCAGGACGCGGGCGGGCACGTGGGCCTCAGCGGCGGCCTCGAGCTGGGAGGGGCGCTCTACCGGGCCAGCGACCGATTCCCGCTCGACGTGGCCTGGGGCAGCGGCATCGGCATCGGGGGCGTCCCGGACCTGGACCTGGCCGTGGTCCGGATTCCGTTCGGAATCTCGTTCGGCCGTCGCCTGGCCGTGGGCGACGTGGGTCTCATTCCCTACGTCGAGCCCCGTCTCGCCCTCGACCTCCGGGTCCGCGGCTCGTCGCCGGGCCCCGGACGCCGGTTCGGGGGCGGCGACCACACCGAGCTCCACCTGGACCTGGACCTGGGCGCCGACCTCGACTTCCGCCTGGCGTGGCGGCTCCGGATCGGGGCCACGGTAGGCCACGAACGGGCCCTGGCGGCGGGCATCGTCTTCCCGGGCTTCTGACCCGCCCGCCGGTCCCGTCCCCCGGCCACGCCCACCCCCGTTCACGCCCCTCCGACCGTTGACGCGACCCCCGCCCGCAGCTATGTTTTCCGGCCCGCCACGGAACGCTTCGCGGCCGCCCGTGATGGGAACAACGAGCTTTTTGACAACGAGGCAGGGAAGGGAAGCGAGTCGAGCCGGGCGGGGCTCGGTCGTCTGCGGGTTAGGGCCCGTGGGAGGCGGAGCGTCCGGCACGAGAGC
>Ga0102950_1000026_pt1 | contig 39400 bp, 45 predicted proteins | sample SalPon2A_B_D2_MG_FD_78505 | JGI IMG/M metagenome (GOLD analysis project Ga0102950, IMG submission 78505) | Soil microbial communities from South San Francisco under conditions of wetland restoration - Salt Pond MetaG R2A_B_D2_MG | ecosystem: Environmental > Terrestrial > Soil > Wetlands | place...
CACAAGGTATTTGCGTCAGTTTCCCCCACAGTGGTTCCAGTGGGTACTCAGTGGAGCGGCGGCAGTAAGAGTTATTATAAAGTTATAGACTTGAAACAGGGGACTGTGGAGCAAATTGTAGACAGCAGATCGTTCCCGTTTAATACGCCTGCCATCCCTGTTGATATCCCGTCAGGCGGTGCAGCGGTAAGTTACGGGACTTTCAATGGAAAGACAGCAACGGCCCACGTTTTCCTCCACCCTGACCACCCGCTGGTTGATTCACTCAATAAATTACCCGACTGATCGTGTTGACGTGCTCCCTTGCTCTGACCTGACAGTTGGAGCAAGGTTTTCGATTTTTTTAACAGTAGACTTGACTTTTTGATTCCATACTGTATACTATGTTTAAACATGGGAGAACAGGACAATGATTATTAAAGAAATCAATCAAGCTAGATTAGCCGCAAAAGGCGGCTGGTGGACGTATGTTAGCCGGGATAACCGTATCCGCATTAAGGGGTATGGTACTTGGATACAACGATTGGAGCATGATAACTCAGTTTACAGTGGGCCGATGGATTGTACTGTAAAAGAGTTTAAGGATTTTTTGTTGGGTTGGTTTGGCGAATAAACCTTTTTATAGGAGAACAAGACAATGGAAATTGACCAAACTGTAAAAGCGGAATTGTATGACGGAGAGCTTTATGAAACGTGTTGGGTATATGTTCAATCCGAGCCAAACCTGTGGACTGTTGGGCATTATGGTCCGGGCGGCAAGTGGAATAGTGAATCAGACCATAGCTCGAAAGAAGACGCTGCAACCCGCTGTCATTGGCTGAACGGTGGCGACTAACCTCAACTACCGGAGAATAAAATGAGCACGAAACAGACTGATATCTACAATGTTTTAATTGAGGATAACAGCTTATTTAAATTTCTCACGGACCATATGCAATATCGTCCTGACAATAGGACCTATGTAATTGACGCCCGAACATTAAGGCTTGCTCCCCCAGCAGCACGCCGAGCGTTCGAGAGAATAAGAGAAGCCCAAACTACAGGAGAATAAAATGAAAAAGACAGAACATACCCCGCTGCCTTGGACGATGCACAGTGGAAGTGTGTATCAGGATGGTCCGAATGTGTGGCCGAAAGGCGAAGATACCGGCGTCCGTATAGCTAGGATGGATAGAGACAACCCCCACACATCACCTTGTGAACGAGATGCAAATGCCGCCTTCATCGTCAAGGCTTGCAATACCCACAATCGACTTGTTGAAGCGTTGACGGTTGTGTTAAACCAGTGGGATTGTACCACCGAGCAAACACCAGAAGATCGGCTGATCTATAATAAGGCCCGTGCCCTGCTTGACGAGTTGAAATAGTTTACCCGATCCCCTTTGCCCTGACTTAACGGTTTGGGCAAGGTTTTAAAGTTTTTTTGACTGACTGACTTGACTTTTCAATTTTATAGTGTATACTATGTTTAAACAAAGGAGAATAAAATGAGTAGATCAGTACATGTTCCAAATGACGCCTCTCAAGTCGCATACATTCAGACGACTTTTGAAACAGAAGACGACTGGATGGAGTTTAAAGAAGATGTCCGTAGTATCCTACAACAAAAATTCCCGAGCTTTGATTTTTCCGATACCTTTATGTGGAATGAAGAGTTACGGATATTGGAAAACGGCCACAGTCACGTGATCGTTTCGACGTACGGCGGGCTAACTGCGATAAGCCTAGTACCAAAGCATGAAAATACCTTGAATAAAGCATGGTGTGGGCAAGTCAGTGGCTCGTTCTTACGCACGTTAAACCAAGCGTTCGGGGAGAATGCACTCCGACCGATAGGAAGGGCGAGCAATGGTGAGGTGTTTTTTGAGAGAGTTTCACTTTTAAACAATGATCTAGTCCCGAAAAGCTGGGACGAAGGACACGGGAACCCACATTCATAAGGAGCATATCGTGGCACTACAAGTTAAAACGAAGTTTAAAGAACAGTGGTTGAACACCGCCCTAACAAAATTCATTCGCAAGCATTTTACAGACGCCGGGTACACAGTCCCCGATAATGTGCGACTGAGCACGGGCTGGCCCAGCCGGGGAGCGTTAGCGAAAAAGCGAGTTTTAGGGCAAGCATGGTCAGCCGAAAACTCAGCGGATGAGACGCATGAAATTATTATCAGCGTATATCTTGACGACCCTTGTGAGGTTCTGGCTACCCTTATTCACGAAGTTGTGCACGTGGTTGTCGGGCATGAGGTGGGCCACCGCAAGCCTTTTGTTGACTGTATGAAACTGGTAGGCTTGGAAGGTAAGGCGACTGCTACCGTAGCCAGTGATGACTTAAAAGAGAAAATCGCAAAGTGGCTTCCGGTACTGGGGTGGTATCCTCATGCTAAGCTTGACGGATCGGAACAGAAAAAGCAGTCTACTCGCATGATTAAAATGGAGTGTAAAGAATGCGGATGTGTTGTGAGAACGTCCCGAAAATGGCTTGAAACCTTCGGGGATGAATGGCCTTGTCCCTGCGAAGGGGTATTACAGGAGGTACAACCAGAATGAACGGACGTGAAACTATATATCCCCGAAGTGCCCTGCTGTCTGAGGCTGTACGTCAGGCAGTAAGGCTAGCACAGAGAACACAGAAGTCTACCGGCGTGTACCTGTTGGTTGGCGGAACGAAACTGGCAGTGCGAGTTTGTGATGATGCTGACAACTATATCCTGAAACCTGCTCACGCTGAGGTGATCGTTGAAAGCTGGGACGAAAACACCCTTCAAATACGTTACACGGGTGGGGAAAGTCAATTTATATCAAAGAAGGAGAGCATATGAAGTTACCACTAGCCATACAGGAAATGCGTGCGATCTACCGGGGCGTTCCCCCCCAATGATCCGCAAAAGTCTCGCATGCGAAAAAATCTAAGGAACATCATTCAACTGTGGCTCGTTATGAAACGAACCATCGAACAACAAAGGAGCGATTTAAATGGGGAAATCAACCAAGGGATTCAACAGCAGGTGTACAGTTCGAGGCCCGATTTCATCGGCAGAAATTCAGCAAGCCTTGGATGTGGTACAACGCCCGGAGTGTTTCAATCGACACCAGCGGAGGGCGATAAAGTCGAGAGTGAGGCATCATCTTCGATGGACGATTAAACATGATAAATCAGCAACAGATACGCAGGTACGTGCCTTCCGTCAACTGTTGCGAGCATTTTAAGGAGAGCGTCTCTATGTATGCAATTTCTCAAATCGATGTTGTAGTTGAGACAGATGAAGGATTCCGGTGTGTAGTCAGTCAGAATATGCTGGGCAAAAAGCAGGTGTATATCTCACCTAACGAGTTCACAAGTCGAGATTCAAATGTCCCTGCAACCGTTGCCGTCGATGGAGTTGTTTGTCCCTTCCTTAAAAAGGATGCAACAACACAGAATTTGATTTTCTGTGAAAATTAATTTTACCCAGTGACTTGACTTTTCGATTTCATGTGGTATACTTATGGTACTGGTCGGATGAAACTGTCCAGTACCTTTAAAAGAAATCCTTGACCCGGAGATTACAATGGCTGATACACCACACTATAAAGTACGAGCGACATCTCATCCTGATACTGAAAACGCATGGCTGCTTAGCTATGGCAAGGGAAAGAAAAAGCTAACCGCCAAAGTTACGCCGACAAGTTTAGGGTGGATAGTGAGTGAAACCGAAGCTGCTTTAAGTCTTGATGCCTTTCCCCGACTGAGAGACGCAAAAATAAAATGGGGAGCTTGGGCCGCGAGTCATTATGATGGCAACAGTTCACCGTCACCGAAAAAAGAAGGGACGACACGATCTGGACCGCCCAAGCCCCCATCTTTAATGAAGAAGAAATCTGGACCTCCGGCGTTTAAACGCTCTGGTCCTCCAACTCACAAGGCGAAGACACCAGAAAATCTTGATCGGCAGTTCGAGTCTGACCCTTTCAGTCCTATGATGCGATACGCCTGCAACTGTGAGGACAAGGCGAAACGTCAGCAATTGACGCCCCTTGGGGTACTGGTAGAATTGCAGAAGTTCTGGCTCACGCATCAGGAAAAGGGCGACATGACTATCGACAAATTTCACCCGATCTTTAACACTGTTCAAGCTTGCTTGGCACGGGAGCTTAAAGAAGATTGACCTACGAACTGCGACGAAATGCGAAGTCTGAGGACCATATGGCACCTGAGGACAAAGAAGTTTTGTGGGCCATCACCGAAGCGGGATACCAGTATAAACAGGACGATTTTAATCTCATTAATTCCTTCGTCCCTACCTATATTCTCTATGCTGCCTACAATGCGTATATCCACCGAACTACATATCGAGAAGTGGATGATACGGTCCCTGCTAACCTCAATCCGCGACAGTTCGGGGTGTCTCTCTGCTGGGTGTTCTCAATTGCTCCTGAGCACCACGTCCGCCGGAAGTTTCACGGCAAACGGAAATGGGGGTATCTATGCTGGACTGGCCCCGAGGCTTTGATTACTCGTGAGGTTCGCGGACGTAGACCTGTAAGGATTCCACCCGATGAAGAGTAAGCCAGCACCAGCCGCTCCGAGAGTGCGAGGGTCTCACACTAGGCCGCCAATCGTTAATCCTGCTAGACGCTCTCTCTGGCGTGTACTGGAGGAATGTGACTACCCGCAGAAGGTTGTTGTCTTAGATTTTGAGACGTACTTTGATTCTAAGTTCAGCATGAAAACGCTCAGTACCATTGAGTACATCATGGACCCCCGCTTTGAAGTCCTAGGATTGGCCAGTCTGCGGATGATGCCGGGGACCATCGGGCCGGGTTACGAAAGTAGAACATCGTGGCAGGATGGTGAAGATGGCGTCCAAGAGATGCTCTCCCGTATGAAAGTTCAGTATGGTGAACACTTCCAGAATTGTACAATCGTAGCCCACAATGCTAAGTTTGACGTATCAGTCCTAGCATTTAAATATCACATCTACCCCGCCTACGTCATCGATACACTGGGACTGGCCCGACACTGGAACGCACGCCGGAACAACGATCTGGCGTCACTCGCTAAACACTTTGGACTACCGGATAAAGGGGATACGAAACTCTTTACAGGGTTTACGAACAGAGTCCGGGCTGCTAACAAGGGCAAACGAAAAGGCCCCCCGGTGAAGATGCCACGGATGACTGAGCAAGACAAGCGTGATCTAGGAGTCTATGCTCAGAATGATGTCGCTCGTGAATGGGAACTGCTTAAAATCTTGCTGCCCAAATTAAGTAACCCAAAGACAGAACTGCGGATCATGCACCATACCTTGGAGTTGTTCTACAAGCCGACCTTAAAGGTTGATTACAACAGGGCTGAGGATATCAAGGCCAGAATGAATGCGGAGATCGACCGGGAGATAGACAAAGCCAACGAGATCGGATCGTTTAAACATCCCGTTATATCTCGATCCGCACTCAGCGGAGAGACCAGCTTTGAACGCCTGCTATTAGACGCCCTGAACGGGGCGGGGGATGACTACCAAAAGTACACAAAAAGAACTAAGAAAAAGAATAAGGCTTGGATGTTTGCCCTTGCGAAGGATGACCCTGCGAGAGACCAACTATTAACTCATCCTGATCCGTGGGTGCGTAGCTTAATGGAAGCAAGGGTTGCATTGAAATCATGGCCATTGCATATTAAACGAGTTGATCGGATTGTAAATCAAAGCAAAGCAACCGGCGGATGGCTACCTGTTCCATTGAAATATTGTGGGGCACATACAGGCAGATGGTCAGGCGGAGAGAAGATCAACCTACAAAACCTTGGCAGTCGCGGGCATGAGCTTGTGAATGCCATCCGGGGAATGCTGATCGCAGATGATGGAGACGAACTAATCATCGCTGATTCCGCACAGATTGAGGCAAGAGTTTTGCCGTGGCTGGCCAATCAGAACGATCTCGTTGAAAAGTTCGCTAATAATGAAAAGATTTATTGTGAATTTGCATCGAAGATTCTAGGGTTTAAAGTTAGAAAGCCCCGGAAAGATGGACCGATTAAAGCTATCGAGGATAAAATGAAGTGGGCACGTAACAGCGTGGGCAAAGTTGGCGTGCTGGCTTGTGGCTATGGCATGGGACCAGAGCGAGCAGTGGACTATGCCAATGGTACGATTGATCTTGAGACTGCCACTAAAGTTGTCAAGACTTATCGGGCTGATAATAAGAGGGTCGTGAAATTCTGGAGCGACATTGAAAGAGCTTTTATATACACGGCTCGCTACGGTAAGCCTTGCTCACTAGATCATGGCCTTACACTATATCAATTGCCCGACTGTGATGTTGTAATTCGGTTGCCAAACGGCAGGGAGTTAAAGTACCACCAAGTGAAAGTACGGTCTAGCGAGAATGGGAAAGCTACGGTGGAAGTGTACAACGCCTTGGAAAAATGCTGGAAGTATACATGGGGCGGCTCTCTTACAGAGAATATAGTACAGGCGATCAGCCGTGACATACTTTGGGGGGCCATTGAGTTGTTGGAAGACGACGGGGTGCATGTTGCCCACCATGTGCATGATGAGCTAATCGCGGTTGTCCCGCACGGGGATGGTGAGTTAGCCCTGCACAAGGCCATCACTGCTTTAAGCATCACTCCTAAGTGGGCAAGGGGACTACCCCTATCCGCCGAAGGAGTTGTCACGAGAAGGTACGGAGATCATTAATGAAGTATTTGGAGCAATTATCTTCCAGACAGTGGGTTCAGATTCGGGCTGCCCTGCAACTGTGGATCGCGACAGTTCAGAGCGGACACTTTCACCCGTCCAGAATCAGAGGGATGGAGGAAGTCTTTAAGAACTACAGTCCCATGAATGTAGAAGAGATCGAGCAGATGATGGCTCAGACCCCCGACCGGATTTATTATACACTGGCTGATCTAAGCAAGATTTTAGGAGTAACACGGCAATCATTATTTAATGCTGTTCGATCAGCAGGGATACAGCCCGACGAGATCGCTGGTAAGTGCCACGTTTATCGGGCTGATCGAATCGCGAGTATTATCGAAAGGTATAAGAAGCATGGACCTTCCAATAGGACCACATGAACATTACTGTGGAATTGACCCCGGCTTTAAGGGGGCGATATCAGTAATGAACGCTGCAGGCACCGTGGTAAGCATTGTAGACTTACCTGTTACGAGTAAAGGGACTGGCAAGTCAAGAGAGTTTGATCTGCCTGCATTAAGGAACGTGTTTAAACGCATAAAGTTTACTCACGATCTGGTAGTCGGTCTCGAATGGCCTACTACTCGTCCCGGTGAGGGGGCGGAACGAAGTGAGCGGTTCGGTCGTGGCAAGGGGATTTTGCAGGCTATGCTGTTTTGTATGGGGTTTGACTATTATTTAATCTCCCCGAATTTATGGAAGGGACGACTAGGTGTACCCGGAAAGACACAGGGAGATTCAAATATCATAGCGGAGCAAGTATTTACTACCTATTACCCCCAATTTGCGGACTTAATCAAAGGCCCACGCGGTGGTTTCAAGGACGGCAGGTGTGATGCAGCCCTGATCGCTCACTTTTTGCGGACCCGGAGTGTGGCGGGGTTGAAGTCGATTGTGGAAAAGCATGGAAGGGACAGTGCGGAAGCAATGGCTTTTGTGTTAGGAGGGGGGCGAAGTAAGACAAAAAAGTTTTTCCGAAGACCTTGACTTTTCGATTTCATGTGGTATACTGTAATTAGACCCGGAGATTAAGCCATGACCATTCGACAATTTGCACTATCAGCGTCTAGCATTTCATCATTCAAAGCTTGCCCTACCCGGTATAGACTGGCGTATCGTGAGGGTATTCGTCCAATTGAGGACACTGACTCGCAACGTCGGGGCACTAACTGGCACGCTCTCCATGAAGTCTACGAGAACGAGCTTGGCAAAGCCAGAAACGACGAAGCATTGGACTATGAGCAAGCGAGTGCGAAGGCTCTCCAAGCGGCTATCGACTTCCTGAATGATCGATATGCTGATGCTCCGATGCCGTCTTATAAAACGATTGAAGAGTGGCAAGTTGAACAGATGACGCTGGTTGCCTCCTTCATGGCATACCTCAATTATTGGGGAAGTACAGAAGATCGGGTCTATCCCCTGAAGAGTGAGGTACAATTTCAATTGCCCCTGTACACTCCGAAGGTTGGGCTACCGTTACCCATGTCTCAGGTAGTACGACAGGGAAAAATCGACAACATCGGGATATGGCAGAATAAGCTCGTCAATGTGGAGCGTAAATCTACCACCAGAAGTATTGATTCGTCTAGCGACTACTGGAATAAGGCACAAAAAGATACGCAGGTCAGCATGTATGACCTATCCTTCCATGATATTATGAAATCGGAAGGGCCGCAGTTCTTCGGGTTGTCAAGTGATTGCGAGCTAGAATGCTCCGGCAGCACGCTATACGATGTATGGCACGTTCCTACGATCAAACCGTCTAAGCTTACGCAGGCAGGTACGGCAGAGCTTTTGAAAACTCAGACCTATTGTGGTCAAACTTTCGATGTTAAGGTGGTGGTACACTCTGGCTTTGAGGTGCATACCGAGGTATTTGTAGACGGCAAAGGGGCAGAAGTAATCCCCGGCAAACGTGGGTTCGCAGTCCGTGAAACACCTGATATGTACGCGGCTCGTCTACTTCAAGATATCCAAGAGCGTCCTGAGTTCTACTTCCAGCGACGAGAAATCAGCCGTACCGACAATGACCGTAAGCGATTTCGTAACGAACTTTTCAACATCTATCAAGCACAGAAAATGTTTGACATGAACAATTGCTGGTATGAGAATGAGCAGCAATGCCGGGCAACATTCCCCTGCCCCTACATCCCGATCTGCTACGGAGAAGGTGCGGATGCACTCTGTAAAAGCAAGGATGTACCTAACGGGTTCAAGCGTCGGCATGAAGATACTCCGGTGGAAGAAGATGTATAAGGAGCGTTTAAACGTGGCAGGTAAGGGTGACAAAATTCGACCGTTTGACAGAGAAAAGTATGCAACGAATTATGACCGGATATTCGGCAAGTGCCCGGACCATCCAGCATATAAAGCGAAAAGAAAACCTACGGTTGACTGTATAGTGTGCCGGAGACTTTGGAGAGAAGCTCAATTTAAGGAGACCCAGCATGGCAACTAAGCCCCCTTCAGTAAGCAAAAAAACCAAACCCTTGACCTTACCTAAACCGGGCGGAAGCAAAAAGACCCATGTGGCCAAGCAGTTTAAAGTGGCGGCATGGACCGGAACAGGTCAGGGTGAGAAAATTGTGGCCTACGGTAGCAGCGGAATAGGTAAGACCACCCTTGCCTCGATGGCTCCTAACCCTATTTTCATTGGGCTGGATGACGGCGGACGTAAGATCGTAAATCCGCTTACAGGGGAGCCGATACAAGTAGTTGAGGGAATTGAATCATTCCAAGATGTACGGGATGCTCTGGCTCAGGACAATCTCTGGCCTGACGGATGCACTATTGTGATCGACACTGCCACAAAGCTTGATGAGCCTATCCAGACCTACATCATGGACAACATCACAGTGAACGGCCAGAGAGTCAAGAGTTTTCGTAAGTACGGTTGGGACGGGGATCGGCACCTGTTGGATACATGGCGTACCTTATTGACAGACCTTGATCGCCACATTCGGAAGGGTCGAAACGTACTCCTGTTGTGTCAGCAGGGACAAATACGAATTGCAAACGCGGAGGGTGCAGACTACCTTGAAGATGGTCCGTTCCTTCCCCACCGCAATGATTGCTCAGTACGTGAAGAAGTAAAGCAATGGGCGGATCATGTTTTGCGGGTCGGCTACCTCGATCTTGAAGTTCAACCGAGTGCCGACGGAAAAAAGGCGGGCAAGGTTGTCAGCACTGATGCTACCCGTGCCATCTTTTGCGGCGGTGCTAAGCATTATACAGCGAAGAGTCGGCCTATCGGTGGAAATCGTATACCCGAGGTTATCAGCTTTGAAAGTGAGGCTGATAATTCGGTGTGGCAATACATCTTTGAGAATGCAGGACAGGAGAGTTAAGAATGCTGAAACCCCGGAACACATTAGTTGTAGTAACTGAGATTAAAGACGCGGAACGAAAGACAGAGACCGGAATCGTTTTACCATCCGTCACAAGCCACGAGTATAAGGTGTGTGAAGTGATCGCGGTCGGTCCCGGCATGGTTACGGAACAAGGCGAAATGAGTAGTTGTCGCGACCTGAAAGAAGGCATGACAGTGCTGGTGAAGCTGGCTCAAAGTCGTCGTGTAAGTCAAGACATGGCCCAATTGCAACCGATTGGTGTGAAATTCACTGCCCAAGATGGACGGGCACTTTCACTCGTCGAACAGTCCCAAGTTGTGGCCATCCTTCAGCCTGATCTTACGGCTGGGTTGATTAACTAAAATTAGATAGACCCTGTTTAAACAAGGAGAATAAAATGAAGATCGATTTAGTTGGAACTTACCGTGGTACGGTAGAAGAGTCGGCCCTCGGTGTAACAAAGAACGGCTTTCCGCGATGGATTGGTCGGTTAAAAGCCACTGAAAAGTACATCGAGGCCAAGTCTGAATTGGAACACTATGGTCTTGAAGAGCCGGGCTGGGTTGATTGGGCGGAGTATGATGAATCAATCATTGCTTACATGGTGCTCTTCAACGATACCGAAACGTTCTCAGCCGAGACCAAGCTGCAGAATTACGATCAGCTTCAGGTAGCGTTAAACTGGGACGGTTCGGAATTTAACACGCTGCAGGATGATTCAGTCGTCGGTAAGAAGGTTTTATTCCGTGTGGAGGAACATGAGTGGGAAGGCAACACCCGTCTGGAAGTAAACTGGATCGATGATTTTGAAGCTAGCCCCACCCGTGAACTGAAGAAGATCGATTCCGACACCATTAAGGGCCTTAATGCTCGGCTGTCGTTTAAGAAAAAACCGACGGCTGCAAAACCGGGAAAACCTGCAAACGGTAAAACGAAAAAGTCAGATTCCCCGAAGGCGGCTGCTCCGCCGAAGGCCAAGCAGGAAGAAAAACCGGTAGAAGAACCTCCGGTCGAAGATCAGGTTGAGGACACTTCCGAAGATTCCAACACTGATCTGCCGAACAAGTGCACTCAGATCGAGGCTTGGGAGTATATCCAGAGTCTCAAGGAGGGCGAGTCGGATGTTGATATCGAATCAGCATGGCTTGAAGCCTGTACTACCGTGAACGCAGACAAGGATGAGGACGAGTTCACTGATTCTGAATGGGCACAAGTTCGCGACACCGTGGTTAAGAACCTCGCTTTGGGTGCCTGAGTTGGGCATCCTATTTATACCCATCCTGCTTCTGGCGAAAGCTGGAAGTAGGATTTTAAAAACCCTAGCGAGGTTAATATGAGTGAGACAAAGTTTGATAATTTGATGAGGAAGTTTCAAGGGAATGTCTACCCGGCAATGCTTGATTCGCTCGGTGCCCATTTGGGAGTTGACGCGAAGACGCTTGGCTCGCTTGACTTAGGCTGGGCACCTATTGTCAGTTTTAAAAAGGGTCCGAACTTTCAAGGTTGGTGGGTGATTCCTGAACGTGACGCCGACGGAAAGATCAGGGGGCTAAGTTTGCGATCTCAGTTTGATCGTAAGGTAATGTACCCGGGATCAAATCACGGTCTTATATATCCCCTTAATCCCAACCATGAACGGGGAACAGTTGAGTATAAAAACGGTGCACATAACTGGGTTCGGCCAATGGATGCAGGGATTGAGTGCCCGGTGTGTGGAAAACCTGATGGTTGTTTAATCTCAGCAGACGATGTGGAGGACCCGAAGGCTGCCATATGTATCCGGGTCAAGGATAATGCCGTCAAGCCCATGAAATTCGGGTACCTCCACATTTTAAAACAGGAAGGGAGACTCGTTCCGGGCGTATCAGCATTGCCGGCAAGTGAGCATCCTATAATAATTGTTGAGGGAATGACGGATGTAGCTACGGCCCTCGGTCTAGGATTTATGGCAGTAGGAAGACCGTCGAACCTTGCTGGCATGGATATGCTGAAAGACCTTGTTCGGGGCAGGAAGGTCATAATTATTGGCGAGAACGATGACGTTAACCCTACAACAGGGCAACGGCCCGGCCATGAAGGAATGTTGGCATCCTTCCAAGTTCTGAAACAAACCTGCCCTGATAGCTGTATGGTGCTACCGCCGGATCATATCAAGGATTTTCGACAGTGGGTAACTCGGTATAATCTTACCGCTGAGCAGTTTTTAGAATATGTTGATGAACATAAGCAGACCGGAGGGGAAAACGAGTGTATCCTTCCCAATCGAAAAGCCTTGACACTTGCCAGAGCGTGGTTGATGAACGAACATAGAATGGCTGGTCGATTTACTCTTCGATGGTATGCGGATCAGTGGTACAAGTATCGAGGAACAAAGTACGAGCAAGTCGGACTGAAGGATACGATTCGGGGGCCGCTGTATGAATGGTGCGATGACAAGATGGTAATGACTGAAACAAAATCAGGCGAGACCAAAGTTGAACCGCTGATGTGCAACCGTCATCTGGTGAATGATATCGCGGATGCTATGCTGGATGACTGTCCCATTAAGGCGGATACAATACCAGTCTGGATTAACGGGTGCACGGGTCCCGATCCATCTGATCTTATACCCTTCGCAAACGGCGTACTATGGGTGCCAAAGTATCTAGCTGGTGCCCCGGAAGATGAGTATATGCTGAACTCAACGCCGGACCTGTTCAATACGTTTGCCCTACCGTTTGCGTTTGATCCGACGGCGAAGTGCCCCCGATGGAGACGATTCCTTGCTACGACTTTCGACGATAATAGAGAGAAAAAGGACCTCCTTCGGGAGTGGTTTGGGTATTGCTTGACTTCTGATACCAGCCTGCACAAGCTGATGATGTTCCACGGCCCTCGTCGATCTGGCAAGTCCACCGCAATCGCTGTACTTGAGGGCATTGTAGGACGAGAACATTGTGCAGCGATTACATTCAGTCGGCTACTGGAAAGCTTTGGATTAGCAGGGTTAGTCGGTAAACATGTCGCCTTGATGTCTGATGCTAGACTTCCGGCAGGTTCCAGTTCTATGAAAGCGATGGAGATTCTCCTTAATATCGTCGGCGAAGACCCCGTGGATATCAACAGAAAGAATCGAGATGCCCTCGCGAACCACAGGCTAAACTGTCGATTTACCATTGCAACAAATGAACTACCCCAGCTACCCGATCATTCGGGAGCAATGGAAGCACGTTTAAACGTCATACAATTTCCGAACTCTTTTTACGGAAAGGAAGATTTTAACCTACGTGAAAAGCTGATCGAGGAAGCTCCCGGTATAACGGTGTGGGCCTTGGAAGGACTACGTCGATTGCGAGTAAGCAGACGCTTTACCGTGCCTGAATCGAGCGAAGAGTCTCTGCGAGATTGGAAGCAATTGACATCTCCCGAAGCATCCTTCATTGAAGAGTGCTGCGATCAGGGAAGTAAGGATTTTGAAGTACAGCGAGCAGAGTTGTATGAAGCATGGCGAGGCTGGGCCACAGAGCGAGGGATGAGACCGGTATCTGTCAGCGTGTTTTACGAGCGAGTTAAACAGCACGTTTCATTCCTAAGTTCGGAATGTCACACCCAGTCCGGTCGAAAGAGACATATATTCAAGGGATTAAAGCTGCGTAATTGGGCTGTCAAACAATATCTTGGAAAACCCGAAGACTAAGGAGACGACTATGACACTTCCGAACGATAAAAATGCACGTAAGGCCCTTCCAATGGCTCGGGGATTGCTGGATTACTTCCCTGACGCACTGGCAGAAGTTGCTCACGTGAGTCAAGTGGGAAACGATCAGCACAACCCCGGCGAGGAATTACACTGGGCCAAGGATAAGTCGCAAGATCACGCCGATGCTTTAATACGGCACCTGACGGAGCGGGGGAAGGTAGACAGTGATGGTCTTCGACATAGCGGAAAGGTGGCGTGGCGAGCACTAGCAGCGTTGCAGATCGAGCTTGACAAAGAAGCTAAGATGGAGATGCCAGTGGCTACTATCTCCCCGAAGCCAAAGCCCGACCGGATTTGGAGTGAACTCAAGCAAGATACGCTACGCACCCACCGAAATACCCTGATAACTAGCGGGTGCACACCGGAGGTTGCTGCTCAGATTATCGATGGCATGACCTTTCCCGGACTCTATTCGCTAAAGGGGAGACAACGCCAGTCAATAGTTTATATCGCGGGTCCAATGCGAGGGTATATTGACCATAACTTTACATCCTTCGATAACTGCCGGGATGACTGTCTGAACAAGGGGTACATTGTGATAAGTCCGGCTGACATTGATCGAGCAGCCGGGGATGCAGAAGACGATAAGGACATATCACAGCCTCGTAACGCTGCGATTCAGAGACGCTACGCTTATCGGGATTTTCACGCCATACATTCCTTGACAGCAGAACAGGGAGACGGTATCGTGATGTTGCCGGACTGGGAAACTTCTGTGGGTGCGACTGCTGAGTTATTTATGGCACGCTGGCTTCAACTTAATGTCTTCTATAAAGTTGCAGATCGCCCGCTTACCGAAAGGGATTTGCAGGGGGATCGCATCATTTCATCACTTTCTTACTACCTAGGAGCAAGTAAAACATGGCAGTAAATAACAGAGAATTATACGAAGCAGTCCAACAGTTTGGGGGGATACGAGCAGCCTCACGAGAGCTTGGCATTCCCAAGTCTACCATCAGTGATCGACTGAAGAACTACAGCCCTGATCTTCCTGAGCATGCGGCGTTGCCCACAAGCGACATGTTTGCAGGGTCTCACGTCGAAGAAGAAGGGGTAGAGACTATTAACTACTGTAAGACGCAAACGGCTCCTGTGGCCCGTTACATCCTGACATCGGCTCAGAATAACTGCCAAGTACATGCTCAATTCTTGAAGAACCTTCAGGCCCTTGCGAAAAAAGTTGATGCTCAGATTCTCATAGGATTTACAATCTATGATAAGGCTGGGTATCGGGGCCTTGTTCGGAAAGGGGAGCATGTTCGGAATCGGGATATCTGGTGGGACAAGGCCGTTATGCCGTATGCTATGAACAAGTGTGCAAAGCTGGCGAAACGGTTTTCTTTTTGCGGGGAACTTGACATTATCGCCACCGCTCAACAGCCGCTGAGTAGCTTGGAATCGTATTGCGGACGTTCATCAATTGCAGTTCCCCACAACAAATTTCAGTTTAAGTGTGTCGAGAGCCGTCACCACCAGATGCCGAAAGAGATGTACACAACCGGCAGTGTCACGAAGAAGAGATTTGTTCAGAGAAAAGCAGGACAGCTTGCCCAGTTCCATCATGTCCTTGGAGCGTTGCTGGTAGAAGTTACGGATGACGGTTACTTCTATGTGCACCATCTGAATGCCGAGAAGGACGGGTCATTTTACTGGCTGAACACCCGCGTTGAAAATGGGAAGACAAAAAAAGCCCAACCAATATCAGGATTAATTCTTGGCGACATTCACGCGGAGAAATTTAACTGGTATGACTTGCGTTACATAGGAAAGATTATACAGACACTTCGCCCGGCTGATATATTTGTGCACGACCTACTCGACTTTCGTAGTCGAAATCACCACAATATCCGCGATCCGTTTTTTCGAGTGTCTGAGAAGAGCTTTACTGTTCGGGATGATTTGCTGTCGGCGGGGACCTTTTTACATTCGCTTGCCAAAAAATCTCCAGACGCGAAAATTTGGGTGGTAGCATCGAACCATGATGCGGCCCTAGCTCGGTGGATCAAGGAAACTGATTGGAGAACAGACGCGATTAATGCGTATACCTATCTATCCATTGCACGCCATGCGGTAAAACTAATCGACGACGGACTCATCCTAGACAGACTCCGCCTTCTCCGAATCGCGATAGAAGAATACTGTGACATCGATAAGTCGGTGACGTTTTTACATCAGGATGAAAGCATCGAAGTGGAAGGAATTGAGTGTGGAATACACGGACATATTGGCCCTAACGGAGCTAGAGGAAACCCACGAGCCTATAGTCGTCTTGGCTTCAAGACGTTCACGGCCCATACCCACACCCCCTCGATTAATGACGGTTGCTACACCGTCGGCGTATCGGGAAACCTTGACATGGGGTATAATAAGGGACCGTCAAAGTGGATGCACTGTCACGGAATAATATACCCGAACGGGAAACGTGCTTTCTTGTTCTACAAAAACGACAAGTGGAGAGCTTAAGATGCCACTTGATTACTTTTTGGGTATTGTCACTTTCGCAATCGTATACGTAACTGGTGAATGTATTTATGGACTTTTTAGAAGGAGATGAGTTATGGATGAGCTTGTTATTGGATTGTTTACGAAGTACCCGGTTTTGTCGGTAGTCCTGAGTTGCTGCATTGCGGCTCATGCACTGGCAGTATTTGTTGTGAACTTGACACCTACGCCGAAAGACGATGCGTATCTCGCAAAATTTTATAAGTGGGTGGAATGGGTCGCCGGGATTGTGTCCCCCAAGTCAAAGGATAAAGGAGGCGAGAAATGAGACGGACACTTTTTAGTGTCGTGCTGATCTTTGCACTGTTGTCGGTAGCGTGCACGTCATCACCGAAAGTAATCTACGCACAGGCAAATGACGTGTACATCTCGGCAGTTCAGACGCTGCTGGTTGCTCAATCGACGGGAGAGTTCACGAACGATGAGTGGACGAACGATATACTCCCGCTGATCGTCGAAGGGGACAAGCTGTTGACGGAATTTGACTCCGCCATCAAGACCGGCTCTCCTACTGATTCGATTGTAGTTACCCTGCAGCGTGTTCTGATTCACCTACAACCTTATGTCGCACGAGCGAAGGAGTCATCACATTGAATTACACCCTTCTTATTCAAGCAGCGTTAGCGGCACTTGATCTGTCGCTCTCATTGGCGAGGACGGCGAATATGGACGAAGAAACGCTTCAGAAGTATATCGACCAACGGAATGCGTTACGCAAAGAACTTGTAGAACAGGCTAAAAATGCGACACAAACCGATCAACAGTCCTCGTGATTTATTAACCCTTGTGCGGTTATACGCTCCAAGTCGAGCGTGTGAACGTGCAATCGATGAAGATCGCGTTGAGTTTTTAGGGGGGTTTCTGCCGAAAGGCAATGACCCCCATTGGATAGTACGTATTAAATCAGTGCACGGTCGTACGTGGATTATCAAGGTTTCAGTAGATCAAGAGACTATGACGTACGGCGTACATCAGATCGAGGAAAGTGATATCAAGTGGTCTGATTGGGACGGTGATAAGCACACTAGAAGCCCCCTTTATTGCGGGTCTCTTCCACACGTGTATCAAGAGAAAAAGAATAGGAGTTTAAACAGTGATGACTAAAGTTCTATATCTGATCGGCAGCGGGATTCTCGGAGGGCATGGTGTGATGGTGGGAAACGGCTGGGAAGTTGCCGTCGCCGTCTGCTTCATGCTGGGCACAATGCTGGCTTTTACGGAGTATGAGAGATGAAGAATATACCTACACCTACACAACTATTGACAGTTCCTGAAATCCTTGAGTACCTGAAGGAATACCGGGGTATGAGAGTATCACGAGCCACTGTCTACAACTGGATCACTAAAGGTCGAAAGGGCCAGACATTGAAGATCACAAAGAAGTATCGATCTACATTGATAAAAAGGGGAGACCTTGATGAGTTCATCAACACCTATTGTTATTGAGTGCGATAGTCAATGGTTGGATGTGCAAAGATATTCTCTTGCCGCACTTCATCACATTGTTGAGAACAAGCTGTCACTTTACTGGGATTATAAGGGGATGGTTCGCCTTATCCCTGCTGCAATCTTGGCGAATGTCGTACAACGAGTAGAGGAAGAGCGAGCGTTTAAACAACGCAAGGGGTATCCTTCATCCTCAAATGCTAATTTCTCAAGGATTAGCATATTCCAAACGGTCACGTCAAAATACTCAGGGCCAGCCGCACGAGTCCAACACCTGACGCCCCTGCCGCCAGTCCCACGCCAGCCGCAATCCACACAACCCGATTAAATCGCTGCTCTATGCGACCATGAGCAGTGTCGGAGGCATCATGTTTTTCAATCATAAGATGAGTATGCTCTCGAAGTGCTTTTTGTTGCTGGGGGAAAACCTCTTGAAGATAGTGGTCGAAATAACGGCGGGTCTGCAACTCCGCAAGTTGCTCCACTTCTCGTCGCTGATTTGAATTTAATGGTTGGTCACTCATAACTTACTCCTGTACAAATCCTACTTTCTTAGCGAGACGACTACCAAAGGTCGTCTCATGTCCAGTTAAATCTAACTGCCTCTTCAGATCACCCCGAAGATTTTGAACAGTCAAGGGTTTTGTTCGGCCATCGCCCGGTCCTTGTTTGCGGCGGTCATTATAAATCTTGAGCATCAGTTGAACATCATGGGTGTGACCGTTCCGTAGAGCTTTGGCTGCTTCAACACGTAGCTGCTTTAATTTTGCCCTATAATCTTTTTTGGCGAGTTCCTTTGTTATGTGGTATCCCCGCCCAAACGGTGCCCAGTAATACATAAGCTCCCCAACTACGGGCATATATCGAATGCTTCGTAGCCCGGCAGAATTAGTCGTTAAGTCTTGCCACGTCGCAGTTGCAATCCCAAATGGGGGAGTGATATAGTCCATAGCTGTCTGAACCGGGTCCTCGCTTGCCTTCCCAACCATATACCTGTTTAAACCCACTGTTCCAAGCATTGCCTCGACAGACCGGTCAGGAATATCAGACGCATTTACAGGTTTACCTCGCAGCCAGTCCTTGAGAATGTCAACCCCAAATCCTACTAGACCGAAGTATGCGATATACCGTGCTAAGTGAGCCAGCCCTTCTTGACGTTGGCCGGGAATAGCAATCTTACGAACCATGTCCCGACGAACATGGTCTAGTTGCATCGCGGTAAAAGTCTTCAAAGCATATAAAATTCTACCGTTCGGCATGTCCAGATAGTTCCTCGGCATGCTACTTAAAGTCAAGGGTTGAACCTTGGAGATATCAAGGAACAATAAATACTTAGCGTCCTCGGTTCGTTTTCCTTCTCTGATATCTTGCATGGTCTGACGAAATCGCTCTTGTCCTAACACTGGCTCGTAGTCTCGTTTTAGACGTCTGTAGATTTCTCCATTCGGTTTCGCTGCGGCATCAGAAAAAGCGTATTGAGCCGAGTTAATTCGAGACTCTTTTCCAAATCTGTCGAGAGCTTTAAAGCCTGTTTTTCTCATCACCCAATCGGTCGCCTTGGCAATTCTTCCCACGTCTCGAAATTCCTCGCCGGTATCATGCAGGCCGATATCCTCCATCATATAGCGACGTTCAGCCCCTGAAATTTTAAGGGTAGTGGCAACGCCCTTAATCGTGGGCCTGATTCCATGTTCTGCCGCTGTCATCCCAACGTCAGTTAGCTGGGTCAGACTACTGCGGAACTGGCCAAGTGTCATAAGGTAGACGAACTGTTTAAACGCTCTAGCCATTCTGCTCGGCGTGAGAATGTCTGCTGTAAATCTAGCAGTCAAAAGATCGTGCAGTTCAGCCTGCTGATCTTTATTGAGTCTCCCGGCATCAATCTCTCGTTGAACAATCGATCCGATGGTCTCGTCCAGATTTTCAGGAGTGTGATTCCTGCCTAAAAATCTTGATCGTTCAGCCGCGTAGGTCGCCCCATCGATATACCGGAAAGCTGCATCAAACGGATCAGCATAGTGACTTAGAGCATCCCGAGAGATTATATCAATAGATCGTGCACGAGCATTCGGGATACCCACACTCCCCGGTTTTCGTGGTCCATAACCTTGAATGACACTATTTGCGATAGCTGCTTTCTGGTCCGCTGTGAGAGTGTGTCGGCCCTTCATCTTCCGAGCAAGGTTCCACGCATCTTCAAATTTCCCGGTGTCTTTCCCGAACTCCGCTTTAAAGGCTCTGTAATCCTTGATAAACCGAGGCCAATAATCTTCGACGTCACCGATTGTAACCCCTGCGGCTCTCTGGTTGTCGAGAAGGTTTCGGAAGGTTGCAGAGAATGAATCAAGGTCATCCGCGAGCTTAGGATTAATATCACGTAGTAACGACCGAGCAGAATCAAAGTCTTGATTCAACACGTGATACTTGAAATCATCCAGTTTACCGGCCTTCTTAAGAGCCGACTTGAGACGAAACGCAGGATCACTGAGATCACGTTTTAGAGTTTCACGGGCACGATGGGTATCAAATTCCATACGGCTCAGGCGAGCAAATATCGGGGTGCTGATATCATGGATACGGCTGATGATTGGAGTAACCCAATCTTCAATCGCTTGCGGTACTCGACGTTTATGAGCCGTACCTTCCATTGGCGGAGTTTTGAGTACCACTTCTCGGGCTGTCCGCAAGCGTTCGGCTTTTTGATCCCGAGCCGCCTGATACTCTTCCTGCCTTTGACGAAGTAATCTCATGGCTTCTCGTACACCCTCAACCGGCTTACCTGCTTCAGCGAGAGCAGCCTGAGCCTCGTTGCGAGTTGTCGCTTCACCTAACGAGGATTTTATCTCCAGTTTCCGGGCCTTCATCCCCGCCGAGGCTGTATCGAGAAGGTTACGCCATGATCGACGACTGGCAGGATCAACAGTAACGGGTTCGCCGACCACAAAGGCAGATACACCCGGTACTATAGACTCTTTCCCAAAGGCTTGTTCAATTCGATCTCTCACCGCAGCGGCTTCCTTCGCTCCAGTATCAGGGAGAAGCACGGCGAACTCGTCACCCCCGTAATGGAAAGCGTCGCCAATACGACCCTGTCCACCTCCCCGCAAAGTGGAGTCTAGGACCTGCTGAACTCGCTGTAGGTACTGATCGCCCGCTGATTCCCCCAGTTTATCATTGTACGCCTTGAGATTTGCTGCATCGAAAGCGATAAGAGAAATGGGTTTTCCAGATTTCTTACTTCGCTGACGAAGAACCCCAAATACCTTTTCAAAGGCGGTACGATTCATGCCTCCAGTCAGGGCGTTACGCCGGGCTTCATCGACAAGCTGGCGAATTTTCGCTTCATCCTCGGGCTTAATATTCTTTCCACCCTTACGAAGGGAGCTTATCAACGCGTCAGCTTCCTCAGTGACAGCATCACTCGCCTGTCGTCCAGCCTCGGTCTTAGGCGTCGGCTCAGGACGAACAGGTTCAGTCGGCACCATCTGGCCCTCAGACACAAACTCCGCTGTCTGGCCCGGCAGCAAGCGGTTAGTATCAGGACGAGGCGGCTGGTTGCGTGCTTCCTCAAGTGCTCGTCGCTGAGCCTCTGTAGTCGCTTCTCCTGACGGGTTGACCTCGATAACTCCTGTGCCCTCCCGGGGAGTTTCGAGCTTCTGACGAGCTTGCTCTAGTTCCCGCTGAGCGTCAGAAACTCGCTGTTCTGCTACCCCAACCTCATCAGGAAGTTGTCGAGACGTAGGAGCCGGTTCCCCTGTGATCTGGAGATCGTTTGCTTTCGCGTCTGTTTCAGGCACCCACATCCGCACCGTCTCTTCACCGCGTAATTCAGCAGCCTTCGCCCGGGTGTTTCCGTCGATGATTGAAAATCGACCAGTATTTTTATCAACCCCAGCGATTCCTCTTGGTGCGGTTTCTGAGGGCATGTCAGCATATGCCTTCTCAACGCCGGGTTGGTACTGGGGGTTAATGTCAACCTTATTAAGAGGAAGATCGACAGGCACGTAATTGTCGTTTGGATTGGCAAGAGTTTCTTTGGCTTGTGCCTCAAAAAAATCCTGCGTAGGTTTCTGTTCAGCGGGTTTGATTCTGACATCAGGGTCAGTTTCTGACGAAATCTTAGTCACGTCCTGTAAGGTTAGAGCTTGAGGGACGTTTCGTTCCGCTTCGATAGGATGCAGTTGTCCTATCATCTCCTGACGTGTACGTTCGGGAACATGGCCGCCTTGCTTTGCTCCCAACGCTCCGAGGGGGGCGAGTAAAATGCCGCTGGCAAAAGCCTCACCCATCCCATCAGCGATAGCAACATGAGGATTGACTCCCTGCCGTATAGCATTAGAGATGCCAGTTATGGTACTCATAACCGCTCCCGTCTTAAGAGAACCTCCTGTAAACTTTGCCGAAGATAGCAAGAGTTTTTTAATCGCTCCTTTATCTCCTGCTTCAATAAGGCTTTTTAATTTGGGGGCTTCTTTGAGAACCCTTCCCATTTTCCCGAAAATCCCTTCCAGCAGGACGGCTCCAGCACCCTGAACTAGGCCAACACCTGTAGCGGTGGTATACTCTGCGGTCTTTGAAATGTCGGCTCCTTGAGATCGTAGTGCTGCGACTTCTCTTCGAGTACCACCGAATCCTTCCGCTCCGAAGATCGTGGCCAGACCAACACCGCCTGTAGCGGCGAGAGCGGGAAGCTTAAAAGCTTCACCCAGTAACTGACCCCCTTTTCCAGAAACACTCTCGGTGTTCGGGTTCAGGAAGGCCGCGTATGACGACCTCATCTCGTTGGCTGTCTCGGGAGCAACAGTTCCAATCAGGTTAGCGGGAAGTTCACCGATGTCTTGCATAACATTTAAGCCAACATTATGCAAGCGTCCCAGCATAGTATCCTCACGTTGCTGTTGCTCACGTTGCTTTTGCTCTTGGACAAAGTTTCGACTAGAAAGATCAGTACGACCAGCTTGATTTTTGTACCGGTCAAAGATTGCTTCCTGTTCGCCAGGAGTAACAGGTTTCCCTTCTCTCTTGTTCATCTGGATGTGAGCCACAGCCCACTCCGCCGCCGTTCCGGGCGTGACACCTGTAGCCATTAAGCGAGCTTGATCTGTGTCTGAAACGCCGCCTTGTTGTAAGACTCGTTGCATGTAGTCAGGTACGGCCTGCTTGGCTGCTTGCGGTCCTAAAATTCCCCGTCGCTTCAACTCTTGAACAACTTGTGCCTGACGTTGAGTTAAGTTTCCTGCTTCAATACGCCTCTTTAATTCAGCAGCAATCTGCTCTCTACGCGACGTGGCATTAGGTACAGCCTGCGTAGATGCTTGTGGTCCTAAAACTCCCCGTCGCTTCAACTCTTGAACAGCTTGTGCCTGACGTTGAGTTAAGCTTCCTGCTTCAATTCGCCGGTTTAATTCCGCAATGATCTGATCTCTAGTCGGCATCTATTACCCTCCGAGTGCTGCACGTAAAAGGTCTGCGGTAGACATGCTGCTGACGTCTGTTTGTGAGGTAGTAGGCGGTGTGGCTTGGGAAGCTGTACCGCTAATAACCTGCTGATATTGGGCTTGCTTAGCCTTAATCTCCGCAAGGGTTTGCTGGTAGTCATTATATAGTTGAGCGGCGTCGGCGTTCCCACCAGTAGATACTGAACTATACGGTTGACCGGGTAAGAACACATCAGCAAGATTTCTCAGTCCTTCTGTAAAATTCCCACCAATCGGTCTAAACTCAGGACTGAACTGAGAAGCTGGCCCGTTCGGGTTAAATTTTTTATCCTGTACCTGTTTCGCTTGTGCCTCTGCCTTCCGTTGTAGGCTATTGATCTCGCTAGAAATTTGACGGGCGGTAAGAACAGTTTGATACTGGGGGGATAGTTGACCTGAAGACTCTTGACGTCGCTTCAAAGCTTTATCAGACGCTGTGCGTAGTTGAGCCATCGTAACATCAGGAGCAGAAGCAAGAATCTGTAATCCTTGAGCTTCTTCAGGGCTAAGGTCATTTGCTGCTACTACATTTTTAACATAGTCCACTTTTGACTGAGATGCGGGAGCTTCCTGCGGTTGGAGGATTTTACTAATCGTGGATCGATCTCCGTACTGACTTGCAAGAGTCAGACGAGCCTGATCCTCAGGGGTCAGCCCTAGAGTTTGGGCTGCCTCTTGTTGCTGTTGTTGCTGCATGGCAGGGGAGACCGTGGACATTGGAGTAGATGAAGGACGCTGTACCGCATAACTACGCTGGCGGTCCATTGCAGCTTGCAGGGCTTGCTGATCGGCAGCTAACCGCTGTTGATCCTGCATAGCGTAATACTGACGAACATTGGCTATCGTCTGTTGATCGAGAGCCTGTTGCCGGGCAAATGCTTGACCTTGACCCACACCTTTAGCTGCCTCTAAAAGTTGAGCAGGGTTGTCATATCGGAGTGTGATTGCCATATCTTATTCCTTACGCAATTTTCCACCCGTACGGAATGCGTCCAGCTTCCATCGCTTGAACGCCGGTCATTCCAGCGGGTATTGTTACAGTTTTAGTTGTGCCGATTGGTACTCCAGCATGAACACTCGAAGCCACAATCTGCACAGAATTTCCGCCACTGGTAGCCTCAGAGTTCGTCCCAAACATTCCGGCGGCTTCAGGGGGAGTCGTGGAACTGGCCTGTGGAAGATTGTTCGGGAGGCCCGGATTAGTGTAGATGTTCCCGCCCATATTTGTAGGAGAAGAACCACCGGCTGGATTTGTGTATGTGCTTCCCCCGCCCGCTGTCGGGGCAGAACCAGCGGCTGCCTGAGCCGCAACTTGAGAGCTAAAGCCACTACCCGCAGGTAGGCCACGACCCACGGATGTCGTAGTCTTCTGACCGCTGGGAGCAGCCGCTAACTGTTGAATCAGGGACGCATAAGTAGACAGGTTAGGGCCGATGTCATTCCGACTCTGAATGGCGTTCGCTTTTAACTGCCCGATTCCCAACTCGGCACCTGCTCGATTCTGTAGTATCTGAGCCAATTGAGCCGCAACCTGCTCGTTGATTCCCTGCATTGCAAGGTTTTTATCAGAAGCAATACCTCGCCTCACTGAAGATCGGATAGTCGTATTGCCAAGTCCCCGGCTTATGAGGTTCTGGTCGGCAGTTCCTAAATTTTTCAAGTAGTTCTGCTGGGTTTGGGTCTTAGCTGTCTGACCTATAGTGGAGGCATTCTTCATAGCTTCTCCATAGGTCGAGCCAACTTGTGTTCCGAGGTTGCCAATCATATCAAGCAATTGCGTATATCTCTGTTGATTCGCCGTGTTAGCCTGATCCTGAGCCTGTTGGTACTGTTTAATTAGATCATTTGCTGTAACCACTTTATTCCCCTATCCATATCATATTGATCGAACCCTGTTCTAGGTCATAGTCCTGTGATGGAGTTTGAAGGTCCTGAATTTGTAACCATATTGCTTGAGAAGCTGTGAGAGATAAAATCGCAGTCCCTGAAACATGTGTCGGAGACCCCGATCCTATAAAATGAGCATGAGTTTTTCCAGCCGGAGCAGCCCCATCGACAGTCACTCCGACATGATACTCACTTAGATTACCACCAGAACCAGATACCTCCCAGTTTACTAAGTATTTACCTGCCGTAGCTGCTACTAGCTGGTATCCATACGTGGCATCTTGTGTCGCACCCTTTAAGTTACCAGCGGTATCAATGCCGGTAATCGAGTACCAAGTGTTTGTACTACTAATAGTGACTGTCGCAGACGTATGAGTCCACAGTTCCCCATAGTCGGGAGCAAGCACAAGATTGCTGCTGCTTGTAGTCAGCCCAGTCCCGACGTTTAAACCGATTCCACTAGAGTCTCGTTTTACAGGGGCAGCAACCTTGGCTCGGATTCCATTGTTACTATCAAATTCCAGTCCCGGATCAGTAGCAAGATTTATCGCAATCCCAGCGGATAGCTGTTCTAGTCCCTTGCTTGGATCAATCAATAACTGAACATACCCATCACCGTCAAGATATATAACACCAGCGGGATCAATAAATTCAACACGAGAGGCCAGATTTTGAGCATTCCTTCGTGCTCGCACAGGCATTCCCGGAGTCCGATCTTGTCCGCGTAATCCACCCATTATACCCCTCGGCCTCTCAGTCTATCCACAATGGATACCTTGGCACCGCCCTGCTCATAGGCCCATGTAGACCCTGAGTTTTGGTGAAGTCTCAAAGTGAAGGCGTTACCTGCAATTCGTTGTAATACCGGATTATTCCTAACCCCCGTAAGAACTTTACGGATACGTGGGTTCGTACCGGCACTGGCCCTATCAATTGCAATCTCAGGTGTATCACCACTGAATACATCACACGTAACTGATCCTGAGTTCTTTGCAAGGTTTAGCTGTAAGTCTGATAAGTATGAAAAGGCATAGACATCGCCCGGTTGTATCGGCGTGAATACAACGTGGCTTGAAATATCTGTCCCGTCGTCGGTAGTCGCATCAGAATCAAACGCTCGAATGTAGCTGTCAAAGCCACCCAAAAGTATTGCATTGTTCTCCGGGTTATCGGCATTAAACTGGAGCACAGCAGTAGGACCATGAGCAATCGGATACTCGTCTGGCCAGAAGGCGTCATTTCGCTCATCCCAAAACCAGTGTTTCGGAGCAGTCGTTGGCTGTGATAGAGGGGTAATAAAAACATGTACCCCCTGCCACTGCGGATCGTATATCAGGCGAACATAACTTGTCGAGATATCCACATCCGAGAAAGTTTTATCGAGCCGACCTTTTGAGATAAGTTCAGGGGCTGGATTTGCCGTATCCATCTTGTACAGCCCGTTTATGCCGAAAAAGTAAAACGTGCCAGACGTATTCCACGTCCATGCTTGACCGCCAACGATGCCGATATTCCGAGTTATATTATCTATATTACCACCCGCCGCTGGATCACCACGCATAATCCAGATCGAGTTTGATCCCCCCATCAGCATCACATCATCCTGATAAGGAGCTAAAGCGGTAAGAACGTCACCGAGCTTACCGGCGTCGCTATTGTTTCCTGCAACGGCCTGCGTTGCTGTAGTTGTTGCCGGGCTGTAGTCCCAGTCGAACGGATCGCCAGATTTAGACATGAACCAGTTTTGCGGGTCTTCCCGTAGTCCAGCCATTACAACCCGACCTCGGTAGACTGTAAGGATAGAGCACCCGAGTGTAGTATCGTCACTCCCTTGCGGAAGAGTTCCCGCCGAAACGTCTGTAGCCCAATCGTTCCAGCTATTGTCCGCGTACTTTAAATACCCATAATTCGCAGAGGTTCCGTCACAGAAAAACATATTCTGGAACGCTTCAGCCCCAAATATAACTGGGGGCGTACCTAGTACTCCCGATCCCGAACCAACAATAGAAAGGCTTGACAAGTCAGTATCTGATCGGTACACACTCCCACCCGAAACTACGATAAGTCTTGATTCCCTCGCGGTAGGATTCAACCCAGCATCTGTCCAATCCCACACCGTGGCAGTATATACTCCACCAGTTACTGTAGAAAAAGCTACCATGCCTCCATCAGAGTTAAAGGCTCCTACTTGACACTGATCGGTGATCGGAGAGGCCGGATCAGAAAATGCTACAGGAGTACCGGTTGAGACGTCGTAAACGAGTGTGGTAGTAGCTCCCCCTCCACTCTCTCGTGCTGCAACTACATACTCTGCTGATGGATGAGAAGTTAACTGATTCGCATTCCCACCCAGTGATATCGACCCTCCCGCCGAAAACCCGGTCGATGCGTTATACGAAACAACATATAAAGTAGACGAGGAAACAGAAGTGTATGCAACGTGGGCGGAGTTATAGGTAGTCGTTAATACTTGAGCCTGTACCGTCGATGCAACCGAGTCCAGAACAGACCCAAAACCAGTTGTCTTACTAAAAGTTCGTGCGTATATATGCGACGTATCGGCATGAAAAATAGCGGTGTCATCGTCAGTCCATGCTAAGCCGTTCGTATATGGTACACCGGTTAACGTATCGATGAGAGTTCCAATTCCCGTTGAGGAAGAAAAGTTATAAGCCCTTATCCCTCCCTGTGTAGCAACCAGAACCACATCACCTGCATGATTAAACGCTACACGATACCCCTGTTCATTACCACTAGGGTCAAAATCAGTAGAAGCTCCGAATGTGCCATCCGTATTATAAACATACTGGCGGACCGGAGCATTATATTGACTGCCCAATGTGGTAACAATCCATCCACCGTCTGGACTTATTTCGGCTGCCGTGAATATCTGAGTTTCTGTATCAACGACAGATAACGCTCCTGCCGTTAGCTTAATACTGTTCATGGCCAGACTCGATGTTAAAGAGTTGCCCGTTGTAATGAACATATCTGCGGTAGGGTGCCATGATAAGGTGGAATAGTTACTTGCGGTGATACTTCCAGTCACCACATCATCAATCTTTGTGCTAAAGCCAGCCGTCTGCACAAGTGAAACTGCTTCCGTCGATTGACCTAAGAACTGAATCAGATTAGAACTATTAACTGCATCAGCAAAAAACTTGCTTTGGCCTGTTCGCTGGCCGCCCCTGTTTCGGCGATCTAGGGAATCATATGCTCGGACGTTTAAACAGTCAGGGGTAGATCGGTCCGGCTGAGCCGACATTGCCATATTCTCTATGTATCCACGCAGGGGGAAATTCAGCGGTGTGAGACTTGGAACTGGCATAAGGTGTCCTTAAATGTAAGTGTCCCGGTTAGGAGACACTTGCATGGTTTATCGGAGATCGTTACCGTCGGAATCAGTCTCGTCATAGCTGACAAGGCAAGAACGGTACACAAACTCAATATCGTGAATCAATACTTCCTCACCGTCCGTGTCATTGTGACCGTCTGTAATCAGAGTGAAGTAGACGATGTCGTCGCGATTCAACGAATTACTCGACAAGTCAACAGTAATCCACTGTTCCGTTGTACTCAGGACCGTGGTAGGCTTGGTGGGATCAAGGTCAGAACCCAAGGCTGAACCAGCAGTCTTGACATACACCTTGGAATCAAGTTGTACATCGTCGTCTGTGGACTGCGTAAGTTGACTCGCCAGTACGCGGACTTTAAGAACGTCAGTAGCCTCATCGTAGTCGCGGGGAACCTGCCAACGGATAGTACCGATGGTATCTTGAGTTTCCTCGACTTTCAAGACTTTGGCATTCGTCTCATCAGCAGTACCCTGCAAAGAAGACCGAAGAGCAGCCACATCAGTAACGACCTTATTAATAGCTGCGGCACATTCTCGCACGCCATCAATAAGGGACGCACCATTGTCGCCAGCAGGATCGACAAGGGTAGTAATGTCGCCGTCCTGCGTACCACCAATTGCCCCGGAACCCTCAGTCAAAGCAGCGGCTGTAGCCGTAAGATTGGCGGCCTGCATGATCTGGTTAAGGTTCACACCGCTTGCTCGTGTAAGATATCCGGAATCATTGTACGGGGAACCATCAGAGTGAAGACCGCCGCCCGTAACGATCTGCTTCACTGCGTACAAGAAATTGTTTAAACTAAGTTTCATCTTTGTTCCTTTCGGCTTGGAGACCTAAAAGGTCAACCATTAAACGTAACTGTGGGACGCTGGTATAGCACATCCCTAAAGTATTGAATCGACCCACTCTGAGCCGATCTATTCTGCGATTCAAGTTTTTGCGGGGCACTTAGGGCATCCTGCATATAGCTCTGCGGCAAGCAGACCTGCCTGTAGTATTCCCAATCCGCCCCAGTCTGAGACTCTCCATCTTTTTCAACAATCGCCAAGCACGCGGCTTTAATCGTTTCATCATGGCAGAATGGGGCGGGCGAAACATCGTCCAGATTAACGAGGCTATCGAAGTGCACTTGGTACGGAAATTCAACAGTCAGAACTTCATCTGGAGTTGGATACACCATCAACTCCCATCGCCTACGCGGAGTACCAGATGACATAACTCGAACAGCAGCCCAATACGGATCACCTGAATCATCGGTAATATTCGCACGCCACTGACGAATTAAAGCCTCACTTTTCCACTCGATTCCAATCCCTTGATCTGTACCCGAAGCATACGTTATCTGCCCCGTATACATTCCCTGAAAAGTTCGTGGAAGCGTGAAGTTTCCATCAGATGTAATACTCCACGTTGTACCAGCCGTTCCAATTGCGGTTGCATCCCCATATACCTTAATCTGCGTAGCCGATACATAGTCAGAGATCGTATAGGTATCCACATCAGTAACGGTAATTTCTTTCTCTTCCATCGATTCGTAGAATGAGTCAGTGTTAGCCGTTATCAAGGTTTTATCCGTGACAGTATCATAACCAGCGGACACAACAGTCTGCGTACTATCCGCAGCGATTGAGTTCCAGATCGAGACTGACGCAGTAGGGCGAGTCCACCGCCATCCATGAGGCTGAGGGGCATCATGGATAAACATGCGAATGGCATTGTTTACATGCCGTTTGCACTCGTCCAACTCATATGCCGTATTGGGAATCTGAGCTTTCTCATCCCCGTTTTCACCATAGTACGCTACTCGTGCTTTTCTGGCGGTTTCAAGGATGAGGTCTTGAAAGGTCAATACGCTCGTAGGTTCTGACATCGTTTACTCCTTAAAGAAGCAGGAACCCCGCCCTCTTGACGGGGTTATCCTGCTTTAGGTTCAAGACCTCTCTTGATAGGCGTAACGAATCCAGTCAACTGCAAATGACTGGGCAGCACCCGTACCAGTTTTCAGTGCCATCAGAGGACACAACGTGTGCGATTGATCGACCGTACTGTCAACAGTTTGAGTTGCAACTTTCACACCGTTGATGTAAAAGGCAATAGTCTGATGACCGTCAAAACGCATACCGAATTTAAATTCAGTGTCCGCAGCCACATTGAATCGATCACTCGAATCAATCGCCGTAGCCTGAGTGGCAGTTGCCAGAACTTGGACTTTCGTTCCACCGTCTTTCTGGTAAACGATATCGAAGCCATCGGTATCATCCTTCAGAATCTGACCGCCGATGAACGAATTTGTGGCAATAAGACCCGCACAATCAGCCGCAACAACATCGACCGTCTGTTGAGCTTCCTCGCCAAGGCCAACGAAAAAGCCTTGATCTGCCAAGGCACCGATTTCAAATCGAGCTTCAAACCACAGTTTGTTACCCGAGTTCTTGACGATCTTGCCAAATGGCTCGGCCTGAATCCCGATGGCGTCATTGTCCGTCGCACCAGTCTGCAAGTCCAGATAACCCTTGACCTCAGATGCTTTGTGAGTAATCACAGCGTCATCTAAGTCTGTGTCAAGAATCAGACTTGTAGGACCCCACGACATGCTCGCAACGATTGCCGCCGTCACAGTAGTGCCAGACGGGATGCCGGGGCCACCGACGAAATCTTCCTCGGCATAAACCCCAAGACCAAGATCGTTCAGAAGAGTTTTAGGACAATCTGCCCAAATACTCGGACTAGGACGATCTGCCGCACCAGCGTTTGAAAAGTTTACTTCAGCAGGCATAAATTAAATTCCTTATATTAGAGTTCTTCTTCGTGAGTTACCGCCTCACGCAAGAATCCCCCCGGAGTTACCGCCTCCGGGGAGAGTTAAAACTGAGACTTAGGAACCGGGAATCGCTTTGTGAAGCACGAATCCAGCAGTTCGCCGGTTGATACACATGTTGTTGTGGGAGCCATCAAGGAAGACAGTAGCCGTGGTATGCTGACTACGATCAAACATCGGCTCGCCCTCTTCCATCCAATACCCATCCTGCACGAAGGGGATCAGCTTTGTCCAATCCACGCAATAAATCGGGGCAGGCGACGCACTGTTGCCACCGCCATCAGTGACGGTAACGTCATCCAGCGGAGGAACGTACACAACCGGCATCCTGTTAAAGTATACCGTGCCATCTTCATTGTGCAGCATTTTGCCGGCAAGGTCTTTAGGACCGTTATTGTCGTCACGTTTGTCACCGAGGTCCTCTAACTCGGTGCACGTGGAGTCATCAGCGTACAACTTGATGGGGTTGCCGACATTATCCATGCCGGGCTTATTCACGAACGGAGCAGGACGGAACCGCGTTCGACGGACTGCCTGACGAAGTTTACGAAGCAGGCTGTTGTCAACCTTCGTGTAAATGTCGGCATAGTTCCGCCACTTCGGTTCGGAGGAAGCATCGATGCCCGCACAGATCGTACCAGTTGTACCTCCCTGATACCGGATCGTCTGAGCATTGAAGCCGCCCGTAGTGCTGCCGTTGTCGAGATAATTGACGTAGTACGGCACGCCATAGGGATACTTCTTGTCCGTTGCAGAAGTAGGCGTCAACCACCCACGTTCCTCAAGCAGATCGGCAAGGTCCCACATTGCTGTGGTCCGACGGGACTCAATCAGGTTGATGAAGCCCTTAGAACTGTTACGTTGACGCAAAAGCTCCAACACATCCCACGAATAATCCACACCAATCTGAGTCCACGGAACATCGATCTCGTGCTGGTTGCTGTCAACCGTAGGCTGATCGGTGTCATACAGACGACGGTAACGTGCCCGACCGTTATTGTCGAGAACTACGTTACGTTGAATGGAAGTACCGCCGTCGATCTGCCGACGATGCTTCTGGTAAATGTTACAAAACTCATAATTCTGATACGTCCACATGACCTCAAACTGCTTCTTCGGCAAGTCTTTTAAAGTCGTAGCAATCAGATCAGCAAGAGCACTATTATCAACACCCATTAGGGTTTCTCCTTTCTTATGTTACCCGTTAAAAGCTCTTGCTAAGCCCTGAGCGACGCGGTTTTCCAGTTCTTTCCGACTGCGGGGGCGACCCGTTATATTGGGTTGTCCACCAGTACGTTTAGTCGGTCGAAGCGAAATTCCTTTCTCTCGTGGTTTAGCAGACTGCTTGATCTTTTCCCGGATAGCGTGTTCTGTAAAATCCCTCGACACAATATCGTGAGCATTCATCAGGGCATCCTGTAAAGGTACTTCCTGACGACGGAGATTGCGAGCACCAGTTACGATATCGAAGGCTGTCTGCAACAAATTGTTACGAGCTTCGATCTGGTCGTTGTTCAAGCCATCAGCAGGATTGCCATACAATTCTTGGTAGCCCTTCAACTCATCGCTGCCAAAAAAGCTATCGACAAATCTGCTGACTTGCTCTGCTTGAGCACTTTCAATCTCCTTGTGACTGGCTTGAATCTGAGGAATCATTGCATTCACTGACTCGGCCATCTTGTTAAACGGCCCTACAATCTCGGCAATGATTTCATCATCCCCATATTTCTCTTGCAGTTTCTCAACATCCAAGGTAGGAATTGCATTGACACTTCCTTCCGAAGTTGAGGGCTGAACCGGAGCCTGTCTTTCCTGTTCCTGCGACTGTTGACCATCACGAGCTTTTCGACCTTCTTCAGCCCATGCTGTCAATTCTTTATTACGGTTGTTGTGCATTCGTTCTGCAGTTTGGAGGAACTTCTCACCCAGCAAGTTAAGGTTCTCGGTGATATCCTGTTCTGTCCAACCGTAAGCCTCTAGTGATCTTCGATGAGCGTCAGGAAGGGTTAGAGCGTCAGGGTCGTCCCCATCGGCTGTAGCTTCCCCAGTTTCACTGTCTTGAACCTCATCTCCTTCACCATCTTCACCATCTTCACCATCTTCTGAGATATCCCCATCATTATCGGGGTCTTCTAGCTCATCGATGGCAGCAAGATCATCCTCATCCACGTCTCGGTCGGAAAACACGACATCTAACTTCTTAGCAATGTCGTCTTCCAACGCTTTCCGATCAAAGTCTTCAACCTGATCTGCGTTAGTTTCCGGTACTACTTCTTCATCAGCATTTAGTTCCGTGTCTTCATTCGGGTCAGCCATAATTTCCCTTTCGTCCTGTTGTTTAAACGTCACAAGCCTCGCAGTTAAACTATGTCCAAGCTTAATTATACCACATAGAATCAAAAAGTCAAGTCAAACTACCATAAATCTCGAAAAATTTACGACTTTTCTTCAAACCCTACTGCTCGTAGGGCCTGTAACTTCTGTTGTCTGGTTCGAGCTACGGGGATGCCGTACATCTCGTCCGATGGGTCCATCGACACGTCCACATCGGGGCATTGCCCTTTAAACGCTAGAATTTCCTCGTCATCTGTCAGGCCGATGCTGAACATCTCAATCGGTTTATGGTACTCTAGCTGAGTGTGCGGGGCAGTCGGCACCGTATGCAAGGACCCCCTAGCTCCGCACTTCTCGCAGTCCGTAAGAGCTTCATCAGTGATATGCTGGAACTCTTCCTGCACATTATCACACTTTCGACAATGATATACGTAGAGTGGCATAATTATCCTTTCTCCTTTTTCCCAGCCGCAGCCATCTTCTGGAATCGTTTTTTCCCATACTTTTTCCTGCCGATTGCAGCAGCCACGGCTCCCGGATCACTGGGAGGGTTCTTCTCGCTTGCAAGTTTTTTCTTAAGGGCCTTAAACCGAGACCCACTGCCTACGGGAGCAACAGCATGCTTGTCGCCCGTATTGGATTTCTGTGCCTTAGAGACAGAGGCGGGTGTCCCGTGGTCAAGGTTTGGTTATCCCGCTTTCTTCGTTGCGTAATAAATCGTTGCAGCGTGCGTCTTAATCGTCGCCTCTGACGCATTTGGGTACTTCTTTCTCATCGCTCGTTTTATACCTTCGTATCGTGCTGGCATCTTATCCTCCTGTAGCTTTGTTCATCCTCTGATCTTCATTTGCCCCAGTTTGTTGTTGCTGCCGTTCACGCTTGGCAGCACTGGGATTACCCATAACTTGACCGGGTTGTCCGTTTTGCATCATACTCATAGGAACGCCCTGCGAGCCTTGCGGTCCCGGTGCCCGCATCATCATCATTGCCATCTTCATCTGAAATTCTGGATCGTCGAAAACCTCATCCATCCAATCAATACCACGATCTTTTGCCATCTTCAATATGAAGACTTTAACATTAAACGGTATGCCCATCAGCATCATGCTCTGAGCCGCTTGAACTGCGGCGGGTAGAATCTTAACAGCAAAATCCATTGCTTCTATGAATCGACTCTGGCCGTCTTTTCTCCCCATTGATTCAGGTTCAATCTTAAAATTGTAGTCAAGAAATTCACCCTTGCGAGCTTCAGGAGTCAGGTACACTTGTCGTTTAACTATCTGCGGGGATTGTGTAACCATTGGACCCATCGGCGTCTGTTGATACTGAGCAGGGATAGATATACGCTGAATCAGGGGAAGATTGATAAATGGATCAGTGTGTAAGAACCATGCTCGCTTTCTTGCCTCCTTCGTCGCGGCATCATACACAGAATCCTTCATATCCTCAAGATACACAGAGGCATTTGAAGCAAGAATCCTCGCTTCAGTAGCTGAACTGGCATCGGTTCGTTGGCCCGCCAAAGCTTCCGGGTTTGCCGAGATCATATTAAACCAGTTATTCAATTGTTGAAGATGACTTTCATTAGACATCTGTTGCCCGCCTAGACTCAGCACTTTAGCACCGTCAACATCATCCACGGCTACCGTATCGCCATCTTCTGCATTCAGAATAGATTGAGCGTCGTCAACGGCGGCCCTGCGATACGTTAGAATGTCTTTTTGTCTTTCTGCCTGAGTAATAATTTTCTTCGCCATTCGGTTTGCTAACACATGGAGATCATTCCACACCCCAACCATTGGAACGGGTAGCGGATTACTCGACACCGGCGGAGTCAGTCCCAGTATGGTATACGGTCCAGTCTTCGGGCCATAATAATCATCGACTCGTAAATAATCGTCAAACATAACATCCTTATCGCCGGGAACCGTGACGACAGCATTCGCATCAGGCACCCACAGTTCTACCACGCTTACCTGTTCTTGCAAATGGTCATCCGCACTGCTGGAACGAATCCGATTACGAGACAGATCACGTACTTTTTTCTTCTGAGCCTGTTCGTCTACAGACGGAAGCCGCTCCACTAAGGCGTTATTGTACAAGCCACTTTCTAAAAGCTTGATGCGGGGAACTTCAATTCGATCTCCGATATACGCGGAGTCCTTAAACAACCACTCTTTGGAACCCGGATCAGCGACAAAGTTATCGAAATCGACGGGCATCGTGTATATAGTACCGGGGTCAATCTGGTTGTAGTCGTCAATTGCATAAATGGTGTCGCTTGCTGCCAATCCCGTCTTCATAATCCCAAGAGTAAAAATCGCATCGACAATCACTTGACGATAAACATTCTTAATATCAATCTGTTTATCGTGGTGTTCAAGAGCCAACTCCAATAGCTCGGCATAATCATCGTAGGCAATATAATTACTCTTGACACTGTGATGGGGAAAGCTCATCACAATGTTAGGGACAAGCACACGAATCGCATTAAAGATTAGATTAAGGGCTTCAGTACCAATCTCTCCCTGAGACTTGTCATAATATTGACCAACATAGTTCCGTATAAACATCATGCGAGCGTTACGGAAGTTGCTGAGTCTATCAAATCCACGCTGTACAGATAGTTGGAGTTTTCGTGGGCTAACTTCAGCAGGCATTATTATCCCTTTCATGCGTGTGTAAAATCGAAACGATCTTGTGACTGTCGTTGCTTCTGCTTCTTCTTCCATTGCTGCATTCGATACCCAACACTTCTCACAGGAGCTTTGACTTTTTCTTGCACGGGTCTTATACTTTCATTGTGAGGAACAAGGCATAGCATATCAGCGATCACCCTATCGCCATGAGCCTTCCGTGTATTGGCTGATTCTTCTACCAGATCAGCGGGTCCGATCCCTCCGCCCGCGTAACTTATGTATGTCAAGGCTTCATCCAGTGCAGCCTCATCGTGATTGATGAACCCGCCATGTGCATAAGCCCGGCGTAGTAACCCGAGAGCCGCAGCCTTCTTCTCCGGGGATGATCTCCAACCGTACCGCTTACCTTTTTTCTCTGCGATGGTTCCGGGCATTCGATCAAAGTAGATGTTCGGGTATTTGTAAACTTTAGTTACTTGTCTGCCGAAATCAAAACCCGGGTCGCCATTGTTTTCCCAAATGAGCAACGGACGAGAACGCCCGCCGACCCATAAGCACGCGGCACAGGCGATTCTAGCCAGTTCATAGGGTGGCGTATTCGCATCGGCAAACGCGGCAACTTTCTCTCGCGTCTCATCGCACATAATATTTATTGTACTGTTAGACGCCCCCATGCCCTTAGAAATATCTATGGCCACGGTATAGTGGTAGTGCTGATCCAGTCTGCCCCGAACAAGCTTCGTCCAGAACTTCCACGGACCGCGAGGGGAGCGTGCAACTTTTTTGAGGTCCCGCTTTGTAATGATATCAGGGATATCTGCGTCGGGCACCTTCTTTAAGAAATTTATGGCCATCGTAAACTTGGGAGGTCGTGCGAATAGCGTACGATGCTCTTCAATGATCGTCCCTTCAAAAAAAGTATCGCCCGATCCAACATGGTCCATGTCGATCTCTATCGCTACCTCTTTTGGAGATCGAGTATCCCACTCGTTGTCATACCACGGGGAACGAATCTTGAATCGGCCTAAATCATCCTCTTTAACATAGCGACCACGCCCTTTTTCCGGGTGCTCCCACCACGGAAGAATAAACACGGGAATCTGTCCCGAGAGCCTCCACTTAGAGTACGCAGTTCCCGGGCCGTTTGGTGTTGAGCACGGAAGTCTACAGGCGGTGACGTCACGGGTTGATCTCTTGATCGACTCACCCTCCGCCATTTTAGCCATCTCATCAAGGAATATTGAAGTACGCCGGTCAGAACTACCAGCAGATGCGTTCGCTGATTCACCGTCGACCCTCGTTCTATTCTGAAGATTAACTAGGTGAAGCTTTTTTCGATTCATTGGAGGAAGCATCCACTCAGGGAGTCTGTTCAACATGAAGTCGATTTTACCGAATAAGGTGCCGGGGTCAGCGAGTGAACCAAACGGGTAATTTTTTGGCAGACCATCCAGCATGTCTACCGCGTCTTCTTTTCTTGAGATGATAAGGTGAGACTCAGACTCTTTAAATATGAAACGGTGGACAAAGACCGCCATGTGATTCCACGTCGCACCCATGTCACGGCTTTTATCAGTCAATAAATCCTCACCCTTGTCGATAGCCCTTTCTATTCTAAGGACATGTCTCTCTCCGATTTCCCATGTAACAAATGGGACATCTGCAAACGTAGCTTGCTTGACTTTACCACTCTCTGCGTCGGGTTGAAAGACTCGTAGAGTGTAAAGAAACGCATTCATAAAAAACAACAAGGATTGTGACGCGGCAGTAAAGAGATCGACTTGGAGTTCCGTATCCTCTTCAGCATCCTTTAGTATAGCCGCCCGCCACTGTAGGTTCTCTACCGGCGTCTTCGGAACAATCAGCCCCGTTACAGGGTCTTTCCAGAACTTACGTACTCGTGGAAAGTTGCTGGAAAGGGAAGGTTTTTTAGCAAACTCATTGGGCACTGTTCTTCCTCTTATATGTCGGCGGACCGCTCGAACTCTTACCTATGACACTGGTAGCTCTGTCGTTTAAACGTCGCTTCGACATCTCGCTCACTCTTTCCGCAGCCGTCATCCCTCCGGCTTCCTCAGTAATTGACTGCGGAACTCGACCCTCCATGCGGTCATAGACTAGCTGAATTGCCCACGACGCAGGCTCATGGGGAATTTCAGTCTCGTTGCCCTCGTCGTCCATCTTCTTTTCGACGTACCCGAGGGCTTTATCCCACAGAAGTCTTGCCAGTGCCTCGCCTTTAGTGATGACTGCACCATCCTCTACTGAGATGGTATGAGCTTCAGCCGCTAGTTCACGGAGAAACTTTGTTACTTCTTTCGTGTTGTAAGATTTCTTTGCCATTATTGTCCGTAGTCTGTTGCCTTCCATGATTCCTTGACATAGTCATTCGATTTACCAGTACGAATGAATCCGCGAATAACAGCATCCACCGCCCCGTTCGGAGCCTGTGCATACACCAAGTAGCCGAGATCGCCAGAATGCGGAGGAATAAGCTCTTGTACAATACCACCATTAGCGGCCACTGTGCCACGCACAATGTACTCTCCAGCCCCTTCTGTACCATCTGCTCCGATAAAGAGAAACGTGTCACCGCCAGCCGCAGAAATAAGTTCCACTGAGTGAATGACCAGATACTCATTGTCCTTCAGTGTGTACGCAGTCAAAGAGCCGTCTTCATATAACGGAATGACTACGCCGCCCGACGCATCAGCAGAATGCAATTCCCCTCTAAAAGGTCGTCCTTCGTACATTATTTACCCTTTCGTTTAAACAATTTTGGAATCCCGAATTTTAGTTTGCTTAACAACGACTTCTTAACCCCGGTCTCCTGCTTCAGTTTTATAACTATAGGACTTGGTTGAATATCCGACCATGCCCCGCTATCAAAGTAGATTTTCGTTGCTACAGGTTCTAGCTTTACTTTTAACGTAGCCGATGGCGGAGTAGTTGTAGATGAATATTTTGAATCGTTAATCGGATGCACACCCGATCCAGCAAACTCTCCTGTCGTCTTATTATACACATAGTAGATCACACATAATCTCCTTACATCACATTCCAGTGGGCCGACTGAGTAACCTTGACATCAAAGTCCTTAACAAAGGTTCCATTATAATACATGATATGAACGGCGTCCATATTCCCCCCATGAGGGCAGCCGTACATCTTC
>Ga0102950_1000027_pt1 | contig 39331 bp, 64 predicted proteins | sample SalPon2A_B_D2_MG_FD_78505 | JGI IMG/M metagenome (GOLD analysis project Ga0102950, IMG submission 78505) | Soil microbial communities from South San Francisco under conditions of wetland restoration - Salt Pond MetaG R2A_B_D2_MG | ecosystem: Environmental > Terrestrial > Soil > Wetlands | place...
ACGCATATCAAGGCCGAGCTGAGAGCGGGAGATGTGGTGGAGAAGATTCGCAGGGTGGAGAACGCTCATCGTCGCCATGAACCCACCGTCCAGAAAGAAGACCTCGCCGAGCTCGTCCGGATTCGGGCCGCCCGCATCGCTGCCGAGCCTGCCCCGCATCGAGAAGGCCCCGGTCGGCCGGTCACCCCCAAGGGCCAAGCCGTCCGGGAGGTGGCCAAGGAGACGGGCTGGGCCCCGGAGACGGTCCGCAAGGCCATTCGCCCCGAAACCCCCAAGCCACCGCCCGGACGTCACCCTGACGAGCCCCCCAGGGAAGCGCCCACCCAGCCCGATCCACCGACCTACGGGCCGAAGGATGACACTGATCCGCGCCCAACCAGGGAGGGGACGCTCGTCACGTTCGGGCTACGGCTTGAGGAGGACTTCGACATCGAGATAGCCGAGGTGAGGGAATACTTCGACCGAGTAGCCCAGGCCTTGGGGTCGACGCGGGCGGCCCTGCGGAACCTCCTCGGCTGCGGCCACCCCGTGCCGGCGGACCGCATGGCCCAGTGGGGCGAAGAGCTGGCCACGCTGGCGGCCGAGGTGGCGCGCAGTAGGCCCACCAGCCTCTGCCCGTACTGCAAGGTAGTGGAGGGCGTCATCGAGGGCTGCACGGGCTGTGAGGCCCGGGGGTGGGTCGGCAAGCATGTGCTTGAGAGCGCTCCCAAGTCGCTGCTCGACGAGGATCCGATGTGGATCGTCGTCGGGGGCAAGAAAACCCAGTACCCGGAGGAGTGAGAGATGTCAGACAGTGACCGCGTCTGGGTCAGCATTATCGGTCCGTCCCACAAATAGCCATGCAGCTACGCGACTACCAGCAGGCGGCCATCGACGGAATTCATGAGGCATTCCGCGAACATAGGTCCACCCTGCTACAGTTGCCCACCGGTACGGGTAAGTCGGTGGTGTTCGGTGACATGGCCGCGAAATGGAAGGGCTCGGTGCTCGTGCTGGCCCACCGAAAGGAGCTCGTAAATCAGGGCCGGCAGCACCTATCACACATGTCGGGTGGCGAGTGGGTGGACGTCGAGATGGCCGATCGGCGTGCGTACAACGCCCGCATCGTGATGGCCTCGGTGCAGAGCGCCATGCAGCCCAAGCGGCTGCGCCGGCTGCAGCAGATGGGGTTCGATCTCATCATCGCTGATGAATCGCACCGTGCAGTGGCTAAGAGCTGGCGGAAGGTGCTCGACGCCTTCCCAGAGGCCAAGGTCCTGGGCGTCACTGCCACGCCGGACAGGGGCGACGGGGTGGCTCTGCGCAAGGTGTTTGAGTCGGTGGCCTACAAGCTGGACATCCTGCCGGCCATTGAGGCTGGTTGGCTGGTGGAGCCGGTGGTGGAACGGGTGTGGGTCGACGAGGTCAACCTCGACAACGTCAAGCGGACGGCCGGTGACTTCCAGGTCCGCGACCTCGATGAGGAGATGCTCAAGGGCATCAAGGGGGTGTGCCACGAGATCGCCAAGCGTGGTGGCGAGCGGCAGGGTATTCACTTCTTCCCGGGCGTAAAGAGCGCAGAGCAAGCCGCTGTCGAGCTGAACGAACTCCGGCCTGGATCAGCCCGCTGCATTCACGGCAAGACCCCAGAGGTCGAGCGTGACATGATGATTCGCGACTTCAAGCAAGGGCGCTTCCAGCATCTGAGCAACTGCGCCGTGCTCATCGAGGGCTTCGATGCGCCGCGGGTGAGCCTCATCAGCCAGGTTCGCCCCAGCAGCTCACGTTGCTTTGTGGCGCAATGCGTCGGACGAGGGTTGCGAGTGCTCAAGAACACGGTCGACCACCTGGCATCGCCGGAGGAGCGTCGGGCGGCCATCGCCGCAAGTGCGAAACCTGACTGTCTAATCCTTGACTTCGTGGGCAACAGCAAGCACGAACTCGTCAGTCCAGAGGACATCCTTGGTGGCCGCTACTCCGACCCTGTGGTGGCCGCGGCAAAGAAGAAGCAGCAGAAGGCCAGCGGCGAGCGGATCAACATCCTGCGAGTCCTGGCCGAGGCCCAGTCCGAGATGGAGCGCGCGGCGAAGGTCGCCGCCGAGGTCAAGAGTCGGTCGATTCGCATCGACCCCTTCAAGGCATTCAAGCTCAAGGAGAAGTCGCCCGAGTGGACCAAGCGCCATGGTGGCGGCAGGGAGCCATCCCGAAGGCAGCGCGACTATCTAGAGAGGCAGGGCATCGACGTCAACGGCTATGATGCCGCAGCGGCCCAGCAGCTCATTGGCACCATCGAAACGAGGCGGAGGTTGGGACTGTCCGACTATCGCCAGCAAGCTCAGCTACGGAAGTGGTGCAAGCCACCTACCAATTGCACGGCACCCAAGGCCGCGCAGGCCATTCGCTATGCCACAGGGGCCGAGAGAAGCGGCGCAGCGGTCAACAAGTACGTGCTGGAAAGGATGCTCAAGTGAAGAGACTTGACCGCGTCGGGGCCCGCGTCACTGCCCGCGTCAGGGCCCGCGTCAGTGCCCGCGTCACTGCCCGCGTCTGGGGCCGCGTCTGGGACCGCGTCAATGCCCGCGTCAGTGACCGCGTCAGTGACCACGTCTGGGACCGCGTCAATGCCCGCGTCAGTGGCCGCGTCAGGAGGCTGCCATGATGAAGAGACTTGACCGCGTCGGGGCCCGCGTCTGGTACCACGTCAGTGACCGCGTCAGTGCCCGCGTCAATGCCCGCGTCGGGGCCCGCGTCTGGGACCGCGTCAGTGCCCGCGTCTGGTACCACGTCTGGGACCGCGTCAGGAGGCTGCCATGATGAAGAGACTTGACCGCGTCAATGCCAGCGTCAGTGTCCGCGTCAATGCCCGCGTCACTGCCCGCGTCACTGCCCGCGTCGGGGACCGCGTCAGGGCCCGCGTCTGGCGGCGCATCAGGTACCACGTCTGGCGGCGCGTCACTGCCCGCATCAGGGACCGCGTCAGGAGGCTGCCATGATGAAGAGACTTGACCGCGTCGGGTACCGCGTCTGGGACCGCGTCAATGCCCGCGTCGGGTACCGCATCAGGGACCGCGTCATGGACCGCGTCTGGTGGCGCGTCTGGGCCCGCGTCGGGTACCGCATCAAGGACCGCGTCTGGGAACGCGTCTGGTGGCGCATCAGTGACCGCATCAGGAGGCTGCCATGATGAAGAGACTTGCCCGCGTCAGTGCCCGCGTCAGTGACCGCGTCGGGTACCGCGTCTGGGAACGCGTCGGGTACCGCATCAGGGACCGCGTCGGGGCCCGCGTCAGTGACCGCGTCGGGTACCGCGTCAGTGACCGCGTCATGGACCGCGTCGGGGCCCGCGTCTGGGACCGCGTCAGTGCCCGCATCAGGGCCCGCGTCTGGCGGCGCGTCACTGCCCGCGTCAGTGACCGCGTCAGTGACCGCGTCATGGACCGCGTCAGGTGGAGCGTCGATGCAGAGCGCGGAGCCTAGGCACCGTCCTCTGGCCACCGACAGCCGATCAGGCGCTCCCGCGGATACCATCTACATTGCACGCGGTTGCCCTGGTTGCCGCCGAGCAGCAACAGCCTGTCGGCGCCATAGTGCACGACAAACGCCACGTGGCCGCTGCCGGGGTTGGGCGGCCTCTTCAGCACCGCCACGGCGCCGTGCTGCAACTCCACATCCCGGCCCCATTCGAGCCAGCTACGCGCCGCCGCCGAGCCCGTGCCATCGATTTCCACCGCACGCATGCAGAGGTTTGCGAACGCGCTGCACCATGGGGTTTCATCGCCACGCTTGCGCGCCATCCACGGCGCCACCTCGGCAATCATCTCGACCACGGTGCGGTTGTGCTTCGCGCCTGGGATTTCGGACAAGCCGTAATAGCTCCACGCGATCGGCATCCACGGGGGGAGAATGCTCACCGTGCGCCCCCGGGAGGTGGCAGCCAAAAGACGCAGTCGAGCCTGATGCCAGACCCGCCCTTGTCGTCGGTCTCAATTTCCAGCGGATCGCAGTCCACTGCGTGCACGTCGTCCAGACCTTCCGCGTTGCGGATGTGTCGCTCCAAGACGGTGGCGATCAGCTGCAGTCCCTGCGGCACAACCGTCGGGGCTGCCTGCTCCCACAGCCCGCACCCACATGGCAGCAGCAGCGCTACCAGACATAGCTTTACACGCATCATCTACTCCTCCTGTCGCCTAGCCCAGCGACGGCGGCGCGCGTCCGCCTCATCCATTCGCCGATCCAGGTCGCCCACATCCTTCGCTGTCTCTCGGGAGATACCCCGAACCTCTGACAGCCCATCGCGTAGCCCGCTGACGCTAGACGTCAGCACGCGGTCCTTGTCATGTAGGCCGGCAAGCTCCTTACCGACCTTGGTGTCTAGCGCGTCGAGCTTCGACTCAATGCGCCCGAGCGCGTCTGTATCGCCCGACGCAAACATGCCCACGAAGCCGGGCACGGTCCCTCCGCCCGTCATCAGGGCTATCAGCCACGCCCACGGAGGCATGCCGCTCAACGGCCCCCAGCTGTCGCGCTTGGGGGCGGGGTTTGGGGGAATGATTTCGTCCGGCATACCTACCTCATGCGGCCTCGAGATCCGCGGGCGACAGTCCCGCGTACATCGCGGGAAGGGTCAGCTTGGCGCTGGTGATCACAAACCCGCCCGGCGTCCATGGGCTACCGGGCGTCACGCTGAGCGGGACATCTCCCCCGGTCAGCCCGTAGTTCGTCAAGTTCGCCACGTTGTTGAACGGCTCCCCGGCCGGGTTCGTACCCGCGATCCTCCAGTGCGGCCACATACTTCGATAGTCCGCCTTCGCCTGGGCCAGCGTCATGGCGGGGGCCGGCAACGTTAGGTTGTAGGGTTTCACCGCAAACACGTGGTTTGTCGGATGCGTCAGGTGCTTGGCCACATGCCAAATATCGAGCCGCCCGCCATACAGAAAACGCAGGTCCCAGGGCACGTTTGGGTTTCCGACGAACACGGAGCCGAACTTGCCATCCGCCCGCACCCGTAGGTAATCGCTGCTGTCTTGCGCGATGCTGGCGATCTCCAGCCCGCCAACAGGCAGAACCGGCCAGTTCAGGTCATCGATAACCTCAAGGTTGCGCTGAAATATCTGCAGCGTCACGGGTAGACCTCCGGGGCTGCAACTAGCCCGTCGTATTGCTGCACCGTGGGATGACTTCCAACGTTGAGGGTGCCGGCTGTCCAGGTGATCGCGCTGTCCGTGTCGGCGCCATCGCCCGAGGCGTAGCCACTCACAGTCAGGCGGCTGGTAGCCATCTCGTTGACGTGCAACAGCTGATCGTAACGACCCCATGTGACCGTACGCGCACACAGGTTACCGGCGCCCTGCAGGGATGCAGTCACTGCGCCACCGCCTGACTTCGCGATCGCCGCGTATTCGCTGCTACCTGTGGCGTGCGCCATTCGGCACGTTGTGCTGTTCGCTAGATCGGAGCTTGCGTGGTAGGGGATGCCGCGCTGCTGCCACGACCCGCTTTGCATGACATCCGGAACCGCGGAGTACTGCAGCAAGTCAGCACCCCTCGCGACAGGTGAAGCGGACGGAGCAATCGGACTGCCGACAAACCGACGCTCTTCGAGCTGTGGCCACCACGCGTAAAAGTCAAAGGTTTCGATCGGGTCACCAAAAAACATTCCCGCATTGCCAGACCCATCCGCCACCCACGGGTTGACCTCTGTGACGGCCGGGTGATCGCGATGCAGCCGCGTCCAGGCCGACGTAGACAGCGCAGAGACGTCGATCGTGTAGCGGCCGAATGCCGAGCCCGCTTGGTTGTCCCAGTTGAGTGTTCCGGTCGTCGTGACGGCCTTGAAGAAGATCGATGGGCTGATGGTCGCGCTGGCCGTGAAGGCCGCTGAGAGCGTCAGGTAGGCGCCGAAACCGCCCCCAACGGTGTCCATCAGGAATGCCGTGCTACCGCCCAACGGGTCTGTCTGGCCCGCCGTTCGACCAACGCCGGCCTCCAGCGTCCATGCAGACATCACGTCCATGTAATTGGTCGAAGCGGTCTCTATCTGGATGTGCCGAACGCCGCTGATCACGCACGTCGCGCGCTCATTAGCCGCGTAGGGGCCGGTCAGGACTTCGTTGACCGGATCCCACAGGTAGCGCCCCCCCGAGGCATTGGTGTAGGTGCCGCCAGAGGCGATGTTCAGCAGCCCGCCGATGCTATCGAACGTGTCCGGGAACCGGTCACCAAATAGGTCGCTGAACTGGCTCTGAAACGGCATGGCCCGCCTACAACACGTAGTTGAAGAATGACTCGTAGCGTCCGGAACCGCTCGACCGGGTAGCCAAACATCGAATCGCGAGCCACCCGGAAAAGCTGCCGTTCACCATCTCCTCGCCAGCGCCGGAAGTGGGGTCCGTGTAGGTCAGAGATGGCGACGTTGATCCGCTTATCGTGATCCAATTCGCGTTCGTGGTTCCGTTGCGAACGTCGCCGCGCACCTGCGGGTCGCTGGTGATCTCCCACGTGAGCGTAGCGGCCAAGGTCTGCCCGTCTGCCGCCAACTGATTCCAGTGGTGCCCAAAACTCCACGACTGCATCCCCCCCATGTCCAGCAGAATCGGGCCGCCCTGCACGGTGGTCGTGGTGCCGTCCAGGACGGTGTTGATGTAGACAGTGCTTGGCATCTGTTATTGCTCCCTTTCGCGCCGCTCGTCGGCTTCAATGAGCTGCCGCAGCCAGTCGAGATCGAACTCTTGCTGCTGCATTTCCATGCTTTCCCCCGCGGTGGCCCCGGCCGATGCGCGGATGCCTGCCGCCGTCGGCCCTTCCCCCAGCTTCACGAAGAAGTTGAACACGGGGTCAATGCGGCGCCCCAAGCTCCCGCCCTGCAGCGACCCGTAGGCGCCGCCCGACGACGTTCCTACATGAACGTCATGTCCACGCAAGGCGTCGGTAGCACGACTCGCCCTGGCGTCCTTGAGGATGTCTTTTAGCTCGGGATGCCTGTTCGCCATCCGCAGCAGGTCTTTGTCTCCCATCCACCCGGCCAGCTTCTGGCGCACCGCGTCGAGCTGCTGCTTGGGGATTTGGCTGCCCTTATCCGGCAAGGCTGCGTTGGGCGACAGCCCTAGGGAATGCTTCGCGTTTGCAATGTCCACCATTTCATTGTGGTGTCGCTGCTTCAGCGCCGACCATCCGCCAGGCTTGCCGTCCATTGTGAACTGATCGCGCACCTGACGCATGGCCTCGGCCAGAGACGCCATCGCGCGGTCCTTTTTGCCGCGGGCGCTGTCCCAACTGAGCTTCTGGTCCAGCTCCTCGAGCGCCACGTCCAGCTCCCGGGCATTCATCGGGACAGCCTTGTCCGAGTCGAGGTCTCGCATGGCCTCGATACCCGTGACCTTGTCTCGCAGCTCAGCCAGATACTCCTCGCTGACCAGCGACTCATCGGCCCGCTCCAGCGCTGCCAGGTCTTCGCGGGCCTGCGCCAAGTCGGCGTCGAACTCCTTGGGCGGCTTTCCGGTAAGCCGCTTGTAGAGCTTCTCCAGCTCCGCAGTCTCCACAAAGGGAAGCGCTTCTTCCCCACCCTCTCGCTTGCGACGCTTCAGCTCTTCCCGAACGCGCTCGAGCAGTACCGTGGTGTCTTGTGGCTGCAGGCCCTCCGGGGTCTTGTGGTAGGCATCATTTTCGGACTGGTGGGCGCGGCGCGTGGATACCTCGTCTTTGCGCACCTGGCGAATCGCGGGCTCCGCTGTGGCATGCACGATCTCGTCTGACGGGGGGGCAATCTCAGTGACGTCCTTCTCCCGTAGCGCCTTGCGGTGCCTCTTGTAGGCCGCCTCCGCCACCCTCTCGTGTTCCGGGGGGCCCTTGACGCCGCCCCTCCCGGTCATCGCAGTCCGCCCCCCGCCCTGCTCCACAGCCCGCACTAGCTCCCCCTGCTTACCATCCCGGACATACTGGTTCACCCTCCCAGCAAGGGCTCCGAACGGCAGCAACCCGAGGTCGACCACCGGCGCCATCAGCGCGTCCGATACGCCCGACTCCAACGCCCGCATCCCCGCCTCCCCCAGGTTCTCCGGGGTGAGCTCCTGGTCAATGGGTTCGTTGTTCAAGGACATCAGGGCGCCCGCCATCCCCGAAGCCAGCGCATCGCCGCCCAGCATGGCACCCAGCGCCGGCATGCCCGGCACGCGAGACAAGAGTCCCATGCCTCCCTTGGCTGCGGCCCCGACCGGGGCCGCCATCGCAACCATATTGCCTGCGCCTTCCGCCAGCGCGCCTGTTAGCGAACTTTGGTCCAGTCGACCGGTCACCGGGGCGCTGATGCCACGTTCAGCCGCTATGGGAGCGCTCGGCTCGATGTTGGCGACTTCCCGCTGATTCTGGACAGCCGCCTCCATGGAGCCGGGAGCCGACATCATCGGTATCACCGGAGGGCTTGCTAGGAATAACGCCCTCAACGGGTTTTGGACGTACGTGACGCCAGGCTCTTCGGCCGGGGCGTCAATGCCCCGCTCCGTCGCAACGGGGTAGGGATGCATGAGAGCTGCGGCTTGGTGGCCCAGGGCGGCTATGGCGCTGCTGGACCCGGGTATGGCTGCCAGTCCCTTGGAGAACTGCCTGAGCCGAGGGGAATTGGATAGCTCGCGCTCCATGTCGCGCCCCTCGTCCGGCGGGGCGGGGTCGGCAATCTTCGGCGGAGCGTCCTCTTCGTTGACCGCCTCGTACAGCCCGGAGGCGATCATCTTCTCCAGGCCTTCCCGGGTGGGCACGGTGCCCACCTTGCCGTCTCGCTTGCGGCGCACAGGGATTGGCTTTTCCTCGGGCTCTGGCATCAGAACGTCGCCCCCGCCTCCTCGGCCACCCGCCGCTCTTCGTCGTCGGCCGCCTTCTTGGCCCCAAGATCCTTCTCCATCCGCCCAAAGCGCGACCCAAGAACCGCCCGGTAGCCCTTCTCCATGTCATCGGAGTTCTGGACCCCGGCCTGCACCTCCATTTCCGCCCTGGCCTTTTCAACCAGCTCCAGGCTGGAGCGCCGGGAGATCTCAAGCGCTTTCTTGACGGCGGCCATCCGAACCTGGCCCGGCTGGCCTTGGAACAGCTTGCGAATCTGCTCCTCTGCCATCCCAAGGATGGACGTGACGCCCATGGAGAACGAGATATCCTTGTCGGTCAGCTTGGCGCCGGGGTCGTTGGACTTCGCCATGCCGTAGATAACCGAGGCGAACACTGCGGGATTGTCAGGCGCTCGCTCCAGCTTCGCGATTGCATCGTCAGCCATCGAGTAAGCGCTCACGTACTCATCAGCCTTGGTGCCTCTCCATGCACGCTCTGCGTTTGACACTCCAGCCTGATACTCGAGACGGTCCCCTTTGCCTCCGCCCTTACCTCCGCCGCCACCGCCACCCTTGACCGACAGGCTCTCCTGGGCCGCGGCCATCATGCGGTCGAGTGCCTCGGCCTTCCTGCCCTCGCTGGCGTTGTAGTAGGGCTCCGCAGCGCTCGCGATGCCCTCAAAAACCTTGCGCTCCTTCCCCGTACGGGCGCCCTTCGCTCGGGCTCGGAACACCTGCTCCAACTCGGCGATGTCCCGCGCCCTGCCCGACTCCGCCGCCGGCACCGACAGCTCCGGCGGCCTTTCCTGGGACGGACCGGTATTTGGCCCCATGTCGGGCTCTAGCTGGCTCATGGCCTCATCGAGGACGCCCTGGGCCTTCTCCTTGACCTCGGGGCGCTTGTAGGTGCCCTGTAGCTGGGGGCTATGCATCGGGATGGGGCCAAGGGCCTGGTCGAGCACCCGCTCGGTGTCCGACGTCAGCTGGGGGGTGGGCTGTTGTGGGGCTTGCTGCGGGACCTGGGGGCGCACCGGCACTGGGCCGCCGGGCATGGGGGGCATCGGGGGGAGCCTGGTAGCCTCGCCGTACTCCTGCATTCGCCGATTCTGACGGTCCTTCTCAAGCTCGGTCCGCTTTTCGTACGCCTCGCCCTGGAACTTCGCCCGAGCCCTGGCTTCTTTGAGCATGTCCAGCAGATGCTTCTTCTGGTCGAGCGAGAGTCGACCCATTTTCTCGCCCATCTCGCGCTTGAGCTTATCGGCGTCGTAGGCTTCCTGGGCCTTCGCCTGCCGCATTGTCTCCTCCTGGGCCTGCTTCAGGAGGGCGATGCGCTGCTGGTCACGCTCTCCGGCCAGCCCTCGATGTAGGCCACCATACTGGGGCATGGGGGCCCCAGGGATGAACGGCAGCGGACTGGAGAAGCGGAACGGCATCAGGCGCCTCCGAGCCCACCACCCCCAAACGAGCCAAGCAGCTCGAACAGGTTTCCCGACCCCTCGTCCTTCTGGGCCCCGCGGCGCAAATCTTCGCTGAGCTTCTGGCTCGGGATGCCGAGGTCCAGATTCTGGATGAGGTCGAACAGGGCCTGGTCTGAGGAAAGGCCCTCTTCCTGGAACCCCAGAGAGGGGCCGAAGGTCGCGTTGGGGATGCCCATCAGATTGCCGAACATCCCCCCAATGCGCCCCTCCCGCGCCTGCTGACCACCAAGCCCGGCCTCGGTCAACAAGCCCAGCCGAGCGCGCGTCGCAGCATCTAGGCCACCGGCCATGGTGCCCGCGGCCACGTTCCTGGCCAGCTCCTCCTCTGCCGCTGCCCCCGTGGTCTCCCCGCCCAGGGTCGCCCACAGGCGCTGAGCATCGGTCAGCATCCCGGCCATATTTCCCTCGGTCTGCGCCCCCAGGCGCATGGCCTCCGCCCTGTCAAGCCCGTACTGGGCCTCCTTGCTGGCCCTGTCGGCCTCCAGGTTGCTGATGAGGTCGGTGCCCTGGTTCAATGCGGCGCTCGAGCCGTACGCGCCCCGAGCAGCCGCCTGGGCGTTCACGTTCTCCAACCCACGCTCCGTGGCCCGATTGTAGAACGCCCCGAGGTTCGGGTCAGTGGCGAGGTCTGGGCGGTTCGCTCGATAGTCGTCCAGCGTCTGGTTGAGCGGATTGCTGCCCCCGGCCTGGGACATGAACTGGTCCTGGTACTGGGCATTGAAGTCCTGCATGGGCCCTCCGGGCTCCATAAGTCGCTGCAGGATGTCGCCCTGGGCCATCTCGCCTTGTCCAGGGCCCATCAGGCCCATCATGGCAAACAGGGACGCGATCTCCCCCATCCCGGGATTCTGGAGGTTGAAATCACCTTGTAAGGGCTGTGGCTGTGGGGTGGGGGTCGGCAGCCCAGACAGGGCAGCGTTGCCAGCCTGCTGTGCCGCGCTGACGACATTGCCAGCGGCACTAAACAAGTCGCCAAAGCCCGAGCTGCCGGAGTTGTTGCTGGTGGGCGCGTGTTGTGGGTGGCGGGCGCGAAATTGTTTGCTGGCGGGCGCGAAGTTGTTGCTGCCGAAGGTCATCTGTCTAATCCACCAGCTCGCCAAGGCCGAAAAGCCCGCCCGTCAGGAGCGGGTCGCCGCCGCCCATGATAGCCGTGCCAGCCAGGTTCCCGGGGCCGCTGTAGTCCGGCGGCTGAGCCTGTTGGGGCGTGATGCCCGCCAGCCCCTGGCCAACAGGCTGCGTCGCCTGGTTGAAGTCAATCATCGCCTGGGGGCCATACATCGCCCCCAGGGCCGAGTTGGCCGGGCCGTACAATTGGAACAGCTGCTGCAGCGCCTGGGCGCGCTGCTGTGGCATGGCCTCCCGGTACATCTGCGCCGCCATACGATTGTTCTTCATCTGCTGGCGCATCTGCTCGTCCGCCGGGTTTGATACCAGGCCGCCGAGGATGGGATCGTTGCTCACCTCGAACCCGAACGCCCGGGGGGCTGCCCCCATCTGGTCCAGCAGATTGCCTTCGCCACCGAGGAAGTCGAACATCCTACTCTCCTGTAACCGTGTAGGTTTCCCTTGCGCTCGCCAGCGCCAGCCGCTCCGAGCTGCTGAACGTGAATCGCCAGTTTCGCCGACGATACACCCCCAGCGAGGACAAGGTTATCACGGGTCGTGCCTGCCCTGCCATCCCGAGCCAGAGGGGTCGCGGAGAACACCACACGCCCGGCTCATCGGCCCACTGCACGAAAGCCACCGGCTCAGTGGTGGTCGAGCTCGTGGTGCCGCGCTCCAGCGCGAACTGGACGCGCTGGCACTCTTTGTTTTCGTCGGTCCCGTGGTCGATGAAGCCGGTCTCCACGCGGGCGACGATGTCTTCTCCGAGGTCGTCCGCGGCGTCGTGGGACAGCTGACCTACGATGCCGTCCGAGGTCGCCACATATTGGGTGTCGGTCACCGGATCGTGGGCGAAGGCGGTGGCGTTGAAGGGGCCCAGGACCCCGCTGGTGGTCGACTGCCACTGTGACCAGCCGCCTCCGTTGGTCTGCACGGCCATCGTGCGGCCCTCGGTGGGAAACACCCACACCAGGCAGTCCGAGACGCCCACCTTGACCCGAGCCCCAATGCAGTCGCTGACCGTGCCCATGGCCTGCAAATCGGCCTCGATGGGGCCCGAGATGGGCTGCATGGCCCGACCATTGCCGAGGATGAGACGGCGCCGGTGGTCGAGCCAGGCGAAGTTGGTGTCCTGGCGGGTGACCGAGTAGGGGGCGATGCAGCCGAAGTCTCGGGTCACCACGCGGGCAAAGGCGAAGAAAGCGTCGGGGGTGAAGATCTCGAGGTTGGTCTGCCCCCATGCGAACAGCTCCGAGCCATTGTCGCCCAAGGCCACGATCGGGTCAGGGCGAGCCTCCGCGCTGGTGAAGCCGCTGCTCCCGGTGCCATTCCACTGCTCGTGTCCGGTGGTGACGGTGCTGCTCGCTGGAGAGGAGAAGTTGATCTTCGACTTGTCCACCTGCACGTCGTTGGCAAGGAGCCGCGAGGCCAGAAAGGAGACGTGGGACGCCTGGGGGGGCGAGCCGGCAAGGCGCGAGCTTATGCTCCCATCCAGAACCATCTTCTGCATGTCTGCGCCGCCAGCAATGACCAGCAAGGCTTCGGTTTCAGCAAAGGTGGGTCGAAGAGTTCCGCGCAAGTCCCCCTGGTCCACGCCAGTCAAATCGACGGCCGCCCCCCCCGTGATCGCATAGATCGACCGCGATGGCGCACTGCCGCCGACGGCAAACAATTTGCCAGCGCTGGTGACATACAGGCCGCTTACCCCGTTCCCGTCGATAGACGTGCTCGGCGCCGTCGCCACGTTCTGGATGCCGGGCCGGCGATGTACTGCCCCCCGCCCATCGACGACCACATTGAGGGCAAGCGGCGAGCCACCCGCAAGCGGCTCCCAGCCCGATGCCTGGTTGGGGCCGAATGGGATGGGCTCGGTAGGCATCAGATCGTGACGTCTCCGGAGTCTGACGCCAGTACCCAGCGCAGGTTGGAGCTCACTCCACAACTGACAAACTCGAACACTCGGGCGCTACCCGTCGCCATGCTGAACGTGGGCGCCTCAAACACCGCCGTGTCCCATGTAATAGTCCCAGTGTTGGCCGTCGCCTCCAGGCACACCACTAGCCTGGATCCTTCAGGCATAAACCCCGCCGTCAGCGTGGTCGCCGAAGTGCCGTTGATGATCCCCGAAATCACCTCGTATTCCTGCGACAGCAGGGTCTCGGTACCGCCATTGATGGTGCTGGAGTGGTGGTCCTTGCGTCCCTTTCGAGTGCCGGTGTTCGCCGCCCAGTCGCCTGTACTGTCGTCCGTTCCCGCGATGGTCGTGTAGTAGGCGGTTGCGCAATCTACGACGTTACCGTATTCGGCCACGAAGTTGCCGGACGACCACCCAAGTTCCATGGCATACACCGTCTCCGTACCCCCTCCGGAGGCCGAGAAGTAGCACCCCGCAACAAGACCGTCGTCACTGATGCCCGCCGCCCCAGGCAGCGTCCCCGAGGTGATTGCAGACAGGTCGAAGTGGCACCCAATGATCTGCCCGTGTCGCACATACGCCAGCGGGACGTTACACGTGGCGGGAGCAATGAAGTGACACCCCATGACGCCAATCCACGCGTTGTTGAGGATTGATAGGATGCAGGCATCGAGGGGTGGGGACTTGAACCAACAGTTACTAAGTACAGCGTGTCCATCCTCCCCCGTCGAGAACAGATCGTTGGTGAAGTTGGTCCCGTCCAGATAACACCAGTCCACCAACGCCTTGTAGTTGTCGCCTCCGGTGGTGATGGCCTTGCCGCTGTTGCTCTGCGCAGAAGCAATGCGGAGCCCGGTGATCCTCTGAAAACCATAAGTCACAGACGCCGCGAGCGTAATCACGTCCGTGCCCGAGTCATCCATGGTGATGACGCTCGCTCCGGGCCCGGCGCCCATCAGGGAGACCGTCGCCGCGGGGGCAAGGCTGGACGTGATTCTGTAAGTGCCGGGGGGGAAGTACACCGCCCCACCGCCCGTTGCCGCCGCGGTGAGCGCCGCGGCAATGGCCGTCGTGTCGTCCGTTGATCCGTCGCCAGTGGCGCCGTATGCGGAATCTTGCACGTTGACGAAAACCCCGGACAGCCCCGCAATGGCCGATTGCACCGTTGTCGACGATCCACCCACCAGCACATTGAAATCCGTGGTGCCGAACGACGTGAACAGCTTGTCTAGCGCGCCTCCAAGCGAGAGCGGGTTGCCCACGGCGCTGGTGGCGTCATCGTAAGCCGTGCCAGTGAACGACGTGCTACGGACCTCTACGTTGTCGTCGTAGCTGCCCTCCACGAAGCTCGTAACCAGCACCCCGTCCGAATCGTAGACCTGCACGGTCACCAGCTGGCTGACGTACACTACCGCCCGGCCATTGCTGTCAAGCGAGACGTCCGCGGTACTGGTCGACTCCAGCGCCTCAAACTCGGTGTAATAGCCAGAGCGCGAGCTGGTGCCGCGGGCATAGATCTCCGCATGACCGCTCTCAGCGCCCGAAACACCCGCCGCCAACGCCGAAACGAGCTGCATCTACCAAACCCCCGTGTGCTGACCGCTGACCGTGGCCGGGTTCACGTACCCGGTGGAACTGGCGTGGATGGTGTAGTCCGCCCCTCGCAAAAACGACAAGGAGCGAGCCCGCAGGTTTGTGATGGCCCCCGCGCTTGCCTTGAGCGCGTAGTCGCTGAACCCATACGAGCCGCCGTCAAACACCACGCCATCCATCCGAATTCCCGTCACCGCCGCGCTCAGCTCCAGGGCGATGGTCGGAACATCCGTGTTGTCGGTCGCGTCCGATACGAAGGTGCAGTTGCGCAGGCTGCTGTCCGTGCCGCTGCCGTTGATCTGGCACAGCGCCGCGTCACTGTTCTCGTCGCCCTCAAAGTACACGTCTTCCAGGTGCACTGCCTGGGCAGAGATTGCCACCGCGACCGCAGAGCACGCCTGGCTCTGCTTGGCAATCCAGATGTTGTAAACCTCGGCATACGCCGTGGAAAGCGTCAGCACCGCTCCAGCCGCCTGGTTGTTGGTCAGCACAACGGCGGGCTGGCCAGAACTTTGCCCCTCGCCGACGATGGCGATGGCCTTGTTGACCGTGACAGCGCTTGTGATGGTCTCGGTGTGCCCGTCCATCAGGACGACGATATCGCCAGCGCTGGCCGCCGAAACTCCGTTCGCCAACGTGTCCAGCGGCTTCTCCGCGGACAGTCCGCTGTAACCGCTGTCACCCGTCGCGGAGTTCACATAGTAGACCAGGCCGCCGACGTGGAGCGGAGACGCGGTACCGACCTCGCTGCCGAGGCTATGACCCAGTCCGTTTGCCAGTAGAGCTACCATCACCGCCTCAGAAAGTTGTGCCCGAGATCAACATCGACCGTAACATCGTTTTGCGGCACCGCAGCGCCGCGAGCCTCTCTGCGCATGGTCGCCGCACTGCTGCGAAGGTCGCGCAGCTTGCCAGCCGACCCGTTGCTCGCCAAGCACAGCTGTGCCGCTAGCTCGTGCATCAGGTACTCGTTGTAGAAGCCCTTGACGTCCAGCGTCTGCTCCCCGGAGTCGGTCTCTGCCATCTCGCGATGCACCACCAGACGCAAGGTCCCGGCCGCGTCAGGGATGGGATAGAGGAACAGCTCGATGGCATAGCCCGATCCGCCGCGGTGGGGATACATGCTGTCCGGAGTTCCGGTGGTCGACTTGCTTTGCAGCGTCTGCCATTCCGGCATGGTGAGCTGGGTCACGACATCCTCTTCGTCTGGAGCGGTTGTGCTGGTCTCGTCAGGGTCGATGTAGCTCCCGTCACCCACCACGATGTAGATGCCCGCATCAAGCATGTAGCTCTGGGTGTTGGCCGTGAGGGTGACGTACTCCCAGTCCAGAAGCCGCGCCGACGAGATGGCCCCCTCGCGCTTGAGGATGCTTCCTAGCTTGCGCCGGCCGAATGCCATCTTGCCATTGAGCTGGGGCTCGCTCTCCGAGGCATCCACGTCGACGATACCCGCGAGCTTCCAGGCGTCCAGGACGAACTGATTGACGGTGACCTGGGTCCCGCGATTGCTCGAGACCGTCATAGCGACAGCTCCGAGTGGTTGCGGGCGAAGTAGGTGCGCATGTCGGCAATCTCCGAGGCGGACGGCTCGATGCCGACCACGACCTCGCGAATGACGCCGTCCCAGGTGTTGTGCGAGCCACCCTCGCTAAACGTCGCCGCCCCGCCGATAGAAGCGTGGTCCACCGCGCCGAGGAGCGAGTCGCCGTCCGTGATGGCGGTCTTCGTCTCCACGCCGTCGAGCTCAAGCACCAGCCCATCGCCCTCAAGCCGCAACCCGATGAGGTGCAGGCCCGCGTCATCCGGATAGGTCACCGACACCGTCATGGCGCCGGCCGTCGTGAAGATTGCATACCCCGTCAACATAGGCGTGGTGTCTCGGTTGGTCACCTGCAGCGCGAAGTGAACGACCGAGGACAGCAACCACGTGAACCCCACCGCCACCGACGGGGGCGAGGAGTTTGTCAGCGAAAACAAGCCCGTGGTCGTGGCCGAGTGGTCATCGCTCGCGTAGGTGTCGAGCGAGGCCACGACCCATGCCGCCGGCAGCGAGCCCGCCGCAGCAAACTGCCCCCGCGGCGTGTTCAGCGACTGATGGTCAAAGTGCGGGTAGCCACTATCCCAGGCGGGCAAAGCCACGTCCGGGTCAATGTCCGCCCCGTTCGGGGAGGTGTCGGTCCTGACGCCACTGGCGTCCCCAAAACTGTCAGCCCATTTGTGGCTCGGCAAGGCGTTGGGCCAGAAGGCATTGCCGGCGCTCAGGTACACCCCCTGCTGGTAGGTCCAGTGCGCAACGGGCTCCACCAGGATGCCCTTGGGGGTCGTGAGGTAGTCGCGGTTGCTGTCCCGCTTGCGGCCCTCTTTGATGCGCCAAGAACGGGATCCCGCCCTTGCCGCGATGGAGGCGTTGGCCTTGGCGATGGTGACCCTGTCGCGCTCGCCCTGGTCATCAGGGCAGCGTAGCTGGCCCGTGCCGTCCTTCCTCAGATCCGACCGCAGCCACGTTGCCCCGCAGATGTCGCACACGGCCTCGAAGTCGCCGGGGACGTGGGGCTGTCGGATATGGCGGCCAATGGTCTTCATAGGTGCGAGGCCCCCAAGGACAAGGAGGCCCCGCGGGAGCAGGATGGCCAGGGGCCTCCCTACATGTCATGCGGCAGCCGCTAGGCGCTCGCCGTTCCGAGCACCAAACCTCGCTCGCCCACCGTGTTGGCCAGCGTGTTCTGGTTGCCCATCGTGATGTTGCCCACGGTGTCCATGGCCACCGAAGCGTTGTCGAGCACCGCCAGATGGTTGTGGTCCATGAACCCGGTAGTGGATGCCAAGAGAGTAAGCGCTTCCTCGCTCGACGCCAAGTTGTTGGCGAGGTAGTTGCCCCAGATGAGCATGTTGGTGCTCGCCGTTCCGAGCACCCGCACGATGCCAACATCCACCGCCGAGGTTGCCCCCGAGATGTAGTTGCCGACGATGCTCACGCTGTCGCCACCGACCACCTGCAGGAACGTGGTGCACTCGGCCGCGGTGGCGCCGATGCAGCGGTTGTAGGAGAACTCGAATCGGTTGGCCGCTGTGGTGGTCGTCACGCCGATGGTCACGAGGTCGTTAGCATCGTCGCCGAAGTTGATGAGGCAGTTGCGAATCGAACAGTTGGCCGCGCTCACCGTGATGGGCGCCGCCACAGTCACCCCGGAGTTACCGGAGCTGGCCATCTGCAGAATGCAGTTCTCGATGGACACATCCGCCACGTCGAGCAGGAGGGTTGCGGTCGCTGCCGTCCAAGTGAACGTTGGGCGATTGCTCCCGTATCCAAGCCCGATGATGCGCGTGCCGGCAACCAGGTTGCTCATCTGGTCGGCGCTGGAGATGTTCTCCGCATGCCCCGACATCACCACCACGATATCCGCCGCGCCCGAACGACACTTCCCCAGAGCCGCGTTCAGCGTGGTGTACGAATTGCGCGTGATATCCGGCGCGTCCTGGCTGGCATTGCGCCCCGAGTCCACGTAGGCCGCGACGTTGCCGCCAGTGGACAACAGCAGCCCCTGGGGGGTGCGGATGCCCGAGCCAACCGACGTCAGCCCGTGGGGGAAGGGGGGTCCGTAAGCGACTTGACGCATGATGCCCTCCTAGGCCTGCACTCCGTAGAACCCGCGCGGGTTGCTGTGCCCACGAGCCCACCGTGCCCGGCAGGCCCAGTGTAGCACGCCCTGGCGCTTGCCCTCCCAGCTGCGGCCCTGCGGACGCACGCGCCAGAACCACTTCAGGCCGTTGGTCGCGTTGGTCTTGAAGCCGTAGTTGGTCGTGGTGTTGTTCCAGTGGACCAGCGGCACAGGCTCGATGCCCATGTTGTACGACACGTTGATACGTGCCTGGTTGTTGTCGACAGGGTCCATCTTCGACTTGAGAATCTCCTCCCATGTCGAGATCTGGTCGACGGGGTGGATGCACTTGGTGATCATCACATCGTTGCCGAGCTGGCCATGGTGGCCGGGGAACTGCAGCACCGCGGCGCGGGCCGTCTGCACAGCCTGATTGCTCGGCGCCTGGGGGGTCGCCATCGTGTTGCTGAAGGTGCCGCCCAGGGGCAGCGGGTGGCTGGCCGAGCACAGGGGCTGGCCGTCTCCGTAGACCGTGCCCGAGTCCCACGCCAGCGCGAACACCTGCGCTGCCTGGACATCGACGGTCAGGAACATCGAAGTCCGACACTCGACCGCGGTACCCACAGCCTTGTCGTACTTCTTGTCCTCCATCAGCTCCTCGGCCACCTGGAGCTCGAGAGCCCAGGTGTCCATGTTGTAGCGATAGGTGGCGCCTTGCTTGCGCTGCCCAACGACGATGGGCTCGCCAACGTCCTTGAGCGAAGCCAGCCCGGGGCCGCCCATCTCCTGGTCCTCGTGCCACGCGTCGGTCGCCTTCTTCTCGTCGAAGCACTTGGGCATGCGCAGATTCGCATCCGCGTACGCCTTGTCCGTGACCACGGCGTCCAGCGTGAGCTTGAGGGTGTTGCCAGCAGATCCTGGTGTTTGAAGCATCGCTCCTCCTAGACCCCGGACGCCGGGGTGGCCGCAGCGCCAGCCTCTTGCGTGAGGTTGCCAGTGACGATGAGCTTCCAGTTCGCACCGGTCTCATCCTTGTTCTCAGCGGTCTTGCTGATTTCCATGATCTGCCACTCAAGCGCCGCGGTCGTGGCCGCGGTGCTGATGTCCAGGTGGGCATCCGCAAAGGGCTTGCTGGTGTCGGTCTGGTCGCCAGGGCAGGTGTGCGTGGCATTCAGCCCGCGGTCCGACTCCCAGGTGGCGAACGTGCTTGGCGCCCCCGTCGAGTCCGCGTCGATCTCGAAGTAGCAATCTGAGGCGTACACGATGCCAACGATGGTACGTCGACTCCAGACCGTGCCCCAGGCCGTTGCGCCCGGCACCCGGTCAACGTCGCGCCGCAGGCGCGTGCCGTCCCAGTACTGCTTGATGCAGACGATGACCCCGAGAACCGTCTCGGTCGTCAGGGCCAGCGCCACCGACCCATCGTTGACCTTCTTCACCGGGTCCCCGATGTTCAGGTCCACACTGAAGCCGGCCCCGTCGTTGGTGGCCTGGTACCCCGTGGCCACGTGGACATACTTGGGCTCGATGCAACTCGGCCCGTAACGAGGCTTCACTGGTCGGAACCCGGAAATGTGCTGGTTGTCAGCCATTGACCGCCTCCATCGGCTGTGCGTTCACATCGACGTTGAAGTCCTGCATGGACACTCCGTCCGCCATCTCGGGCGGCTTCTGCGCCTTGGTCAGGCGCTGCACCTCGCGAATGCGCTGGTAGCCCCGGTCACCCGTGACTCCGCGCTCCTGAATGTAGTTCCAGTCCACCAGCTCCGGATCGCGCCCAGCCTTCTCCGAGTCGAACGGGATGCGCGTCAGGAACTGGCCCTGCGCCCGCACCGGCTCACCGGGCTCTGGCACGATGCCACCGCCTCGCTCCGGCATGCCGTCCTGGCCCGCGACCACAGCCTCGAACCCCATGGTCTGGCAGTACGCCTCAACCCCGTACGGTCCGTCCGCATTGGCCCACACGTAGTGGAACAGCGGCTTGCCGTCGTCGCCCAGGGGCTTGTTCAGCACCTGGAACAGCATGGACTGGCGATCGTAGTGCATTCCCTCCGGCGACTTGCGCAGGGGGGCCTTCTTGATCAGGGCACTGGCTGAAACGGGCCGGCGGGCCTTTGGCGGCATATCTGCATTCCCTGCCCTCGGAAATACAGACCGGACGCCATGGGGCTGTGGCCGGTCGAGATGGGTTCAGCCTACGGGGACGATTCCGCCCCTGTCAACTCCATTCCGCAAATACCGGGATGGACCACTATTTCTTCTGCGCCGCCCGGATACCCTTGAGCCACTCCTTGAACGCCTCTTTCTCGGGGAGATTCGGGTACAGAGCCATGGCCATCGAAAGGTTTTCGTCGCTCATCGGGAAAGAATCGGCCGAGGTCTTTGCGCCGCCAGCCGGCGCCCCCTCGCTAGTCCGCTGCTGAGCCTCGGTCGAGTCCGCGCCGGGGCCGCGGGGCACTATGCCCAGCTCCTGACGCACTTCTTGCGCAATCTGCGCAGCCGTTTCGTCGGTGAGTCGCCAGTTCTTGTCCTTGGCCGCGTTGCCCATGGCCTTGCTGGCAAACAGGTTCTGAGCCTGCTGGCTGCCCTTCATGACGTCCGGGTTCTGAACAGCCATGCGCTCGAACCGCTCCTGGTTCGCGCGCGTCTGTGGGTCGACCGGCGGGGGCTGGTTTTCCAGCTGGGTAAGCTTGCTGGTGGCCCGAGCGCTGGCTAGGCGCAAATCCTTCGCCTTAGCGCGGTACTCCTTGACCCGCTCGCTGTAGTCAGGGTCCTTGGGGTCGAGCCGGTAGGCCGCGTCCGCAAGGTCCTCCTCGGCCTTGTAGGCCACGTCATACTCGGCACGGGCCTCGTCCAGGGCAGAGCTTTGCTGGGTCTGCTGATGCTGTTGCACCTGCTGGTTGCGCAGCGCAGCCATCTCGGCCTCGACGCGCGCCGCCCGCTCCTCAGCAGCCTGGGTGCGCCGCTGCAAGTCATCATAGCGGTCCAAGCGCTTCTGCTTGCGGGAGGGTTCGTCGGCGTCGGCGTTGACGTCGTCGTCAAGCTCCTCGTCGGTTTCTTCAAACGGATTGGCCATCAGTAGGTTCCCTTGTCAGCTGCCATGGGGGTCCAAGTTCGCTGGAGGCTCCCATCGGGGTCGTATTCGCGCAGAACCCGCTCCTGCACAGTGTAGCCCTCCCTCTGGAACTCCTCGATCTCGAACTTGTGCAGCCCCAGGCGCTGGTACATCGCCGACTCTAGCGAGCCACGAATCTCACCGGCCAGAACGGTGATGTAACCCTTGGGCTCGGTATGCAGGCTCCCGGCGTGGGTGTAGTAGGCACTCATGCGGCTCGTCAGGACCGTGTGGCCGATGTCGATGCCCACGCTGTTGAGCTGGTCGAGCGCCTGGGGCCCGGCGGAGATGAGCACGCCCCGGGCGTTGCTGTGCTGGAGGTGATCGGCATGCTTGTCAGGCATCACGATAGCCCCCCCGTCGACATACGTCTTGCCTTCCCCATGGTGGGCCTTGAGCTGCACCACGAAGCAGTAGCTCCAAGTCGCCGCGTAGTCCCACAGATCGTGGATGAGCTGGTACTGCTCGCGCTTCTTGGCCAGCAGCGGCGGCAGGTTCAGCACCTCGTGGGGCCACTCGGCAATCTCCTCCTCCCAAGCTTCATCGAGGGCCCTGGCCACCTTAGCGTAGTATGAGTTAACGTCCTGCTTAACCATTGAAATCCTCGTATTTCTTCTCGTTGCCCTCGAGCGACTCGAGATCTCCACCAAACAGCTTGCGAACCTGTTGCACTTGCGCAAGCTGGGCCGCCACGCGCGAAACCGCCGGGTCCGTGCTCGCCAGCGCCGTGGTCTGCAGCCCAGCTCGCAGCTCTTGCTCTCTGCGCTCTAAATAGCGCTTCACCCTGCCGGCGGGCTTCTGATCAAGCCATTGCCGCAGGGCCTCCCTGCTCTCCTCGTCCATTCTCTGCTCCCTGCCCCGCCTGCTGAGGCTGTCCTTGGGGCTGTTGCTGCTGCATTTGCTGTTGCACCTGCTGCATCAGCACCTGCATCACATTCGTCATGAAGGGCGCCGGGTTGCCCTGCGGTCTCTCTCCCAACAGCGGCACCATCGCCTCCATCCCGTGAGCCACGAAGCTCCGGCGGAATAGCTCATACATTAGATGGGCATTCTGAGAGAGGTATGGGACGGCCAGCGCCATCTGGATCATCCCATCGGCCTCTGCGATCTTGGCCGCGTCCGGCTTGAATTTCAGGTCGGAGGCAATGATGATATTGCGGTCGGTGCGGCGGTACATCTCCCGGCCGACGGCCGCGAACCTCTCGGCCCCGGGCAGGTGGTTGCTGATGCGGAACACCTCTTCGGGAGGCAGCCAGATGCCGTTGAGCCGAACGTTCTGCTTCAGCACCGGTGTCAGCGCCTGGTAGGCGTACGCCCGGGTACCGACGCTGAGGGTTTTGGTGGCCTCGCCGATTCTCGCCAGGATGCCTTGGGCCGTCTCGCCGCTCTTGCCTGAGGCTCCCGACAGGACGTCCGGGCTCTGGATGCCCTGCTGGGCGCGCTCGTCGGTGTGCTTGATGAGCTCGAACAGTGCGCCCGAGGGCTTGGCAAGCGTCATCGGCATAATGGCTTCCGACAGTTTCTGCCCTTCGATGCCGGTGATGCGGTTGATGTGCCCGGGACCGATCTTCAGCCGGTCGAGGTTCACGTCCCCCGTTGCCAGGTAGGCGGGGAAGTTCTCCATCGTCGAGGCGTCGAGTAGATGGTTGATGCCCGAGTCCACCACCCGGTTCATGTCCGCCATCAGTCGGCCAAATCCAAACCCATACACACCCTGCAGCGGCTCAATGAATACCGAGTGGGTGAAGTTGCGCACCGGCTCCTTGCGCGGCGGATCGGGCATCCGGTCCTCGGCCCCCATCCACTTCGGACGCTCGGGTTGGGGCCCCATCTGCGCCAACACGCCCCCAAGATTGCTCGCCTGCTCGTCATCCAGCCCGCCGAGGTCGACCTGCGCGAGGATGCTGTCGCTGGCCTGGGTCGCCTGCTGCTTCTGCACGGCGTACGCCTTGTACTGGCTCAGCTCCTGGTTGTGGCGGTCGATCTCCTCCCAGCTCTCCGCCTCGTGCAGCGACAGGGCCAGAAGCCTCGTGTCGGCCTTGTCGACCACGGCCTTAAAGAACCGAGCGCGGGGCTGGCGGGGCATCCTGACGTGGAAGTAGTGGGTAAGCACGATGTACGGGGCCGGCCCGTCGTCGGGAAGCTCAGTGCGGTGGATCTCGCTGACCGCCTTCTTCATCTCGCCCTGCGGCTCCTCGTCGCCGGTGGGCATGCGCTCGAGCATCCGGTCAACGCCCCACCACAGGCTCCTGAAGTGCTCGAGCTGATGGGGGAAGTAGTGGCGGATGCGGCCATAGAAGGGAACGTCCGACAGGTCGCTCAACGTGGAGAGCGAGGCCGAGGGCATGTAGAATTCGTCATCGGTCAGCGCAACGTGGCGATTGCAGCGCCGCTGGGGGTCCCGATAGCTCTCAAACACCACGTCCCCATGGTGGTAGTACAGGAGCATCCCACGAGCCTGCTGGCGGTAGAAGTCGGGGATCTTCTCCCGCAGCTGCCAGTTGCTGTGCGCGCCGATGAGCTGCGCCTGCTCCCTGTCGTCCTCGCCGATCGGCTCGTAGCCAAAGACGTTGCTGAGATCGCCAAACAGCTCTCCCACGCCCCGGAACCACAGGCGCATGATGTTCTCGAGGGCTACGGGGTAGTGCAGCTGCGCCATCTCGTCAAAGGGCGGCTTTTTGGCTCCTATCTCGCCCTGGAAGATCTTCCAGTCCGCCGCATGCCCCTGCCGGCGCTTCTCGTTGCTGGCCCAGGCGCTATCGAAATCATTGCAGATTTGGGAGGCCAGGCGGTTGAGCAGGAGTTCGCCCTGAGTCAACGTCTGCTCGTCCTCACTCATCAGGAGGTCGGCCACGATGTTCGGGGCGTCGATGTTGACCGTCAGGCCCTCGAACTCTTCATGCAGCGCCGTAGCCATCACGTCCTAGTTCGGAGGGTGCGCTTTCTTCGCGTGTGTCGTCAAGTGCACGCTTTCTGGCGTTCCAGTCCGGAATGCCCTGCTGGCCCTTGCTCGCGGGGGCGATCCCATAGGTCAGGGTGTCCCAGTGGTGGTCCTCGCCACCCTTGATTGGGGTTTCCGGGTCGTCAGGGTCGGCCTGGATGCCCACGATGGTTCGCAGGGTCTCCCGGCAGCTGCGAAAGAATACCAGCCCAGGACGTACGCCGCGGGCGCCCCGCTGGCCGAGCCGCCGAACCACTCGTTGGGCGTTGGTGGCGCGAGACTTCTTGTCCGCCTGCCTCCAGGGAATGCCGCGGCGGCGGAACTCGGCCTGCTTGGTGAGCCCTGTGTCGCCACGCTCTTCCCAGATCTGAGTGTCCGCCCACCCCGGCAGACAGGACTGCCCGCGGTACCAGGTGCCCTCTCGCTCGCCCTTGTACTTCACTCGTTCGGCCACCCAGTCGACATGCTTCAGGCGAAACGTCAGCTCCCGATAGACGTAGACAGTGTCATCGTCGTCGATGGCAAACCACAGCACGACACCCCGCGTCTTGAACCCCCAATCCATGGCCACCCATCGCTTCCACTGCTTGGGGATGCGGAAGTCGTCGACGATGTGAACGTTGGGGTCCCAGACGTGCTCGATGTACCCCCCGAGCACCACGTCCCAGTCTCCCTCGAGCAGGGCCTGACGCAGATAGGGCGGCAGGAACACCAGCTCCCGCTTGTACTGCTCCTGGAACTGCTTGTCCGGGTTGTCAGTGAGCCGGGCGGGCATGTAGAGCAGCGTCCGAGTCCACTTCTGGCCGTCGTACTCGACCTCCTCCTCATGGATGACGTTTCCCTCTGGGGCGGGGTCGACGAAACGGCGCTTGACCCATTTCGGATCACGGACCGCAAAGTCCTCCCCCTTCTGGCGCATGAGCACGGGGTTGCTGGCGGCACGAATGCGCAGCTTGTGCCGCAGGACGGGGTCTGACGTCCGCAGCCGGGAGTTGATGAGGGTGTATTGCTCCTCCAGGAAGTGGATCAGCTCGTCCCAGTAGATGGCGGTGTACTCGTTGCCAATGTACTGCTCGACCGAGCCCTCGTCCTTGCAGTGGCCGAACTGCATTCGGTAGCCCGAGCTAAAGACGAACGTGCCCGCCGCGCCGCCGGCCGACTGGTACCACTTCCCGCCCGGGTCCCACGCCTTGTAGACCTGCCGGATATGGGCGATGACCTGCGGCAAGGCGGTGGTGGTTCGGCGCAGAAACAGCCCCCAGCCAACGCTCTCCCCCCAGTGCAAAGGGTGGGGGTGATCGCGGCGGCCGTCACCTGCCAGGCAGCGGATGTGCTCATCCTGCGCCTGGCTGATGATGCAGTCGTGCTTCAGGACGAACGTCTTGCCGGGGCCCGCGGTGCCGGCGCCGAGAATCTCGCGAATCTCCGAGCCGTCCGGGGCCTTGAGCGTGTGCATCCGCCGGCCCCAATCCGACGGGTCGTATTCAAACGTTAGTCGTGAACCACCAGTCTGTGCCATCGCTCACTACTGAGGCCACCGTGGTGACCGCCTGGGTTGCAGACCCCTGAATGTCTCCCCCAGAACTTGCCAGCGTAACCGCGGCATCGGTGCGAATGACCACCACCCGTCGCTCCGGGAAATCCGATGCGTCGGGCAGGGTGACGGTGATGGCGCTGGTGTTGGTGCAGATGCAGACCGAGACGATGGGCTCAAGCGTCGTGTCCTCGTCGGCCGTCAACTGGTCACCGGACAACCTGTGAATCTCATCGCGCAAGGCGCGCAGGACGGGGACGATCTCCCGGTTGATGGCCTCGGCGAGGTCCTCTGCGTTCTGTGCTACCGGCAGGGAGCGGACGCCTTGGGAAATGCTAGCCATCGCACAGGTCTCCCAACACCCCCATGATGGCCTGGAACATACGCTGGCGCAGGACACCTTCGGGACCCCGCTTCGCCCACTCTGCCTGCTTCCCTTGCGATAGGGAGACATACGAACGGCGCCCGGGATCTGGCCGACCGATGAGGTCGCACAGGTCCCTGTCCGCCGCGTATGCCAGGGCCGCTACCGCCACCCGCTTGTAGGGGCGGTGTTCCTCCTCGGGCTCCCAGTCGCCCTCCTTGTAGGTCACCACCCGACTGTCGGGCCCCTGGTCGTAGCGAACGGTCAGCTCACCGTCGTGCTCCTCCAGGAAACCGGCGTCTCCGGTCTGGGTGTGGCGAACGCGGGTCAAAACACCTCCCAGTCGCACTCAACGATGGGTCCCGAATGAATACGAAGCTCATTCCCTTTGAGGCCCACGCCAATCACGACCGTCGCCCCAATCTCCGCGGCGCGGCGGGACGCGTGTAGCGAGATCTCAACCGCCTCGAACTCCCGGCGCTCCGCCTTCGGCATGTCGCCATGCACCCGCTCATGGTGGCACCCCCGGCACAGGGGGATGGACTCGTGGTCATGGGCTCGCTTGCCCATGCCCGCGCCGGTGCGGTGGTGCTGCTGGCTCGGAGGCGGTCGGCGGCAGAGCGCGCAGGGCTGCATCCGAACCCAAAGGCTGTGCTCGGAGTCCTCCCCCGCCATCACAGCCCCGCGGTGATGTCCTCGATGACCGCGATATCCGCATGCCCGATAACGAGGTTCACGCCGGTCTTGCCAATGCAGTGGCACAGCTGCGGACCGTAGGCCACGATGCGGCCCACGCCACCCGGTCCGCCACCTCGGACGACATGCTTGGTGCCGGGTTTGGCAGCCTTCATGTTCGCCACCGCCGTCTGCAGCTGCTCTGGCGGGTGCTCCTCGAAGTCGACCTTTTGGCCGTCGGCGAGCTTGAACGGGCCCTTTGGCAGGGGCTTGGGAGCTTCGGTCTTCTTCTCGGGGGGCTTCTGTGATTTGGCCATCTATTCCCTCTTGAGTCGCTTGGTGGGCAGGGTCTCGGCCTGCTCTACAACGATGAACTCCTTGGGGAGGTCGCGAGGGGCGTCCTCCTTGCGGAACCGCAGGATAGCAGAGACGCTCTCCCGATTCTCCTTGATGCCGACCGGCGCGGCCGAGGCGGGCAAATTCGCCGCCTGGGCCGCCCGGAACATCGCGAATGCCCTGTTCCCGTAGCGCTCGATCCATTCGGGAGGGGGGCCCTTCATGTCTGGCGTGATTTCAGCCCAGCGGAGGACGCCGGCCATGACGACCAGCCCATCCTCCAAAACCTCGTCAAGCAGCTGCTGGACCTTGGGGGTCTCGACGATGTGGGCTTTGGCCTTGTCCAACTTCTCGGACATACTTCAGCTTAGCGTGACCTTGGGTTGTGGCACAACCAGCCCGCTGTGCGCCGGCAGCTTCCGGACGGCGTGGGAGATCTGTTGGATGCCCAGGTCGTCCAGGATGCGCTTCACCGTCAGGCCCGGGGCCGCAGCGATTTCCGCCTCCAGCACCGACCCAAACTTTTGGGCGTAATGCGTGATGGCGAGCTTGCCCTCGGCCTCGTCTGCCACGGTCTCCAGCACAAGATCCATAACCTGGCCGCCGATGGTTAGCCGGCGAAAGGCTACGTAGACCTCGCTCACAGGCGCCTCAAACCAGGCGAGCTGGGGATGAACGTGCTCTCCCTCTGCTCAAGCGCAAGATCGCCCATGCTGGTCGGCCGCGGGTCCCCCTGCGGTGGGCCGGCACACGGGATGGATCCCTCGTGCAACTTGCTGCCAAGGTACGCCCACACTCGTTCCTGCATACTGCGGGTCGGGCACTTCCCCAGCCAGCGCTCGAGCGCACTGACGATTGTCTGCTCACTCGGTTGCTTCTTCTCGCCTTCTGTCATCGTTGTCCTTCTTTCTGGCTCGCCGCCTAGGCGGCTTACGCCCTGCTCCCGGGTAGTACACCAACGCCCCCTGAAACCCTGCTGCCTCGAGCTGCATCCAAGTGCCGCCCCTCTGGCCCAGCCACACCATGGGCTTGTTGCGGGTGGTGGCGATGCCCTTGGCGACCTCCACCAGATAGTCGATGGCCTTCTGGCCGGCCTGCCCCTCGAGCCGTGTCACCGGACCCAGCAGGCTGAGGATAGCGCCATCCGGCACGAGGTAGGCCACTGCATACGGCGCGTCTTCGTCGCCGGCCATCAGACAGCTGTCGGGCTGGCCGCGGATGGGGGCCCACTCCATGACCGCGTCGAGCCGCTCGCTCGTGGGCGCCAAAAGCCTCATACTGTCCTCATGGCAGTAACCAGTCGCGAGCTCCGAACTAGGCTCAAGTTGGACGGCTCACGCTTTGCTAAGCTGCGAACCGAAGCTGGGGCCCAGGCCAGGGCTTCGGGAGTGCTCACCGACGCTGAGGCGAAGGCCATCATCACCCTGTGGGCCTCGCGCAGCGGTGGACGCGGTAGCGGGGCCAAGAAAAAAGCTCCGGAGGGCACCGCGCCAGACGATTCCCAAGGCGAATGAACTCCCCGTCCTGCACAAGGGTGGTGTCGAACTTCTGCCAGACCGTGCCGAGTCCGCCGGGGCGCTGGACGCTCAGAACCTGCTGCTTGCATGTGGGGCATCTCGAAGGCTCCACTACCACACCGTGGTCGCGGGATCGGCCCTGGCGGTCTTGCGATAGCATGCCTTACAGCTTGCGGCTGCGCCATTCCGCCACTCGCTGACAGTCATCCGCTTGACAACGCCACACTCGCACCTGACATCGACGTACTTGCCGCCTTTCGCGCCCTGTCTCACGTAGAGGTATGGGCCGTAGATGAGCGTGTACTTGCCGACCGTCTTGGGCAGCTCGGGGTTCCCGCCTCTGGCCTGGAACTCGCACAACTCCTTGGCGCCGCGATTGCTGAGGCCATTGTCCTTGTCAACCTTCGATGCCCTGTCCGGCGCGAGGCGCGAGACAGCGCCAGCCACACCGAGCTGATGGCGGCGCCGGATGCCGTTCACCATCTCCCAATCCGACCAAACGACTTCGTAGTTCATAGCTTCACCTCGCATGTGATCGCCGGCACACGGAAGTACGTCTCCTTGCCGCAGGCGGAGCACTCGTGCACATAGTTGCCTGGCTCAAACACTTGATGCATCGGCGGGCGGTGGTCGGAACTATGACAGATTTCTGGAGGACGCACCCACCCGTTTGGCGTATCCGTCAATCGTCTCGTCGGCATCACATCTCTCCCTCCGGCCGCGGCCGCATGAAATGGTTCTTGGTTTCGCCGCAGTCCACTTCGACGGCGCGCGGGTTCTGCATGATGTAGCGCTTGCGGTCCTTGGCGTTGCCCCACGTGATGGGCTTGCCGTCGCACACCCTTACGTCATGCTCGAGCACGTACCGGACGTGCCTGACGAGACGAAGCCACCCCCTCCGGTTCCGCCCGTGCCAAGGCAGGTGAGCATACCAGTGGCGTGGTTTGCGCCCATCCTCCCGCAGCCACGCTAGCCACGCCCGCCGGTCGGTGCGAGTGCGATCGAACACGCGGTCGCTGTGAGCCCGCATCACTTGGCGCAGCGTCTGGCCGCGACGCTCTGCACGGTTGCGTAGTGTCTCCGCGATGGCGGCGCACTCCCATTGCGCGGAGAACGTGCCTGCCTCCGACACGCATACCTGGGCCAACTCGGGCGCCAAGCCAGGATCCTGCGCACATGCGCCTCGCGCCAACAGCCACAGCAGGCAGGTCAGGCACGCGAGGATGACGTGCATGGCATGGCGGTTCATAGCGGTCCCCTGACGTGGTACCAGACGCGGTCCCTGATGCGGGCACTGACGCGCCACCAGACGCGGTCACTGACGCGGTCACTGACGCGGTCATTGACGCGGGCAGTGACGCGCCGCCAGACGTGGTACCTGATGCGGGCCCAGACGCGGGCACTGATGCGGGCACTGACGCGGTCATTGACGCGGTCAAGTCTCTTCATCATGGCAGCCTCCTGACGCGGTCCCTGATGCGGGCACTGACGCGGGCCCAGACGCGGGCCCAGACGCGGTCCCTGATGCGGTACCCGACGCGGTCACTGACGCGGGCAGTGACGCGGTCACTGACGCGGTCCCAGACGCGGTACCAGACGCGGTACCAGACGCGGTCAAGTCTCTTCATCATGGCAGCCTCCTGACGCGGTCCCTGATGCGGGCACTGACGCGGGCCCAGACGCGGGCCCAGACGCGGGCCCCGACGCGGGCAGTGACGCGGGCCCCGACGCGGGCCCCGACGCGGGCAGTGACGCGCCGCCAGACGCGGTCAAGTCGCCTCATGCCATCGCCTTCCGCACGGCGGCCACTGCCGCCTTCACGCTGTCGACCGTGACCACCGCGTGTCCAAGATCGAGAGCCTTATCGCGCCACTTCGTCTGCGCCTCTTCGGTGGGCGTCAGTTTGCGGTTACCGCTTGGGATCTTCCCAGGCGCCTTGACTTCCACCCACAACACGCGCCCACGGGGGAGCACAACGGCCCTGTCAGGCGTGCCGGGCGGGAGGCCCTTCATGCGGCTGCGGAAGCCTCCGGCGTTCAAGCGCAGCACGATGCAGCGACCACCGGTCGACGCAATGATAGCGGCCTCGATTGCCTTGCTGAGCCTCGTCTCGCTCACTTGCTGCCCCTGTACGCCTTCATGTCCACCACGTTGCCGCGCTCCTGAATCATCCGGTCTACGTCATCCAAGACAGCCGCCTCCATGCGCATGAGTGCATGCCGCAGCTCCATCGCCAGCACGCGCCGCCCCTGCTGCCGCGCGCTGACGGCGGCGGAGGCGACTGCGCAAAGTAAGCCCGCAGCAAGCTCGATGAGTCGCTGCCCTTGCTCGGTACGCTTGATGCGATCGGACCGCTTGTCCAGCTCCAACCAGTTGACAGTTTCGCGTGCGAGTTGGTCAGTCACCAGTCCCCCAACAGGTAGTGCTCCGGCGATGCGTACTTGTAGCGCAAGACAGCCTCGTCACTATCGCCTGTCCAGCGCGTGAACAGGCCCGTTTCCTTGTCGCGTACCATCCACCCCGCACATCGGGCATGTGAGTTTACCGGGGAACAACTCTCGCAACGCATCGAAGGTCTCCTTGGTAGGCATGACGACGTCTCGCTCGAGCTTGCTGATGTGGGAGCAGGAGAGCATCTCCAGCTCCGCAACGAAGGCGCGGGTGCTGGCGTCGCCTCGACACATGCGCAGCGCTTCTCCGAAGGTCATTTTTGGCTCCCCCACGCCCTCACGAACGCAACCTCAACCCAGCCAGGGTTGAACTCCGTCTCGTCGTCGCCCCAGTCGTCGTTCATCGTCGAGCCCCGCACTGGAACTCGATCTCCCGCGCGATGCGCTGGGCCAGCCCGTCCTCGCCCTCCCGCAGCACCAGGCACACGTACTTCCACACCCGCACGTGCATCATCACGATGGGCTCGCGCCTCGGAGCTGCACTCCAATCGGTCTCCCCCGGCCGGTCAGGCTTGAGGGAGCGAACTCGGTCGGCCATGTGACCCACCAGCGCCCTCTCCCTCGCCACCTCGGCGTCGATCTGCTCCCGCGTCATCGTCATCTTCTTCTTCATTACCGGTCCGTCCCAGAAATACTACCGGCCCCCTGGCGCGCGACCGACAAGGGGGGGGTAAGCGGCGCGCGCCAGAGAGCCGTAAACGTGTTGTACCATGACTCACGCGGGTGTCAAACCCATTTCCACGTCCGGACCCGGCGGGCCCCTTTGAATTTGAACCCTGTGCACTGCGCGCCCCTCAGCCCGCCCTTTCCGTCTGGGAGCAGCCTGTACCCCCCTATGGGCGGAGGCGGGAGTTCTTCGCCAGCGGGCGGGAGGACCTCTCCGACGATTTGGGCAGCGCAGGATTTGCACAGGCGGAGGCCGGGGAGACGTGGGCGCTCCCAGCAGCCGGGGCAGACGGTGGTGTCGCGCTCGCGGGCGGGCCCTGGAGCCGGCTCCCGCTCGAGCGGTTGGTGGGCGGTCTTGGTGGCTGGCAGGGCCCGTTGGCCAGGGAGGCCTTTGCGGCGTCTCACAAGACGAGCCCTGCAGAATCGAACCGGCGTCGCATGCGTCGCAGCATAACACGCATCGAGGTTCTTGACAGGCGGGGGCGGGGTGATGCAGGTTGGTCGGCGTGAAGCAACACAGGCATGCATCTATCCGAGGCATGGGGCGCGAGTCCGGGGCGAAGCGACGCGACCGGGCAGACGGGTAACCGGACCCTGGGCGGAGCACCTATCCTCTACCGGCCGCGAAGTTTGCGGCACCCCTTGGCACGTTTTTGGCTAGGGGGGGTAGGGGGGGTTCGCTCGGCTCTGGGCTCCGGGAGGGGGGACTGGGGGATGGGCTTGGACGGAGGCGGGGCGCTGGACGGATAGGGGAGGCTGGCTTGGGGTGGGCCTTGACGATGTGTGCCAAAGAGGTCAGGCTCTGGGCTGCCTGTTGATTCACACTGGCCAGGGCAAGGCCCGGCGGAGCCCTCCATCGTCACGCTACGTTGGGGGGCTTTGTCGTTCAGATGTTGCTGACGATGTTTGCGTCGGAGTAGAAATCCTCGGCGCTCACGATGCTGTCCAGCTCGTCCAGGATGGCGTTGTCGAGCAGGCACGAGCCCAACACCTCGCGCTCGGCCCGCAGGTCGTTCGGTGGGACGCGGGAGGCTTGCGTCATGGGCGGGCCTCGAACAGCTCGTCCTGCACGCGCTCGAAAACTGTGACTGCGCGGATCGGAAATCCAAAGCCCGTAGACAGGCCGAGCACGCGTACCAGGTGGCACGCCGGCGGGGGCATCGGCACCAGGTAGTGCACGATGGCGATCCGCCCGCAGGGCCGAACCACGCGCGCCGCCTCCCGCAATAGGTGGCTGGGACGCGGGTATTCGACACCGTAGATGTCCTGGGCGTACTGCGGCGTGTAGGGCGGGTCGAGCATGACAGCCGCCATCGATGCGTCGGGGAATGGCAACTCCCGACCGTCGGCGATGACGTCGGGCTTCGCCTCGATGCGAGCGTCGACGCGCAGCCCCTCGCCCGGAAGCAGAGACCCGGAGCACACATGCAAGACGTCAGATCGCTTGCATCGCAGCCACGGCAAGACCTTGCCGATCAGGGCCGTTGGGTACTGGCCAAAGACGGCTTCAGGCAGGTCCTCGGGGTCGTTGAGGTCCTCGTAGAGCGCACAGATGACGGGTGGGCTTGGTTTCCGGCCATCTCGCGGGCGACGTGCTGGCATCCCGTTGCGGACGTTTCCGCCACGCTGGTGCATGACACGCTCAACCCCATCGGGGTCACGGCTACGGCTGCCGTGCAGGCTCGCCTTCGGGCGCGACCGCACGCGGCGTTCGGTGCCATCTGGGTCTGGCCTGCTCAATTCACGTCCTCGGTGACCGCGGCCTTCACCACCACCCCGACCAGCTCGTCGAGCTGTCGCGCGATCTCGTCGGACACCCGGTTCTCCATCGCGAACTGCGACGTGATCGTGATGTCGCCCGCGACGCTGACGCGCATGACCTGCGTGCTCGGGTCCCACGTCTGTCCTTGGATCTCGAACTTCCCTGGCATCACTTCCCTCCGATGGTCTTGCGAAGATGCCGCGCCACCTCGACGCGGTCGTAGATGCGGAGCACCTCGGGCAGCAGCTCCTTGGCATCGGACAGCCGATCGAACCGGCCGTGGGCGCGCTCCGACGTGTGTCCCAACCCATTGACGCGATCGATTGTCCACACCCACTCGCGGCGTTGGAGCGAGGGCGCCACGGTGACGCGGCACTTGACCCCGCGCATGCGCCACACCCGGGGCTTGTGCTGCTCCCAAACCCACGTGACGTCAGTCCATTGAATTCCCGTCTTGTCTGCCATTACGAATACCGCTCCCAACGCGCGCACTACATCGCGTCGACACTGAGGAATTTCCCGATCCGCTCACTCGCAGGCATGCTGCACCTCGCTACCGTGCCGGCGACGGCAGATTGAACATTCTGGGTGCTGCATATATGGCACCAGCATGCGCGATACCTGTTCCTTGGCCTCTCTCATCCCTTCTCCGAACGAGTCAGCCCGCAGACGCGGGCACAGCGCCTCACCGTAGGTGGTTGTCCAGGTCCACAGGCGGCCCAACATGTCTTCGAGGTGCTGGGGCAACGGCAGCTGACGAAACAATGCCGTTTGCCGCGCCCCCGCCTCCAGTGACTCGCATCGATCGATCAACCACTGCACGTCAGCGTGGCTGTAGACGTTGATTCCAGTCCGCTGCGCTTCTGCGGCACCGGCCTTGATCTCGGCGAAGCGCTCGTTAGGGCGCACCCGCTTGAACTCGATCCGCGTCACCACCGTGTTGGGTCGGCACGAATGCGTGCGGCAGAAGAACTCGACGAACCACGCGGGCGACTTCCCCGGGAAGCCCTCGCGGGTAACGTCGTCGGCCGTGATCGCGTCGAGACGTTCGAGCCTGACGTTGAGTGCGTCGAAGGGCCCAAGCTCCACTTGCTGCTCGCCCTTCTTCAGTCCCATGCCTTTGCGAATGCCCATGACGCGCTCGCCGGGCTTGAGCGTCTTCCAGCCGGTGCGCCTCGTCACCGTCTTGGAGCCGTCGAGGTACTGGGGCTCAGTCAAGGCGAAGGACATGCGTCTCATGACGCGTACTCCAGTCCCTTGGCGAGCTCGCCCCATGTGCGCCAGAGGTTGTAGCGGTAGCCCCCACACTCCGACAGCACTGCGCCGGAGGTCGGCGTGGGAAGACCGAATAAGGTGCTCTGCGCCTCAGGCATCGTGCGTCTCCACATAACCGTGCTCATCCCACTCGATGATCACGCATCCAAACGCTTGGCACATCACGGTATCCCGCGCGCTCTCTTGTGCAGCCTCAAGGGTATCGAAGCGGGCCGACTCTCCGGTCTCGTCAACCAGAAAGATTGGCTCGGCACGACCCGACATGACGAAGAATTGACTAGCCACGCCCCGCTCCCTTCCCCTGCACCGCCACCAATCCACCCCGTACCGCACGTTCGACCGCGTACGACACGCCGCAGCTACGGCACACGATCTTTGCGGCGCCGACACTCGTGCGGGTAGCGGACTGGCACTTGGGATCCGGGCACAGCACGAGGGTGGTGGTGTTGGCGGGGAGGGTGGTCATGGCGTGTAAGCGGTTCATCGAGTCACAACGTAACACAGGATGGGACACGGGACAATGCGCGGTTGGGTGGCCGCCCCCCTCACCCCCCTCCCCCCTCCCCCGGGGGGTACCCCACCCCATCAACCTGAACAGACACCCAGGGGTGAACAGAAGCACAGCACTGAACATCCGCGCAGGTAAGATGGGTAGGCGAGCTCGGGAGGACCGGCATGTGCGTGCATGTGGGTAGCACTGAACAAATAGGGGGTGCTGGATAAGTAGGCGTACTTGCTGGGTTTCTGGCTTTTGTGTAAACCCGCGGGTTTTACCAGCCCGGGGATTCGTTGTACAAAACCGTGGGAGTGAGGGCAGATGGGGGGTTGGTCCCCCCAGCTCGGGGCCGGGGGAGGGGTTGGCGTGGCCCCATCAACCCGAGCCGTGCCGTCACCTCGAGGGAAATGGTTTCATGTGAAACTGTTATCGGTGTGCTGTTACAGCGCCACTGCGCGCCGTAGCCCCGTTCAGCGTCTCAGGGCGAGCCAGCGCCGCGAGCAGCGCCGCGTACCGGCTGTACCGGTTGTGGGGGCTGGAGGTGAGGCTCTCCTCCTCCCTCTGGGCGCCTCCCTCCGCTGCGCTCCGGGCCGGGCCCTACTCGCTCCGCTCCCTGAGCCCCTGCGGGTCTCCGCCCATTCGGGTGACGGTCCCTGGCGCTCTCCACTGCCCACACCTACATGTCACACCTAATTAGCGGGCCGTCCCAATAATCGACAGGTTTGTGTGCTGGCTCACTTGATTCGTGTCACGCCATGACACATATTATAGACATGGGCAGGACGAATGGAACGCCAGCCCGTTGGAGGACAATCATGGACACGATCAACAAGTTCCCTGGACGCCTGGAAACTCGCGCTTGGCGCACCGTGCCCGCCGGCCACCGCGCCGCGGTCGCGGACCTCATGCGCGTGCACAGGATGAGCCCGAAGGCCGCAGCGAGCGTGATCGGTGATGCGCTCACCTACCTCGCCACCCCCGACGGCGGATGGCCGGAGACGGCGCAGGCGTGGCGCCGGATGGACGCAGAGTATCGCGATGCGGCCATCGCGGCCGTGCGACGGCATCTGCCCGGGAGCCAGCACGGCAGCCGGGTGCAGTCATGAGCACCTGCCAAATCATACGCCGCTGGGACAACGGCGACATCATCTACACCGGCGAGCACGCCGACCTGCTCGAGGCCGTGGAGCACTGCGCGCGGTCAGGCGTCTCGCTGTACCGCGCCTACCTGCGCAGGGCCGGAATGTACGAGGCCAGCCTGATCGGGGCCGACCTACGCGAGGCCGACCTGCGCGGAGCCGACCTGCGCGGAGCCATCCTGATCGGGGCCGACCTGGGCGGAGCCGACCTGCGCCAGGCCGACCTGAGCGATGCCATCCTGCGCAAGGTCGACCTGAGCGAGGCCGACCTGGACGGAGCCGACCTGGACGGAGCCGACCTGGACGGAGCCGACCTGAGCGAGGCCGACCTACGCGATGCCATGGGTCTATCCGACGCGCCCGCGATTCCGCAGCTGGAGTCAGCCATCCTGGCGGCCATCCTGGCGGGTGGTGAGCTGCGCATGGGTGACTGGCACACGTGCGACACCACGCATTGCCGCGCTGGCTGGGCTATCACGCTCGCGGGCGAAGCCGGGGCGAAACTGGAGCGCGAGCACGGCCCCGCCGTCGCTGGCGCGCTCATCTATCACGCGTCATGTGGATACGTGCCAGATTTCTACGCGCCCGATGGTGCCGCGCTCGAAGACATGCGGGCGCGGGCAGAGGGGGAGGTGCAGTCATCATGATCGATCCCTGGCGGGAATTCACGATGGGGGTTACCGCGTGGGTTCACCCACGGGGGCCAGGCTACCGCATGGGGGCGCTACTCCGCGGCGCCCCCCCGGAGACACCCCAGGAGGCGTTGCAGCTCGCGGGCTACCGAGCCCGGAGCGCATCCGCGTCTCCGGAACTATGCGAGTCGTATGGCGTCGCCGACTGCGGCGATTGGCTGGTCATCGCTGCGCGCGGGTGGCCGCACGCCGGCGACCAGTGGGCACCCGTGCGGCTCGTGCGCCGCAGCGACCCCAGCGTGCCTGCCTGGGCGCGTGCGCGGACATGGGAGGCGCTGTGAGCACGCTATCGAAGCGCGACGCGGATGCCCTCGGCGTCGCCGACATGACCGGCGCGCAGCTCCGCATGCGCGTGTTCCTGGTCGAGGGACTCATGTGCGAGCTGGCGCTGGTCGTCGAGGAGATGCTTCGCCGGTTCGCGTCGGACGACGACGGTCTGGGCGAGGCTGAAATCATGTGCGCGGAACGGGCACGAGAGGCCGTGACAAGCGTCCGGGAGCGCTACGGCGAGCCGCAGTACGGCCTGTACACAATCCAGTTGACGATGCGCGAAATGGAAGTAGCTCGCGAGCGGATCGCGTACACGGTCACTGTCCCATCGGACCATCCCAACGCCGACCAGGACAACGAGACGGCCGAGTCGGTCATCGCCAAGCTCGAGGCCCTGGGAGCGAGGGGCACGCTGTGATTGTTAACCACGACCGTCGATTGTTAACCAAAGTGTCAAGTGAGTTTTGGGACGCCGTGAGCGTGGAGGGGATGTCGGCATGAGCAACCAAACCATACGCCGCTGGGACAACGGCGCCATCATCTACACCGGAGAGCACGCTACGCTATGCGAGGCCGTGGAGCACTGCGCGCGGTCAGGCGTCTCGCTACGCAGGGCCGACCTACGCGTAGCCGACCTGGACGGAGCCGACCTACGCGGAGCCGACCTGCGCGAGGCCAGCCTGGACGGAGCCAGCCTGCGCGGGGCGGACATGTACGGGGCCGACCTACGCGAGGCCGACCTACGCGAGGCCGACCTGTTCGAGGCCGACCTGGACGGAGCCGACCTGCGCCAGGCCGACCTGAGCGAGGCCATCCTGGACGGAGCCAGCCTGCGCGGGGCGGACATGTACGAGGCCATGGGCCTGGCCGACTGAAGCCTGATCTCAGCCCCTAGAGCACCGGCCCGCCGGCGCTCCTGGGCATGCGACTTGGCGCATGAAAGGAGAGTGAAAATGCACACCTACACTGATGTTGGCTGTGAGGACAATGAGGACAGAATGGACGTAATCGAACTACTGGGGAGCGATGTGGGGGCAGACGAGCTCGCCGGGCTGCAAGCGCTACTCGACGACGGGGCGTCGGAAGCGCTGTCGCTGGAGTCGCTGGCGTGGCTAGCGGAGGTAGTGCGGATTGGGGGTGAGCTGTGACCGACGCAGTCATGAGCAACCAAACCATACGCCGCTGGGATACCCGCGCGGTCATCTACACCGGAGAGCACGCCGACCTATGCGGCGCAGTCGAGCACTGCGCGCGGTCAGGCGTCTCGCTGTACCGCGCCGACCTGAACGAGGCCAACCTGATCGGGGCCGCCCTGCGCGGGGCGGACATGTACGAGGCCAACCTGAACGAGGCCAACCTGAACGGGGCCGACCTGAACGAGGCCATCCTGACCTGGGCCAGCCTGCGCGAGGCCGACCTGCGCGAGGCCGACCTGCGTAGGGCCAACCTGATCGGGGCCAAGCTACGCGGGGCCGACCTACGCGATGCCATGGGCCTACCCGACGCGCCCGCGATTCCGCAGCTGGAGTCAGCCATCCTGGCGGCCATCCTGGCGGGTGGTGAGCTGCGCATGGGTGACTGGCACACGTGCGACACCACGCATTGCCGCGCTGGCTGG
>Ga0102950_1000028_pt1 | contig 38601 bp, 25 predicted proteins | sample SalPon2A_B_D2_MG_FD_78505 | JGI IMG/M metagenome (GOLD analysis project Ga0102950, IMG submission 78505) | Soil microbial communities from South San Francisco under conditions of wetland restoration - Salt Pond MetaG R2A_B_D2_MG | ecosystem: Environmental > Terrestrial > Soil > Wetlands | place...
AGGACAGCGGAGTCTCCGGCACGCCGCGGGTGATCTTCGTCCAGTGCCGCCCGAAGTCCGAGGTCCTGTACACGTACGGCGCGAAGTCGCCCATCTGGTGGCGGTCGATCGTCACGTACGCCCTGGCCGAGTCGTACCTCGAAGCGTCGATGTTCCGGACCACGCCCAGGGGCGGCAGGCCCGGGAGGTTCCTGGTGACGTTCGTCCACGTCTTGCCGCCGTCCCGCGTCACCTGGACGAGGCCGTCGTTCGTCCCGGCCCAGATCACCCCCGCCTCGACCGGTGACTCGTCGATCGCGTACACGACGCAGCACGTCTCCACCTGGATGTTGTCGGGGGTGAGGCCGCCCGAGATCCCCATCCTGGTGGAGTCGTCGGTGGTGAGGTCGGGGCTGATGCGCTCCCAGCTCTGGCCGCCGTCGGTGGTCCGCATCACGTACTGGCTCCCCACGTACACGGTGTTGTGGTCGTGGGGGCTGATCTTGAGCGGGAAGGTCCACTGCCACCGGTACTTCGCGTCGTTCGCCGGGTGGCCGATGATGCTCATCGGCCACACCTCGACGTTCCGGTACTGGCGGGTCCTGTCGTCGTAGCGCACCACGATCCCGTTCACGGGCCCGTAGCCCGAGGTCGTGGACCACGCGATCCCGGGCGCCATCGTGTCCGGCGTGGCGAACCCGCTCTCGCCGCCGCCGAGCTCGTGCCACATCCCCCTCGGGATGCCCCCCGCGCCCTGCGCCGCGTAGCCCGGTCCCAGCCGGCTGTTCGAGGGCCCCATCATCGAGGGTCCGTCCTGGCGGTTGGTGTAGACCCAGTAGGGGACCTGGTTGTCCACGGTCACGTGGTAGAGCTGGCTCACGGGGAGCTGCACCCGGAACCAGGTCTTGCCGCGGTCGTGGGAGATCGACACGCCGCCGTCTCCCGCCGCCACCATGCGGTTCCCGTCCGTCGGGTCGATCCACATGTTGTGGTGGTCCCAGTTGGGCACCCGCTGGCCTTCCAGCGTCTTGACGTGCTCTCCGCCGTCCAGGGTCTGCACCCAATCGGCCGAGATGAAGTAGGCCTCATCCGGATCGTCGGGCGTGACCGTGCAGCGCGTGTAGTAGGCCTGCCGTCCGGCCAGGTTCTGGTCGTGGTTGACCAGCGTCCAGTCGTACCCGCCGTCCTCGGAGCGCCACAGCTCGCCCTCGCTCGTCTTCCCCCTCCACGGTACGCCGTCCGAGGTCTCGATGAGGGCGTAGATCCGGTCGGAGCTCGCGGGCGTGTTGCACAGGCCGATCTTGCCGATCGGACCGTCCGGGAGGCCGTGCCCTTCGAGCCGGGTCCAGTGGTCGCCCCCGTCGCGCGTCATCCAGATCCCGCTCCCGGCTCCGCCGCTCACCCGGCCCCAGGTGTGGACTTCGATCTGCCACGTGCCGGCGAACAGGACGTCCGGGTTGTGCGGGTCCATGATGAGGTCGGAGGCGCCGGTCGAGTCGTTGACGAACAGGACCTTCCGCCACGTCTCGCCGCCGTCGGTCGTCCGGTAGATCCCGCGCTCCGTCTGAGGGACGTACGTGTTGCCGAGGGCGGCCACGTACACGACGTCCGGGTCCTGCGGGTCGATGACGATGCGGGAGATGCGGCCGGTGGCGTCGAGGCCCATGTGGGCCCAGGTCTCGCCACCGTCGGTGGACTTCCACACCCCGTCGCCGATCGAGATGTTGGAGCGTATGAACGGCTCGCCGGTCCCGGCCCACACCACGTTGGGGGCCGAGGGCGCCACCGCCAGGTCGCCCACCGAGGGCACCCCGGCGCTGTCGAACACGGGCCGCCACTTCGACCCGCCGTCCGTCGTCTTCCAGATGCCGCCCGCCGCCGCCCCCGCGTAGTAGACCCGGGGCTGTCCGGGAACGCCCACCGCCACGTCCACGCGGTTGCCGACCACGCCGATGTAGCGGAAGTGGAGGCCGGAGAGCTCCTGTCGGCCCAACTCCTGGGCGGCGGCCGGGGCGGGCCGCGCCAGGGTGACGGCCGCCAGGGCCGCGACAGCTGCGGACAGGGCACGGACGGAGACGGAACGGGTGGCACGCATGGCGGTCGCTCCTCAGGGTGGAATCGGGACTGGTCAAGCTAAGGCGGGCGACGAGGCTTCGATAGATCGCCCCGGGCCGGCCCGGGCGGCTTTCGGGGCCCCTCCGGCACGGCTACCGTGCAAAACGGCCCGCGACCCGCGTGGACCGACGGAATCCCAGCCGGACCGGAGGCGGACGAGCATGGCCCTCACCCTGATCCACCACGGAACCCTCATCGACGGCACCGGAACCGGGCCCGTGCCGGACGCCGCCCTCCTGGTCGAGGACGGCCGCATCGTGGCCTGCGGCCCGGCCTCCGCGGTGCGGGCCTCCGCCTCGGGCGAGGAGGTGCGCGAGATCGACGCGGGCGGAGGCTGGATCGTGCCGGGGTTCATCGACTGTCACGTCCACCTGATGTTCGAGGTGGACGACCTGATGCGGCTCCTGGCCACGCCCTACTCGCTCACCTACTACCAGGCCATCGACTACATGCGGAAGACCCTCGACGCCGGGGTCACCACCGTGCGCGACGCGGGCGGGGCCGACCTGGGCGTCAGGACGGCGGTCGAGCGGGGGCTGGTGGAGGGGCCGCGCATGCAGATCAGCATCACGGCCCTCACGACCACGGGCGGTCACCTGGACTTCTGGCTCCCCTCCGGCCAGAGCCTCGAGCTGCTGCCCGAGACGCCGGGCCGGCCGGACCCCATCTGCGACGGGATCGAGGGGGTGCGGAGGAAGGTGCGCGAGGTGCTCCGCGCCGGGGCGGACTGGGTCAAGGTGTGCTCCACGGGCGGGGTCATGAGCCCCACCGATCATCCCCGGTTCACGCAGTTCACGCAGGAGGAGCTCGAGGTCATGGTGCAGGAGGGCGGATTCCGGGGCGGCGTGCCGGTCATGGCCCACGCCCAGGGCGCCGAGGGGATCAAGAACGCCGTCCGCGCCGGCATCCGCTCCATCGAGCACGGGATCTACCTGGACGACGAGGCGATCGAGCTCATGCTCGAGCACGGCACCTGGCTGGTGCCCACCCTGGTCGCCCCGCTCGGGGCCCTGGAGGCGGCCGAGTCGAAGGGCACGGTGCCCGAGTGGGCGGTGCGCAAGGCCCGCGAGGTGGTCGAGGCGCACGGGGAGAGCATCGCCCGCGCCCACCGGGCCGGGGTCCGCATCGCCATGGGGACCGACTGCGGCGTCGCCCCGCACGGCACGAACCTGCGGGAGATCGGCCTCATGGTCGAGCTCGCCGGGCTCTCCCCCATGGAGGCCCTGGTCGCGACCACGGGCGACGCGGCGCGCTGCCTGGGGCTCCAGGACGAGATCGGCACGCTCGAGCCCGGCAAGCGGGCCGACGTGGTGGTGACCAGCGTGGACCCGCTGGCCGACCCCGCCGGCCTGGCGGACCCGGACGTCATCGAGCTGGTGCTGAGGGAGGGGAGGTCGGTGAAGGACCGGCTGGGAGCCGCGGTGCCGGCCTAGCGCGGCTCCCCGGTCCGGCCCGCCGCCGTGGGTGCGGGCCGCGCGGGTGCGAGCCTACGCCGGACCGGCCTCCAGCGCGGCCTCGAGGGCGCCGACCACGGCGCCGGTGTCCTCGAGGCTGGTGAGGACGCGGCCGGCGCCGGACAGGTCGAGCTCCTCGTTCCAGCCGTGCCGGAGCGCGATCACCGGAAAGCCCGCGGCCCGGCCCGAGGCGATCCCGGCTCCCGTGTCCTCGAGCACGACCGCCCGGAGGTGCTCGGGCCCCTCGAGCGCCCGGAACGCGGCCCGGTAGGGATCGGGTGCCGGTTTCTCGTGCTCCACGTCGTCCCCGGTGACGACCGCCTCGAAGAAGGAGGCGAGGCCGGCCCGCGCCAGCACCAGCTCCACCATCCATCGCAGGCTGGAGCTCACCAGCGCCAGCCTCCAGCCCTCCTCCGACAGCCGCACCAGGAGCGCCCGGGCGCCGGGCACCAGCTCGAGGCGCTCGTGGAGGAGCTCCTGGTACTCGCGTCGGAAGCGCTCGCTGTAGCGGGCCCCGGCCACCCGCCCCTCGAGGCCGGCCTCCACCAGGTAGGCGTGCTCCACGGCGTCCTGCGGCTGTCCCATCACCGAGCGGTACAGGGCCCGGCCCGGCGTCCCCTCGTACCCGAACGACGCCAGGGCCCTGAGGTGCGCCTGCTCCTTGAGCCCCTCGGTGGCTACCAGGACGCCGTCCATGTCGAGCAGGGCCGCGCGCCCGCCCGTCGCTCCGGGCCCCGTCACGGGCGTCCTCCGGCCGCGCCGCTCCCCGCCGCCGCGCCGCCGTCCGCGGCCCCGCCCCGGGCGGCCAGCGAGTCGCGGGTCACGATGCCCACCGGGACGGCGACGCGGGCCGGCACGCTGTCACCGCGGAGCCGGCGGGCGATCACGTCGATGGCGCGGCGCCCGATCTCGGCCGGGTGCTGGACGGCGTCGGCCACCAGCGGGGTGCCGCGGGCGATGGCGCTGCGGGCCTCGGGGGTGGCGTCGAAGCCGACGATGAGGATGCCCGTGCGGCCGGACGCCTCCACGGAGGCCAGCGCGCCGAGAGCGCAGTCGTCGTTGGAGCCGAAGATGGCGTCGATCTTCTTGCCGGTGGCCAGGAGGTTGTCGGTCTTGTCCTTGGCCACATCCCGCAGGCCGCGCTCGACGGCGGGGTCGGCCACCACGTGGATGTCGGGGTAGCCGGTGAGCCCCTCGCGGAAGCCCGCCACCCGGTCCTGGACGCTGGTCACGGTGGGCTGGTCCAGGATGGCGACGTTCCCGTGTCCCCCCAGGCGCCCGGCCAGGTAGCGGGCCAGCAGACGGCCGCCCTGCCGGTTGTCGCTGGCGATGTGGGAGACCACGTGGCCGCCGTCGGCCGCGATGTCGACCGTGAACACCGGGATCCCGGCGTCGTTGGCCTCCTGCACGGCGCTCACGATCCCGCTCGAGTTGACGGGCGCGATCACGATGGCGTCCATCTTCCGGGTGATGAAGTTCTCGACCTGGCTCGTCTGTCGGGAGAGGTCCCACTCCCCGGCCACCACGTGCAGGTCGATCCCGTCGCTGTCCGCCCGTGCCTGGAGGCCCTTCTGGAGGTCCTGGTAGAAGACGTGGGCCTGGGTCAGGAGGGTCACGCCCACCTGCGGGCGCCCGTCCGACTTCCGGCCCGCGCAGCCGGCGGCCGTCGCGGCCGCCGCCGCGACGAGGAGGAAGGCTCGGACCGTCCGCCCGATCGTCGAGTCACTCATCGTCCCATCCTCCCCGGGCCGCGGTTCCGCGGCACGTCGGTTGCCCCTCTGAGGTCCCCGGTCGGGCGAATCGCCCCCCGACCGACCTGCGCTCCGCGCGCGGCAGAGACACGCCCGGGCCGCCGTTGGCTTGCACACAGAGTGCTGGCGCACAAGGGATTGCAGGATGACCATCCGACCCGAGGGAGGGCCGGGAGCGTATGCGGGAATCCCCCACCAGAGTGTCGCACCGATACCACATGCCGTCCCTGACGACGAGCTCGCTCATCGGGCTCGTGGCGGGCCTGGGACTCGGCGCGCTGGCCTTCCGGCTGCGGAGCGGCCTCCTGCTCGGCGCCGTCCCGATCCTGGAGCCGATCGGGGGCCTGTGGATCAACGCGCTGCGCATGACGGTCATCCCGCTGGTCGTCTCCCAGCTGTTCGTGACGATCACGGCGGATCGGCCGGGCCTGGGCGTCGGCAGGCTGGGCCTGCGCGCGTGCGCGATCCTCCTCCTTCTCCTGTCGGCCGCCGCCGGCTTCACGGCCTTCGTCGGCCCCGCCATCGTGTCGCGCCTCTCGTTCCCGCCCGCCACCCTGGAGCACTTCCGCCAGGTGGCGGCGGGCGCTTCCGACCTGGCGCGGCAGGCACAGGCGGGCTCGCCGGGGGCCGCGGACTGGGTCCTGGGCCTCGTGCCCTCGAACGTGTTCGAGGCGGCGGCCGACGGCAAGATGCTCCCGCTCATCCTGTTCACCGTCCTGTTCGCCCTGGCCGTCCGGCACATCTCCGCCGAGCGCCGCGCGGCTCTGGACGCCGTGTTCCGGGGCATCTCCGAGGCCACCTTCGTGCTCATCCGCTGGATCCTGGTCCTGACGCCGCTGGGCGCCTTCGTGCTCACCTACGAGATGGCCGCCGGGTCGGGCCTGGGCGCGGCGCGGGTGCTCCTCGACTTCATCGTGATCGTGTCGGGGCTGCTGCTGGCGTTCACGCTCGTGTTCTACGGGATCGCGGTCGTGGTGGCGCGCGTGCCGCTGCGGCGCTTCGCCCGTGCCCTGCTCCCGGCCCAGATCGTGGGGCTGAGCACCCGTTCCTCCCTCGCCTCGCTGCCGGCGCTCATGGAGGGGGCGGAGGAGCGCCTGGGGATGTCGCCCTCGATCTCCGGCTTCGCGCTCCCGCTCGCCGTGTCCACGTTCCGCGTGAACATGATGGTCTCCACCCTGTTCACGGCGCTGTTCCTGGGCCGGCTGTACGGGATCCCGATCGGGCCCACGGGGATCCTCACCTTCGTGCTGATCCTGTTTCCCGTGACGGTCGCCGTGCCGGGGATCCCGAGCCACCTGGGGCTCACCTCGCTGCCCGCCTACATGGCCCTGGGCATCCCGATCGAGGGGGTGGTGATCATCCGGGCGATCGACACGATCCCCGACATCTTCAAGACCCTGGTCAACGTCACCGGGGACATGACCGCGGCCGTTCTCCTGGCCCGCTTCTCCGGAGAGCCGGTCGCGGACGCGGATGAGGTCCGGGAGCCCGGGGTCGTGGGAGGTCAGCGGCCCGTCGCGCAGGAGACGAGCAGGGTCGCGATCTCGTAGGGCCGAAGGCGGAGCCGGGCCGCGCGGCCGCTGAACGGCACCGCCTCGCCCGGGTCCTCCAGGAGGTTCGTCTTCCGCGCCGAGGCGATCGGGCAGTCCAGTGTGACCGACGCGTCGGCGGGCTCTCCGTGCCACTCGACCAGGCGCAGGACGTACGCGTCCGAGGCCTCGGCCTTCTTGAGCCACGCGATGTGCACGTTTCCGGGCGCGGCCGAGGCCAGCGAGAACGTCCGCCCCAGCGCACCCGCGTGCGAGGGCTCGGCGGCGGCCACGAGCGGCACGTTGTAGCCGGCCGCGCGGCGCTCGACCGCGGCCGCCTTCCAGTCGCCCTCGTGCGGGTAGAGCTCGAACCGGAAACGCTGCCGCCCCCGGTCGGCCAGGGAGTCGGGCCAGGTCGGTGAGCGCAGCAGGCTCATCCGCAGCACGTGCCCGTGGTAGTCGAAGCCGTACTTGTCGCGGTCCAGGAGCGCCACGCCCCACCCGCCGCCCGACACGTCGGCCCAGCGCTGCCCCGGCACCTCGAACTTGGCCCGCTCGGCCTGCGTGCGCGGCGAGCCGGAGCGCCCGATGGTGCCGTAAGGGATCTCGTAGGTGGCCGAGTCGGCCGTGACCCCGAGGGCGAACGCCACCTTGAGGAGCCTGTGCGTCTCGTGCCAGTCGACGTCGCTCCGAACCTCCAGGGCGGGGGACCCGCGCCGCAGGACGAGGGCCTGGCGGAAGGTCGAGCTCCCCCAGGTGCGCGTCATGCCAACCTCGGCGGAGCGCGCGTCGGCATGGACCGAGAGAGCGGTCAGCTTCGTCACGTCCCGCTCGCGCTTCCAGTCGACCACGTTCCAGGCGTCCCACCGGGCCGGCTGATCGTCGAACAGCTGGAGCACGTTGCCGCGCTCCCCCGGGGCCAGCACCTCCCGCCCCGTGGCCAGGTCGCGGATCGACGTGATCTCCCCGTCGGTGGTGTCCACCTGGACCCTCAGGCGGCCGTTGGAGATCCAGTCGGGCCCGGCGGCGGGCGCCGGGAGGCCGCGGTCGGACCGGGACATCGTGTCGGCGGGCAGGTGCACCACCCGGGCCCCGAGCGCCGGCACGCTGTCCACCGTGATCCAGGTCGTGTCGCCTCCCGAGCCGGGTGAGGGGGGCACGGCCGCCCGGCCGCCCCGGGCCCAGCCCAGCGGGTTGAACACCACCACGGCCCTCCCGCGTCCGCGCGTGTCCAGGCGCGCGCCGAGGTCGGCCATGGAGCGCGCCTCCAGCGAGTCCAGAGTGGCCCACGCCGAGTCGTAGCGCGCCATGGCGTGCACGTAGATCTCGTGGATCCCGGAGCCGGGCAGGAGGTCGTGGAACTGGTTGAACAGCACCCGGTGCCACGCCCCCTCGAGCGCCGTCCGCGGGTAGGCGGCCGTATCCACCGCGGCCAGCGCCTCGGCCGTCTGCAGGCGCGCCTCGCTGCGGCGGTTCCGCCGCTTCATCCACGCCTGCGTGGTGTAGGTGCCGCGGTGGTACTCCAGGTAGAGCTCGTCCGGCCATGTCGGGAAGGCCGAGTCGGGCTGCTCGGCTCGCACCCGCTCGAGCGCGGGCCCCGGCTTCGCGTAGGCCATGGTGGGGAAGGTCGGCACGCGGCGGAGGTCCTCGGCCCGCTCCAGCATGTCGATGGTCGGCCCGCCGCCGTGGTCGCCGACCCCGTACAGCACGACCTGGTCCCGCAGCCCGGCCTTCTTCCGGTCGGCCAGCCGGTGCTCGATGAGCTCGCCCGGGCGCAGGTGGCTGTCGTAACCGTACGGGATGTAGGTGAACAGCCGGCTCCCATCGGGGCCCTTCCACCAGAAGGCGTCGTGCGGGAAGTCGGTGGAGTCGTTCCAGCGCAGCTTCTGGGTCACGAAAGCGTCGAAGCCCTGCTCCTTCAGGATCTGGGGCAGGGTCCAGGGATAGCCGAACGAATCCGGCGTCCACGCCACCGTGGCCCGGCGGCCGTAGTGCGTCTCGAACCAGCGCTGGCCGTACAGGCCCTGCCGGACCAGCGACTCGCCCGAGGGGAGGTTCACGTCCGGCTCCAGCCACCAGCCTCCCACGATGGACCAGCTCCCGTCCTTCACGGCCCGGCGCAGCGAGTCGCCCAGCGTCGGCTCCAGCCGGTCCACGGCCCGGTAGTAGGCGGCCGCGCTGGCCGCGAACACGTAGCCCGGAAAGATGTCGGCCAGCTTGAGGGACGTGCGCCACGTGTCACGAATCACCCCCTCGGTCTCGGTCCACGGCCACAGCCACGCCGCGTCGATGTGCGAGTTGCCGACCAGGAAGAGCGTGTCGCCCCGGATGCGCCGCGACAGGGGCGCGTAGGCGTCGGCGTACTCCTGGAGCAGGTCCGCGTAGTCGTGGCCGTCCCGTCCCAGGGCCCGCAGCCACGCGACCGGGTCCGGCGGGTCGATGGGCGGTGCTTCGCCGGTGAGCCGCCGGGCGTAGCCGTAGCCATCCTCGTACTCGGCGAAGCCCGGCTCGGCCACCCGCACCTGCGGGGCCAGCCACACGGGCCGGTCCGGGTCGGGGACGAGCGTGAGGTCGAGCGTGTCGCCCGTCCGGCACGGCGAGCACAGCGGCACGGTGCCGTCCGACCAGGTGAGCGGGTGCCCGTTCACGGCGTAGGTCGCTTTCGGTCCCAGTCCCCGGACCAGGATCTCGACCGGGCGCCCGCCCAGCGCCGGCGGCACCTGCACGCGGGTCGCGAACCGGTCCACGTGCTGCCCGTGCACGTCGATGGGTCCGAAGCCGAGGTCGATCCGCCCGCCCGCGAGTCGAAGGAGCCGCGCGGGGCTCGCCCCCACGTCCACCCCGCTCGAGCCTCCCCGCCAGTCGGCCCGACCCACGATGCGGTCGTCGCCCAGCGCCGAGCGCCTGAGCCGCGCGAACGGGATCTCCACCCGCAGGCTGTCCGGCCGGCCGGGCACGAGGACCGGGAAGCTGTCCGCCGCCAGGTCGCGGCCGTCCTGCCGGACCAGGACCCGCGCGTCGCGCAGCGTGTCGGGGCCCCACGCCGTGACCGGCAGGGTGACGGGCGCCAGCAGCTCGCCCCCGCGCCACACGAGGCCGCCGCGCACCCGCACCGGCCCGACCGCGACCTCACGCGACGGGAAGGCGTGACCGGTCATGCCGGGCGGCAGGCCCACCGACGTGCGCAGCCCGCCCAGGCCCGGCCCGCCGGGGGCGTGCACCAGGAAGACGCGCAGCCCGAACCCGCCCGTGCGGTTGCGCACCTTGAACATCAGCGTGTTCCAGCCCTTGGCCAGCCGCACGTCCACCGTGTCCGTGCCCGAGGCGAGGCCGCGCGCCACCGGGTGCGCCCACACGCGCTGGCCGTTGACGAGCGCCTCGACGTCGTCGTCGCTGGACACCAGGAGACGGAGGTCCCGGTCCTCGGGAGAGGAGAGATAGACGTGCGTGTAGGCGACGGTGTGGTCGGTCGAGCCCTCGAACTCCCGGTTGAAGTCGATCGCCCCGGTGGAGTCCGTGCGCACCTCGACCCACGGGCCGGTCTCCGGGTCTCCGGGCTCGGGGAGGACGGCGGCCTCGGACTCCGACGGCGCCAGGTAGTCCCGCAGGAGCCCGGCCCGGCCCGTGTCCGCGTGGACCGGGATGCGGACCAGCCACCGGGACACGGGCTGGCCCAGGTCGCGGGCGGGGGGCGGCGCCTCCGGGGGCTGCTGCGCCGCGGCGCGCGCGGGGAACAGCGCCCAGGCGACCGCCACGGCGGCGAGGGCGAGGGCGACGCCGGCCTCCCGGAGACCCGGCGCCGCCGTACCTCGCGCCGCCGCACGCCGCGTCCCCTGCGACCCGCTGGCCTCCCGCTTCGCCACCGACCGCCTCGTTCGCCTATCCACCCGCGTCGCTCCCCCGCTTCGTCCACACGTCGAACAGCACGGCGGCCAGGATGATGCCGCCCTTCGAGATTTCCTGCCAGAACGCCTGCACCCCCAGCAGGTCCAGCGAGTTGTTGAGGACGCCGATGAGCAGGGCGCCGACCAGCGCGCCCCACGCCGTGCCGAGCCCCCCGAACAGGGACGCGCCGCCGATGACCGCAGCCGCGATCGCGTTGAGCTCGTACAGGAGGCCGGCGTCGGGGCCGCCCGAGCGCAGCTGCCCCACCATGAGCACGGCGGCCAGCCCCGCGCACGCCCCCGAGATCGCGTACACGCCCAGCTTGACCCGCCGCACCGGCACGCCCGCCAGCCGGGAGGCCTCCTCGTTCCCGCCCACCGCGTACACGTGCCGTCCGAAGCGGGTGCGCGCGAGGACGAAGCCCCCCAGGGCCACCAGGGCGAGCATGACCAGCGCCGGCACCGGGAAGCCACGCGGCAGGCCGGGGACGGGGAGGCGCCCGCCGCCCAGGGCGTGGAGGGCGTCCAGGCCCGCCACCTTGAGGTCGAAGTGCGGGTCGCTCTGCGGCGGGAAGCCGATCGGCACCCCCCCCGTGAACAGGCGAGCCGCCCCGCGCGCCATGGTCATGGTGGCCAGCGTGACCATGAACGGGTTCACGCCCAGGTAGGCGACCGCCGCGCCGTTGACGAGCCCGACGCCGGCCCCGACGGCCACCCCGACCGCCACCGCCACGGCGGTGGCGCCGCCCGGGCCGAGGGCGGAGAGGAGCCCGGCGTCCGTCACGGTGGCCGCCACCAGGACGCCGGCCAGCCCCACGATCGAGCCCACCGACAGGTCGATGCCGGCCGTCACGATGACGAAGGTCATGCCGACGGCCAGGATGCCGTTCACCGACACGTGCAGGAGGACGGTGGTCAGGTTGCCGCGCGAGAAGAAGCCGGGCACCCCGATGGAGGCGACGAGGACCAGAGCCACCAGGGCGAGCCCCACGCCGTAGCGCTCGAGCCAGCCCGACCGCGAGCGGCTCACCCCGCGACGGCCAGCGCCATGACGCGCTCGGCCGTCATCGCGTCGCCTGATATGCGCCCGGTCAGGCGGCCTTCCCGCAGCACCACCACCCGGTCGGCCAGGGCGAGGAGCTCGGGAAGCTCGGAGGAGATCACGAGGACGGCGCGCCCCCCGTCGGCCAGGGCCCGGATCTGCCGGTGGAGCTCCGCCTTGGCCCCGATGTCCACGCCCCGGGTGGGCTCGTCGAACAGGAGCACGCCCGCCTCGGCCATGAGCCCGCGGGCCACCACGACCTTCTGCTGGTTGCCGCCCGACAGGGTGCGGGCGGGGCGCTCGATCTCGGGCGGGCGCAGGTCCACCTCCGCCACCGCGGCGCGCGCGGCGCGCGCCTCCGCCCCGCGGCGCACGACCCCGAAGGGCGAGAAGCGGCGCAGCACGGAGAGGGTCACGTTCTCGCGCACCGTGAGGCGCGGCACGAGGCCGTCCCGCTTGCGGTCCTCGGGGAAGTAGACGACGCCCCGGCCGAGCGCGTCGCCCGGCGAGCGGGGCCGGAAGGGCTCGCCGTCCAGCCGCATCCGCCCTCGGTCCGGCCGCTCGGCGCCGGTCAGCACCCGGGCGACCTCGGTGCGCCCGGCCCCCACCAGGCCCGCCAGCCCCACGATCTCGCCCCGGCGGAGCTTCAGCGACACGTCCCGGAAGGCGGGCTCGCGCGTGAGTCCCTCGGCCTCCAGGAGCGGGGGCCCCGACGGTGGGCCGGCGGCCGGCTGGCGCGGGTACTCCACGTCGCGTCCCACCATGGCCCTCACCAGGGCGGCGTCGTCGCGATCGGCCGCCGGCCCGGTCCACACGCGCTCGCCGTCGCGCAGCACGGTGATCCGGTCGGCGACCCGGCGCACCTCGTCCAGCCGGTGCGAGACGAACACGATCCCCGTCCCGGCTTCGCGCAGGAGGTCCACCCGCTCGAACAGGCGGTCGACCTCGTGGGGGGTGAGGGTGGCGGTGGGCTCGTCGAGGGCGAGGACGCGCGCGTTCCGCACCAGGGCCCGCGCCATCTCGACCATCTGCTGCTGCGCCACCGACAGGCGGGAGACGAGCGACCCGGGTTGCACCCGGAGGCCCACCTGCTCGAGCGCCTCCGCCGCTCCGTGCCGCATGGCCGCTCGATCGAGGATCCCCGAGCGCGCCGGCTCGATCCCCAGGTAGATGTTCTGGGCCACCGTGAGGTGGGGGACGAGGGTGAGCTCCTGGTAGATGACGGTCACGCCCCGGGCGAGCGCGTCGGCCGGGCCGCGGAAGGCGACCGCTTCGCCGTCCACCCGCACCTCGCCCTCGTCGGGGAGGGAGGCGCCGGCCAGCACGCGGAGCAGGGTGGACTTGCCGGCCCCGTTCTCGCCGATGAGCGCGTGCACCTCGCCGGCGCGAACCTCGAGGTCCACTGCGTCGAGAGCCGTGACGCCGGGGAATCGCCTGGTGACGCCCCGCAGCTCGAGGAGGGGGAGCCCCGTCACTCGCCCGCGAGCCTCTGGAGCCGCGCCAGGTGGCCGGCGATCTCGTCGATCTCGGGGGCGATGCGGTCCGCATCGATGGGGTCGACCTCGCCGAGGCCCTTCAGGTGCTCCGGCCGGCAGTCGAGAATTCGGGTCCACCAGGCGGCCGACCACGCGCGCACCCGGTGGGAGAGGTCGGGGGAGGGCCCTTCGAGGTCGATCTCGAGCCGAGCGGCGGCGGCCCGGGTCGTCCGGATCAGCGTCTCGAGCTCGTCCCGGAGCGCCTGGGATGCGCCATCGGGGGACTCCCGGAGCAGGTCGAGGAGGGGTTCGGCCTCCTCCACCAGCCGGCCCATGCGGACCGTCAGACGCCGCCGCTGGTGATCGTTCAGCACGGGGCCAGGGTGCCGCCGGGCCGTCCGCCCGTCAGCCGCGCCGGGTCAGGAGACAGCGTCCTCGCCGGTCGCTTCGTCGTCCGCGGAGCCGTCGCCGTTGGCCCTCTCTCCATCGGTCGGCCACCGGACGCCCGGGGACAGGGGCCACAGCCAGTGCTCCTCCAGCAGCCTGCCGGCCTCGTCGCGGTCGCCGCGCCGCAGCGCCGCCACGATGGCGCGGTGCTCGCCGACCAGGGAGGCGCGGTTGGGTGCGTCGAGCAGCAGGGCCCGCTCGTACCGGTCCAGCCGGTTGCGGAGCCGGGTGAGCTCTTCGCGGTACACGCGCCCGACCCGCTCTCCGGCCAGCAGGGTACGATGCCACTCACGGTCGAGCTCGACGCTCTCGTCGTGGCTCGGGGCTTCCAGCCGGCGGTCGCTGAGCTCGTCCAGGAAGACGAGATCCTCCGCGGACGGGGGCTCGCAGCGCACCAGGGCCTGGTGCTCCATGAGCGCGATGAGCCGGTAGAGGTCCTCTCCCTCCTCGCGGGTGAGGGGGGCCACGTAGTAGCCCTCGTACGGGCTCATCGACACGAAGCCCTCGAGGGTGAGGAGGAGGAGCGCCTCGCGGACGGGCGTGCGGCTCACGCCGAGCCGGTCGCCGATGAGGCGCTCGTTGAGGTCCTGGCCCGGTTCCAGCTCCCCCTCGATGAGCCATCGTCGGAGGACCTGGCGTGCCTGTTCACGGAGGGGAGCCTCGCGCATGGGGAGCTCGTCTCCGCCCCGTCGCCTCTCGGCGATGCTCATGCTATGGTCCGGGTGAGGGAAGCGGTCTCGCGTGGGCCGTGGCTCTGGCGGACGGCACGGCCGCGCCTCGTGACGGACGAGGCGCAAACTGCCGGCCCGGACCTCCGGCCGGCAAGCCCGCCCCGTCCATCGCGTTGGCCCGCTCGGCCGCGGTCGGCTACGTTCGGCCCCGATGAGCCAGGACCTCTCCTTCCGGCGCACCATCGGCCTGTTCGGGGCCGTGATGATCGGGATCGGGGCGATGATGGGTCCCGGCATCTTCGCCCTGCCGGGCGAGGTCGCCAGGCTGGTGGGTCCCCTCGGGATCGGGGTGTATCTGCTGGTGGGGGTCGTGACCCTGCTCACCGCGCTCTCCTACAGCGAGCTCGGGGCCGCCATCCCGATCGCCGGCGGCGGCTACTCCTTCACCAGCCGCACGCTGCCCCGGCCGCTCGCCTTCCTGACCGGGTGGTTCTTCTGGATCGGCAACACGCTGGCCTGCGCCATGTACGCCGTGATCTTCGCGATCACGATCCGGGGCTACTTCTGGCCCCACGCCAGCCTGGCGGTGATCGCGCTGACCACGACCCTCGTGTTCGCGGCCGTCAACTTCTTCGGCGGCTCCGAGGCGATCCGGATCATCACGGTCATGAACCTGGTCGAGCTCGCCGTGCTGGTCGGGATCGCGGCCCTCGGCCTCTCGCACGTCTCGGCTCCCAACCTCCGCCCCCTGGCGCCGGTGGGCTATGGCGGCTTCGTGCCCGCCATGGCCCTGGTCTACATCTCGTACGTGGGCTTCGAGCTCATCACGGTGGCCTCAGAGGAGATCATCGCCCCGGGAAAGACCATCCCGCGCGCCATCCTCATCACCCTGTTCGTCGCCACCGGCATCTACGTGTTCGTGGTGTACGTGATGATGGGGACGACCCGGCACGAGAACCTGGCGGGTAGCGACGTCCCCTTCATCCTCATGGCCGGCAACATCCTGGGCGGCTGGGGACAGTCGGCGGCCATCGTGGCTACGATCATGGCCAGCCTGTCCGCGTTCAGCGTCACGCTGGGCGCCAGCGCGCGGGTTCTCTACGCCCTCGGGCGCGACGGCCACTTCCCCTCGACCTTCGCGCGTCTCCATCCCCGCTTCCGGACCCCTCACATCGCCCTCGCCGTGTGCGCGGCCGTGGTGGCGGCGTTCGCGGCCTCGGGGATCGTGCGCTTCGTGGCCTCGGTGAGCGACTTCGGCTACCTCATGGGCCTCGGCGTCGTGAACTACGCCGTGTTCGCCCTCCATCGCCGCATGCCCAACCTGCGGCGGCCGTTCACCGTCCCCCTCTACCCGTGGGTCCCCCTCCTGGGGATCGTCTCGTGCTGGATGTTCGTGCCCTTCCTGGAGGCGAGGAGCTTCGCCCTGGGCGGGGCGCTCACGGCGGCCGGGGCCGCCATCTATCTCACCCGACCGGAGAATCGCCGGCGGGCGGCGGCCGCGTTGCCGGCCGCCCGCGACCGGCTTACCTCGTGGATCCGAAGCCTGGGCAGGGAGCACATGCGCGTACTCATCATCAGCGGAGGGCGGCAGGGCCGGAACATCGCCGACCGGCTCCTGGCCGCCGACGACTACCGCCTCGTGTTCCGGGCGGCCGAGCACCAGATCACCTTCGTCGAGGAGGACGAGGCGCGCTGCCGGGAGCTCGAGCAGCGCTACAACGTCCCCGTCTACCAGGGCGACGGCACCAAGCAGGACCTGCTCGAGCAGGTGGGGCCCGACAACGTGGACGTCACCATCGCGGCCTCCGAGGACGACGGCAGGAACGTGATCGCCGCCCTTCAGGCCAGGCGGCTCGGCATGGGCCGGGTGATGGCCATCGTGCAGGACCCCGAGTACGTGTCCCTCCTGGAGGAGCAGGGTATCCTGGCGATCAGCGCCCCGTGGGCCACCGCCGCCATGGTCGAGAACTACCTGGACCGGCCGGGCGTGGCCGAGCTGTTCGAGATCGGCTCGGGGGTGGCCAGCCTGGTCAGCGTCCCGGTGCCCGAGACGGGTCCTGCCGCGGGCGCCCTCATCCGCGACATGGCCATCCCCAACGAGTGCGTGGTCGCCGCGGTCATCCGGGGCGACCGCTTCGTGGTCCCGCGCGGCGACACCAGGGTCGAGGCCGGCGACTACGTGGTGCTGGTCGGCCCCGCCGAGGCCGTGAAGAAGGCGCAGAAGATGGTGGCCGGGGAGGGGTAGGGCGCCCGCAGCCTGAACGAGCTGGAGGGGTGGCGGGTGTCTTCGGGGCCCCATGTCCATCTTTGTCCATGTTTGCTAAGGATTGTCGAGCTTTGGCAATCCTTGACATCGGTCCGAAACGAGGGCCCCCTCCACTGTGCTTCTTCTTGTACGATTATGTACACTTGACGTCATCTTGTACCTTTGCATGCAGTGCGGTATATTTGTATTGAGACGTACAAATCAAATCGTCTTGTACGTTAGCGTATGAATCGAAGGGGGCGTTCATGCCGCGAGGACGGGCCGTCGGCCCCGCCACCCCGGTCGTCGTGATCGGCGACATCGTGGAGTCGCGGTCGCTCCCTGACCGGGCCGGGGTGCAGCGCCGCCTGCTCGAGGCGGTGGACGCGATCAACGCTGAGGAGGCGGAGGGACTCGCCGCGGCGCTCCGGCTCACGACGGGGGACGAGGTCCAGGCGGTGCTCGCGGATCCCGCGGCGGCGGTGGAGCTCATCACCCGGCTGTCGGACGCGCTCCGCCCGGTGGAGCTGGCGTGGGGGCTGGGGCGCGGACCCCTGACCACGGACTGGTCGGACGACGTCTCGGCCATGGACGGCCCCTGCTTCCACCGGGCGCGGGCCGCCGTGGAGGAGGCGGCCGACGAGGGCGTGTGGCTCCGGGCCCTGGGCTTTTCGGCGGTGGACGACCGGGTGCTGTCGGGGCTGTTCCGGCTGCTCGGCGTCCTGCGCGCGGGCTGGACGGACACCCAGTTCGCCTACGTGCGGGCCCTCCGGGGCGCCACGCAGCGCCAGGTGGCGGAGCGCTTCGGCCGGGACGAGACCACGGTGAGCCGCACCCTGTCCCGGGCCCACGTGCACGACGTGCTCGAGGCCGAGGGGGCGGCCCGCGCGCTGCTGGCCGCGTACGGCGGGGACGGGGCCGAGGAGGCCGCCGCCCGGGCCCGCGGCACCGTGAGGACCACGTGAGCGCCCGGGGCGCGAGCCTCCTCGTCCTCCTCCTGGCGGGGCACTTCCTGGCCGACTTCCTGTTCCAGACCCGCGCCGCGGTGGAGGCCAAACGGCGGGGGATCGGCTACGCCGGTCACGGCGTGGTGGTGCTGGGCGCGCACCTCCTGGCGCTCCTCCCGCTCCTCTCCCTCCCGGTGGCCGGGGTGGCCTCCGGGATCGCGCTGGTGCACGTGGGGGTGGACCGGGTCAAGACGGCGGCGACCCGGGAGCGGCCGGCCCGACTGTCGGCCTTCCTCCTGGACCAGGCGGTGCACGTGGCCGTGGTGGTGGGCGGCTGGCTCCTGCTCGTCGGCACCGGCTCCTTGCCTGCCGTGCGGTGGCTGTCGGAGGCGCAGCTGGGCGACTGGACGGCGGTGGTCGGCCTGGCCGCCGCGTTCGCGTTCAACGCCACCGGCGGCAGCGCCGTGGTGGAGGGGGTGCTCGACTTCCTGCCGCGGGGCCCGGAGCCGGGGGGCTCCGGCTCTCGTGGCGGTGCGGCGCCCGGGGCGGGCGCGGGCGGCTACGCCGGAGCCGGCCGGCTCATCGGGATGCTCGAGCGTACCCTGATGCTGTTCCTCGTCCTGTACGGGCAGTGGGCCGCGGCGGTCCTCCTCCTCACGGCCAAGTCGATCGCCCGCTTCGAGGAGCTCAAGGAGCGGCGCTTCGCCGAATACTACCTGGTCGGCACGCTGACCAGCCTCCTGGTGGCCACGGTGATCGGGCTGGCGCTGGGGCGCGTGCTGGGAGGCTTCTGAGCGGGAACCACCCCGAGGCCCCGGAGCCAGTGGCCGATGGCCTCGCCGCCGCCCTGCGTGGCCTCACCACGGCCCTGCGTCCGGGCCACGAGCACGGCGGTGAGCTCGCCGTGCGCGCGGTAGGTGAGGAGCAGGGTGCGTCCCTCGCCCGCATCGTAGTTCCCGACCGCCGCGTCGGCCTGGGCGGCGGGCGGCTCGGCCAGCCGGACCAGGTGGAGGGTGGCGCCGGGCACCGCGCCGGACAGGGTGCCGGTGAGCTCGTCGCCTCGCAGCGGGAGGCCCGCGGCGTTCTCGCCCGGGCAGGGGCGCGAGCGCGAGCCCGATGAGGGCCGTGAGCGGGACGGCGTGTATGGGCTCTCTCTCGGTCGGGGCCGGACGGGTGGCAGCGCGACCCCTCGCATGATCATGCGATAGCCGCCTTGCTGCCTGGACCTCACCTTCGTGCGCGACAGCACGGGGGGTCGTCCCCGGCACCGCGCGTCGACTCCCCAACGGGGCGTCCGCGCGGTCGGTTTCAAGCCCTGGAGGCACCATGGAGGTCCGACCCGCCTCGCGCCGCCCGGTCCGCAGAGTCGAACGACCGGTCCGCTGTCCGGAACCGCCCGCCCGCCCGCTGGTCCGCGGTGCCCGGCTCGTGGGGTCCGCCCTCGTGCTGCTGGCCGCCACGGCCCGCTGCGCGCCTCCGGCCTCGCGGGGGAGGACGCGGACCTACTACCTCGCCGCCGACCCGGTGCTCTGGGACTACGCGCCGACGGGAAACAACCTGACGCTCGGGATGGGGAAGCCGCTGGAGAAGATCGACTTCGGGCTGGTCGGGCTGCCGGGGCGGTCTCCGCAGGCGCGCGTCCTCGAGAAGGCCATCTACCGCGCCTACACGGACTCCACCTTCACGAAGCTGAAGCCCCGGCCGGCCAGGTGGCGGCACCTGGGCATGCTGGGGCCGGTCATCCGGGCCGCGGTGGGCGACACGATCGTGGTCTGGTTCAAGAACAACACGGCCTTCCCCGCCAGCGTGCATCCGCACGGCGTGTTCTACGACAAGAAGTCCGAGGGGGCGATGTACCTGGACGGGACGAGCGGCGCGGACCGGGCCGACGACTCCGTCCCGCCCGGCGGGACCTACCGCTACGTGTGGCCCGTGCCCGAGCGGGCGGGGCCGGGTCCGGACGACCCCAGCTCCATCCTGTGGCTGTACCACTCGCACACGCACGAGTCGGCCGACGTGAACGCGGGCCTGGTCGGTCCGATCCTCATCACGCGGCGGGGCATGGCGCGGCCGGACGGCTCGCCGAAGGACGTGGACCGCGAGTTCGTGACCCTGTTCGCCAGCATCAACGAGGGGGCGTCCCAATACTTCGAGCGCAACCTCGAGCGCTACACCGGGGACAGCACCGGGAGGGGTCCGAAGGGCCCGATCCTGTTCCACGGAGACGGGTCGGGCGATTTCTTCGACTCGATGAACGGGCTCATGTATGGCAACCTGCCCGTCTCCTCCCTCACCATGAAGGTGGGCGAGCACGTGCGCTGGTACGTGTTCTCGTTCACGAACCTCATCGACCAGCACTCGCCCCACTGGCACGGCAACACGGTCCTCATCGACGGGCAGCGAAAGGACCTCCTGGACCTGGACGGGCCGTTCATCACGCTCACGGCGGACATGGTGCCCGACGACCCGGGGACGTGGCTGTACCACTGCCACGTGGCGGAGCACGTGAGAGCCATGTCGGCCCGCTACCGGGTGCTGCCCGTCGATGGAGTGGTGCCCGCGGACACGGCGAAGGCGAGGACCGACGACCCGTTGGCGGGCGTCGTGAAGGACCTGGCGGTGGACGGCGGCGTGGCGGGGGCGAAGCAGCAAAGGCCTTGACGCCGCAGGGAATGGCCTGCATGGTAAACGCTTCCGCCTCCGCCGGGGGCGCTCCCCCTTCGCCCAAAGGCCACCCATGACAGGCACCTCGTCCCGGGGCGCGTCCGCGTGCGTCCTGTTTTCCGCCCTGCTCGCCGTGGCCGCCGCCGGCTGCGCGCCCCCCGCCCCGAAGGGGGTGAGCCGCACCTACTACGTGGCCGCCGACGAAGTGGACTGGGACTACGCGCCGGCCGACAGCGACCTGACCATGGGGCGGCCGCTGCCGAAGGAGGACCTCGGGATCTCAAACGCCCCGCCGGTGGTCGCGAAGGTCTTCCGCAAGGCCGTGTACCGCGAGTACACGGACTCGACCTTCTCGGCGCTCGAGCCCCGGCCCGACCGGTGGAAGCACCTGGGCATCCTGGGGCCGGTCCTGCGCGGCGCGGTGGGCGACACGATCGTCGTCGTGTTCAAGAACAACGCGCACTTCCCGGCCAGCATGCACCCGCACGGCGTGTTCTACGACAAGGCGAACGAGGGCGCCCTCTACAGCGACGGGACCTCCGGCGCCGCCAAGGCGGACGACCAGGTGCCGCCCGGCGGCACGCACCGCTACGTGTGGCCGATCCCGGAGCGGGCCGGCCCGGCCGCCGGCGACCCGAGCTCGATCGTGTGGGTGTACCACTCCCACACGCAGGAGCTCGAGGACGTGCACTCGGGGCTCATCGGGCCGATCATCGTGACCCGCCGGGGCATGGCGCGTCCGGACGGCTCGCCCAGGGACGTGGACCGCGAGTTCGTCACCATGTTCGCGAGCTTCGACGAGAACACCACGCACTTCACGGCCGAGAACCGCAGGCGCTACCTGGGAGACACCGCCCAGGTGGGTCCGAAGGGCCCGCGGCTCTTCAGACCCCGCTTCAACGTGAATTTCCAGACGATCAACGGCCTCATGTACGGCAACCTGCCCCTCGCCTCCCTGACCATGCGCGAGGGGGAGCGCGTGCGCTGGTACGTGTTCACCGGGACCGGCTTCGACGACTTCCATAGCCCGCACTGGCACGGCAACACGCTGGTGGTGAGGGGACACCGGGAGGACGTGCTGGACATGGACGGTCCGCTGCTCATGGAGACCGCCGACATGGTGGCCGACAACCCGGGCATCTGGATCCTGCACTGCCACTTCGCCGACCACATGGTCGCGGGGATGTCGGCTCGCTACCGGGTGCTGCCGGCGGACTCGGCGGGGGCGGGGGCCGGCGCCTCGAGGTAGGGGCCGGCGGCGGCACGCCCGGCCGTTCTACCTACTCCCCCGGGTGGTACACCCGCTCGGTGTGGCCCTTGAGCTGGTCCGGGTAGAAGTAGATGATCCGCAGGTTGCCGCTGGCGTAGCGCGCGGCCTCGTCGTCGAAGTGGGGCGACTTCGGGTCGCCGCTCTCGCCGCCCGCCGTGATCCCGCGCGCCCGCACGCTGTCGCCGAACTCGATCGCGGCGATGAAGCTGTTCCCCGAGTTCCCGTACCACTTCTTGGTGTCGTACTGCCGGGCCCCGAACGAGGCCAGCGAGCCCGTGCGCGAGGAGGTGAAGGGGACCGGGATCGAAGGCTTGGAATCGTCGAAGTGGGGCTGGATGGAGTCGTCGAGCCGCTGGAAGCGGTTGATGTCGCCCCACGGCATCTGCCAGGTGCCGAAGTCCGAGGTCAGTCGGTCCATGGCCGTGGACAGCGCGGCCAGAAGGGTGTCGGGCGCCACGTCGTGGGCCACCCAGTCGCGCGGGGCCACGGTGTCGGGGCGCGCCCCCCGGTACATGGAGGGCGCCAGCGCGTAGTACCAGTAGACCCCGAGCGAGGTCTGCACCGAGTGGATCCCCCACCGGTAGTCCCAGTTCCGCAGCAGCGTGATCGGCCGGGCCAGCTTCGCCCTGAGGGCGGCCGAGGCGGGCAGCGCGTCCCAGGCCTTCACGAGCGACGGGACGGTGGCCGCGAACCACGTCTGGTAGCTGTCGAAGCCGGCCGCGGTCAGGGACTCGATCGTGTAGTGGTGCGGCTTCCCCTCCAGGAGCCTGAGCGCGTGCAGGCCGCGCGGGCTCTCGTACCGGTCCCGGTCCACATAGGTCGGGTAGCTTCCACGCTTCGGGCTGTCCGGCCCGGCGGCCGACCAGGGCCAGTTGTTGGAGTTGAACACCCACCCGTCGGCCGGGTCGATGGCGTTGGGGCTCTGGTCGAGGGACAGGATGCCGTGGTAGGCGGTGGCCGTGTCGCTCCCGTCCACCGGCTTCCTCCAGTCGAACGTGTCGTTTCTGCGCGGGATGTAGTTGGAATGGAAGTAGGCGATGTTCCCCTCGGCGTCCGCGTAGATCGTGTTGTTGGACGAGTTGGTGTGGTGCTCCATCGTCTTCCGGAAGTCGGCCAGGTCCTTCACCCTGGTGCGGGTCACGTCCTGGATCAGGGCCTCGATCGGCTTCTGCATGAGGCTGATCGAGATCCACTTGTCGCCCTGCCGCGCGATGACCGGCCCGTGGCGCGTGTAGTAGGCCGTGAAGGTGCGGCTCTTCATGCCGGCGTCGGTCCGGTAGGGAACGGTGATGGTGCGGGTCCGCACCGGGTACCAGCGGTCGCCGTACCGGTACTCCCAGCCGCCGTCCCGCTTCCGCACCGTCTCCAGGAACTGGTCGATGTTGTCGACCATGCTGGAGGTGTGCATCCAGCCGGCGGTGCGGTCGAAGCCCTGGTAGACGAAGAACTGGCCCCAGGTCACCGCGCCGTAGGCGTCCCAGCCCGCGTCACTCGACATCTGGAGCTCGGAGCGGAAGTAGAAGGAGGTGTGCGGGTTGATGTAGAGGAGCGCGTGCCCGTTCAGCGTGTTCCCGGGGGCGATGGCGATCCCGTTGGAGCCGGAGGGCTCCCGGCGCCACGACGGCGTCGCCATGGCGACCGTGGGATCGCCGTAGAAGGCGGCCAGCTCCCGGAGGTCCACCCCCACCTCGATGTCGCCCCCGATCGAGCCCTCGGTGAAGGTGAGAGCCATCCACGGCTCGAAGCGGTCGATGACGCGCGGGTGCACCCCGGGGTGAGTGTACAGGTAGTAGTTGAGGCCGTCGGCGAAGGCGTCCATGAGCGTCCTGAGCCACTCGGGGCTGCGCGCGTACTGCGCCCTGGCCGAGTCGGGATCGATGAACAGCTTCATGCGCAGGTCGCGCCACACCTGCGAGGCGCCCTCGGCCTCGGCCAGGCGCCCCATGGCGTTGATGTAGTTGGTCTCGACCCGGTTGAAGTCGTCCTCGGCCTGGGCGTACTCCATGCCGAACACCGCGTCGGCGTCCGTCTTGCCGTGCACGTGGGCGATGCCCCAGTCGTCGCGGGTGATGGTGATGTCGGCCGCCTCGGCCTTCCACCGGGCCAGCTCTCGCGCGGCGGGGTGGCGGGCGTCCCGCGCGGCCGGGGCCCGGGCGCCGGTCTCCTGCGCGCGGGCGGGCCCCGCGGTCGGCGGGGCGGCGAAGAGGGTGGCGGCCAGGGTTGCGGTGGCGGCGAGGCGGGCGAGCTTGTGCATGGCGAGTCTCACTGGAGAGCGGAACCGGGACCACGGACGGGAGCCAACATGGGCGAGGGCGGATCGGCGGGAAAGGTCGGGAGGGCCGCGTGATCCTGTTCTACGACCTCGAGACCACGGGGCTCGACCCCGACACCTCCCGCATCGTCGAGCTGGCGGCCGTGGAGGGGCCCGGGGCGCGTACCGCCTACCTGGGCCGCTTCGACCCGGGCGTGCCGATTCCGCCCGAGGCCGCGCGCGTGCACGGGATCACGGACGAGGCGGTGCGCGGCGAGCCCCCGTTCGTCCGCGTGGCCCCCGACCTCCAGCGCCTGTTCGAGGGCCGGGTCCTGTGCGGCTACAACATCCGTCGCTTCGACACGCCGCTCCTGGACGCCGAGCTCCGCCGCGCCGGGCAGCCGGGCCTCGACCTGGCGGAGGTGCGGGAGATCGACCTCTACCGGGTGTGGTCCGCGCTGGAGCCGGCCGGGTGGCCGGGCGGCATGACCCTCGGCGCCGCTGTGGTGCGCTTCCTGGGCCGTCCCCACCGGGAGGCGCACGCCTCCGAGGGCGACACGGCCGTGTTGCCCGCCCTGCTCGAGGCGCTCAGCGCCGAGCACGGGCTGGCCGAGTCCGACCTCCTGGAGCTGAGCGCCCCGCCGTCGGAGGTGGACCGGGCCGGGAAGCTGCGGCGCACCGGGGAGGCGGTCGTGTTCGACTTCGGCCGGCACGCCGGCGAGCCGGTGTCGAAGCATCCCGACTACGTGGACTGGATGCTCCGGGCCGACTTCCCGGAGGAGACGAAGCGGATCCTGCGGTCCCTGAGAGCCAAGGGCTGAGGCGCGTCGGCGTCGTCGCGACCGCCCGGGGGCGCGGGCGCATGGGCGCCGCGCCTGCGGTCCGAGCTCAGGCCGTGCGGAACGGCTCCTGGACCGGAAGCCTCCTGGCGTAGGCGGCGCCCTGGAGCCAGTGCTCCTCCAGGAGGCTCGCCGCCTTCTCGAGCTGGCCGTTCCGGAGCGCCTTCACGATGGCCGCGTGCTCCTCGAGAGCGCCCTCCTGGTCGGCCTCGTCCTCCAGGGAGGCGAGCTCGTAGCGCGCCGCCCGGTTCTTGAGACGGTCGATCTCGCCCCGGTACACTTCCCCGATTCGCTCGACGGGAAGGAGGAGGTCGTGCCACTCGCGGTCCAGCTCCATGCGGTACACGGGATCGCCGGCGTCGCGGCGCTCGCGGTCGATCTCCTCCAGTCGGTCCAGCTCCACCTCGGAGGGGAGCCCGGCCCGGACCAGGGCGCGGCGCTCCACGTGGCCGAGCAGGCCGAACAGGTCCTCGCCCTCCTCGCGGGTCACGGGGGCGACGAAGTAGCCCTCGTGGGGGTGGACGGCGACGAGGCCTTCCACGGCCAGGAGGAGCAGCGCCTCCCGGACGGGGGTTCGGCTGGAGCCCAGCTGGTCGCCGAGCTCGCGCTCGTTGAGCCCATCGCCCGGAGCCATGCGGCCGTACACGAGCCAGCCGCGCAGGATGCTGCGGATCTGCTCGCGCAGCGGCGTCTTGTGGAGCAGCACGCCCGGCAGGCCACCGTTTCCGTCGCCGCCGTTCCGTCCCGTCCCGTTTCCGTTCCCGTTCCCCAGCGTGTATCCCATCGTCGCCGTCTCCGTCGTGTCAGCGTCCGTATGCGCTCGTGCCGCGGTCATGCCGTGTTGTCACGTGGGCCGCGATCCCCCTCCCGGCGGTGGCACGAATCAGGCCGCCGCCGGGTCGATCGCGCCGCCCCGTGGTCGGGAGGAGGGCCAGCGCTCGGCGGCCGCGGCGGCGCCGGTCAGCCAGTGCCGCTCGAGCCGGACGGCGGCTCGCGCCACCCGGTCGGAGAGGAGGTCGTCCACCATGGCGCGGTGCTCGAGCACCGGGTCGACCAGGGCGTGGTCGTCGTCGGCGACGGACAGGAGGGCGAGCTGGTAGCGGGCCGCCATCCCCTCGAGCCGGTCCAGCTCGGCCCGGCACACGCCCCCGATCCGGTGGGCCGGGAGGAGGTGGTGGTGCCAGCGCCGGTCCATGGCCAGGCGCTCGGCCGCCGTCTGGGCCGTCACCCGGGCCGCGTCCAGCTCCTCCAGGCGAGCGAGTCCGAGGGCTCCGTAGGGGGCGGCGCGGAACAGGGCCCGGCTCTCGATCTCGCCGAGGAGCCGGAAGAGGTCGGCGGCCTCTTCGCCGCTCATGGGCGCGGCGCGGTAGCCGCCATCGGCGCGCGGGACCACCAGGCCCTCGCCCGCCAGCAGGAGGATGGCCTCGCGCACCGGAGTGCGGCTCACCTCCAGGCGGTGGGCGAGCTTGCGTTCGTCCAGGTTCTGGCCCGGCGCCAGCGTGCCGTCCTGGAGCCAGCGCCGTAGCGAGGCGCGGATGCGCGCCAGGAGCGGCGCGTGCTGGTGCAGCGCGGTCCAACCCATCCTCTCCCCCTCCATGATGGCATGACTACACCTGTAGGACAGGCGAGTTCGGGGGAGGGTTGTCCCGGGGGCGGACGGGGGCCGGGGAGGCCCCCGCCCGCCGAAAGCTCGGGCCTCAGCTCCTCTTCTGGAGCCCGATCGAGCCGTTCACGGTCTTGAGCGACAGCTCGGGGCCGCCGCCGCCGATCGTGCCGGAGGCGTGGTGGTTCACGAACCGGCCGGAGATGGTGAGCGGAAAGTCGGTCGAGATCGAGCCGCTCACCGTCGACGCGTCCACGTCGAACGCCGCGTCGGCGGGGAGGGCGACCGAGATCGAGCCGTTCACGGTCTTGAAGCTGAGCCCGTCGGAGGAGGCCGTGCTCCCCATGCGCACGTCGAGCGAGCCGTTCACCGAGTGGGCGTCCGCCCAGCCCGTGGTCTCGAGCCTCACCGTGCCGTTCACGGTCCGCGCCCGCACGGGGCCCTTCAGCCCCTCGGCCCGGATGCCGCCGTTCACCGTGGAGGGGGTGAACACGACGCCGGCCGGCACCGCGACCTCGAATTCGACCCGGACGTCGTTGCGATGGATGGACTCGTGCCCGCCGCCCGGCTCGCATCCGTTGTGGCGCCCCGGGTACACGGCGCACAGCGTCACGCTGCCGTCGTGCGGCACGACCTGGATCTGGACCTCGGTGGGGTCGTCGTCGCGGCCGGTGAGGGTGGCGTGCACGGTGGCGTCGGGGCCGTCGGCGAGCCGGGCCGTGACGCCGCCGTTGATGCCGCGGATCTCCAGCGTCTTGCCGACGTCGATCCGGCCCTTCCAGTCGAAGGTGGCCGTCTTCTCGGGGCCCGAGGTCGTGGTGGCCGCGGTGGCGGCCTGGACTGCCGCGCTCGCCGCGCTGGAGGCCGCCGTGGCCGCGGCCTCGTGGGCCTGTTGGAGGGCGGCCTGGGCGGCATCGCATCCGCAGAGCAGCAACAGGCCGCCGACGCTGGCGGCGAAGGCGACCGGGGTCCGGGTGGCTCTCATGGCTGGCTCCTTTCAGGGGTACGCGTTTCCCTACGGACCCCGAGGGCCGATAGTGTCAGGCGGCGTGGCGGGATCGAGGATTCGACCCCGCCGGAGGCGGAAGGGTTGGAACGCACGGGCGCGCGACACGCGGGAATCCCGAATCTCCGAGGCCGCGGGTCGCGTAGGCTCACACCGCGATCCTTCCACCGAGAAGAGGAGGCATGATGCGACGCGCACCTCGACCGCTCGCGGCACTGACGGTGATCCTGGGCGGCGTGACGTTCACCCCCGGGCTCGCCTCGACGATCGCGCCGGGCCCGGCGCCAGCGGTCCCGACCTCGGCGGACGCGGAGACGGCCGCCATCGGCGCGGCCGGGGCACCGAAGGCCGCGATCCCCGACACGACGCCCACGGACGCCGCGGTGCGCGCCCACGTCGACAGCCTGGCCCGGGCCGCGTTGGCCGACGGCCCCGGGGCGGGGCTCACGATCGGCGTCGTGCGCGGCGCGGACACGCTCGTCCTGGGCGGCTGGGGGAAGGCGAACGTGGAGCTGGGCGCGGCGGCCGGGCCGGGGACCGTGTACCGGATCGGGTCGCTGACCAAGCAGTTCACGGCCGCCCTCCTCATGCGCGAGGTCGAGGCCGGGCGCGTGTCGCTGGACGACCCGCTGTCGAAGTACGTGCCCGACTACGACACGCACGGGAAGACCGTGACGCTGCGCGAGCTCCTGCACCACACCTCCGGGGTCCCCAACTACACGGCGAGCCCCCGGTTCGAGAAGGAGGAGCGGCTGGACCTCCCGGACAGCGTCGTCCTGGACATGGGCACGCGCGACTCGCTCGACTTCCCCCCCGAGACGCGCTGGTCGTACAGCAACACGGGCTACTACCTGCTCGGCCTCGTGCTGGAGAAGGTGACCGGCCGGCCCTACGACGAGCTGGTGGACGACAGCCTGGCCGCGCCGCTCGGACTCGGGCACACGAGCTACTGCTGGCGGCAGCCCCTCGTCCCCGGCCGCGCCGAGGGATACGCGGCCACCGACTCGGTGCGGGGGGAGGGGAAGCTGGACCACAGGGTGCTGGTCAACGCGGCGCCGCTCAGCATGGGCCCGCCCTTCTCGGCCGGGGCGCTGTGCTCGACGGCCGGAGACCTGGTGCGGTGGACGGCGCTGCTGAACGGCGGGAAGGTGGTGAGTCCCGCCTCGTTCCGGCAGATGACGACGCCCGACACGCTCCCCGACGGCCTCAGCACGCACTACGGCTTCGGGCTGTTCATGGGCGCCCTGGGCGGCCACCGGTACGTGTGGCACAACGGCGGGATCAACGGCTTCCTCAGCAGCCTGGCGCGCTTCCCGGACGACAGTCTCACCGTGGTCGTGCTGTCGAACAGCAGCTCGGTGAACCCGACGCAGCTCCTGGTGGCGACCGCGCGGTACGCGCTCGGGGTGCCCGCACCGGCCGGCGCGGGGGCGGGAGCCAGAGGCGGGCAGGGAGGGGAAGCGGGTGAGGCCGGGCGGCCGCCGGCCATGCCCGTGGGCCTCGCGGCGCGCGTGGCCGGGCACTACCGGCTCGTGAACGGCCAGCCCCTGGAGGTCACGGCGAAGGGAGACACCGTCGCCGTCCGCGGCATGGGACCGAAGCCGACGCCGCTCGTGTACCTGGGCGGAGCCGGGCGCGGGCAGGCCACGTTCGTGATCGGGCCCACCGGCATGCGGCTGGTCTTCCACCTGCCGCCGGCGGCCGGGAGTCCCGCTCGCCGCATGGATCTGCACGCCGGCATGGCCGAGCTGGATGCGCTCCGGGTGGGGGAGAAGCCTTGACGAAGAGGAAGGAGCCGCGGTGAGGAGGAGCCGGAGAGCGCAGGCGAGCGCGCTGGCGCTCGTCGGGGGGCTCGCGATGCTGTGGAGCGCGTCGGCCGCCGCCGCGCAGTCCGCGGAGCCCGAGCGGGGGCCCGGGGTGAGCAATTCGGCGGGCGCCGAGGCGACGCCTTCGGGAGCCGCGGCGGCGGCCTCCGGAGGCGCGGCGGCTCCGGCCCTCCCGCCCTCGGGCACGCGGCTCGAGTACGGTCTGTCGCTGGGGCCGATCCACGCCGCGCACGCCACCCTCTCCGTGGGGGAGGCGCGCGAGGTGGGTGGGGTCGAGGCCTTCCCCGTGACGCTGCAGATCGAGGGCGGGGCCCTGTTCCTCACCCTGGACGACAGCCTGGTGAGCTGGATCGCGGCCGCGCCGCTGCGGACGCTGCGCTCGGACCGCAACCTGCACGAGGGTCCCCACAAGGAGGCCTACCGGCTGGAGCTGGACGGTGGGGAGGGGCACTACAGCATCGTGCCGCTGCCCGGGGCCGAGTACGAGCCGGCCTCCGACCGGCCGAAGAGCGGGCCGATCCCCCAGAACGCGGTGGACGACGTGGCCGTGCTCTTCCTGCCCCGCACCCTGCCGCTCGATCCCGGCGCCGACTACGTGATCCCGCGCTTCTTCCGCGCCAATAGCAATCCCGTGCACATCCACGTGGCCGAGCGGCGGGAGATGCGCACGCCGGCCGGCCGCTTCCAGGTCGTGGGCCTCGACGTGGTGATTCCCGAGACGGGCCTGTTCGCCGAGAAGCGCCACGCCCGCGTGTACGTGACCGACGACCCCGCCCGCACCCTCGTGCAGCTCACGGCCGACACGGTGCTGGGCAAGCTGCGGCTGTACCTGACGGGCGAGGGCGGCGGGGCGTAGGGGGCGAGGGACGGCCCGGCGGCGGTGACGTCTCCGCGGAGACGTTCGGTTTCGCGAACGATGCCCGAGGCGAGAGTTTCCGGACGCGAGCCCCCCGTGGCACGGCGGCGCGAGCTGCGCGCCCCGGATCGGTGCCGGCGCGAGCTCGATCGAGACGTCCCCGCGGGGACGCGCCGTGTCGGGAATCAGCCTGAAGCCGGCTCCATCCCCGCCTCCGTGGCTCGGAACCAGACGTCGTCGGGGATGTCGCGCTCCCGCTTCCAGCGGGCCGAGTCGGCCAGGGGGCCCGGGTCGGCGCCGTGGAGCCGGTTGGCGCGCAGGAGGGCGGCGGGCGATCCCTCGTGGCTCGTCCGGCTCGAGCTTCGCTGCGAGCTCCGGCTCCGGCTCCGGGTCCAGACCTCGGCTTCGCGGGTCTCGTCGAAGTGGTCGAAGCCGCGCGGATCCCGGAACACGGCCCGCCCCTTCCCCCACCACTCCAGCTTCCAGCCCCCCTCGTGCACGAGCCGGTGGTGGTAGCGGCACAGGAGGAGGCAGTTGTCCAGGCTCGTCTCCCCGCCGTCGGCCCAGTGCTCGACGTGGTGGGCGTCGGTGAAGCGGAGCCCGCAGCCCGGGAACCGGCAGCCGCGGTCCCGGACCTCGAGCGCCCGGCGCAGCGCCGGCGGGATGGTGCGGGTGCGGCGGCCCACCGAGAGGAGGGGGCCCTTCTCCGGTGCGTGCTCCACCCGGACGACGGCCGCGTCGCAGGCCAGCCTGCGGGACGTCTCCGCGGAGACGCGGGTGCCGTCCTCGAGCTCCGAGCGGCCGGGCTCCCGGTCCTCGGACAGGGTGTCCGCGTCCACGTGCAGGAGGACCTGGTAGCGCTCGGCCCGCGTGCCGCTGATCGGGGCGTCGGAGGGGGAGGCGTCGCCTTCCTCCCCGCCCGCGCCTCCGAAGCCGGCCGCGCCTCCGAAGCCGGCCGCGCCTCCGAAGCCGGCCGCCAGCGCCCGCTCGGCCAGCAGCCCGAGCGCGTCGGCCCGCCGGCGGGCCGCCTCCCGGCTCGTGTCGCGGAAGGTGCACGGGGCCTCCGCCCTGCGCGCCTCCCGGTAGAGCGCATCGGCGGCGGCCTCGACGGCGCGCATGAGGAGCGCGCCGACCTCGGGCTCGAGCCGCCCCCGGATCACGTACATGCCCTCCTCGTCGGGGAAGACCGACAGGCGGCGCAGGCGGTGAAGCTGTTCGGTTCGGTGCGCCTCGTCCTGCCGGCTCCCCTTCCTCCATGCCCGCACCACCCGCTCCAGCCGTGAGGCGGTGATGCCCTCGGCCAGCGCCAAGAGGTCAGTCTCGTTCTCCGGGTCGGCCACCCGGGTCAGGGCCCGCACCTTGGAGAAGGAGAGCCGGCCGCGGCTCATCGACGCGCTCGTCTCGGGCAGCGCCTCGAGGGCCCTCGCCACCCGGACGTGCTCGCGGGCCGTGTGCGGGTCCATGCCGGTGCGCCACGCGAGCCACTCCGCGCAGCCCCGGTGGCCGGCCGCCTCCCAGCCCCGCAGCCGGTCGAAGCGCGCGATCAGGGTGAGCAGCCGGTGGGTGGCCGCGTGGATGTGCGCCGCCAGCGTGGCGATCCGGTCCCCGAGCCGGTCGAGGGAGTCCGGGTCGGCGGCCTCCTCCGCCGCGCCCGGCTTCCGGCGCGTCCCCGCGGGGACGTCCGACCCGGGTCGCGTCTCCGCGGGGACGCCCAGGCCCGCCGCCGGGCCCCCGATCCCCGGGGTTCGGAGCCCTTGCTGCTCTCCGTAATCCATCCCGGCCACTTCGTGCAGGGCCAGCGCCAGTCCCATCGCTCCCATCGTCCCCTCCCATCCCGACCCATGTGGCGGCCTTCCGGGGCCCCGCCGCGCGACCCGCGAAGGCCCGGAACTCCTTGCCCACCAATATACAGGGCTAATTTTGGGTCTCAGGAGGCGGCGGCTGCGGGATCAACGCGGGGCGGGAGGAGACGCGAAGAGGAGAGAGGGGCGCACGAGCGGGAGAGGGGGCCTCAAGGGGCCCGGAGGCCGGATCGAGACGGGGGGCCGGCCCCCGCGCCGACCGTCAACGGAAAGCTGTCAAGGCCCTGCCGGCCAGTTGAATGTCCGGCCGGTGCAGGGGCCGGTCCGGTGCCGCCGCGTCGACGGCCGGTCCGGTGCCGCCGCGTCGACGGCCGGTCCGACGTCTCACAGGGCGTATTCCGGCAGCTCGACGTCGTCGGCGACGGTCCGGCCCACGGTGAACTCCGCCACCCCGGGAAGGCCCATCACCCGGGTCACCTGGTTCCGGAACCAGATGCCCATGCGAGTCCGGGGGAGGAAGGAGGAGGCGAAGCCCTCGGCCGCTTCCTGCTTCCCCTCGACGAAGGGACGGAGCCGCGCCTCCTGGCTCCGGAAGGCCGCGCGGAAATCGCCTGTCGCGAGCCCGAGCTCACCGGCCAGCACGTAGGCCTCCGTCATCGCCAGGCCGGTCCCCTCGCCGGCGAGGAGGGACACGGCGGCTGCCGCGTCGCCGACGAGCATCACCCGGCCCCTGGACCACGCGGGCATCCGGATCTGGCTCACCCGGTCGTAGTAGAGGCTCGGCGCGGCGTCGATCGCGTCCAGGATGCGCGGCGCCTCCCAGCCCGACTCTCCGAAGACCTCCCGGAGCAGAGCGCGGGTCTCTTCGAGGTCGGTGGGCTCCGGTCGCTGCATGACGTCCGCCCGGAAGACGAGGAGGAAGACGGTGCGGTCGCCGCGGAGAGCGATGCGGGCCAGCTGGCGGCCGGGCTCCGCGTGGGCCACGTACACGAGCTCGTCGCGCGGCCGGTATCCCTCGACCTCGAAGGTCGCCACCCGGTAGCCCAGCCGCTTCTCGAACCGCTCCTCCGGCCCGAACACCAGGCGGCGAACCCGGGAGTGGAGGCCGTCGGCTCCCACGACGAGGTCGAAGTCGCGGGTCGCGCCGCCGTCGAGCGTGACTCGCACGCCTCCGTCGGCTTCCTCCAGCGACGTGATCGACTCGCCGAACAGGGTCTCGACCCGCCCCTCGACCGCGCGGTAGATGGCGGCGGCGAGGTCCCCGCGGGGCAGGCTGGTGAACCGTCCGCCGGTCATGCGCCGGAAGACGTCCGTCGAGAAGCCGCCCACCCGTCGGCCGCGGGCGTCGAGGAGGCGGAGCTCGCCGAAGCTGTATCCCGCCTCCAGCACTTCGGGCAGGATGCCCATGCGCTCGGCGATCGTGTAGCCGACGCCCCAGAAATCGATGACGTAGCCCCCGGTGCGGAGGCGCGGCGCCTCCTCGATCAGCGTGGGCTCGTGTCCGGCGCGGTGCAGCCAGTAGGCGAGAGTGGGACCGCCGATGCCGGCGCCCTGGATGGCGATCTTCATGGTTGGCTCTTCCCCGTGCTCGAAGGAGTCCTCGGCCCGGGAGACGGAGCGGAGGCCCCGATCGTGACAGGGGCGGCGGTCCGCCTACAGCGGCAGCCAGTAGGTGATCTTGAGCTCGAAGGTGTTGTCGGGTGGAAGGTTCCCGAGCGCGCTCAGGTCCCGTCCCAGGGCCATGGTGCCCAGGCCCGCCCGGCCGCCCCGGGTCTGGGTCCACACCAGATAGGCAGTGGAGCCGGGGCGCCACTCCCAGCGCAGGACCGCGGTGCCGCGCAGCGAGCGGCGATCGAAATTGGGGTTGGTGAGCTGGAAGCTGGACGCGGGTCCCGACCCGTCCGGGTCGATCGTGTAGCCGGTGACCACGCCGCTCTCTCGGGTCGCGGCGATCGTCCCGATGTCCTGTCCGTACACGAGCTTCTTCTCGCGCCGCGGCGCGGCGTATTCCTCGAAGTCGTAGAACCGCCCGCTGGCGATCAGGGGCTGCAGGTAGAGCTCGAACGTGAGGGACGGCGTGAAGGTGACGTTCACGCGCGTCTCCATCGACAGCTCCTTCTCGTCCAGGTGCGAGAACACGTACCGGTGGCCGTAGAAGGCGGCCGCCGTCGGGTCGGCGACGGTGGCCACGTACTGGTCGGTCAGGACCGTGTGGCTGAAGGCCGGGCCGAGGCTGACCGAGATGTTGGGGGAGGGCCGCCAGGTGGCCGACAGGTCGATCTTGCGCTGGGAGCCGCCGGCGTCCGTCTGGGACAGCGAGCCGGTCGCGTCCACGGTCACGGACTGTCGCGGGTCGCTGGTCACCTGGAGCGACTCGAAGTTCGTCCCCGGGACCCTCACGAGCGGCCCGCCGCGCGTGGCCCGGTCGTCGAGCGAGGGCAGGTCGCGCTGGTAGATGGCCTTGAGCTGCCAGTAGTCGAGGAGCTGCCAGATGACGGCGCCGGTCGCGTCGGTCTGCGTGATGTCGCCGTCGTAGTTCCAGTAGCGCTCGACGCCGCCCCCGAACAGGAGGGAGCGGTACCAGCCGCTCGGCACGGTGAGCTGGCGGATGAGGGAGCCGTTCAGCCACAGGTAGTCGGAGCGCGTCTGGAAGCCGAGGTCGTTGGCGTCGAAGCCGGGGCTCATGGCGGCGGCGTTGATGTCGCCGATCCAGCCCCCGCCCTCGCGGTCGAGCCGCATGCGGACCGAGTAGCCGTCCAGGGCGGTGGCGCCGGGCCGGTAGGCGGCCGAGAACAGGCCGTCGCCGGTCGTGGTGCGGTCGGGACGCTGGAAGTACCGCGCGCTCGACTGCTGGACGCCGAGCATGGCGGCCGAGTCCCCGGTGACGCGCGAGGCGGCGACCGCCGCGTAGAACTCGTAGTTGTGCTGGTCCCAGTAGTAGTCGAGGTCCGCGCCCGCCACCCGGGCCGAGGCGGGGAGGAGGTTCCTGAGGCCGGGGCTGGAGAGCTTGCGGTCCACCGACGTGAACAGCCCTCCGATGACCAGGTTCCCGCCAGCCAGGTCATGCTTCACCCGGCCCACGAAGTCGTTGGTCAGCGGCGCCACCGGCTGGTCGAACAGGCTGCCGTCGGCGCGGGCCACGCGGGCCGTCTCGGTGCCGGTGAGGGCGTCGAGCACGCCGACCGTGGTGCCGCCGCGCGTGCGGCCGGTGAGCTTGGCGGCGCCCAGGATGGTGGTGTTGCCGGGCACCTTCGAGAACGCCCCCTCGGAGCTGGCCAGGTCGGCGCCGGGCGGGGCGGAGCCGATGCGCCGGGAGTAGAACAGGGACATGCCGCGGCAGTTGATGTGGCAGCCCGGGCTCCCGAAGCCGAACACGCCCGCGCCCTGCACGAAGAAGGGCCGCTTCTCCGAGAAGTAGGTCTCGTAGGCCGACAGGTTCACGACCGCCGGGTCGACCTCCACCTGCCCGAAGTCCGGGTTCACCGTCCCCGACAGGGTGAAGCTCGAGTTCACCAGGTACTTGAAGCTGCCGCCGAAGCGGAGCCGGGCCGTGTGCGGGTCGAAGAAGGGGCTGTTCGGGTCCGCCGTGCCCAGCCGCTGCATGCGGGTGGTCACGTACGGGAGGATCTCGGCGTGCAGCGGCTCGCGGCCCAGCCGGATCCCCGCGAGCGTGCCGTAGAAGGAGGGGCCGCCCGTCTGGTCGAGCCGGTAGAAGGACCACAGGTCCTTCTCCTGGGTGCGGTGCACGAGGCGCGTGATCTCGAGCCCCCACTTCTGGGTCGAGTCGCTCGAGAACTGGAGCTGGCTGAAGGGGATGCGGATCTCGGCCGTCCAGCCGCCCGAGTCGACGCTGGTCGCCTCCTCCCACACCGGGTCCCAGGAGTCGTCGCCGTCGTTGGAGTCGCCGCGCCAGCCGGCCGGGTCGACGTCGAACTGCACGTGGTGGAGGCGGTCGTGGTAGAGGTCGAGGTCGACCTGGAGCTCGTCCGACTGCGGGTCGTCGTCGCGGCGCGCCAGGCGGGCCGTGATCCCGGCGGGCGCCTTGGGGTCGTGCATGCGCGCCCCGATGTAGAGCGCGTCGCCATCGTACAGGAAGCGCACGTCCGTGCGCTCCGAGGGATCCGTGCCCTCGTCGGGGGTCTGCTGCGTGAAGTGCGTGGCCGGCGAGGCCTTCTTCCAGGCCGCTTCGTCCAGGTGGCCGTCGATGCTCACCGGGCCCGAGCGGCGGACGGCGATCGCCCGGGGGCGGACGTGCCGCGCGCTCCGGGCCGAGTCGGATCGGGTCCGCCTCGCCGAGGCCGGCCGCGCCTGGGCCGCGAGGGCTGCCGGGGCGAGGAGGGCGGCGAGGGCCAGGAGGGCGGGAGGCGCGAGGATCCTCGTGAGCGACTTCGCGCGAGCGTCTCTATGTCGAACTGTCCGACGGTACGGCAAGGCTGTCTTCCCTTCGTCCCGAACGTCCACACGTCCCATCGATCCCGTCACGGGGATCCGTACGAGGGAGTCGAGGACACGGTTTCGGGGACGGGGGTCGCGGGCGCGCGGCCGCGGCGGGCCGGCCGGTCACGTCCCCGCGGGGACGTCCGGCCCGGCGCTCAGAGCGGCAGCCAGTAGCTGATCTTGAGCTCGAAGGTGTTGTCCGGGGGGATGTTCACGAGCGCGTCGAGGTCGTGGCCCACCGCCAGGCTCCGGTCCCGGGCCGTGCCGCCGCGCGTCTGCGTCCACACCAGGTAGGCGGTCGAGCCCGGGCGCCACTCCCACCTGAGGACCGCGGTGCCGCGCAGGGAGCGGCTGTCGAAGCTGGGGTTGGCGAACGCGAAGCTGGAGGCGGGACCCGAGCCGTCCGGGTCGACCTGGTAGCCCGTGACGGTGCCGTCTCGGGTCAAGGAGCGGATCGTCCCCACGTCCCGCCCGAACACCCGCTTCGTCTCCCGCCTCGGGGCGGCGAACTCCTCGAAGGCGTGGTAGCGGCCGCTGGCCAGCAGGGGCTGCAGGAAGAGCTCGAAGGAGAGGTCGGGCGTGAAGGTGACGTTCACGCGCGTCTCCATCGAGAGCTGCTTCTCGCTCAGGTGCGAGAACACGTACCGGTGGCCGTAGAAGGCGGTCGCCGTCGGGTCGGCGACGCTGGTCACGTACTGGGTGTGCGAGTCTACGTAGCTGTACTGCGGGCCGAGCGAGACCTGGACGTTGGGGGAGGGTCGGAAGGAGGCGGACAGCCCCACCTCGCTGCTGTAACCCCCGTCGTCATCGTGGTTGTAGGTGAAGCTCCCGTCGAGCGTGAGCGCCTTTCGAGAGTCCGTGGACACGGCGACCTGGCCGCCGGTGGAGCCCGTCGTGCGCACCACGGGGCCGCCGCGGGTGAGGCGGTCGGACCGGGCCGGGAAGGCGCGCTGGGCGAACAGGACGACGTTCCAGTAGTCGAGGAGCTGGAGGCTGGAGTAGACGGACACGGTCGAGGCGGTCGGATCCCCGTCGTAGTTCCAGGTGTGGTCCGCCTCGACCATGGCCACCAGCGACCGGTACCAGCTCGTGGGCGTGTTGAGCTGCCGCCCGACCGAGCCGTTGACCCACAGCTTGTCCGCCTCGCGCTGGAAGCCGAGGTCGTCGATCGCGTAGCCCGGGCTCTCAGCCATCCCGTTCAGGTCCCACAGCCAGCTCCCGCCCTGCTTGGCCACCCGGAAGATGGCCGCGTAGCCGTCCAGGGCCGTGGCGCCCGGCCGGTAGGCGGCCGAGAACAGGCCGTCGCCCGTGGTGGTGCGGTCGGGGCGCTGGAAGTAGCGGGCGCTGGCGCGCTGCAGGCGGAGGATGGAGGCCGAGTCGCCGGTCACGCGCGAGGCGGTGAGGGCCGCGTAGAAGAAGTAGTCGTGGCCGCCCCAGTAGTAGCGGACGTCCGCGCCGCCGGCGCGCGAGGAGGAGGGGAGGAGGCCGGCCAGCCCCGGGTCGCGCAGGTGCCGGTCCACCGACGTGAACAGCCCGCCGATCACCAGGTTTCCGCCGTCGAGGTCCTGCTTCACCCGGCCCACGAAGTCGTTGGTGAGGGGCGCGACCGGCTGCCGGAAGGTGGAGCTGTCCGCGCGGGCCACCCGCGCCGTCTCCGAGCCCGTCACCGCGTCCAGCACCCCGACCGTGGTGCCGCCCGGGGTGCGGCCGGTGAGCTTGGCGGCGCCCAGGATGGTGGTGTTGTCGGGAATGTCCGCCCAGCGGCCCTCCGGGAAGGCCAGCGTCCACCCCGGCGGCCGGGCTCCGATCCGCCGCGAGTAGAACAGGTCGAGGCCGAGCCCGCAGTTGATGTTGCAGCCCGGGCTCCCGAAGTCGAATACGTTCGAGCCCTGCACGAAGAAGGGTCGCTTCTCCGAGAAGTAGGTCTCGAACTGGGTGAGGTTCACGACCGCCGGGTCGACCTCGACCTGCCCGAAGTCCGGGTTCACGGTGGCCGACAGGGTGAAGCTGGAGTTCACCAGGTACTCGAGGTCTCCGCCGACACGGAGGCGGGTGGGGTGCGGGTCGAAGAAGGGACTGTTCGGATCCGCGTGGCCCAGCCGCTCCATGCGCGTGGTCACGTAGGGGAGGATCTCGGCGTGCAGCGGCTCGCGCCCCAGGTGGATCCCCCGGAGCGTGCCGTAGAAGGCGGGGCCGCCCGACTGGTCGAGGCCGTAGAAGGACCACAGGTCCGTCTCGTGGTCGCGGTGGGTGAGACGGACGAGCTCGAGGCCCCAGGTCTGCGCCGAGTCGCTCGGGAACTGGAGCTGGCTGAACGGGATCCGGATCTCCGACGTCCAGCCGGCCGAGTCGACGCTGGTGGCCACCTCCCACACCGGGTCCCAGGAGGCATCGCCGTCGTTGAAGTCGCCGCGCCACCCTGCCGGGTCGACCGAGAACGTCACGCGGTGGAGCCGGTCGTGGTAGAGGTCCAGGTCCACCTCGAGCTGGTCCGACTGCGGGTACTCG
>Ga0102950_1000031_pt1 | contig 36832 bp, 49 predicted proteins | sample SalPon2A_B_D2_MG_FD_78505 | JGI IMG/M metagenome (GOLD analysis project Ga0102950, IMG submission 78505) | Soil microbial communities from South San Francisco under conditions of wetland restoration - Salt Pond MetaG R2A_B_D2_MG | ecosystem: Environmental > Terrestrial > Soil > Wetlands | place...
ATGATCTCGACCGTGTCGCCGTTCTTGAGGGGCCTGGAGAGCGGCGCGATCTGGTCGTTCACGCGGGCGCCCGCGCAGTGGTGGCCGATCTCCGTGTGCACGGCGTAGGCGAAGTCGATGGGAGAGGCGTCCTTGGGGAGCTGCTTCACGTCGCCGGCCGGCGTGAACACGAAGATCTCGTCCTGGAACAGGTCGATCCGGAGGAACTCCATGTACTCCTCCGGCTCGCGGGTCTCCTGCTGCCATTCGAGCACCTGGCGGAACCACAAGAGCTGCTCGTCGACCTCGTCCGTGTCGGGTCGATCCTCCTTGTAGCGCCAGTGCGCCGCGATCCCCATCTCCGCCGTGCGGTGCATCTCCTCGGTGCGGATCTGGATCTCGTACAGCCTGCCGCCGGGTCCGAAGATCGTCGTGTGCAGGCTCCGGTACAGGTTCGACTTGGGCGTCGCGATGTAGTCGTGGAAGCGCTCTGTGAGGGGCGTCCACTTGTTGTGAATGACCCCGAGGGCGTGGTAGCAGTCCCGGATCGTCGGGACCACGACCCTCATGGCCAGGATGTCGTAGATCTCCTCGAAGGGCTTACCGCGCTTCTGCATCTTGCGGTAGATGGACCACAGGTGCTTGGCCCGTCCCGCGATCGAGCACTCGAGTCCCGCCTCGCGGAGCTCGGCCTCGAGCGGCTCCTGGAGCCGGCGGATGAGCTCCTCCCTCTCCCGGCGCGTGTCCGCGACCTTGCGGGCCAGCTCCCTGTAGGCTTCGGGCTCGAGGTTCTTGAACGCCAGGTCCTCCAGCTCCCACTTGACTTTCGCCATCCCCAGGCGGTGCGCGAGGGGGGCGTAGATCTCGCGCGTCTCGAGCGCGATGGGCTGGCGCCGGGACTCCGGCAGGTGCTCCAGGGTGCGCATGTTGTGCAGCCGGTCGGCGAGCTTGACCAGGATCACCCGGGCGTCTCGCGCCATGGACAGGAGGAGCTTCCGGTAGTTCTCCACCTGGCGCTCGGCCAGTGAGCCGAGCTCGACGCGCGAGATCTTGGTGAGCCCGTCCACGATGGTGGCGATCTCGCTCCCGAACTCCTGGCGGATCTCCTCCACCGAGGTGCCCGTGTCCTCCACCACGTCGTGCAGAAGCGAGGCGGCGATGGACACCGTGTCGAGTCGGATCCCGCTCAGGATCTTGGCCACCTCGACGCAGTGGGTGATGTAGTCGTCCCCGGACTCGCGCTTCTGGCCGGCGTGCTTTTCCTTGGCGTACTGGAACGCCAGCGCGAGGAGTTCCAGGTCGAGGCGCTTCTCACTCCCGTGGATGGCGCGCAGGAAGTCCGGGGGCAGCAGCGCGGCCGGCCCCTCGGGGGCCTCGGCGGCGCCGGTCCCGGACGTCACGCTCTGCTCGGTCGCTTCGGGCATGGGCCTCACCTGCCGGAGGGTCACCGCGACAGTGCGGCAATCCCATGGTACGCGCGAGGCGGCGCGGGGTGCCAGTTCCGGCTCGGCGCGTCCCGTGCCCTCGGAGGCTAGCCCATCCGACGGATCGGGAGGGGTGGCCTACGGATCACGAGAGGCCGAGACTGGAATTCAGTGGCCAGCCGACTCCGGAGGGAGATCGAAGCGTACGATGTGCTCGACGTCGAGATCATCCCGTTGCACGCCGTAGGCCCTGGACCCGGTGGCGGTGAGGATCCAAACGCGCGCCGGAAAGCGATACCGGGCGACGGCGCCCTCGTCCGGATCAAAGCGGACCCACTCTTCGGGACGATCTCCCCAGTGGAAGCGGCGCGCCCAGAGGGACCCGTCCGCGGCGACGAAAACCTGGTCGAAGGCGGGGACCCGCGACGGAAACGGGATCTTCTGTGTCACGCCTCTCCACGGTGACCAGCTCTTCGAGTAGGCTTTGCGAAGAGAGGGTGTGACCGATTCTCTCGACTGGCGGATGCGCAGTATCCGATTGGCATGACCGTCGGCCTGGAGAAGAACGACCTCGTAGGCATCCGCGCGCGCCCATGCCAGGTCGTAGCCCCGACCGGTAGACACCACATCCACCGCGGTCCCGCCGCTCATGGGTGCGATCGTGACAGGAAGTCGCGCCGGGCTCCTCAGCTCGTAGACTCGAGGTCCGGGGAGATGGAACGGCACCTCACGCTGGCCACCGGAGCGCACCAGGGTGATCGAGGTTCGGACCCGGCGACTTCCGGGCTCGCCCATCCCGTAAGCCCTTTCCGGGCCTCGGATGAGGAGCCGTCCATCGGCCAACACGCCCATGAGGGATCCCGGAAGTGTGAACAACAGATGTGGTTCCGGCTCCGGTGCCGTAGGCCTCGCTGTGGTGGTCCGCACGAACTCGCCTGAGGTCGTCCAGAACGAGGCAGCACTGTTCCCATCGTCGATGGCGATGATGGTGTCTCCCCGCCATCGCTCCAGCCGTGCCAGGCCCCGAAACTCACGAGGTCCCCGCCCCTCCCGACCGGCCGTCCACTCGAGCGCACCTGATCCGTCCACCGCCAGGAGCTGGGACGCGCCAGAGTTGGCGATGACGACACCACCCCCACGGATGGGTAGGAGATCGACCACACGAAAGAGGGGCTTTCCGCCTTCGCCAACTTGACCGGTATATAGTCTACGCGACCGGGTGAGCTCCGTCGTCTGCGGCAGGCTATCCACGGAGACCCGCTGAGCCCGCGAGGTGTCGACTCTGGCACCCGAGGGAGGTGGGGGCGGCTCGGCGGCGCATGCCGCGGTCGCCGTCAGGAGAAACGCCGCGAATGCGATCGACACCCGGCTGCGCGTCCGTGGGGCGGCCAGGGACGGTATCTCCGACAGTCGTCCCATTTGGACGGCTGGAGGCTCTACGGTCGCCCCCTCATCGGCGACTTCGTGGGCCGAAGCTGCCCCGTCGACGCTCGACGATCGGGACCCGCTACGGGCGATCGCTGTCGTAGGAGCACTGCGTGGCATCCTTGTACGTTTCGCAGTAGTACTGTCCCGTAACAGGACCCCAGATGCAGCCGCAACCACCCTCCGGGGAGACCGTACAGTCAGGCGGTTTTGCGCAAAGCCGCGACGGGCCTCCGCCGAGGAAACGTGGGCCAAGAAGAGTCAGTCCGACCACAACTGGAATCGATGCCAACGAAAGCCATGGCCTCCGGGATACGGATCGCAACATACTCGCCTCCAGGAAGGAGACCGCTTTTCTGATTTTTACCGTTAATGACCGTGGCTTGCATGTCAACGGGCCGTGTGGCCTGACACGGCCGAGTGCGCGGCCGGGCTCCTCCGCTGCTCGCGTGGGTCGGCGCCGCGATGGTAGGCGTCCGGGCTTCACATGGCGTTGACGGAGCGCCCGTTCGTCCCCTCGTACCCGTCCCCAGGAAAGGGAGGCGCATGGCGCCGACGATCCGAGAGTGGCCCACGGAGGAGAGGCCCAGGGAGCGGCTGGCGGCTCTGCGGGCCGAGGCGCTGTCCGTCCGTGAGCTCCTGGCGCTGCTGCTCGGCTCGGGGGCGCGGGGCCGATCCGCGGTCGTCCTCGCGGGGGACCTGCTCGAGGCGTTCGGGGGGTCGCTGCGGCGGCTGGGCTCCGCCGAGCCGGCGGTTCTGGAATCAGTGCGCGGAGTGGGGCCGGCCCGGGCGGCTACGATCGCCGCAGCCTTCGAGCTGGGCCGCCGCGCGGCCGCCGAGCCGGCCCGGAGGGAGCCCCGCATCCGCGGGCCGGCCGACGTCCATCGACGCCTCGGGCCGCGCCTCCGCGACCGGCGGCAGGAGGAGTTCTGGGCCGTCTATCTGGACACGCAGAACCGGGTGCTGGCCGAGCGGCGACTCACGGTCGGCCTGCTGGATTCCTCCCTGGTGCACCCGCGCGAGGTGTTCGTGCACGCCGTGTCCGAGTCCGCCTCCAGCCTCCTCCTGGCCCACAACCACCCGAGCGGCGACCCCGAGCCCTCCGCCGACGACATCGCCGTCACCCGCCAGCTCGTGGCCAGCGGACGCCTCCTGGGCATCCCGGTGCGCGACCACGTGGTGCTGGGCGACGGGCGCTACGTGAGCCTCATGGAGCGGGGGCTGCTGGCGGCCGGCAGCTCTTCTAGCGAGCGCCCCGGCCCTTCGCCCGGCGGATGATGGCCGCCATCACGTCCCTGTGCCGCTCGAACGTGTCGTCGACCACCGTGATCGTCGGGATCTCGTGCGGACTCAGGGAGAGCGTGTCGGGGTCGAAGCGGCCGAAGCCCCACTCGTGCACGCCGCTGCTCCCACGTCCGGGCGCCGGGTGGCTCAGGTGGCTGAAGGTCCGGCAGTACCGTTCGAAGGCGGGCGGGTAGCCGGGCGAGGGAAACACCTGGTAGACGGGCAGCACCCCGAGCAGCGCATCGTAGGAGAACTCCCCGACGGCGAGCGCGTGCGGGTGGGTCTCCCTCAGCTCCCCGACGAGCCGCTTGACGCCCTCGTGCATGTCCGCCTGGGTGTTGTCCACCCAGCCCGCCGCGATGTCCAGGAAGTAGCCGTCGGCACCGTAGCGGTCCAGGATCCGGGTGACGCTGTCCCGGATCCACCGCCTCCAGACGTCGACGCCGACGTTCATGTAGCGGCCCCACCCCTCGTTGTGCCGATCGTTGTCCCAGTCGACCCAGGCGAGCGGGAAAGTGTTCCCGTCGATCTCCCGGGTGCTCGCCTCCGCGAACTGCCTGTAGTCGGGCAGCGCCACGTTGGCGGCGTTCAGCCCGAACATGGGGACGAAGTGGTAGCCGAGTTTCTGCCCCTCCCGGATGAGGGTCCGGAACCCGTCCTCCCCTCCCAGGCGCCGGTCCACCTCGTAGGCCGGGTAGCTCCAGTAGTAGCGGCCATCCCAGGCCGGCAGGAACACCATCACCCTGCGAGGGGAGATCTGCGTGGCGGTCCACCGCAGGATCTCCAGTGCTCTCTGGAAGTCGTTGAAGATGTAGCCGGTCCAGTGCATTCCGTGGATCGAGAGGACGAGCTCGACCTCTCGGAACCACTCCGGAACGTCCGTTCGGGCCTCCCAGGCCGGAAGGTCGAACGCTCGCTCCACGTGCGCCACGTGCCGACGAAAGGCCTCCTCCGCGGACCCGGTGCGCCCGGCCCGCCACCGGCCGCCCTCCAGCACTCGGCTCCGGTCCCAGCCCGGCTGCTCGTAGATCAGCTCGACCCGGTAGCCGTCCGGACCCGGCTGCAGGTAGAGCCGGTTGGCGCGAACCTCCTCCATGAGCGCCGACAGGAAGAAGCAGCCGTCGCTGGTGGTCTCGATCACCGCCAGGGGCGTGTCGGTCCCCCTCGCCTGCCGCGCGGCGCCCCACGGGTAACCGTACAGCAGCTCGTCGTCCCCCGGGTCGCGGAAGTCGGTCGTGCCGATCGCCACCTTCCCGCGCGGGACGCCGCGCACGATCGACGCGACGGACTTGATCGGCCGATCCATCGTCGCCCGGACGTCCCACTCCGTGAATTCGCCGTTCCGCCGGATCCGCGACCGCAGCGTGCCCGGGACCTTGACCTGCCCGCCGGCCCCGACGAGTCCGGTGCACTCGAGAAGGAGGTCGTCGCCGTCGCGCGACACCTTCATCAGGTCCCGGTCCAGGCCGTACGTGTTCTCGAACGTGTGCAGCCGGAAGGCGAGCGCGAGGCCGCCGACCACGACGGACGGCTCCGGGAAACCGTAACTGAACTTCTGATAGCCCCTCCCCCGCGGAGGCAAGTAGACGCCGCCGGTCGAATCGAGGGGCTCGATGGATCCGTCCGGCTCGCCACGGAAGCCGCGCCCGGCGGCGGAATCGACAGGGCCGCTCTCCGGTCCGAGTCTCGCCCTGTCCGCCGCGGGAACTCCGAGCCCGGGCCCTCCATCCACGGCCAGCCACGAGAGTGCCCCCGCAGCCCCTTTGAGCAGTTCCCGGCGGCTGAGCGCGTTCTTCATGGTGTGTCGCTCCCTGTAGCGGTGGGTCCGGACCGCCGCATGGCCCACCGGGAGACGGGATCGCTCCGGGAGCGATCCGTCGCGGGCACCCGGGAAGCGTCATCGCCACGCAACACCCGATTCCGGACGCTACGGTACAACGTGGCGAAGGCGCCCTCCCGGCGCAGGGGGAGCTCCATCCCTCACCTCGAGCACGGTTGGGAACCTGTTTGCGCGATGCCGCTTCTGCGCGCTTACGCCTCGTCGTCGGGTCGTCGGGCGATGAGCGAGAAGAGCTTCTGGAGGATCAGCACCGCGAGCGTCCCGACGGCGATCACGGCCGCGAGCTTCCCGGCGTGCTCCATCAGCGTGCTGACCGTGATCAGGTCGAGGATGACGACGACCGCGCCGGCCATGACCGCGAGCGCGGAACCGATGATCAAGCTCTTCCGGTACATGGGACCTCCTTGTCTCGGGGCCGACGAGTCGCTTCCGGAGTGGACCGGGGGATCAGTAGGGTTCTCCCATTCGCCGCAGCAGCTCGATGCGCTCACGCATGGGCGGATGCGACGACAGAAGGCGCCGCCCGACTCCGGATCCGGTCGGTCGAGGATCCACGAAGAACAGATCGGCGATGGCGGGGTCGACCGGGGGCCCTCGCCCGATGCCGGCGCCCACGGTTTCGAGCGCGCGGACCAGCGCGCCCGGATTCCGCGTGAGCAGAACGGCGTTGGCGTCCGCCAGAAACTCCCGTTCGCGTGAGACCGCCCGGTAGAGCATCAGACAGATGAGCGGTGTCCCCAGGAACAGGAGCAAGGACGTGACACCTATCCAGCCCACCAGCCCTCCGAGCACCGCAGCCATGACGAGCATGGCTCCGACGCCGAACACGACGTAGGCCGCGGCGACGTACAGGCAGCCCAGAGCCACGGGACGGACGGACGGCCCGGCGCCTCCGGCGGCGCGAAACAGGCGCCCCGCCGCCCTGAAGGGAGCCAGCATGATTCCCAGCAGGGTGGCCAGAACGGACTTCAGGAGGACGTCGTTGTTGCCCACCTGACAGAGCTCCTGCGCGAGGACGCCCTCCAGCTCGCGCCGATCGAGGGACTCGAGGAGCCCTCGCGTCACAACGACCGTCGCGTCCTTCGGCGAGAGCCCCGTGGACAGAGCGTTCGGGACTGGCGAATCCAGGATCCTGATCTGCGGCACGGGCAGGCCGCTCCCGATGCAGAGGTTCTCGACCAGACGCCGCAGCTCCGTGCCCTCCCCCGCCTCGAGGGGCCTCGCGCCGCTGATGCGGAGCAGGTGCGAAGCCGAGCGGAGGTAGATCAGGTAGGGAAAGAAGATCCCGCCGAACACCGTGACTCCGATCGCCACGGGGATCAGCCTCCGGGGGTCCCCGACTCTCGTGGACAGCGGCAGGATCACCGCAGCCAGCCACAGGATGAGGTACTGGGTCAGGTAGGCTGCCGCCGGAAGGACGAAGAGAGCGGACAATGCCAGGAGGAGCACCGTGTTCCTCCGGTTGGCGTCGATCCGGTCGAAGACGAGAACGGGCTCGCTGGTCACGGATGGCTCGTCGGTGGCCGACCTCACGGGGGCCCCCTATGGTCCCCCTTCGCCACGGCCAGGAGGTCGACGCGCGGCGCCTCGAGCTCGTCCCGCGTCGAACGGAAGAACTCGAACGGTCGGAATCCAAACGTCCTGGCGACCACGAAGTGGGGAAACGACCCGATCCGGGCGTTGAAGCTCGCCACGTTGCGATTATAGAAGTGGCGAGCGAACGCGATCTTCTCCTCCGTGTCGGAGAGGTCCTCCATCAGCTCGACGAAGGGTTCCGATGCTCGCAGCTGGGGGTAAGCCTCCGCGACGGCCAGCAGGCGGACCAGGGCCCGACTCAAACGGCCGTTGGCGTCCGCCCTGTCGGCGGCCCCGGTCGCCTCCATCAGCCGCCCGCGCTCCCGAGTCACTTCCTCGAACACCGACCGCTCGTGCCTCGCGTACCCCTTCACGGTGTCGACCAGCATCGGGACCAGGTTGGCCCGACGCCTGAGCTGGACGTCGATCCCGGACCACGCCTCCCGGGTGCGCTCGCGCCCGCGCACGAGCCGGTTGTACAGGAGGAGGCTCATGAGGAGGACCACGAGGAGGAGTCCCACGGCACCGAAGAGGTACGGGTCGTTGGACATGGCCGCGCCCCCTCCTGCCGATTCGGGTCCACGAGCCTGCGGTCACGCCGCTCGGTGCACGCCTGTATGCAAATTCGCCCCACCAAACCGTCGCGGCAGTCGGGAGATCCCTCGGAGGGACGTGGGGAGGTCTACCAGCCCGCCTCGGAAGCACGCGGAAGAGGCAAGGACAGGAAGCGGACGGGTGGGTGGCCGGGCGCGGGGATCCCCCGGAGCGGAGCCGCAGCGAAGCGGCGTGGATGGGGGCTGAGACCGTGAAGACGGGAGTGGCTGGCGCGGTCTGCACCGTGATGAGCGCCGGGCGCGAAGCGAAGGCGGAGACGGAGGGGGACCCCGCGCCCGGCCGCCGCGCCGACAGGGCTACTGGATGATCCCGGGACCTGCCGACCCGTTACCCGGTCCGCGGGTCTCGTCCGTCAGGGGGCTACGCCAGCCTTCCATGACACTTCTTGTACTTCTTGCCCGACCCGCACGGGCACGGGTCGTTCCGGCCCGGCTCCTCGTGGACGTCGAGCGGCTCGTCCGGCCGCACGACCCGGGCCCCGCCCGGCGCCATCTGCGCCGCCGACCCGTCCGCCGAGGCCGACGTGGCCACACCCGTCGCCGCGAAGGCCGGCTCGGGCTCCTCCGCTCCCGCCCCGGCGCCGCCGGGCGCCCCGACGCCCGTGGCCGGGCTCTCGTCCGGACCGGACATCGCGGTGATCTGCGGGGCGCGCAGCCGCTGCCGCGGCTCGGGCTCGATCTGGGCGCGGAAGAGGAAGTTGGCCACGGCGCGACGGAGCTCCGTCATCATGGCCACGAACTCGTCGAACGCCTCCTGCTTGTACTCGATGAGCGGGTCCTTCTGGCCCCACGCCCGGTACCGGATGGAGTCGCGCAGGTGATCGAGCTCGTACAGGTGGTCTTTCCATTTGTCGTCGATCACCGAGAGGACGATGAAGCTCAGGATTCGCTCCCAGTGCTCCGCGAAGCTCTCGATCTTGCGCCGGTAGGCCTCGTGGGCGTGCTCGACCACGGCCTCCAGGACGTCTTCCGGGTCGGACCAGGGCAGGTCGGCGGGCGAGACCTCCCCCTCCGGCAGGATATCGACCAGGAGGAAGTAGTCCAGCACGAGCTTCTCGCGCAGGCCGGCCAGGTCCCACCGGTCCGGATGGCTTCCCTCCTCCACGAAGTCGGCCACGTCCCCGCGCAGGGCCGACTCGATCATCTCCCACGCCTCGCCCTTGAGGTCCTCTCCCCCCTCGAGGGCGAACAGCCGCAGGTCGTAGATGACCTCGCGCTGCTGGTTCATGACGTCGTCGTACTCCAGCAGCTTCTTGCGGGCTTCGAAGTTCTGGAGCTCGACGCGCTTCTGGGCCCGCTCGAGCGCCTTGGTCATCCACGGGTCCGAGATGACCTCGCCTTCCTTCATGCCGGCCCGGTCCAGCCACTTGGCGATGCGGTCGGAGCCGAACAGCCGCATGAGGTCGTCCTCGAGCGACACGAAGAAGCGGCTCGAGCCCGGATCCCCCTGGCGGCCCGAGCGGCCGCGCAGCTGTCGATCGATCCGACGAGCCTCGTGGCGCTCGGTGCCCAGGATCTGGAGGCCGCAGGGCGGGTCGATCTGGCAGCCCAGCTCCTCGATCTGGGCCGGCGACAGGTCGGGCGTCTCCTCCACCTGGCCGAAGGCGGGCTCCTCGGAGAGGATCCCGCACACTTCGCACTTCACCACGCCGAGACCGAGCTTAATGTCCGTGCCGCGGCCGGCCATGTTCGTGGCGATCGTGATCGCGCCGGGCTGGCCGGCGTTGGCGACGATCTGGGCTTCCCGCTGGTGGTTCTTGGCGTTGAGGACCTCGTGCTGCAGGCCGCGCCGCCGCAGCATCCGCGCGATCATCTCCGACACCTCGACGCTGGTCGTGCCGACCAGGATCGGGAGTCCGCGCTCGTGGAGTCGTTCGATCTCCTCGAGGAGCGACGCGTATTTCTCCCGCTTGGTGCGGAAGATCACGTCCTCCTGGTCCACCCGGCGGACCGGGCGATTGGTCGGGATGACGACGACCTCGAGGCCGTAGATCTCGTGGAACTCGCCCTCCTCGGTCTCGGCCGTCCCGGTCATGCCGGCCAGCTTGTCGTACATGCGGAAGTAGTTCTGAATGGTGATCGTGGCCAGGGTCTGCGTCTCCCCCTGCACGGTCACGCCCTCCTTGGCCTCCACGGCCTGGTGGAGCCCGTCGCTCCACCGGCGTCCCGGCATCTTGCGGCCCGTGAACTCGTCCACGATGACGATCTGGCCGCCTTCCTCCACGTACTCCACGTCCTTCTCGTACAGGGCGTGGGCCTTCACCAGCTGGTGGATGATGTGGATCTTCTCCGACTTCTCCGCATACTCGCGTTCCAGCGCCTCGACGGCCTCCCGCTTGTCGGACGCGGACAGATCCTCGGAGTCCTCGACCTTCTTCACCCTCTGGGAAAGGTCGGGCACCACGAAGGCCTCGGGATCGGACGGGCTGAGGACGTCCAGGCCCTGGTCCGAAATCTGGATGGTGTGTCCCTTCTCATCCGTGGAGTACAGCAGCAGCTCGTCGATCTCGTGCAGGCGCTTCTCGCGCATGAGGTCGCCCTCCGTGCGCTGCACGAGCTGCTTCACGCCCGTCTCGTTGAGGAGCTTCATTAGCCGGCGGTTCTTGGGATCGCCGCGCTGGGCGGCCAGGAGGAGCTGTCCCGCCTCGTGCTCCCTGGCGGAGTCGTCCTCCTCCCGGGATTCCTCGAGGAGCTTCTCCCCCTCGGCGACCAGCTCCCGGACGATCCGGCCCTGCCGGCGCACGAGGTCGGCCACCTGGTTGTTGTACTTGTGGTAGATCCCCTGGTCGTCCTTGCCGACCGGACCGCTGATGATGAGCGGCGTGCGGGCTTCGTCGATGAGGACGGAGTCCACCTCGTCGATGATCGCGTAGGCGTGGCCGCGCTGCACGCGGTCCTCGAGCCGGACGACCATGTTGTCGCGCAGGTAGTCGAACCCGAACTCGTTGTTGGTACCGTAGGTGATGTCGCAGCCGTATGCGTCCCGGCGCGCCTGCGTGCCCGGCTCGGCGTCGTCGATGCACCCGACCGTGAGCCCCAGGTACTCGAACACCGCCCCCATCCACTGCGAGTCGCGCCGCGCCAGGTAGTCGTTCACGGTGACGAGGTGGGCGCCCTTTCCGGCGAGCGCGTTCAGGTACAGGGGCATGGTGGCCACAAGCGTCTTGCCCTCGCCGGTGGCCATCTCGGCGATCTTGCCCTGGTGCAGGACGATACCCCCGATGAGCTGTACGTCGTAGGGGACCATGTCCCAGGTCATCGTGTTGCCGGTGACGTGGATCTCCCGGCCCAGGAGCCGACGGCACGCCTCGCGAACGGTGGCGAACGCCTCGGGGAGGATCTCGTCCAGGACCTCCTGGGTGAGCTCGCCCAGCTCCTCGTCCAGCTCCGCGATGCGCTGGGTGAGGTCCGCCCGTTCCCCGGGATCCTCGCTGTGCCGCCGGCGCTCACGGAGATCCGAGCCCTCCTCCTCCAACGCCGCGGTGCGCTCCCGGATCTGCTCCTGGAAGCGGGCCGTCTGCGCCCGGATCTGCTCCTCGGAGACGTCGCCCAGCCGCGACTCGTGGCGCTTGATCTCGTCCACGATGGGCTGGAGCTTCTTCATCTCCCGCTCGAAGCGGGTGCCCACCAGGCTGTTGATGAGGGACTTCAGCATGGCTCCGTCAGGTGCTCGAGGCGTGCGGGGGCCGCGCGGAACGGGCCCGACGCACAGCTAATAGACGTGCCGCGTGGCATCGTTCCCCCTGTCTTCCGGGACCTCCGCCGACTGGACGGCACTCGCGCTCCAGGCTCGCTCGAGTCGGTCACGGACCGACTCCGGCACCAGGTAGCGGACCGTGAGTCCGCGTCCCAGCCGCTCCCGGATGCGCGTGGCCGACAGATCCACGCGCGTCACCGGGAGGGTGTGAACCTCGACGCCATCGGCCACCGAAACTACCGGCCGCTCTCCCCCTCGCGTCATCACGATGATCTCGGCCAGCTCCCTGAGCCTGAGGGGCTCGTGCCAGCTGGACAGCGTCCGCAGCTGGTCCACGCCGAGGACCAGGTAGAGGGCCTCCGGCGCCCGGGTCTCCCGGATCCAGGCCAGCGTGTCGACGGTGTAGGAGGGCCCGTCGCGCCGAACCTCCACATCGCTCACCTCCACGCGGGGGTCCCCGTCGAAGGCGCGCCGCACCAGGTCCAGCCGCACCGCCGCGGGCAGCACGGCATCGCGGTGCGGCGGCCGGCCGGCGGGGACGACCAGCAGCCGGTCGAGGCCGAGGCCCTCGACCACGTCGCCGGCCACCACGAGATGACCGATGTGAACCGGGTCGAAGGTGCCCCCGAACAGCCCGAGACGCTCGCCCGCCGGCATCCCGGCCGCCTCAGGCGCCCTGACCGGTCTCGTTCCGCAGCTTCCTGGCCGCCTGCGAGTCCGCGTGCTCCGTCAGGAGCCGCTGGCGCACGTCCTTGGCCTCCGAATCGAACCCGATCTTCCGGTAGCTGTGATAGAGGCTGGCCAGCACGTCGGGCACGATCGGCGCCTTGGGGTAGTTCTTGAGGATGATCTCGAAGTACACGTTGGCGGACTCGTAGATGCCGTGGTCGAAGTACCACTTGCCCACCCTGTAGGACTTGTCCGCGAGCTTGTCGTTGGCCTTCTGCTGGAGCGCCCTGGCCGAGTCGGCGAGGGGGCTGTCGGGATAGTACTGCAGCAGCCGTCCGCAGGCGTCTACGGCCTTGTGCGTGTAGTCCTGGTCGAGGGCGAGCTCGGGGCTGAGCTTCCAATCGCACCGGCATACGCCCAGGAGCGCGTCGTCCGCGAGGTCGCTGGTGGGGCGGTTCGTGCCGAGGCGATCGAAGGCGTCGGCCGCCTCGCGGAAGTGTCCTTCCTTGAAGTACGACTCGCCCAGCAAGTACTGGCCGCTGTCGGCGCGTGGGTCCAGGGGCGCCTCCAGCAGGAAAGACTTGAAGCCCTTGGCCGCCGCGCCGTAGTCGCCGGCGGCGAAGCGCTCACGGGACCACCGGTACTTCCCCTCGGGAGCCATCTGCTTGGGGGGACTCGCCGTGCCGCACGCCAGCGCTCCCGCGAACAGGACCAGGCCCACGGCGGCCGGGACGACGCGCCGCCAGAGGCCGCTTCGACGGCCGGCCCCCGCCCGCGCGTCGGGTTCCCCGGCGTCCTCGCTCGCTGCAGGCTCCTGGCTCCGCATCCTCACTCCCTCGGCTTCCTCTCTCGCTGCCGGCGTCGACGGCTGCCACACGCTACCCTCCTCAGCCGCCGTACCGGATCTGTCGGATCCGCTCTTCGGCCTGACGGGCCACCGGTCCCGTGCGGGCCGGGTCGAGGCGCAGGACCGATTCGAACGCCTCCAGCGCTTCCTGGGACCGTCCCTGGCCCAGCAGCACCTCGCCCCGCAGGTACTGAGCCCTGTCCTGCAGGGTCCGGGGCACGCCGACCGCCACCAGGCTGTCCAGGCTCGCCAGCGCGTGGTCGGACCGCCCGGCCTGCCGTTGCTGGGTAGCCACCTCGTACAGGCAGTTCCCGTAGTGCCAGCGGGCACTGTTGGCTTCGGCCGACCCGTCGCCCGGCGCCACATCCAGGTAGCGCCGGAAGTACGTAAGGGCCTCCCCACATCCCCCCAGCTCCTCGAAGGAGCGGGCCGTCTCGTAGAGAACCCTTGAATCGACGCCGGGATCCTCGGGGAGGGACAGGAGCAGGGGGAGCGCGTCGGCATAGTCGCCCTGGTCGAAGGCGTGGTCCCCGAGCTTGCGCCTGAGGTCGGCCGGGACCAGGGACAGGTCGGAGGCGACGACCGGCTCCAGGAGCCTGGACATCTCCTCCTCGTTGCCGCGCCCGTCGGCATCGCGCGCCGCGGCCGTGAGATCCGCGGCCGCCTGGTATCGGTAGCTGGAGTCGGCCCGCAGTAGCTGGCTGTAGATCTGGAGCGCGGTCTCGTCATCGCCGGAGAGCACGTACGCGTGCGCCAGGCGGGCCAGGATCGAGGGATCCTCCCCCTGCTGGCGCTCAGCCAATCGATACTCGGCGATGGCCTGGTCCGTCCGCCCCTGCGTGAGGAGACGGTCGCCCCTTCCGAGCGCATCGCCACCGGCCTTGGTACAGGCGGTCAGACCGATCAGCCCGAAGGCCATCGCGGCGACGACGCTCCGGCGACCCGGCTTCCAGCGCGGGGTCACTCGCCACCCGCGCTCGCCCGTTTCCGGCCGGAAGCCCGGCGGAAGAGCCCGTACTTCAGGATACACACCAGGGCCCGCACCCCGTCCCGCCATCCGATCTTCTTGCCCTCGGCGTAGGTTCGCCCGCTGTATGACACGCCGACCTCGTACACCCGCCAGCCCCCGAGGGCCACTTTCGCCGTCAGTTCGGGCTCGACCCCGAATCCCCGCTCCTCGATGACGAGATCGTCGAGCACCTCGCGCCGGAAGCACTTGTAGCACGTCTCCATGTCGGAGAGGTTGAGGTTCGTCACCATGTTGGACAGCAGGGTGAGGAAGCGGTTCCCCACGTAGTGCCAGAAGTAGAGGACCCGGTGGGGACGTCCTCCCATGAACCGCGATCCGTAGACGACGTCGGCCAGTCCCCGCTCGATCGGCTCGACCAGCATCTCGTAGTCCGCCGGGTCGTACTCCAGGTCCGCGTCCTGCACGATGACGACCTCGCCCGCGCACGAGCGAAACCCCCGGGAGAGCGCGGCGCCCTTGCCCTGGTTGGGGTCCTGGCGCACGAGACGGTCGATACGGCCCTCGTTCTCCAGCCGCGCCAGGATCTCGGTGGACCCGTCGGTGGACCCGTCGTCGACCACGACCAGCTCCACCGGCATCGACACTGCACGGACCCGCGCGACGATCTCCTCCAGCGTGTCACGCTCGTTGTAGACGGGCATGACGACGGAGACGTGAACCGCCGATCCGCTCGCGTCGTCGCTCACTCGGTCCCGTCTCCGGCCAGCACGCGGGGCGAGGGAAGGCGCTCCTGGTCCCGGAGCTGCCGGAAGTGGACCGCCGTCCGATCCAGGCCCTCGCGCAGCTCCACCTTCGCCGACCAGCCCAGCACCCGGCGTGCCCGGCCGATGTCCGGCTGACGAACCTTGGGATCGTCCTCCGGAAGGGGGAGGTGCCGGACCTCGGAATCCCCGCCCGTGACCTCGAGGACCAGGTCGGCGAGCTCGGCTATCGTGAACTCGACGGGATTGCCCAGGTTGACCGGCTCGCTCTCCTCGGAGAAGAACAGGCGGTACAGGCCCTCGATGAGGTCGGACACGTAGCAGAAGCTGCGGGACTGGCTACCGTCCCCGTAGATGCTCAGCGGTTCACCCAGCAGGGCCTGCACCAGGAAGTTCGAGACCACCCTCCCATCGGCAGGCCGCATGCGGGGGCCGTAGGTGTTGAAGATCCTGGCGATTCGAGTGTCGAGGCCGTGGAAGCGGTGGTAGGCCATGGTCAGCGCCTCGGCGAATCGCTTGGCCTCGTCGTACACTCCGCGGGGGCCGATCGGGTTCACGTTCCCCCAGTAGCCCTCCGTCTGGGGATGCTCGAGCGGATCACCGTACACCTCGGACGTGGAAGCGAGCAGGTAGCGGGCTCCCTTCGCCTTGGCCAGGCCGAGCGTCTTGTGCGTCCCCAGGCTCCCCACCTTGAGAGTCTGGATCGGAAACTCGAGATAGTCCACCGGACTCGCGGGCGAGGCGAAGTGCAGGACGCCGTCCAGGCGGCCGGTCACGTAGATGAACTCCGTCACGTCGTACTTGACGAAGCGGAAGCCCTCTCGGCCCATCAGGTGGGCCAGGTTGTCCGCGGAGCCGGTGATGAAGTTGTCCATGCCCACGACCTCGTGGCCCTCCTCGAGGAAGCGGTCGCACAGGTGGGAGCCCAGGAAGCCGGCGGCCCCCGTGATGAGGACTCTCATTCGACGGCCTCCCGTCCAATCGGATAGTAGCGGAACCCGCGGTCCCCGAGGCGCCGGGGCTCGAACAGGTTGCGGCCGTCGAACACCGTCCGCTCCAAAAGGGTATCGGAAAGCCGCTCCCAGCTCGGCCGGCGGTACTGCAGCCACTCCGTCACGATCACCAGAGCGTCGGCACCGACGCACGCCTCGTACTCGTCGTCGCAGTAGTCGACGCGGTCCCCGAAGTGACGTGCGCGGGCCACCTCCATGGCCACCGGGTCGTGCACGGCCACCGAAGCTCCCGCCTCCAGGAGCCCCTCCACGATCTCGATCGAGGGGGCCTCTCGCATGTCGTCCGTCTCCGGCTTGAAAGCCAGGCCCCACACGGCCAGCCGGCGCCCGGCGAGGTCCCTCCCGAAGTGACCGAGCACCTTCTCCACCAGGAGCCGCTTCTGGCGATCGTTGGCCTCGTGCACGGCGCGCAGGATCGACAGGTCGATCCCCTGCTCATCTCCCGTCCGGATGAGCGCCCGGACATCCTTGGGAAAGCAGCTCCCCCCGTACCCGGCCCCGGCGAACAGGAAGGACGACCCGATCCGAGGGTCGCTCCCGATGCCGTGTCGAACGTGGGTCACGTCGGCTCCCGTGGCCTCGCACAGGGCGGCGACCTGGTTCATGAAGCTGATCCGGGTGGCCAGCATCGCGTTCGCGGCGTACTTGGTCAGTTCGGCCGACGGTATGTCCATGAACAGCAGAGGATTGCCCGTCCTCACGAACGGCTCGTACAGCTCCTGGAGGATGGGACGCACGGCGTCCGTCTCGATGCCGCACACCACCCGGTCGGGTCGCATGAAGTCGTCGACCGCGCTCCCCTCCTTGAGGAACTCGGGGTTGGAGCACACGTGGAACGGGACCTCCGTCCAGCGCTCGATCTCCTCCCGGACCCGCCGCGCCGTGCCGACGGGTACGGTGCTCTTGGTGATGACCACCGCCCCCTCGCGCAGGTTCCGGCCGATCGTCCCGGCCACCGAGAGCACGTGCTGGAGGTCGGCGGAGCCGTCCTCGTCGGGAGGCGTCCCTACCGCGATGAACAGGACCTCTCCCCGGGCCGCGGCCGCGTCCACATCGGTCGTGAAACGGAGCCGGTTCTCGCGCGTGTTCCTCTCCAGCAGACGATCCAGGCCGGGCTCGAAGATCGGGACCTCGCCCCGCTCGAGCCGCTCGATCTTCCCCTCGTCCACGTCGGCGCACACCACCCGGTGCCCCGTCTCCGCGAGACAGGCACCGACCACGAGGCCGACGTAACCCGTACCGATGACCGTCACATCCATGATCGTCCCCTGCTCACATCGCTCTCCTGTGGCGTCTCGGGTGCCTCCTGATGGCCGGGGAGGTTCAGATCGCGAACGTGCGGTACACTTCGCGCACCGTGTCCTCGATACTCCGCTGCGGCGCCCAGTCGGTCTCCTGGCGAATCCGGGTCGGGTCGCCCACCACGCGGCCGGGCTCCTCCTCCCGGATGCGGCTCTCGTCCACGACCACCTCCACGCTCACGTTCGCCTCGTCGAGGATCCAATCGAGGATTCGCCGAACGGAGATGGAGCGCCCCGAGCACACATTGTACGCCGCCTGCGGGCGTTCCAGCTCCGTCACCAGGAGGAAGGCCCGCACGCCATCCCGGACGTCCGTGAAGTCTCGCTCCACCTCCAGGTTGCCCACCTCGAGCCTCGGGGGGCGCTCGCCCGCCGCGATCTCGGCGACCCGTCGGCAGAAGTCCGGGACCACGAAATGGGGCTGCTGGCCCGGCCCGACGAGATTGAAGCCCCGGAGCACCACCGTGTGCACATCATACGCGCGGCGGTACGTGTGGGCCGCGAGCTCCTGGCACGCCTTGGAGAGCCCGTACACGGTGACAGGCCGCAGCATGAGCTCCTCGCCCAGCGGTCGGCCGGGCTCCCCAGCGTCCCCATAGGAGTCGCCCGAGCCCATGACCAGGATCAGCGGATCGAATTCCGGGAACTCCTCGCGCACGCTCAGCACGGCCTCGCAGAGGTTGACGGTGCCTCCGGCGTTGACGCGCATCGCCCCCTCCGCCTGGTCCCGCGCCAGCGCACCGGAGGAGAACCCGGCCAGGTGGTAGATCCGGTCGGGTCTCACAGCCGCGAGGACACGAAACAGCGCATCGTGGTCGCGGACATCGGCGGCTTTCCAGTCCACAGCGGCCATCTGGGACGGCGACAGGGTGCTTCGCGTAGGCGGAAGCGTGAGGGCCGAGGCCGCGACCTCGCCCTCGGACTCCAGGAGAGCCGTGAGCAGATGCTCGCCGACGAAACCGTCCGCACCGGTGACCAGGCTCTTCAAGCGGGGGCTCCGCGTCCTTCGGCCCGCGCCCGCCTCGCCAGCTCCCGGGCCGCGTAGGTGACGACGAGGTCGGCGCCCGCGCGCCGAATCGCGACGGCGGCCTCCCACATGGCGGCGGACCCGTCGATCCAACCTCGCTCGGTCGCGGCCCGGATCATCGCGTACTCGCCGCTCACCGAGTAAGCCACGGTCGGCAACCCGAAGGTCTCCTTCACCCGGTAGACGACATCCAGGTAGCCGAGAGCCGGCTTGATCATGACCAGATCCGCACCCTCGGCGACGTCCAGCGCTACCTCGCGGAGGGCTTCGTCGCCGTTGGCCGGGTCCATCTGGTAGCCGCGCCGGTCGCCGAAGCCCGGCGAGGAGTCGGCCGCGTCACGGAAGGGACCGTAGAAGGTGCTTGCGTACTTGGCCGCGTACGAGAGTATCGCGACATCCTCGAGGCCCTCGCGGTCCAGCGCGCCCCGGATCGCCCCCACCCGGCCATCCATCATGTCCGAGGGAGCCACGATCTGCGCGCCCGCTTGCGCGTGGCTCACGGCCTGCCGGGCGAGGAGCTCCAGCGTCGGATCGTTGAGTACGCGGTCACCCTCGATCAGCCCACAGTGGCCGTGGCTCGTGTACTCGCACAGGCACACGTCCGTGATCAACACGGCATCGGGGAACTCCTCCCGGAGGCGCCGGACCGCGCGCTGCACGATCCCGTCTTCGGCCCAGGAGGCGCTGCCACGCTCGTCCTTGCGGTCTGGCACCCCGAACAGGAGAAACGCCCTGACGCCATCCTCGAGCGCGGCGCCCGCCTCCCGCACCGCCGCCTCGACCGGGAGTCGGGACACACCCGGCATCGACTCGACGGGGCGCGGCGTGTCCGTGGTGGCGTCCACGAACAGCGGGTAGATGAAGTCCGAGGCAGCCGGACGGGTCTCCCTGACCAGGTCCCGGATCCCTGGTCGGCGCAAGCGACGCAGCCGCACACGGGGAAACAAGCCTCCTCGCTCCTCAGCCATCCGTTCCTCCCGCCTGCGATGCCTTCTCCGCCTCCACGAGCGCCTCCACGAGACCGGGGATCGTAAACTCGCGGGCCACCACGTGCACCGGGAGTCCCAGCTCGCGGGCCGTTCCCGCCGTGATCGGACCGATGGCCGCGACCCTGGCCGGTCCCGCGTCCGCTCCGACGGCCGTCACGAACCCGTGGACCGTCGAGGAGGCCGTGAAGGTCAGCCAGTCGATCTCGCCGGCGTCCAGTCGGGTCCGCAACGCAGCCGCCTCGGCTGCATCCGCGAACGTGGTGTGGTAAGCGGCGACCTCATCCACGCTGGCGCCGGCGGCCTCCAGGAGCCGGGGAAGCACCTCCCGTGCCTCGGCCGCCCGCGGGAGCAGGACGCGACACCCCGAAGGTCTCGGCTCCGCAGCGAGGATCGCCTCGGCGAGGCGCTCGGCGCGGTACTCCTCGGGGAGCACGGAGGCCTCGAGCCCGAGCTCCGTCCGCACCGCGTCCGCAGTGGCCGGACCGATGGCGGCCACCCGGAGGTCCCGGAGCGCATCCGCGGAGCTGGCGACCTCGTCCCGCGCGCGCCGGAACGCCTCCACTCCGTGCACGCTCGTGAACACGAGCCAGTCGTAGGCGGCCGCGCGCCGGAGCGCATCGCGCAGGGGGGTCGGATCCTCGAGCGGGCGGATGCGGATGGTCGGAAAGGGGAGCACCCGCGCGCCGAGGGAGCCGAGCAGCGATTCGAAGGAGCCCGCGCGGGAGCGCGGGCGCGTCACGACCACGGTACGGCCCTCGAGAGGGCGATCCGGGGACGGCGCGGGCCTGGCAATCATCGGAGCGAAATATAGGCGCGGCCCCGGGCGGGACCAACGCCGGGGGCGACGACCCGTCACCGGGTCGTCACGGCGCCTTGCTGACCTTCCCGGCCTTCAGGCAGCGCGTGCACACCCGCACGCGCTGCACGGTCCCCTCTTCGACGATCCGGACCCGCTGGAGATTCGGGTAGGTGCGCCGCTTCGTGCGGTTATTGGCGTTGCTGACGCTGTTGCCCGTCGCCGGGCCCTTGCCGCACACGTAGCAGAATCTAGCCATCAGAATCCCCGCGTGGCCTCAGTTCCGAGTGCTGCGGAGGATGGAGACAGAGTCCGCCAGCATGAACGTCGGCAGACTCGGAATCTGTGCCGCCGACGCCGAATCCACCGCCCCGCGCTTCACCCACTCCGAGCGAATCGAGTCGTTGAGCGTATAGAACTGACCGCCCACGTTGACGCGGTCGTCCTTGTAGACCGTGGTGCCCCGCTGGAGCAGCCGGGCGCTCAGCAGCACCGGATACTCGAGGGTGTCGTTGACGACGAGCGTGAACACGCCCCGCCCCAGTCGCGCTCCGACCTGGACGCTGTCGAAGGCGGCGCCCTGACCCGCAGCCGCCGCTGGATCCGAGCCCAGCGACGCCAGGGTCACCGGGGGCGGCCCCTCCGTGGTCGAGTCCGCCATGGCGGGCGTCACGGTCTGCTCGATCTGCTGGGACTGGCGGTACAGCCAGTAGAAGAACCCGGCCATGACCGCGAGTGCCACGACCAGGAGGATGGATGAGCTTCCGCGAAAGCCGGAACGCGCCATGTGTCTTCCTCTCTCTTGTTCCCCGGACGGACGGGCTCAGGCCTGGGCCTTCACCCGCTCCGTCAGCTCGATGAGCGCCAGCTCCGCTCCATCCCCTTTCCTGGCACCCAGCTTCAGCACCCGAGTGTACCCACCCTCACGACCCTCGAAGCGGGGGCCGATGTCATCGAACAGCTTCGCCAGAACCTCACGATCCTGGATGTGCCTTCGCACCTGGCGGCGGCTGTGCACGTCGTCGGTGCGGGACAGTGTAACCAGCTTCTCCGCGAACGGACGCAGCTCCTTGGCCTTGGCCTCGGTGGTCCGGATCCGCTCGTGACGGAACAGGCTCGTGGCCATGTTCCGGAGCATGGCCTGCTTGTGGCTGGCCGTCCGGCTGAGCTGCCGACCCCTCTTCCTATGCCTCATCGTCGGCCTCGGCGGCAGCCCCGTTGCCCGCGCTCGCCTCCTCGCGGAGGTAGAGCGTCCCGTCCTCGCCCTGTTCGAGAGCCATGCCGAAGTGGAGCTTGTTGTCGGCGAGCACCTCGGCGACCTCCTCCAGGGACTTCTCGCCGAAGTTCTCGACCTTCAGCATGTCGTTCCGGGACCGTCTCGCGACATCCCCTAGGGTCCGGATGTCGGCCTTCTCGAGCGTGTTCCGGGAGCGGACCGAGATGCCCTCGAACGCCTCGAGCGATCGGCCGAGCAACTCCTGGAGCTCGCCGCCCACTCGCCGCAGGCCTTCGGGCGCACCGTCACCGACGGCTCGGGCTCCGCCCTCCGCGGAACCGATCTCGACCGGGCCCTCGCCGATCCGGGTCAGATAGTCCAGGTGGGCGCGCGCGATTCGGGCCGCCTGGCCGAGCGCGTCGGCCGGATCCAGAGCGCCGGTGGTCTCGACCGAGATCATCAGACGGTCGAAGTCGGTGCGCTGGCCGACTCGCGTCTCCTGGACCGCGAAATTCGCTTTGGTCACCGGGTTGTACATCGAGTCCACCCGGATCAGGTCGACGGGAGCGTCCGTGGGGAGTCCGTGCTGCTCCGCCATGGCGAAGCCCCGGCCCCTGTTCACCCACAGGTCCATGCGCAGCGGCCGGTTCTCCGGCAGATCCGACTGCAGGGTGAAGAGGTGCTGGTCGGGATTTACGATCTCCACCGTGGCCACGTCACCGATGTCGGCGGCCGTCACTTCCGCCGCCTCGTGCACGCTGAGCTCGAGGCGCGCCTCTTCCTCGCCCGGATCCAGCCGGATGACCAGGCGTTTCAGGTTCTGGATGATCTGGTGGATGTCCTCGGCGACCCCCTCGATGGTCTGGTGCTCGTGCTGCACCCCATCGACCCGGAAGGCCCACACGGCCGCGCCGGGCAGCGAGGAGAGGAGGATGCGTCGAATCGAATTTCCGATCGTGTGGCCGAATCCCCGCTCCAGCGGCTGGAGGAGATACTCGGCGCGCCGCCCGTCTTCGGACCGGGATCGCTCCTCGGCCGACTCGGGCAGTACCAGTCCGGTCAGGTCCAACGTCGAAGGCATAACGCTCTCTTCGCCTGTATGTACCAGTCGTGCAGTCTCGAGGCCGATCGCGGCCTTACTTGCTGTACAGCTCGACGATCAACTGCTCCTGCGCCGCCAGCGGAATGTCCGTCCGCGAGGGTCGCTCCAGCATCCGTCCCTTGAGCCCGTCGTAGTCCACACCCAGCCAGGTGAGCCGATCCCGGTTCTTGCTGTCCGCCACGGCCTCGCGAACGAGGGGCATCTCACTGGCCGTCGAGGAGAGCGAGATTTCTTCTCCGGGCGAGACCTCGTAGCTGGGCACGTCCACGGTTCCTCCGTTCACGCGCACGTGGCGATGCCGGACCAGTTGGCGCGCGCCCTTTCGGGAAGGCGCGAAGCCCAGCCGGTACACCACGTTGTCGAGGCGGCTCTCGAGGCCGACCAGCAAGTTCTCGCCCGTGATGCCGGGAAGCTTGGCCGCCCGACCGAAGAGGTTCGAGAACTGCTGTTCACCCAGCCCGTAGATGCGCTTGACCTTCTGCTTCTCACGCAGCTGGAGCGCGTACTCCGACTGCCGGCGGCGCCGGCGGCCGACGCCGTGTTCGCCGGGCGGATACCCCCGGCGCTCCACGGCGCACTTCTCGGTGAAGCAGCGCTTTCCCTTGAGGAAGAGCTTTTCGCCTTCGCGCCGGCACAGCCGGCAGACCGGACCCGTGTATCGACCCATGTAGCTTCTTCGTCTCCTCTAAACCCGACGCTTCTTGGGCGGACGGCAGCCGTTGTGCGGGATCGGCGTCACGTCGCGAATGGCCGTGATCGTAAGACCCGCGCTCTGCAGGGCCTGAATGGCGGACTCGCGCCCCGAGCCCGGGCCCTGGACGTTGACGCTGACCCGCTTCATGCCGAGCGCCACCGCTTCCTTGCCGGCGTTCTCGGCGGCGATCGTGGCCGCGAAGGGCGTCGACTTCTTGGAGCCCTTGAAACCCGACTTGCCGGCGCTCGACCAGGCCACCGTGTTGCCACCGGTGTCCGTGATCGTGACGATCGTATTGTTGAAGGTGGCCTTGATGTGCGCCACACCCTCGGCGGGCACCTGCCCCTTCTTGCGGCTCGACTTCTTTCCCGGCTTCGCCATCCCTCGCTCGTCGCTGCAGACGTGCTCTCACGCCCCGCGCCCGCCGACCCCCTCGGGGGCGCTGGCGCCGGTCACTCTGTGCGGCGCACCTACTTCTTGGCGGGCGCCTTCTTCTTGCCGGCCACGGTCTTTCGGGGCCCCTTCCGGGTCCGGGCGTTCGTGTGCGTGCGCTGCCCTCGGACCGGCAGGCCCTTCTTGTGCCGGATACCCCTGTAACAGCCGATGTCCATGAGACGCTTGATGTTCATGGACCGCTCGGTACGCAGGGCTCCTTCCACCTTGTACCGGTTCTCGATCACTCGCCGCAGCTTGTTGACGTCCTCGTCGGAAAGCTCGTGCATCCGGACGTCCGGGTTCAGAGCCGTCTCATCGAGGATCGCCCGGGCGGTGGATCGACCGATGCCATAGATGGACGTGAGCGCGATTTCTACGCGCTTGTTCCGTGGCAGGTCCACTCCCGCGATGCGTGCCATCCTGGTCTACCTACCCCTGGCGCTGCTTGTGTTTCGGATTCCGCGTGCAGATCACCCGCACCACGCCGCGGCGGCGGACGATCTTGCAGTGCTCGCAGATCCTCTTTACGCTGCTTCGAACCTTCATGGCCGATTCTCCCTGCCGCCGGATCCGTCTGCATCGGAGCCTTGCAACCTAACGGTCATTCCACCCTGGATCAACATGGTTGGGGCGGGACCCGCTGCGTCTCACTTGTACCGATACGTGATCCGACCCTTTGTGAGGTCGTAGGGCGACATCTCCACCGCCACCTTGTCGCCCGGCAGGATCCGGATGTAGTTCATGCGTATCTTTCCGGAGACGTGGCAGGTGATCTCGTGCCCGTTCTCCAGACGGACCCTGAACATCGCGTTGGGGAGAGCTTCGATGACCTCCCCGCTCATCTGGATGGGTTCTTCCTTAGCCAACCTGGTCCCCTCCCTGGGCTGCCGATCGGACCGGTGGAGCGGTGAGGATCCGCGGACCCTCCGCTGTCACCGCCACCGTGTGCTCGAAGTGCGCCGAGAGTGATCCATCCGCCGTCACGACGGTCCAGCCGTCCGAAAGGGTCCGGATCGATCGTCCCCCCACGTTCACCATCGGCTCGATCGCGATGACCAGTCCCTCCCTCATTCGCCGGCCGTGTCCCGCGTGCCCGTAGTTGGGGACCTGCGGGTCTTCGTGTGCCGCATGTCCCACGCCGTGTCCGACCAGCTCCCTGACGACGCTGTAGCCATCGCCCTCGACGAGGCTCTGGATGGCCTCGCCGATGTCCCCCAGGTGGCCGCCAGGCCTCGCCTCGGCGATCCCCACCTGCAACGCGGTCTCGGTGATCGTCAGCAGCCGCCGCGTCTCCGGCTCGATGTGGTCCACCGGTAGCGTCACGGCCGAGTCGGCGTAGTACCCCTCGAGCCGGACGCCGAGGTCCAGGCTCACGATGTCGCCCGATTCCAGCACCCTGTGCTCGGACGGGATCCCGTGCACCACTTCCTCGTTGATGCTGGTGCACAGGCTCGCCGGAAACCCATAGAGACCCTTGAAGGCCGGTTCGGCCCCCGGGTGTTCGCGGATCATGTCCTCCGCCGCCCGGTCGAGCGCCGCCGTGGACACCCCCGGCGCCACCTCGTCCACCATCCGCTCGAGCACCTGGCCGACGATGGCGCCCGCCCGGGCGATCACGTCGATCTCGGCGGCGCTCTTGAGGTGAATCACGTCTCGGCGCCCTCGGTCAGCCGCTCGCGCAGACGGCGCTGGACTTCGCTTACCGGTCCCGTGCCGGGCACGGCCACGACCGGGACGTCGCTGGCCGCGTACCACGCCAGAACCGGTTCTGTCTGAGTTCGGTACACCTCGAGGCGCCGACGTACGGTCTCGGGACGATCGTCCTCGCGCTGCTCGACCCCGGCCGAGCACTCGGGACATGGGATTCCCTCCTCGCCCGACTCCAGCTCCTCGGCCGACCACACGGCCCCGCACTCCGGACACACCCGCCGGGCGCTCAGACGCCGGACGAGCTCCTCTTCGGGGACCTGGAGGTCGACCACGGCGTCGAGCGACTCGCCGCGCCTCGCCAGCACGTCCCCCAGCCCTTCAGCCTGGGTCTCCGTGCGCGGAAACCCGTCCAGGATGAATCCCCTCGAAGCATCCGCGCCCCGAAGCGTCTCGTCGATCAGATCGAGGATGACCTCGTCGGGGACGAGCTCTCCCGCGTCCATGTAGCGGCGAGCTCTCTCCCCCAGCTCCGTGCCCGCCCTGCGGGCCTCGCGCAGCATGTCACCGGTCGAAAAGCGCGGAACTCCGAGCCACTCGGCCAACCGAGCGCCCTGGGTTCCCTTGCCCGCACCGGGTGGACCCATGAGGACCAGCCTCATCCTACATGTACCGCTGACGTGCCCGGTACTTCACCCGACCCTTCTTCATGAAGCCCTCGTAGTGACGGAGCAGGAGGTGCTGCTCCATCTGCTGAACGGTGTCGAGCGCCACCCCGACGACGATCAGGAGCGAGGTACCCCCGAAGAAGAACGTCTTGATGTCGAAGGCCGAGAAAATCCAGAAGGGCATGATCGCGATAAGGGCCAGGTACACGGCCCCGGGAAGCGTGATGCGCGTGAGCACCCGGTCGATGTACTCGGCCGTCTGAGTGCCGGGCTTCACCCCCGGGATGAAGCCGCCCTGCTTCTTGAGGTTCTCCGCCAGGTCGATCGGGTTGAAGATGATCGACGTGTAGAAGTAGGTGAAGAAAATAATGAGAATGCTGTAGGTAATGTAATACCAAACGGTTCCCGGCTGGAAAGTCTGGCTCAGCGTGTACAGGATGCCCGACACGCCGGTCGTCGCCACACCCTGCCCCCCCGTGAACGCATACAGCGTCCCCGGAACGATGATGATCGACTGGGCGAAGATGATGGGCATCACCCCGGCAGAGTTCACCCGCAGGGGGATGAAGGACTTCTGTCCCTCCCGCACCCTTCCCCGCCCGACCACCTTCCGCGGGATCTGGACGGGGATCCTGCGGGCCGCCATCGTCAGCGCGACCACGCCGGCCACGATGCCGACCATGACCGCGGCCAGGGCGATGAGCTTGAACAGGCTGATTCCGCCGGCCCGCCACAGCTCCAGCGTGCTGGCCACGGCGCCCGGGAAGCGCTGCAGGATCGAGAAGAAGATCAGCAGCGACATGCCGTTCCCGACGCCGCGCTCGGTGATCTGCTCGCCCAGCCACATGACGAACACGCCGCCGGTGGTGAGCATGAGGATCGTCTGCAGCCGAAAGCCCCAGCCCGGATCCAGCACGGCCCCGGCCTGCGACTCCAGGAAGATCGCGTATCCGTAGGCCTGCATCACACACAGCGCCACGGTCACGTACCGGGTCCACTGCGTCAGCTTGCGGCGCCCGTCCTCTCCCTCCTTCTGCATCTTCTCGATGGTGGGGAAGACCGCGGCGAGCAGCTGGAACATGATGCTCGCCGAGATATACGGCATGATCCCGAGGGCGAACACGGTAGCCCGCTTGAGGCCCCCGCCGACGAACATGTCGTAGATGCCGAACAGGGTGCCCTGGAACTGGCCGGCGAGCTGCTCCAGCGCCACGACGTCGACGCCCGGAACGGTAATGTGCGCGCCCAGTCGATAGACGGCCAGGCACAGGAGCGTGAAGAGGATCTTGTCCTTGAGCTCCGGAACCTTGAACAGGTTGGGGATCGCCTCGGCGGCCTTCAGACGGGAGGAGGAGGCCATGCTAGTCGAGCACCTCGACCCGACCGCCGGCGGCTTCGATCTTCTGCCGCGCCGAGGCGCTGAACGCGTGTGCCCTCACCGTGAGGGATCGCTCCACGTCTCCGATGCCCAGGATCTTCACCCGACGCGATGACGAGGCGATCAGTCCGCGGGCTTCGAGCTCGGCCGGTCCGATGTCGGTCCCGTCCACCAGCGCCAGCTCCCGGACGTTCACGACCTGGTTCTCGACCCGGTTCGGGTTGGTGAAGCCGCGCTTGGGGACCCTGCGGTAGAGGGGCATCTGGCCGCCTTCGAACCAGGTGCCGATCTCCTTGGCCCCGCCGCTCCGGGCCCTCTGGCCCTTGTGTCCGCGACCCGACGTCTTCCCGCGACCCGAACCCGGGCCGCGGCCCACGCGTCGCGTCGAGTGCTGCGACCGGTCGGCCGGACTCAGGTTCTCGAGGCCCACGTGCTCGTAATCAGCCATTGTTTCCGTCGATCTCCTCGACCTCGATCAAGTGCGATACCCTTCGGAGCATGCCTCGAATGGACGGCCCGTCCTCCTTGACCACCTCATCCTGGTGATGGCGGAGCCCGAGCGCCTCCAGGGTACGACGCTGTCGACCCGGCGCCCCGTTTCCGCTGCGCACCTGCCGGATGCGGAGCTTCTTAGCCACGCATGGCCTCCCGGATCACCTCGACGTCGACGCCGCGCTCGTAGGCCACCTGCTCGGGCGTGACCAGGCTGGTGAGTCCCTGCATCGTGGCACGCACCATGTTGATCGGGTTGTTCGATCCCAGGCTCTTGGTGAGGATGTCCTGGTATCCGGCGCACTCGAGCACGGCCCGCACGGGGCCGCCCGCGATGACTCCGGTCCCCGGCCGTGCCGGCTTGAGCAGGACCTTGCCGGCTCCGAGCGCTCCCACGATCTCGTGCGGAACGGTTCCCTTGCCGACCGGCACCTCGACCATGTTCTTCTTGGCCTGATCGATCGCCTTTCGGATGGCCTCGGCCACCTCGTTGGCTTTGGCCAGCGCGGTCCCGACTCGTCCCTGACCGTCGCCCACCGCGACCAGGGCGGTGAAGGAGAACCTGCGTCCTCCCTTCACCACCTTGGACACGCGGTTGATGTCGATCACGTTCTCGCGAAGGTTTTCGCCCTCGTCGCGTCGCCTCTTCGCCACCGTACCTCTCAGCTCACCGTTTACACGCGATCAGAATTCGAGGCCGCCCTCGCGGGCGCCCTCGGCGAAGGCCTTCACCCGACCGTGGTACGGGAAGCCGCCGCGGTCGAACACCACGCGCTCGACGCCGGCCTCCTTCGCACGCCGGGCCAGGAGACGGCCCGCCGCGAAGCTCGCCGGGTAATCGACCGCATCCTCCGGCATGACCTCCGCCACCTCGGGAGACCGGGTGGAGGCTCCCACCAGCGTCATCCCCCGGTCATCGTCGACGACCTGGCCCTCGATGTTCCGGTGGCTGCGGGCCACGACCAGGCGTGGACGCTCCGCGGTCCCCCGTACCTTTCTCTGGATACGGGCGTGGCGCCGGGCGCGCCGACGCCGACGCTCCATCACCCTGTCCGTCGCCATCCTAGCCTCTCCTCACGTATTGCTGTCTGCGCGATCCGGGGGCGCTTATAGCGCGCCGCCGACGGCTGCCTTGCCGGCCTTCCGGCGGACCTGCTCGCCCACGTACCGGATGCCCTTGCCCTTGTAGGGCTCCGGCGGCCGGACCTGCCGGATCTCTGCGGCGACCTCGCCCACTGCCTGCTTGTCGGCCCCGTTCACGTGAACCAGGGTGGGGCTCTCGAGCTCGATCTCGATGCCTTCAGGCACGGCGAACTCGACGGGGTGGCTGAACCCGACGTTGAGAACGAGGTTCCGTCCCCGCTTCTCCCCGCGGTAGCCGACGCCCTGGATCTCGAGCGAGCGCCGGAACCCCTCGGTGACCCCCTGGATCATGTTGGCGATCAGGCTCCGCGTGAGGCCGTGAAGGGCCCGGTGTCGCGCCTGGTCCGTCGGCCGACGCACCACGAGCTGTCCGTCCGCCACCTCGATCAGCATGTCCGGATCGAACCGCTGCTCGAGGTCGCCCCTGGGGCCCTTCACGGACACCGTCGAGCCGTCGACCCGAACCTCGACGCCATCGGGGATGACCACCGGCAGCTTACCCACTCTCGACATCGTCCGCTCCCCGCTCTAGTAGACGCGCGCCAGGACTTCGCCACCCACGCGCTGGCTGCGAGCCTCCCGGTCGCTCATCACGCCCCGCGAGGTGGAGAGGATGGAGATCCCCAGTCCCGATCGAACCTTGGGGATCGAATCCGCCGCCACGTAGCGCCGCAGCCCGGGTCTCGAGACGCGCTCCAGGGCCCGGATCACCGGACGGTCTTCGTCCGTGTACTTCAGGTATAGCCTCAGCACGCCATGCCGGCCGTCATCCAGGACCTTGAAGTCGTGGACGAAATAATTCTCCTTCAGGACGCGCGCGATCTCGATCTTCAGCTTGGAGATCGGCATGTCCACCCGGCGGTGTCCGGCTCGGCACGCGTTCCTGACCCGAGTCAGCATGTCCGCGATAGGATCGTTCAGACTCATCGCGTCACCAGCTCGCCTTCCTGACACCGGGGATCTCGCCGCGCAGCGCCAGCTCCCTGAAACACAGCCGGCACAGCCCGAACTTGCGCATGAACGCGCGAGCCCGCCCGCACCGGTTGCACCGGTTCTTTCCGCGGGTGCTGAACTTCGGCTCCTTCCTCGACTTCTCGATCAGCGCTTTTCTCGCCATGAATTCCTTTCGGGTCCTTCTGGATCGAACGGTTCGCCCGTGGCCTCCTGCCTCACACCACGACCGGTGTCTCGCCCCTGAATGGCATTCCCAGCTCCCGGAGGAGCACGAGCGCCTCGTCGTCCTTGTCGGTCGTCGTGACGAAGGTGATGTCCATGCCATACACCTTGACCACCTCGTCGACGTCGACCTCGGGGAAGATCAACTGTTCCTTGACCCCCACCGTGTAGTTGCCGCGGCCGTCGAACGACCGGCTGTTGAAGCCTCTGAAGTCGCGAATCCGCGGAACCGCGGTGCTGATGAAGCGGTCCAGGAATTCGTACATGCGGTTCCTGCGCAGGGTCACCTTGATCCCTATCGGCATGCCCTCGCGCAGGTTGAAGTTCGAGATCGACCGCTTGGCGCGCGTCACGATGGGCCTTTGCCCCGTCACCAGTGCCAGCTCGTGCTGGGCCGCCTCGAGCAGCTTGGGATCGTCCTTGGCGTCACCCAGTCCCGAGTTGAGCACGATCTTGTCCAGCCGCGGGATCTCGTGCGGGTTGTCGAACCCGAACGTCTCGCGCAACCGGTCGCGCACCTGGGACTCGTAATGTTCGTGCAGCCTCGCTCTGCTCATCCTGCCCATCACTCTATGGTTACCGGGAAGCTGGCTCCCGTGGTCCGAACGCCGCCGCTCACGGCGTCGGGATCGGCTCCCCGCACTTCTTGCAGATGCGCTCGACCGTCCCATCGGGGTCGCGACGACGACCCGCCCGCGCCGCCTCGTCGCAATGCGGGCAGACGAGCAGGACGTTGGACGCGTCGATGGGCGCCTCGAAGGTCACGATTCCGCCCTCGGGGTTCTGGGGCGAGGGACGCTGGTGCCGCTTGCGCATGTTGACGCCGTCCACGACGACGCGCCGACGAGACGGGATGGCGCGAAGGACCTGACCGCGCGCCCCCCGGTAGTTCCCGGCGATGACCTCCACTCGATCGCCCTTCCGGACGTGCAATGACTTCCCAGGCATGTCTTCCTCAGATCACTTCCGGAGCCAGCGACACGATCTTCATGAATTGCTTCTCCCGGAGCTCTCGCGCCACCGGGCCGAAGATGCGCGTCGCACGAGGCTCTCCGGCGTCGTTGATGAGCACGGCGGCGTTCTCGTCGAACCGGATGTACGTACCGTCCGCACGTCGGTTCTCGCGTGCCGTGCGTACGATCACGGCCCTCGCCACCTCGCCCTTCTTCACCTGGCCGCCGGGGATCGCGTCCTTGACCGTCACGACGATCACGTCCCCGAGGCCCGCATAGCGGCGCTTGGAGCCTCCCAAGACCCGGATGCACCGGGCCCGGCGCGCCCCGGAGTTGTCCGCGATGCGGACGTCGGTCTCCTGCTGGATCATCGCTCCGCCCTTCCGTCTACTCGGGCCGCTCGAGGAGCTCGACCACCCGCCAGCGCTTCTGCTTCGACAGCGGCCGCGTCTCCTCGATCCGGACCACGTCGCCCTCCCGATATTCGTTCGCCTCGTCGTGGGCGTAGAACTTGGAGTGGCGGGTGATCTGCTTCGTATAGAGCGGATGCGCGAACTGACGCTCCACCGAGACCACGACCGTCTTGTCCATCCGGTCGCTCACGATGGTGCCGATCCGCACCTTGCGACGTCCCTCCGGACGCGCCTCGCTCTTGACTGCCTCTTCGCTCATCCTCGTCCTCGTCGGTGCTGTTCGGGCCGCGACGCTCGCCGCGCGGACCGCGCCCGCCCGGTCCGGCTCACTCCGCTCACTCCGCCGCGCCCGCCGTTTCCGCCAGGCGTCGCTCGTGACGGATCGTCTTCAGGCGCGCGACGTCTCGCCGCAACTGTCTCAGCAGGGCCGGGTTCTCCAGCTCCTGGTAGGCCTTGCGGAACCCGAGCCGGAATATCTCCCGCTCCGCCTCCGCGATCCGCTCCACGATCTGGTCGTCCGTGAACTCCCGGATCTCGCTCGCCTTCATCGCCTCAATCCTGCCGTTCCATGAAGCGCGTCTTCAGCGGGAGCTTGGCCGCGGCCAGGTCCATGGCGCGCTGCGCCACCTCCGCCGACACACCCTCGAGCTCGAAGATGACCCGTCCGGGCCGTACGACCGCCACCCAGATCTCGGGGTTGCCCTTCCCCTTCCCCATCCGGACCTCGGCGGGCTTCTTCGTGAGCGGCTTGTCGGGGAAGATGCGGATCCAGACCTTCCCGCCGCGCTTGATGTGACGCGTCATCGCCACGCGCGCGGCCTCGATCTGCCGGTTGGAGATGCGTCCCGGCTCGATCGCCTGGAGACCGTAGTCCCCGAACGCCACCGTGTTGCCACGCGTGGCCTTGCCACGCATGCGGCCCTTCTGCTGCTTCCGGTACTTGACCCTGCTGGGCTGGAGCATGCTTTCTCCCGGCGCCTAGCGGCCGCCGCCGGCCGTGTAGGTCTGGCCGCGGCGGTCCTCGACCACCTCGCCCTTGAAGATCCAGACCTTCACCCCGATGGTGCCGAACGTCGTCTTGGCCGTCTTCTGTGCGTAATCGATGTCCGCGCGCATGGTGTGCAGTGGCACGCGCCCCTCGTGGTAGCCCTCGGTACGGGCGATCTCCGCCCCGCCAAGCCGCCCGCCACACTGGATCTTGATGCCCTCGGCACCGGCGCGCATGGCGTTCTGGACCGCGCGACGCATGGCGCGTCGGAAACTGATCCGCTGCATGAGCTGGTGCACCACGTTGTCCGCGACCAGGTGAGCATCCGTCTCGGGGCGCTTGACCTCCTCGACGTTGATCGACACCTCGGCGTCCGTGAGCAGCGCGAGCTCGTCCCGGAGCTTGTCGACCTCCGAGCCGCCCTTGCCGATGACCACGCCGGGCCTGCCGGTGTGGATGTTCACGACGATCTTGGACGGCTTTCGCTCGATCTCCACCGTGGACACGGCGGCGTGGCCCAGCCGCGCGTGCAGGTACTTACGGAGCGTCTCGTCCTCGGCCAGCAGCTCGGGAAACTCGTCCCCCTGGGCGAACCAGCGGGACTTCCAGTTCTTGATCTGGCCGAGGCGGAACCCGTACGGGTGTGTCTTCTGACCCACGCTTACTCCTTCGTGTCCACGACGACCGTGACGTGGCTCGATCGCTTGCGGATCGGGGTGGCCCGTCCGAACGCACGGGCCTTCCACCGCTTGAGGGTGGGGCCCTCGTCCACGAAGGCCTCCCTCACGTACAGCTCGTCCACGTCGAGCACCTCGCCTTCCTGGTCGGCCTTGTAGACCGCGTTGGCCACGGCCGAGCGCAGCACCTTGTCGATGGGCTCGGAGGCGGCCTTCTTAGAAAAGCGGAGGATGCCGTACGCTTCGTTGACGTTCTTGCCACGGATGGCGTCGATGACAAGCCGCATCTTGCGCGGTGACATCCCTACGCCCCTGGCGATGGCTCGTGCTTCCATGGCCGCTATGCGCTCTCCCCTTGAATCCCTACAGGACCGCCCGGCGGTCCTTGGCCATGCGGCCGCCGTGTCCGCGGAACAGGCGGGTCGGTGCGAACTCCCCGAGCTTGTGCCCGACCATGTTCTCGGTGATGTAGACCGGGATGAACTTGTTGCCGTTGTGTACGGCGATCGTGTGGCCCACGAACTCGGGGCTGATGGTGGACGCCCTGGACCACGTCTTGATCACCCGCTTGTCTCCGGACTTGTTCATCCGCTGCACCTTGAGGAGCAGCTTCTCGTCGATGAACGGTCCCTTCTTGATACTTCTGGGCATGGCTCTCCGTCCCGCCTACTTGGTACTCTTGCCGCGACGCCGTCCGCGGACGATGTACTGGTTGCTCTTCTTGTTCCGGTCCCGCGTCTTCGTGCCTTCCGGCTTGCCCCACGGTGTCACCGGAGGCCGACCGCCGGAGGTGCGGCCCTCGCCGCCGCCGAGCGGGTGGTCGATGGGGTTCATGGCCACGCCCCGCACCTTGGGACGGCGGCCCATCCAGCGGCTGCGCCCCGCCTTCCCCCACGTCACGAGCTCGTGGTCCACGTTTCCGACCTGGCCGATGGTGGCGCGGCACTCGGCGCGGACCATGCGGACCTCGGTGCTCGGCAGCTTGAGCGTCACCATGTCGCCCTCGCGAGCCACGACCTGGACGCCGGTCCCGGCCGAACGTGCCATCTGCGCGCCCTTGCCGGGCACCAGCTCGACCGCGTGCACGGTGGTGCCCAGGGGCACCTGCGAGAGTGGCAGGTTGTTCCCCACTCGAATCTCGACGCCCCGCCCCGACACGATCTCGTCGCCCACCCGGAGATCGCGCGGATGGAGGATGTAACGCTTCTCTCCGTCCGCGTAGTTCAGGAGGGCGATGCGCGCCGAGCGGTTCGGATCGTACTCGATCTCGGCGACCCGGGCCGGCACGCCGTCCTTGTCCGTCCGGCGGAAGTCGATCTTCCGGTAGCGCCGCTTGTGGCCTCCGCCGCGGCGGCGCATCGTGATACGCCCGTTGTGATTGCGGCCGGCCTTCTTCGAGAGCCCCTCCGTGAGCGACCGCTCCGGCTCCGTGCGGGTGACCTCGTCGAAGGTCGAGACGGACCGGAACCTCCGGCTGGAGGTGACGGGCCTGAACTTCTTGATCGGCATCCTTCTCAGACTCCCTCGTACAGGTCGATCGAGTCGCCGTCCGCCAGCGTGACGAGGGCCTTCTTCCAATGGGCCCTCCGTCCCAGCGCGTACCGGACACGCCGCTTCTTGCCTGCCATGTTCATCGTGCGCACGTTCACGACCCTGACCTCGAAGAGCTCCTGGACGGCCCGGCGGATCTCCGGCTTGGTCGCATCCGCCGCGACCTCGAACGCGTAACGGTTCTCATCGAACTGGAGCCGCGTGCTCTTCTCGGTGATGATCGGTCGGATCACGATCTTCTCGGCCGAGCGCTGCATCAGGACTCCTCCTCGCTGCTGGCCTCATCGGGCGTCGCTCCGGCCTCGTTGGCCGCACCTTCCCAGGCGCCTTCCTCCACGACCAGCACGTCGGCTCGCAGGAGATCGTACGCCGACGCCTCGCCCCAGGGCTTCACTTCCACGCCCGGGATGTTGCGCGCCGACAGGTAAAGGATCCGCTTGAGCCCGTCGGTCAGGAACAGAACCTTGCGCCCGTCGATCCCCATGCCCTCGAGCAGGCCCATCACCGTGCGCGTCCGGGGGCCGTCCAGCTCCAGCGGAGCCATCACGAGGAGGTGGCCCTCCAGGGCACGGGCGTTGAGAGCCGACTGGATGGCCAGTCGGTTCAGCTTCTTGGGCACCCGCTTTCCATAGTCCCGGGGCTGCGGACCGAAGGTGACGACCCCGCCCCGCCACAGCGGTGAGCGGATCGTTCCCTGCCTGGCTCGACCGGTCCCCTTCTGCCTCCAGGGCTTGCGGCCGCCTCCCGCGACGGTGGCGTACGTCCTCGTCGAGGCGTTCCCCTGGCGCTGGTTCGCGCGGCGCGCCGTGATCACCTGATGCAGGACGCCCTCGTTCACGGTCCCGTCGAACAGCGCTTCGGGAAGCTCCACGGGACGCGAGCGTTCCTCGCCGTCCGCCGTATATGCCTTTGCCTTCATGCCCTCACGTCCTTCGCCCCACCGATCCGCTCACGGCGGCGAGCCCCGGGTCTCTCACGTCGCACGGATCAGCAGGATGTTGTTGCGCGGACCCGGGACCGCCCCCCTGACGAGGAGCAGGTTCTTCTCCAGGTCGATTTTTTCGATGCGCAGATTGAGGACCGTTCGCTGTTTGTCGCCCATCTGGCCCGCCATCTTGCGGCCCTTGATGACCCTCGAGGGGTCGGTGCCGGGCCCGATCGAGCCGGGCGCGCGCAGGATGGCGCTCCCGCCGTGCGAGCCGCGGCCTCCTCCGAAGCCGTGCCGCTTGACGACGCCCGCGAATCCCCGGCCCTTGGTCCGACCCGAGATCTTGACCCGCTGCCCCGGCTCGAACATCTCCACCGTGAGGACCTGACCGGCCTCGTACTGCTCGCCCTCCTCCGGCTCGAACTCGGCCAGCACCCGGGGCACGTAGTCGAGCCCCGCCCGGGCGGCGTGTCCGGCCTCGGGCCTCTTGACGCGGCGGTCCTTCTTGCGGCCGAAGCCCAGCTGAAGGGACGTGTAACCGTCCCGCTCCGCGGTCTTCACCTGGAGAACGGGACAGGGGCCGGCCTCGACGACCGTGACGCCCACCGCCTCACCGCTCTCGGTGAAGATCTGGGTCATGCCGACTTTCTTGCCGATCAGTCCTGGCATGCGACTAACTCTGCACCTTGATTTCCACGTCCACGCCCGCCGCCAGGTCCAGCTTCGTCAGCGCATCGATCGTCTGCGGCCTCGAATCGTGGATGTCGATGAGCCGCTTGTGCGTCTTGAGCTCGAACTGCTCCCTGGCCTTCTTGTCCTTGTGGGGACTCTTGAGGACCGTGAACAGCTGGCGGCGGGTGGGGAGCGGGATGGGCCCGCTCACACTGGCACCGGTCTTCTCGGCCGTGCGCACGATGTCGGCGGCGGTCTGGTCGATCACCGCCGGGTCGAACGCCTTGAGCCGGATACGAATCTTGTCAGCCATGACTGTCCTGTCCTCGGGAGGAGCGTCGCACGAAGTGCGGCGCTACTCGATGACCTCGGTGACGACGCCGGCGCCGACGGTGCGACCGCCCTCGCGGATGGCGAAGCGCAGTTCCGTCTCCATCGCGATCGGATTGATCAACTCCACCTGCATGTTCACGTTGTCCCCCGGCATC
>Ga0102950_1000034_pt1 | contig 35934 bp, 46 predicted proteins | sample SalPon2A_B_D2_MG_FD_78505 | JGI IMG/M metagenome (GOLD analysis project Ga0102950, IMG submission 78505) | Soil microbial communities from South San Francisco under conditions of wetland restoration - Salt Pond MetaG R2A_B_D2_MG | ecosystem: Environmental > Terrestrial > Soil > Wetlands | place...
CCCGCGACGAAGAAATGGATCTTAAACCAGGAAGCGGTTAAATAACACTTAAAAATAAGTTAATTATGTCGAAGGCCGGCAGAACCGGAAAGGATATCGCGATCGCGATTTTATTCTTTCTTCTTATTTCGATCGCGATAACTTGCGGACGAAGTATCCAGAACGATAACCAGGACCGTCCCCCGTCCATAAATGTTTTAATCGATGAATGAAGGAAAAAGAAGTCTGGACCGTCGAACAGTACAGACAGTATGTGTCGGGGCGTTCGTTTTTTAAATCATCCCCGAAGAAGAATTCCCGGCCGACGAAGCCTTATTCCTGGGACGTCCCCGAACCCTACGTCGAAGGATATCGCCCGAAGATATTATCCCATATTCGGCCCGACTTATTGATCTGGGCCCCGACGATCGGAAAGTCGACGAATAAAACGAACGGTCGAGAACACTGGAAGAAACGGGACGACGACGTTAAGTTCTGGCAGGGGGTCGCAGCCGACGCAGTTCGCCGGCAGAAAATACGACCAGTTAACGGTCCAGTCTTCGTCTTTTATTACCTTCTATTCGGGACCGATCGGAACGTCTTCGACTGGACGAACTGTTCGAATACTGCGAAGTTATTCGAAGACGGACTGGTTAAGGCCGGCATATTTCCCGACGATAAAAAGGAATTTATCGACTGGGGGGGACTGGTTCCCCAGGCTATCCCTTATCTGGTAAGTTATACGATCGTCGAAATCTATGAACTGGAAAACCTGGATAATCGCCTGGGTCGTTAGCCCCTTCGCCCTGGCCCTGGTCTGGGTCGTCTTAATGGAATTATTCCGTTACTCGTTAATTAAACACGCCCTTAATACCATGTTAAAAGATTTCTTTTTTAATGTCCGACGTGCGTTCGCCTTTTTTACTTCGTCTTTCGCGAACCCGACGATTCCGATTTTCTGGTTTTTCTTCCTGGCCCTGGTCTTTCTGTCTGCCGGCCTGTTCGATCAATCCAGAAGGGTCCGACGTCTGGAACTGTATATCGAACAACAGGCAACCGAAACCGGCCAGGACCGTTTACAATTATGGAAGGCCGTTTCCGTCCTTCACGATACCCTTAACCCCCCAGATTCGATTTATCATAAATACGATTTCCCAGGGCGAATGCCCCCCGATTCTTTATTCATCGAGCGACCCGAATAAATGAACGACGACTCATTAACCTGCGGTTCGATATTTTCCGGAATCGGGGGCCTGGATCTGGGCTTCGAAGAAGAAGGTTTCGAAACTTTATGGCAGATCGAAAAGGATCCAGCCTGTCGAACCCGATTAAAAAAAAGGTTTCCTTATGCAGAACAATTCGAAGACGTCTTCGACGTCGACGGTCGATCACTTCGGCCAGTTTCAGTTATTCACGGGGGCTTCCCCTGCCAGCCCTTTGCAACCGTTGGAAAAAGAAAAGGCGATAAGGACGACCGTTTTCTATGGCCGGAAATGCGTCGAATCATTGAACAGAACGAACCCGAATGGGTCGTCGCTGAAAACGTTCCAGGAATTCTTACTGGTAAACTGGAAGCCGTATTCGAAACGATCTGCCGTTCGCTGGAAGAATTATCGTTCGAAGTCTGGCCGGTTATTCTCCCGACTTTATCCGTCGACGGCCCGACGATTCGGGAAAGGGTCTTTATCATTGCCAGAAATCGCAAGAACAGTCAACGAAGAATTCGTAATCTGGCCGACGCCCCTGTCGAGTCTTCGAAGCGGACGCGGGGGGACGCCCCAACGGGTCGAAGCCGGCCCGAACGTATCGTTTACCCTTCACGACTTCGTGCTGTGGTACGAACGGGAAGTCCAGGGGAATCCGGAATCGTCTGGCCCGATGAACCCCGAGTGGGTCGAATGGCTTATGGGGTTCCCGACCGGCTGGACCGACTTGGAGCAATAGGGAATGCAGTCTGTCCGATCCTGGCCCGTGTTCTGGCCCAGGGAATTAAACACGCCATAAATACAGATTAAAGACGAAGGCCCAGGAAAACGGACGTCCCTGGGCCTTCTTTGATATGGCCGGCGAATCCACCCCGCCGGCCTTCCCGGTTGAATATCGATTTACCCCGCGTTTTCCTTTTCCCGTTTTCCGACCAGGAATCGAACGACCCCCAGGCCGACCATAACCAGGAAATTCCCCCCGACGACCAGGGCGTCCCCGATCGTTAAGGTCCCGTCCTGCAGGACGGAAACGTCCAGGCCAGGAACCAGGGCCAGGGCTGCGGCTGCGATAACCAGAACAATCGAACCGTTAAGAAGAACCTTTTCCATAATAAGTCGGGGCTATTTAAAAGGAAGTCGGCCAGGGGGTAAAGTGCGACCGAAACCCCCTGGCCTAGAACGCGACCCATTAACACGCGACCCGAAAACGGTCGTTATAGATGGGTTTTCAATGATACAAACATATTTTGTACAGTACAAGTTTCACGGATTCCCCTGGTCCGGATTCTTAATTCTGTTTTCGATATTCCTTCCGACCAGTTTAACGGTTTCGTCTAGTTGGTCGACGGATTCCTTAAGCTCGCGAACGTCGAATTTTATGTCGTCGACGTCCCGTTCCAGCCCCGAAACCCTGGACGTATTATTCCCGACGATCGGTTCCAGTTTATCGTTTAAGTTATCCAGGGTTTTTTCGATCGCTGAAAGTTTAACTTCCTGGACGGTCTGGGCCTTATCGACCTGCAGAAGAAGGGCCGATCCCCCCAGAACGATCGCGATTAATATTCCGGAAAGAATACCCAGGGTCCAGCGAATTACGTAAGTCGGTTGTTTGTTTGCGTCGTCTGGCATAGATCCCCCTTAAGACGTTGTAAAAGGTTTTTTCGTTGTAAGTGTTAGGGCGTTCGAAGTCGACCTGTTCTGGGTTATGTTCGCGTCCCCGACGTTCCAGGACCATATCCTTTCACCGTCGCAGCCGACCCAGACCATTGCGTCTTCGAATTCGAAGTAATCGATATAAATCGAATTACTTAAGGGGGCATTCCCGGCGACTGTCGAAGCGTTCGTCGGGTTGTTTATTGTTACGGGGTTATACTGATAAACTGCGGACCCGATAATCCTATATCCGACCGAATTCGAGTCGTCGACAGTTCCCCCGCGTTGATTGATTCCAGAAGCCGTCTGTAAAAATTCTGCGGCCCCTGCGTCGTCCGCGTCGAATCGATAAAGCGAATTCCCGTCCCAGGTCCATATATAATTCGTCCCCCCGATCGTCCCGACTGCCTGGGGGCCCTGGGTTATGCTGTTCGTCTGCCAGCGACTTTCGAAGTTCTGGATCGCAGATCCGGCCAGGGTATAAATATAAATGTTATGCTGGAAGGTCCCGACCCGATGGGTCCCCAGGATTATCCTGTCGTTTTTATTATCGATATGGATCCTTTCCAGGTCGGTAAATCCAGAATCGAAAACCTGTTCGAAATCCGATCCGTCGTACTTCCATTTATAAACGATCCCCCCCGTCGATAACCCATAGATCGTTAACGTCGGAACGTGAATCGCGATATCTAAAATCGAATATGGGGACAGGTCCAGCCCAGTCCCGATTTCTTCCGAAAAGTCGCCAGACAGGGTTTTAAATTCTTCCGTATCGGTATCGACGAAGAAGATTTCGGGGGCCAGATCGGACCAGTCGACCGTCGTCGCCTGGGCGTCCGGATCGCTACAGTCGATACATTCCCCATTCCTGGGGGCGACCTTCTGGCCGGCATAATCGACCGTCGCGCGCGGAATCTCAAAAGCGGACGTTACCGTCCATTCGACGGTCCAGGTTTCGTCGGGGATCGTCGCGGATAAGTCGTTCCCCATAGTCTTCGTAAAGGTTTCCAGGACGATACCAGAAAACGATTTACAGACCAGGGTCCCGGCCCAGTTTCCGGTTAAGACTAAGCGAAGCCCCTGGACGGGGAAGGTATAGGAAAGAAAAGCCGACGTTCCAGAGAAACGACCGAAGCCGTCGACGGAATCGCCTTCCGAAACGACCCATAACGGACCGACGAAATCGTCGTCGCGTCGGCCTTTCAGTTCCCATACAGGGGCAGAACCCGAACCCGATCCAGACCCAGAACCCAGTCCGGCGCCCGAACCGATTCCCCCAGAACCCGACCCCGAACCGATTCCCCCAGAACCCGACCCGACGCCAGCTGGCGTTTCTGGGTCGCGTTCTGTTGCTACGGTCATATTCCAGGGGAAGCATTCCAGGACGTTCGCGGACTGACAGATCGCGGACGACTTATGTCGGGAAACGGTTTCGAATCTGGCCCCCGCGAACTGGCCGGCCCCGCGTCGGACCGGAATAAGACTTCCTTTCGTGTCGACGAACCAGGACTGGACGACGGACTTCCCGATCCCGAAGATCCGGAATTCGCAGCCCTGGTTAATCATTTTTTTCAAATGATGAATCTGGGACGACCGGATTAAATCCAGGCCGAACGAATCATCCTTCGAAATGATTTCGGCCCGTCCCCCGTCGAAGTAATCGGTCGACGACGTCGGGGTCCCTATGTTAAGGGCTTCGTTTCCCATTACGTCCAGGACGTTCCCCGTTCTAGGTTGCCATATAACGATCCGGTCGTAACCGTCGCGATGGATCGTCCCGTAACATGCTTCTTCTGGGCTTCCCCCAGACCCAGAACCCGACCCAGGGAAGACGCCCCCAGACCCAGAACCCGACCCAGGGAAGACGCCCCCAGACCCAGAACCCGACCCCGCAGGGACGCAGCCGGTCCCCTGGCCGTCCCCGTCCCCGTCTGTCGGACAGTAAATCGCGTTCCAGTATGTCGTCGGGTCGTTGGGGTTTCGGGAATACGTTATGTGTTGGGCCGTCGACCAGTTATCGCGGACGATCCAGACGGCCTTTAATTTCCCCGGCCATTCCTCCGTAATAGTAGAAGGCCGGCTTCCTGCCGACGTCTGGGTCGCCCCCAGGATAATCGGATTCGAATTCGCGAATAGCGTTCCAGCGATTGATCCCGAACCGATTAACGTTCCCCCCGACCAGTATTCGATATCGACATTCGACCCGTTCTTAACGAGTTTTGCGCTTACTTGATACCATGTTCCAGTCGAAAAATTCGACGACCTTCCGACCGTTACCCCCTTAAATCCCGACGAATAAAAGTAAGTGTTTATTTCGTCGGGGGCGTTATTAAACGACTGGCCGTAATTCGTCCCCAGGCCGATTCGTTTGTTAATGATTCCACAAAAGCCGGACGACGGGAAAGACGTATAATTCACCATATAGTGCATTATTACGTTATCCGTAATATCCAGGGAATCCGCGTCCGCGACTACTGCGTAATCGTCGACCCCGTCGAACTCCATCGAATTAATACCGAAGGGGGCGTCGGAAACGGACGCGGCCCCCGTCGTTTCATTATCCGCGTCGTTTTGATTCCCAGACATATCGGGGAAGATATCCCCAGACTGGTCGCCCCCATTAATCCCCATCTTCCATTTATACGGGACGACAGAATCGGCCCCGTGTTGGCCGTCCCTGGCTGGCTGCAGGATCGACCCGTCCCCAGAACCAGATCCAAAGATTTCCCCAGACCCCAGAAGGCCGTCCGGTTTCCACCAAAGGAAGACCCCGTTTTCCCGGCCAGGGTCGCCAGATCCAGATCCAGATCCCCAGGGGCCAGGGAAGGGGCCCCCAGATCCCGACCCTTCGTTCGGATAAAGGGTCGGTTCCCTGGTCCAGAATTCGACTTTTGAAAGGTTCGGGTTATTGTTCAGACTTAAATAAAACTTCCCTGGAAGGGGTTCGGCCCCGTCGACGTCCCAGGAAAAGCGAAGCGACCCTTCGTCGAAGACGTTCGGGCCGTCCCCGTCCAGTCCTTCGAAAACATAGTCGATCAAAACATTATGATCGATTACGACCGGATTCCCTGGAAGGGGGATCGGCCCTTCGATCATATCCGCAGTTACGGGGATAAATACCTTTCTGGCCCCCGATCCTGGCTTCGCGTAATCGCGTTGCAATAAGCCCAGGCGAATCCCGATCGATACGACGGTCGCGTCCCTTGCGGCCCCCGAGTAAGACCAGGACGTCGTCCCCGTCGCCCCTGCGTTCGCAGTATTCCAGAAGCCGGCGATCTGGTTTCCCCCAGACCCCGTCGTCGTAACGTCGAAGAATGAAGTAAAACCCGACGCGGGGGTTATGGTCTGGGCCGAATTCGTATCCAGGGAAACGATACTTATCCATAAGACGTCGTCCGTTTCGAAGGTAAGGGAAGGCCCAGTCGCGGGATTCGAAGCCGAATTAAACTGGATCTGGGGGGTAACGTCCAGGCCGTCGTCGCCCCGAATCTGGATAATTACAAAATTCTTTAATTCAGAAGCCGACCCCGACCAGTAATAACCCGTCGTCGAATCGGGGTCTTCGTCCCTGGGGGTTACAAATTTTTCATAAAGGAAGACCGAAGGGTCGTCGGCATTATGGGAAGCCAGGGGATTAAATCCCGCGTCGTCGCCCCCAGACCCATTAAAAAGAATAGGGGGCGAACTTGCGTTCGGGCTTCCATCCGAACCGACGACGGCCAGAAGCCGGTCCCCGACGCGTAACTTTTCGACGGTCGTCGTTATGTCGACGGCTGCGGACGAATCGGAAGAAGGGAAAACATTTATTATCTGGGCCGGCATAAACTCGAGTTTTTAAGAAGTCCAGGAAGGAATCCCAGTAACGACCCCGTCGTCCCCGACATAAAGGCCGACCCTGGGGTCGACGGCCCGACCAGGCGAATCGACGGTAACTTCTGGGATCTGGCCGGCAGAATCGACCGATAACCGGATCGTCCAGGTCCCGTCTGGGATTTTAATCGTCTGTTCGGTCGCGTCCGTCTTCGATACGCTGGACAAAAGATTCCCCGACCAGTCGAAACATAATAAAGAAAAAAGGACGTCTTCGCCCCCTAGACGAAGGGTCGACCCTTGACAGGGAAGGACCAGATCCAGAATGGGGTTTCCCCCTGCAGACTTCGTTAACTGGCCGGCTACGTCGACCGACGCCCCGTCCCCCCTGGGATCCCAGGTCGGCCCTTCGAATCCCTTCCGGTACGTTTCCAGAAGTTTCCAGTTCGACGCGTCCCCAGACCCGAAAAGAGATCCAGACCCCGATCCGGCTTCCCCTGGAATTAATATCGATTCTGTACATTCCCAGGGAATATTCCCGATCAAATTATCGGACTGGCCGAAGGCCCCGTCGAAGACGATCGACGAAAGTCTGGCGATCGCTCCGGCCATATTGCCGGCCCCCCGTCTGGCGTCCTGAACGTCCAGGAGTTCCCCGACTGCCCATATATCGTGTACGGCCATTCCGAAAAGGTAAGCGGTTACAGGCCATTCCAGGTCGGCCATAATGCGAAGATACTGGATATCGCATTCGCGATGGATCGGGACTTCCAGAAGACGGGTTCGCGAAAGGACGCGTTCGGTCCCGTCGAAGGCCATTCGTTTTTCGTCGACTGTCGGGGACGCGGTATTCTGGGCCATTAATGCCCCGATATCGACGACCATTCCAGTAACTTCCTGGATAAAAATAATTCTTATATATCCGTCCCTGGCTGGCATAGTTTAGGAAGTCGACAGTTCGACGACGTTTTCGTAAGCGGAATATTTAGTTATTTCTTCGTGGAAGAAAAACTGCAAGTAATACGGGATAAATTCGTCCGTTCCTTTCGACAGGGTATTCCTGGGGGTAAGGGTTCCGAAATGCGTCCCCTTAATAACCCGAAGGTCCAGGGGGGCCCGTGCAAGTCGAACGAAGGCCGATAAATGGGCCAGATCGAAATACTTCGAATCTGCCCCGACGATCTGTCCCCGCCACTGCCCCGCAGTTTCCCAGGACAGGACCCCGATATCGATTTCGATCTGGGGACTTAACGAAGCCCGAAGGATCTGGGCCTGTAACCATTTCCTTCTAAACTGGACGACGTTTCCTTCTGCTATATTCCCCCCCATTTCGATCGACTTAAAACGGGCGACCCAGGTCGAAAACGGGGCCGAATTATCCAGGACATTAATATCGATTTCGAAGTCGTCCGTTTTAAGCCATAAGTCCCAGTCCGACCCAGTATCCCCCGCGATCCGGAACTGGATATGGCCGTCGTTCGGGAAGTCGCCCCCGACCGATACGACGAACGTCCCGTCTTCGGTAACGGAAAAAGGATCGGTCCCGAAGGGGTCTGGGGTAAATGGACCAGACGTCGGAATGTTTAAGGACGTCGGGGTCGCGGTCCATTGACCGAAGGCGTCCCCAGATCCAGGGGGTTCGCGATAATAGGTCGTCCCGTCTGGGTCCAGGGGGACGGCCCGAATTTCGATCGGGAAGGAAGCCGTCCCCGATCCCCCCGAAGTATAGACGGCCCCATAACTGAAAGAAATAAAAAATAAAATCTGTTGGCCCTTTTTGAAGAATGGCCCGTTATGCCAGATTTCGTTCCCCCCCGATTCGATATAAGCCCAGTTATTCGCGGACTGGTTAAGAATCCCTGGCGTGTTCTGTTCCCAGTTATCATTATCGGTCGACGTGTTCCATCCTTCGTTAAATTCCCCGCGATTAATCTGGGTATCGACGACGTCGTCGTCTTCGTATCCCCTTTCAATTTCGACGGCTGCGTCCGCGTTATATATCCCCTGTTTCGCTTCGTCGTCGGATATCAGAAGGACCAGTCCCCCCGAATATGCGGTTTCCGAAATCGAATCCGCGTCGACTTCGTAAAGGTTCGACAGGCGATCGGCTGCGTCGTATGCGTTCCCTAATAACCAGGGCTGCGCAACGAACCAACGACGGGGCCAGGACAGGTCGTTAAAAACGACGGCCTGGAATCCTTCTGCAAGGTCGGCCAGTTCATCCCCTGCAGGTTCGACGTTCCCGTCTGTTTCGGTATAGGTTCGAATTATATCGCTGAAACGGAATTTATCCATCCAGGCCCCCGTCGACCCGACGCGGTTTCCACGCCAGCCGAAAAGATACTGTATATTCTGGGAATGCAGGGCGTCGACCAGAAGATCGACGAACAGACCGTTTAAGGTTATCGCCTGGGTCGCTGTATACGCTTCCTGTTCGGGGGTCCTGGTCATTCCACAAAAGCCGATTAACTGGGTTACTGGTTGTTTTACCCCAGTCTGTAAAAGCGTAAAGGACGACGCCAGTCGCAAGAAAAGCCGGATATCGTATTCCTGCAGGGAATCGTATATCCGCAGCCGGAAGGCGAACTGGGACGACGTCCGAATATCTTCCCATATAACGCCCCCTGGATCGTTAATCGAAAAATTTACTTCGGCCGGCATTATGTACTGGTCCAGGGCTTCGTCGAACTTATCCTGGCCCCATTGAATGTTCGCGTCTTTATCGATATAAAACGTTCTGGGGTTCAGGGTCGCCCCTTCCTTTTCCAGATCGAAAAACCATTTCCGCGTCCGGCCTGGAAGTATGCCCCGATATTTTGGAGTTATCGCCATTAAGTCGTCCTGGTTCTTATGGATCCCCTGGTCTGGTCGACGACGACTTCGACGTTATCCAGGTCCGCTTTTAACTTTTGAAGGTCCCCCGTAAGTTGCCCGGATAACTGGATCCGGATCGTCTGGGACCCCGATCGTCCGTCGATCGCTGGACGATCGCCCCTGTTCATTGCTTCCAGAATCGGTCGGTTCCTGGACGTTGATTCGCGGTTCATTACGAATTCCCCGTCCGATACGCGGATTACATTCTGGTCGACCCCAGGCCGGCCCCGAACGATACCCCCTTCGTTAAACCCTGGAAGGACCGAAGAAAACAGGGCCTTAATTCCTGCAGCGACCAGGGGACCGATAACCAGGGCCAGGGGTCCCAGGGGGGCCAGGGCCCCCGCGATCGTTTGGGCCAGTTTCGCAGTTATGATCTGTTTCGCCTGGGAAAGTAAAGTTTCGGTTACGTTCCCCGATAATAAGACGGCCTGGGTCGAATTCGCGATCTGTTGTTCCAGGGCTACTTTCTGAGCTTCGGCCAGGGCTGCAGCGGCTTCCTGTTCCTTTTCCCTGGCTTCTAATCTTTCCCTGGCTCGAGCCAGGGCCATTTCGTGAAGTTGGGCCCTTTGATCTTCGACGATTAATTCCTGTTCGGCCAGGGCTTCCAGACCGTCGCCTTCGGATTCCAGGCCGGCTTTTTTGAGTCTGGCCCGTTCTTCTTCGATCTGCAAGATTTCCCGATTTACGGCCAGAAGTTCTTCGGTTATCTGGCCTTCCTTAATTAATTCGTCCTGGCGATCCTTAAGGATTTTTAATCGGTCGTCTTCCTTTTTATCTTCGGCGCCCGACGTCGAACTGGATCCGGCCGGCGACCCCCCCAGTAAATTCGCAAGGGCCCCCGACGCAGTCGACGCGGTTTTCGCCTGTTCTTCCAGGGCGTCGTCCCCGTTCCGAATAGCTTCGATTAACTGGTTTTCCCCCTGGATCATTGCGTCCAGGGCCAGTCGTCTAATTTGTAACTGTCGGATATTTTCTTCCTGGGCTTCGGTATTCAGTCCCAGGAATTCCCGACTTTTTAAAATCGCATTCTGGACGGTTTCCTGGATATCGACGACCGTCTTCTGGAAGTTTCGATAACCGATAACCATCTGGCGAATACCGACGCGGACGGATCTGTTAAATCCCCCTATATCGTCGATTAATCCGACCAGGAACTTAAGGGCCTGTCCGACCGAATTCCCGACAGACCGAACGAAGGAAGCCGTCTGTTTATCGTCAAGCATTAACCTTAAATCGGTCGCGACTTCTTCGATAACGGGACGAAGCCCTTCCCCCAGGGTTTCCGACAGATCGCCGGCCGAATTCTGGATCTGGACCAGGGGGTCGACGGCAGATTCGGCCAGACCTTGAAAGTTCGCGTCCAGGATTTCGGTAAGAAGGTTTATTCGGTCCATTCCTTCGGACGCTTTAAACTGTTCTTCCTGGGCGTCCGTTAAAGAAATCCCGTATCGTTTCAGGGCCGAAACCCCGTCCGTTAACGACTTCCCGATCGCGATCGCGACGGAATTAAGATCGGCCCCTTCCTGGCCGGCCTTCTGCAGACCTGCGGCCATATCCAGAAGACGGGGAAGAAGAAGCCCGACGCCCTGCGATCCCCCGACTTCCTTAAATGTTAATAACATGGTTGCAGCCGATAACTGGACTTCGTCCCCGAAATTCGAAACCGACTGTAACTGGGCGGCCAGGGCCTTTAATTTTGGAAGGGATTCTTCTGCACTTTCCCCCTGGTTCGTTAACGCCTGGGCCAGTTTGTTTTCCGCGATCTGTTGGATCCCGCGATCCTTTACGGCCTTCGATAAAGTTCGGAACGCTACGGCCCCGGCTGCGACGGCTGCGAAGGCGACCCCGACGACCTTCCCGAATTTCGACGCCCCCTTCCCGGTTTTATCCAGGGTCGTATCCAGTTTAGTCGCGGCCCCTTCGGAATCTTTGAGAAATTCGACGGTTCCGTTATCGTCGATTCGAAAAGTAATAGTTACGGGACGGGCCATTAAAACAGGGGTTTAATATTTTTTAAGGCGTCCTGGGCTTCCCTGTCGATTTCCCTTTGTTGATAAAACAGGTTCGACGTGCGAATCCAGATAAGTAAGTCGGCCAGATCCATTTCGAAAACTGCGACCTGGAATTCGTGTGGACGAAGTCCCCCCATTCCCAGGATTATCGACTTCGCAGGGGTCCCAGTTCCCGGCAGACCTTCCGGAATTGCTGAACGACGATCTAACAACCTGTTAACGCGACTGGCCCTGTTCAGCCTAGATACAATCGCGACATAAAATTTCCCAGAAGATACCCCAGGAACGCTTCGTAAAGGTTCGGGGGCCAGGAATCCAGGTCGTATTTATCCCCGTTTTTCAACAGGATTTTAACGGCCTTTTTTACTTCGGAAAGTTTAGGGGCCTTTAAATTATCCAGGTCGACTTCGCCGGCCAGGACGACGTCCGCGTCCAGTCCCAGAAGGGGCGAAACCTTTTCGACCAGTCCCAGGGTTATCGGCTGGAACTTTAAATCTGGTCTTATTATGATTTCTTCGCCCCCTTCTGGGAGTTTACGACGCAGGAAATTCCCGTCCTTCTTTCTGCCGAACCTTTTAAATAAACCTTTCATAACGAACAAACGGTAAAGGTTAATTAAGCCCCTGAACCGGACCCGACAGGTTCGGTCTGCAAAGTTTGACCAGTCGCATTTCCCGAACTGGTATAGGAAAAGGACGCCTTTTCCAGACCCCCCGCGTCGGGGATCGCCCGTTCGTTCCATACGACCCCGCAGCCGAACTGCCCCCCGACGATCGTATAGTTATCCTTACCCAGTTCGCGAAGGCGAAACCAGACCAGGGTTAAATCGTCGGACGCGGTTTTTAACCCGTTCTGCCATGTATCGGTCGATTTAAGGGCGACCGGCTGGACGCCATTATTTAACCAGATTGCAGCCAGGGGGATAAGGTTCGTTCCGTCGACGGTCTGGGCGACTTCGCCAGGACGCGTCGAACCGTCGCTTAATAACTGCCCCCTGGGGATAGTAACGAACGTTCCGGAACTTGTGTTATCGGGATCGTAATCGGTCGCGTATTCTAGCGACTGCAGGACCCCGCGATGGATATCAGACATACCGTTTCCTCTTTAAGTTATGATTACAGTAAATTCGGCATAATGGACGAAAAGATCCCGGTTCCCAAAAGCCGAAACAGGGAAGTCGGGAATAACGATCGACGCGGGGGGTTTCGCTTCGACGACCCAGGAATCGCCAGAAGCCGGAAAGATTTCGAACCCCCCGACGCCATTAAAATAAGAAAGAAGCCCCTTCGGGGTTTTACCCAGAAGAAGGTTATTAAATTTCTGTTGGGTCGATCCTTCGTATTCGTCGGATTCTTCGTACTGAAACTGCAGAAGGATTCGATAATCGATCGCTTCGACCAGGCGTCCGGTTCCGGCCCCCCCTTCGTTCGGGGCTTCTAAGGTCGGTTGAAGGACCAGATCGACAGGGGCGACCCTGGCCCAGAATACCGGATTTCCGAAGATCGCGTCGAAATCGTATTTCGATTCCAGGCCCAACATATACCCAGTTACAAATTTTTCGACGATCGGGGTTCCGACATTATGCGCCGTTAACAGGTCTTCGACCTTTGATCGAAGCCCTTCCAGTTTGTCGTCTGCGTTCAGAGTTAAAGACATTAGGGTAATTCCTGGTTTAAAAAATCGACGACGATATTAAGGGCCCGAAACCGGATTTCGTCCCCTTCGTCGTCTAGGGCCGGTTGTATGTAAGATCGTTTCGGCATATCAATTTTAAAAACGGTCTTCTTCGTAAGGGCCATAAATTTCCATTTCTCGTCCTTCGTATCGTAGAACATAGCCCAGAAAAAGGAACGCATTTTCGCAGTTACGGGGATCGATATTTCCCCCCCGAATTCATGGATAGCAGCATAAGGGACGAAGATTTCGATTATAAAGTTAATCGTCCGACCCGAAACTTCGATCCGATTCTTCGATCCGGCCCCCCCTTTTACGGCCCTGGCGAGTCGTCCAGTTTGCTTTATAAGCCCCCCGTCGTCCCCAGGCTGGCGAACCTTCGGTCCTTCCTGCATATAGGTCTGGACCGATCGCGTCGAAAAACGCGTCGTCGCCATTCTAGCGATACGCTTTCTTAACTGGGGAAGACGGGCCAGGGCTTCGGATAACGACTTCTGCAAGTCGTCGACATTATGTTCGACGCGAAAGTCTGCCATTACGAAGTATAAATATCGACAGGGGGACCCGTCGCGGTTACTGCTATCGGGGGGAATCCTTCCTGTCCAGGGGCCCAGTATAAGTTAATCTGGATCAGACCCCCGGCCAGAATCCGTTCCCGTTCTTCTTCGGTCGGTTCCCAGACGGTAACGAATGCCCCGTCTTCTAACTTCGCCGGCAGATCCCCGACGTCTTTCCCGTCGCCCTTTAAGACGACGGTCGTTCCGATAAATTTCTTTGGTTCCATTTCGCGTCCTATGCTGGAATATGTCTGTAAGTATTGAGTTTCGCCAGCTCGCGATCGACGAACCCAGACGTTACCTTATTCCGCTTTATCTTCATTCGGTCCGCGTCGACTTCGGATTCGTCGACCCCGATTAATCGGTTATATTCCCAACGAAGGGAAGCGATAACCAGATCGTTACAGACCGTTTGAATATCGAAGGGAAGTTCGGGGACTTCTGCGTCCTGGTCCAGACCTGTAAGGGCCGAAGTATTAAACGCGGAATTCCACGTTTCCCCCGATCCTGGGACGTCCAGATCCGGCCGGCGATACCCTGCGAAAACCTGGGCCTGGACCGGCCAGTCGTCCAGGTCGTCGTCGAAATGGATAACGGCCAGATCCATTTCGACGCCTTCGATCGCCATTTCGTCGGCCAGGGTCGCGTCGGCATTAACCGAAACGATCTGGACGACGGGCCATTCCTGGAAGTATGCCGAATACCTGGGGTTCTGGGAAGGAAGGGTATATCGCGAATCCGGCTTCCATGCGTTCGAAAACGAATCGACGACCCAGGTCTGGTCGACCAGGCGAACCATAATCTTTCGATTTAAATGGTTTTCAATTCGTCGCGTATAGTTCTTAATGAACCTTAAACATGTTTGCTGGATTTCTTCGGTATCGCCGGAACCGTTCGGCGCCCGAAGCGCTTCTTCGATTGCTTTTCCCAGACCCCCCAGGGATTGATCGGCTACGATCGAAGGGGTCGTTAAGTCGGTATAATCAGACGTTAACATTTTTTTCGATCCATTCTTTTTTCAAGGTTTCGACGCGTTCGTCTGCAGTTCCGGCCCCCCTTATCTGGTCGACGACGACCCCGTCTTCGCAGATATCATAATAACCCCCCCCGCGATGGATCGCTTCGAATTCGGGGATCTTTGATTCGTCCAGGGTTTCGACCTGTCCTTCATGGTCGCCCTTTCCAGGGAAGGGGATAATTTCGTCCGCTTCTGGTTCCCTGGCATACTGCAGTTTAAGAAGGTCCCTTTTATGGGACGCGTCGGTCCAGAATGTTCGCCCTGGCTTCGCGTTAATCCCTGAAACGACCGAATTCCCCCTGGGGGTAAATCCCCGGTTCGAATTCTGCAATCTTACCCGGGCGATTAATTGAAACTGTTCCATAACTTTTCCTCTTATCATTTTTCTTTTTTCGGGGATGTAAATGGACGTCGCGTTCTTCTTTCGAAAACGTTCGACAGTTTTCCGGATCGCGTCCCCTGCACGGTCCGACGATTTACCGTCCGTAAATTTAAAAACTTGTTCGACGGCTTCCCGTCTTTTTTTCTGGCGTTCGGGTTTATCGGCCAGGGCTTCGATTACAGCCGAATATAAATCCCCTGGCTTATCGACCTGGATCCCGACGTCTGCAGCCGACCAGTATCTTAACCCGTGTTCTACCCCCTTTCTATAATGGGGGCAGTTCATAACGACGACGGGGCGACCGTTACCCCCTTCGCCGGCCGACGCGAATTCGTAAAGGGTCGACATATGGTCCATAATATACAGATCGGCCCGACGCATAACTTCGGAAAAGTTACCTATTACTGGAACCTTCCTTTTCCGATATTCTGGGGTCCAGTGTTTTAACGCCCTGGGGTGACCGTGACCATATAGGATAAAATCCTTTCCGCTTTTCTTCGCCAGTTCGTCGAGCCCTGGGAGCATATGCCAGAAGGCCGACCGCGTTTCGGGGACGACCTTGCAATCCCAGTGTGACGAAAAGACGACGACGGGGATATTGTTCTTCGGGGGGTCTAGTTCTCCCGAATGCCAGGGGTCCAGTTTAGGGCAACCGACGACGAAAACTTCGGCTTCGGGATACAGGGGTCGATCCCTGTTCGCGGGATGATTCCCAGGGAATATTAACGCTGCAATATTTTTACGGCCTGGATATCCTGCATACGACGACTGAATCCGAGTAAAGGACTGGCCGGCCCCGTGTTGGGTAAATATCGCATAACGTCCAGCCCTGGCGACCTGGATCTGGTCCCCCGACGCAGAACAGACGACCAGGCGTCGACGGTCCTTCGACATATGGATCCTGGCCTGGGCCCTGTTCCCGTGGTAGGTTACGACGTCTTCGATCCCGTGTACAGTCCTGGCGTATTTTTCCAGATAATTCGGAAGGATAAAGTCGCCCCGAAATTCGTCTGGGGTCGAATGATACATGGGGACTAAATGGTCCAGGAAATGTTTTTCATGGGCCAGGAAGTCCGCTAAAATCCAGTGTTTATTTTTTTTCGCCATTCTAACAAACGTAAAGGGGGACCAGGGCGTCGACCCCGATCCCCCTTCGGCTATTCGTGAAACAAAAGAAGACGGACCGTTACGATCCCGAACCCTGGGCGTTCGCCAGCGCTCCGGTTACGAACGACGTCGGGCGATAGACTGTAAGGGCCAGTCTTTCTTCGGCGCGAATCGTAACCAGATTCTTCCGGAAGTTATCGGAATCTTCGGTCGAAAACTGGACGGCTGCGTCCATTCGGTCCCAGACCTGGGCCCCGAGTGAAAAAGCCCCGACCAGGAATTCCCCATCTGGGGCCGACTGCGAAGGAACGACGGGAAGACCCCAGATTCGGGGGGCCGTCGTATTCTGCGGATTCGTGAAGATATACCGATTCTGGGAATCCTTCGTTAGTTCGATGGAAGCCCAGTTAAACGGGGGAAGGACGATTCCCGTCGCGGGGAAATTCGCTAACGTAACCTGCAGGATCGCAGCCCGAAGCGTATCCAGATCCGTCGCGGACGCTACCCCGAGATTCGTAAGAAGGCCGGCATTAAAGGCCGTCGCCTGGGTAATCAATCCGTTCAGATTGTTTGTCGTCCCGTCCCCGTTCAGAAGTTGATTATCTTCGACCAGAAGGACCAGGAAGCGGACGCGACTGTCCAGGTAACTTTGCAGACCGACTGCGTCCTGTAAAATCTGGGTCGACGCGATTACATAAGTCGCGATCGTCTCGACTTCTTCGGACGCTGCAGCGAAATCGAAATCGGATTCGCCTTTATCGGCCCCCTGGCCGGCCTGTATGCCGGCTGCATCCGTTACCGCAGATTCACGAACGAAGCGGACCAGATCCGAAGACGTTCGACCGATCGGCAGAAGGTCCCGGATTAAAAGGGGTTGTTCCCCTGGCCGAACGATCCCTGGAACGCGCATATAATCGACTGCGTCCCCTGCGGACGCGTCCGCGTTCGTTATCGCTTTCATATCCCCAGGGACGTCCCCTGTCAAAAGCGGATAAGAACGACGATCGTCGGCAGACAGTCGCCAGGACTTAAGGGCGATTTTACGCGATCCCCTGGACTTCGTAATTTCGGTTAAGTCGATCGGGTTTTCCTTCCTGGTCGCTGCATTGAAACAGACGATCCCTGGGGTTTCGGGGCGACCTTTGAACGCTGCAGACTTACGCAGTTTTTCGGCCATTTCGGTTTCGAACTTATCCTGGCGTTCTTCGATTTCTTTCTGTTTCAGGACCAGAAGTTCGTCGACTTTCTTTTCGACGTCTTTCGAAATCGTCTGGACCTGTTCCTTAAGGTCTGCGACCCCCTTCTGGGCTTCTTCGCCCTGTTTGATCTTCGGTTCCAGATCGGCCATAACGTCCGTAAGACCCTTATTTATGCCGGCGACGGATTCCTTAATTTGTTCTTCGATTGAAGGCATAACGTTAAAACCTGTTTTTAATGCTGAATAATTCGAGTGAAGCGGACATTAAGTCCAGGTCCCGAAGGACCCCTTTAAGGACGTCGTTTTCCGGTCCTTCCTGGGGTGGACTGGCCGGCCCCTTTTCGGATGGATCTTCGACTAATTTAAGCCAGGATTCGATCTCCCGACCCAGGCGATCGGATATCCCGTGTTCCAAAGAACGGCGAGCGATCTGGATCTGTTTTTCCAGGGGGGTTTCGATCGTCCCCTGGACGACCCCGTCTTTCGTTTTCATATCGACGACAGGGGTTTTCGGATTCGCCCCCCAGGTTACGACAGATCCTTCCCATAACCGGGCGACTTTTATAATTCTTCGGTCTTCGTCGGAACGCTCGACGACGTCGATCCCGACCGAATGTTCGTTTAATGCCCCTTCGTTATAAAGGGTAAGGACGTCGCGTCCCAGACCCCCGTAAACGTCGGGGAATATCTTCGTTACGACCAGAAGCCCGAAATCGTCTTCTTCCATAAGGATCGGCATTCCGATAACCTTTTCGGTCCAGTGCATCCAAAGGAATTTAATCTGGTTCGTCCCCTGGGGTCCGCGTTCCCGAATGGTCTTCGCATATGCCCCTTTTTCTATTATGTCCCAGTGAAGGTCCATATTATCGAAGGCCGACCAGTAATGGGTAACGATCCCTTTCGATACGGAAACGTCGTCGACGAATGCGTCCTTAAAAAGTAATGAAGACGGAATGGGCATTTTAATTTAACGGGCTATAGGCCAGGACTTCGTCGATCGTCTTCTGGCTAGAAAAACGAACGGTCCCGACTTTCTGGTTAAAATCAACGCATACAGGAAAACCGAAACAGGTCGTCCCGGCTGCATAAGACCAGGCGATCGGCTTCTTCCCTGTCGGCCAGTAAACCCCGAAGGCGATCGATTCCCGCGTTAATTCCTGCAGGGTAAGGGGGTTTACATAAAGAACGGGGTCCCCCCATTCGGATTCGAACAACCCATTAAGGGCGTGTTTTATTTCGTCCAGTAACGGGGTAAAAGGGGGATATAATGTCGCGTTCATATTCTCAATTTAACGACTAGGTCGACGAATAGATTATCGGAATCGCGATCGACTTTTTCGATCCGGACGATCCTGGATCCTGTAAATATTTCGATCGCGTCCTGTTCCCCTAATATAGCCCCCAGGCGATCGACGACGCAAATAACGCGATCTTTCTGGATCCCGTCGATTTCCTTTTTAAATGCCGGCTTCGTTTCCTGGTTCATTCGTCGATTAATTTTTCGAAGGGTTCGGTCGTACAGCGACAGTTTATTACGTTCCCGGCAGACCCGACCGGATCCCCTGGAAACATAAGGGATTCCCCCGAAACCGTAAAGGGTTCCGATATCTTAACCCTTTGTCCAGATTCGTCCGGTTCCAAATGGTCGAACTTCCCTGTTCGGACCAGACCGTCGCGTCGACTTATCCAGCCCTTAAAAGGGAACCCCGCGTCTTCGAATGCCTGGATCTGGCCGACTTCGAAACCTGGGGTCGCTGCAGTCTGGCCGATCGTCTGGGCCCTGGACCGTGAAACGTTGAAGGCCCTTTGAACATATGGGACGAAATCTTCGGCCCCTTCGTCTAGTCCCCTTTGAATATTCTTAACGAGATCGTCCAGGACGGAATCGTTAATCCCCTTTGTCTTCGAAAGGACTTCGGTAAGGGTCTGTCGGATCCGATCGGCTTCTGGGTCGAAGTCCAGAACCGCGTCGACCCTGGAAAGTCCGACCTTAAAACCCTGCAGGGCCGTCGCTGCAATCGAAGGGCCGAACCGTTTAACGGTTTCTTTATACCAGAATTCTATATCGAATATCTGGAAGACCATATCCAGGGCGTCTTTCTGGATATACTTTTTCGACTGGATCCGTTTAAGATTTTTTAACGCTTCCTTTTCCTGGTCGGCAAACTGGCGAAGGGCGACGTTTCGGATCGGCTTTTCCCCTTCCCGTTTAAAGGCGTCGACCATAAACCATTCCGCAGTCCGGACGGCTTCGGTCTGGTCTTTCTGCAGGGTATAAAGAAGGCCGGAACGACGAAAACGTCCGATCTTAAACAGGACGTCGGAATGGACCTGGAAGGCCCTGGTCGGGCCGACCCTGGGTCGATACGCTTTTATCTGGCATTTATCACACATTAAAAGACCTTCTTCGGGACGGCTTCTTTTCTCCATCGTTTCACGCGATGAACGCCCCATATTCTTCGGAATAACTTTTCCCCGTCGACGTCCCGTTTTCGAAGGCGTTGATATTTCGGGGGCCTGTTTTTCATATGGTCGACCAGTAACGACGGAACGAAGGCGACCTGGAAACGGCCAGGGTCGACGACCCTTCCGATCGGACCCTTACGTCCGAAGCCGGCCTTCTGGGATTCGTACTGTTTAACGATCGACGGATCCCCGTTCGCCAGCTGAACGCGAAGGAAAAAGTCCGCGTGTTCCCCCCCGATCTTATATCGTTCGTCCCATAAGACGTCGTCGAATAGTCGCCTTTTAGCTACCCAGAAATTCGATATAACGTCGACGATCTGGAAGGGCCGGCCCTGGAACTTCCTGGCCGGCCTGGACGGTTTCGCAGCATACAGGACGCCATTATCGACCCAGACGTCCGCGTAATACTTTGTCCATCCCCTTCGATTCGGTCGGATATGCCGGCATTTTGTCCCGGCCATAACCAGGGAATCGTCGGATTCCAAAAGTTCAGCCAGGTATAAAATATCTGTTTCTTCGGTAAATAAATAATCGTCGTCTAATTGAACAACGAAAGGTTCGTCCGTCGATCGAATGCAATGATTCCGGCCGGCGCAGACCCCGACGTCGTAATCCAGTTTCCAGACCTTCGTCGCCCCTGGGTATTCGTGCGATCTGGCCGACTGGTCCGCGACGTATATCTTCGCCCCTGGATACTGGGCCAGGATCGAATTAATCATCCTACGAACTAGGCCAGGACGTTCGAAGGCATTAACGCAGAAGGCGACGTCGTCGATCGTTCCCATTACTTTTTCCGTGTTTTATTGCGATGGATTCCGGCCTTAATAGCCTGGTCGACTGGGTCGATCCCGATCCAGTCCAGGATCCTTTTAAGTCCGCGTTCTGAATTAAGGGCGTCGACGTATACGACCAGGACGTTATCGGGTCCGCATTCCTCGAGCGACGACGGGACCAGTTCGTTATATACATGGTCCCAGTACTGGCCCAGGGCCTTCGCTTTTGACGGGCCAGGGAATTTCGGGAAACAGTTAAACCAGGGCGAACGGGGCGTCCCCCCGTTTTTCTTGTGTTGCCAGTTATTCCGATTCCTGGATTTACGAAGGAAAGACCCGATAAATTCTTCCCGTCCCCGTTTCAGGACGACGACCTTCGCCCCCCTGTCGACCAGAAGGGGAATATTATTCGTCCATTGAAGGGCGACGTCCCCGTAATATCTGGCCCCCGAATTCTGTCCCCTTCGGATAAGTTTATCGACGAAGACCTTCTGGCCGACCCGATCCCAGGGAAGGGTTTTCGAAAACGTTTCATGGGATACGATCGCCCCCTGTTGGGCGTTCAGGAAATGGGCGAAAGACGTCGTTCCACAACGACCAGAACCGGCCCCGATAACCAGTTTAAATTCCGTAATCATATTTATATGTTATCGCTGTATTCCAGGTATGCACGCCAGAAAAACCCCATCTGTTTTTCATATGCCGGCGAAACGACGACCCCCGTCGTCTTAATGCTTTATATTCTTCGTTCCTTTCTGCAGTATCGACAAAATGGGACCCAGGAAGGAAGGCGACCAGAAGACGACCTTCGTTTATCATTTCCGGAAACTTCGGCGCCCGATCTGGATCTGTTTCGGCCCTTATCCTTCCTTCCAGATAATCGATAATCTTCTTCTTCCCATTCGCTGCAGCCAGTCGAAGAAAAAAGTCGATATGTTCCCCGCAGGTCTTATACCTTTCGTCCCAGTCGACGATTTCCAGAACGTCCCGTCGAACCATACAACAAAGGGGAACGAAGTCGACATAAAAGAAGGGGATCGGGGTATTATCAGAATGTCCCCAGTCGCGACGGTATATCGTCGGACGTTCTGGGGGCCGGATCGTTTTAAGGGCCATTCCTTCCCTGGACGTCGCAAGTCGGAACCGCGATTCCGAATTCGACCAACGATTTCGGCCAGGGTCGTTTTTCCTTTGTCCGACGACGGCCAGTCGCGGGAAAAACTCGAGTAAAGCAAACATGTGATCGAAACGGGTTTCGGGGCCGACCAGATTATCGTCGTCCATAAAAACGATATAAGGGGCGTCGGTATGTTTTAACGCCCTGTTTCGCTTCTTCGATACCCCCGCGTCGAAGTCGAAATAAACCCCGTCGACGTTATCTGGGAAGGCGTCGACGATTCCCCGAAGGACGTCTGGATCTGGGGAATCGTCCGCGACGGTAATTCGGGCCCCGACGTGAAGGTCCAGTAAATGCCGGATCGTCTTCTTACAGGTCTTCGGACGATTTAAAGAAGTTATCCAGAAATGAACCAGGGATCGAAAAGGTCGATCGGGGGGATTTCGTCTGTCCATTTTGTCCAGGTAAGTTTCCATTTTAATTCCTCCGTTCCGACGTGTCGTTCTGAGTTTCGACCCATCTGGTTAAGTATTTTTGGAACTCAACCGGCCAGGACAGGTCGGGAAACATACGGACCCCCAGGCCCTTCGGACTGTCTGTCCATTCTTTATTCCGAATTCGACGTTTCCTGGCTGCGTCGAAATCATTCATCGAAACCCCCGTCTTAAGGTCGACGACGATCTGGTTAACTTCGTCTGCCCCTGGCCCGAATACCATATCGAACAAATGGGCCCGTTCCAGTCCGATCGACTTTAAGTTCTGGCCGATATGCGCTTCCATTCGTCGACGTGCGTTCGATGGATATGGGGTCCAGCCCAGGCGATCCAGGACGTCCGAAGAATAGAACCGTCCAGGACCATATCCGAAGGGGTTTCTTTTGGGATATACGATCCCGGTCGCAGACGTCGACCAGTTAAAAAAGACACATTGTTTAATCCCGACTATGGGTCGGCCGGCGATTACATTCGAAACGGCCCGTTCGACATACGGCCAGGATATAAGGTTATCCGATCCCATTTGTAAGACGACGTCGGCCCCCCATTGAAGGGCCATTAAAAACCCTTCGTTCCATTTCGGACCCATTACTTCGTTTGAATAGACGACTTCCAGGACGCCCCCTGTTTCGACTTCCTTCCAGAACCAGTCCAGGCCGTCCCAGGGGGTTTCGTCTTCTGGGCTACGAATGCAGATCGCGACCATTTCGAACAGGTCTTTTAATTTATGCCGGACCTGGACAAAGTTTTCCAGGACCAGTCGAAAGACTTCTGGCCGGCCCCATAAGGGGAAGATCCATCCGACTTTCGTCTTCTTCGCGGGGGCTTCGGTTTCTGCATACCCAGGGCCGGCATATAACCGACGCGAAAGGTCGCCTTTTTCATGTGTCGCGTTCATTTCGATTTCTCAGTTTATCCCATTAAGGGCGTGTTTAATTAATCCGTCCAGACCCCGACTTAACTGGGCCAGGGAATCCCCGTCGTCCGGTTCGTCTTCTGGGTCGACTTCGTCGTCGTCGTCGGCTGCGGGTTCAGGGACGGGAACGGTAAAGGCCGTATCTTCCAGGGCGACGACGCCAGTTCGGGCCAGTAATTCGTCGGCCTGTCCCCCCCTGGGGTCTTCCCCTAGTTTCTGTCGGGCTTCGTCTGGGGAAAGAATGGTCCCCGCGACCAGGGCGACCAGTCGGGTCGCCTTCGCGTTTAAGTCTTCCTGGATCGCGGAAATCGCCTGTTCGTCGTATGTTACGAAATGGTCGGGGGTCCCATATGCCGGCATTAACTGGCAGTTCATCTGCGAAAGGATCCAGTCGACCAGGGGAAGGACGGTTAACTGGAACAGGGCCCGATATGCTTCGACGTAATTCGAATAAGTCTTATTCGCGTTATCCCCCAGAAGGGCCGGATCGATCCCGATCCCTGCAGCGATCATTCGCATATAATTAATCAATCCCTGGGCCCAGTTCGCTTCGTTGGGATCGATCGCGTTCTTTTCGAACTTCATTCCCCCTTCCAGGAGTCCAGGAAGGGCCGTCCCAGAATCGCGGACGTATGCTTCCTGCATTTCCCTTTTTAACCTGTCGGCCTGGGAATCCCCCAGTTTACCTTCGGCCATAAAGAACCCAGGGATTCTTCCCTTATGTTCGGAAATGGATTTCCCCCATTCCATAGCTTCGTCGAACAGGTCCAGGGCTTGTAAGATAGAAAGGATAAGGGGCCGGCCCCGTCCCCAGATATCCAGGGGATCGTAATTCGCGACGAAGATAATTTCCTTTCTGTCGTATTCCCTGGAAACCCCCGTTAAATTCCGGATCCAGAACCGGACGATTTCCCCTGTATCTTCGTCGACGTCCATCTGGATAAGTCTATTCGGGGCGACCCTTAAAAACCTGTCGGGCTTAAATCTGGTCGTCGGACCGACCATTCGGATAATTATTTCGCCCCCCAGAAAAAGATCGTAAATCAATTTCTTAAAGAAGTCGGACGTCGATTCCTGGGAATTCGGCTTCCTTAGAAGTTGGGCGATCGGATGATTTTCGACGGTTTCTTCGCCCCCCTTTCCATCTGGCCGGCGAACGACCAGGGTATCGGCTATCGACGAAACCGCGTCCGCGATTAACTGCATACCCCGCGACGAATAGGGATTCCGAAGGGCCTTCCTTGCTAGAACTTCGTAACTGGGTTTCGTCCAGGACGCGGAAATGTTCATCCAATAAACCCCGATCGCGTTCCCCGCAGTTCGGACCAGTCCCTTAAAACTCCCGAAGAAATTGTTAACCTTCGAAAAGATTCGGGCTGGATAACTTGTCTTTTTCATGGTCGACCTTTGTCTTTTTAATTCCCTGGACGACATACCATTTCCAGGGGGTTCGAATCTGTTTAATTTGAATATAAGGACTGTATCGAAAGACGACAGATTCCTTCGAAGTAAAATGTCGACAGTGCGCTTCGTCGTCGAACGAAGGGACCGATATAACGACGGGACTTCCTTCTGGAACCAGGGACAGGATTTCCAGATCCTTTTCGACGTGTTCCAGGACTTCCAGGATCGTAAACGTCCAGACGTCCGCGTCCCCGAACCGGAAGAACGCCTGGGAATGGAAGCCGGCCAGGGCGTTTAAATCGACGACATTAAATTCCCATCTTTTATCGTCGCCCGATCCCAGATATTCGTCGATCCGTTTGTCGACCAGGCGTTCCCTGGACATACGGACGGCCTTTTCTGAAAAGTCCAGGCCCTTATAATACTGGATCCCCGTCGTTTCGAAAAGGCATTCGGCAAACTGTCCGGCGCCCGAACCCAGGTCGACGACCCCTGGCGTATTAACGAAAGACGCTGCAGCCGACCAGAGTTTCTTCCTGGGGGATATCTGGTTCCAGGACTTCCGGTATTTCGACGAATTCGCATACAGCGAATTATAATAGTTTGAATCCTGTTCTTTTCCCATCTTATTCACCCCCCGAAAACAAGTCGTTCTGTTCGACCCATACAGTCGAAACGGTTTCTTCGTCGACGATCTTCCAGCCCTTCTTTTTCAGTTTCGTAAAAAAGCCCAGGAAGGGTTTATGGCTGGAAAAGTTCTGTTCGTCCAGGGTCCGACCGTCTGTCGTATCGCGTACGATAACTTTAAGTTTTTTCATGGTTTGCGTTCATTTTAAGACCGAAGGACCGACGCCCCCGGGCGTCCGCATAGACCTAAGCCGGCGCATTAAACGGGATACGACCTTCCTGCAGCGATCCGAACAGGTCCGACGTTTTCGGCCCCGTCCGTTTTTAATTTCGATCATTACATTACAGGACGGGTTCGCGCACTCGACCAGGGTCGTCGATTCTTCGGTCTGGGTTTTCATTACAGTTTTCTTTTTATTGCCATACATACGAAGCCGGCTTCGATCCCCATCTGGCCCCCTTCCAAAATGTAAACGACTTCCACAAATATAAGCCGACCCGAATATCGTTCTTCGACGGGGTCCCATTCCTGCAGTATCAAAATATCGCGGACCTGGAAGTCCCGATCGTTCTTCCGAACTTCGAAGGTTTTCTTACCTTTGTCGATCGCGTCGAAAAACGTCGGCCAACACTTTAATTCGTGTATTTTTGGACTCATTCTTCCCCCTAATTTTTAAACATTTTAACTTCTGCCGTTTCCGAATTCGAATCTTCGGATTCCCAGTCGTTCGAAAATAAATCCCCCTGCATACCCTTTCGACGGGAAACGTAAAGTCGCAATTCTTCGGCCAGGGTCGCGACGTCGTCCAGCTCGCGTTCGTCCAGGGAATGTTTCATCTTTTCGACCGACGTAAACTGGACCCCCTTCTTATAGATCGCAGTTATTCCCGTGTTCTGCGACGTGTATTCGAACGATATAAACAGATCGTAAATATCCGTCGTCCTGCGTTTAAACTCAATTCCGACGACGACGATCTGGGCCAGTTTGCCGGCCTTCGCTTCCCAGTCCATCCCCCGACAGACCAGGAATTTAAGTCGGGCCAGGGCTTCCCAGAAGTCTTCGTCCGGCTGCAGGTCCGCGATATTTATTTCCTTCGTATACTTTTCCGGCCAGGGGCCGACCATAGTCGGGGCCAGGAAGGTAACATGGAAGACGGAATCGTCCTGTTTCCATTCCCATTTAACGGTCTGGAATTGTTCGTAATTAATGATCGCGTGTTTTTTCATCGTTTCCCTTTTTTTGTTGGTTCATTCAATGACCTATACCCATATTCATATCGGGGCCGGTCGCGTAAATGCTTTGCAGCCATTCCCAGGGACATAACCCCGTCGTCGGTTTCCCCTTCGGGGGCTTCGTATGTCGTCCCGGTTCGCTTAACTGTATATTCTATCGTTTGAAGTTCCGACTTTAATCGTTCGTCGAATATCTTAATTCCCCCGCGTTGAATATCGACGGCCAGACCTTCCATTAATTTTTGTTTCGATCCGTTTATCCCCCCCGAGAAAATAAACCCTTCTGCGTCCAGGCAAAATTCCTGTATCATTTCCAGGACTGCGTCCCCGACACCAGTCGAGTCGACCAGGGTCGGAACGTCCCCGCATATCTTCCCGACGATCTTCGCGACTTCGCGCCAGGGCTTCTTCTGGAATCGAACCGACGTCGTCTGGGTCCCCGTTTCGTCTAATCCGATTATCCAGGTCCAGTCCTGTTTTTTTGCAAGGTCGACGCCATAAACAACCGCCGGCCGGTCCGAAGGTCCGTCGACCATTATTTCTTCGATAAACTTCATTCCGAAGGGGTTTCCCCCGTCGTCCGTCGCCTGGGCGAAGTATAGTTCCAGAAAGACTTCCTGGGGTAAATCCTGTTCGGCCTGGGCCAGGACGTCGGGGTCCATTACCCCCCCTTCGATCGCGTCGTCTGCCGTTAATTTATGATAAGCCCAGTCTTTTAATTTCTTCGACTGGGCTTTTCTGGCGATCTTAAAGGCCCAGTTTTTCGACCCCTTAACGTTCCCGATTAACTTCGCCCTTCCCCCCGTCGCGGATAAGGTCGTATAACATGCAGTCCAGGCCCCTTCTTTCCAGCGGGTTATTTCGTCCCCGACTAATGTATGGACGTCTTCCCCGAAAAGGTTATCCGGTTTTTCTGCCGTCTTAAACCAGATCGCAGCCCCCCCGACCCAGATAATTCGACGGGTTTCGTTCGACTTAAAGGGGATCGGTTCCCCGACCCGTTTAAGTTTTCCCCTTTGTTGAATGAATCCGTTAAGTCGTTGCTTCGTCCGTCGATACGCGATATCGGCTGTATCGTGAGTAGTAGCGACCCACCAGGAATTCCCGAAGCCCCTTTCGATGGATTCTTCGATAATCCATTCGATATGCGACATAGTCTTCCCGGCCTTCGTCGTCGCTTCGCATATCGTGAAACGGGACCCGTCGTCGACGATCGCGGCCTGTTTCGGATATAAGGGGACGCGTTCCCATTTGATCGGCGCCCGATCTTCTGGGCCGGCTTCGTCGGACTTACGCTTCCCCCTGGACTGTTTCGAAGGGACCCATCTGTCGATCCGTCGCTGTAAGGATTCTATTTTCCGAAGTCCGCGCATTTAGTAAATCAATCGCCAGTTTATAGTCGAACAATACGGCCAGGGTCGCCCCGATCGCTTCCAGGGATTCCGGCTTCTTTTTGTCCAGTTCCTTACAGGCCGTCGCGACGGCTTCCAGGGCCCCTTCGATCGTCCTGGACAGTTTGTCCGGCCAGTCCGTTTTTTCGAATTGCGAAATCTTATAGGCGACAACTCCCGACAGTTCGGGGTCCTCGAGCGACCTGGATCGATAACGCTGTATCGTCCGAACGGTCCTTCCGAATTTTTCCGATGCGGCTTCGTCCCCGTGGAATGCAGCATAAACCAGACATTCCGCAGCCAGATTTAAATCGATCCTGGGACGGTTCTTCGTCTTCGCCTGGTCGCGTGTTTTTTTCCTTTGTGCCATATCGCGTTCCTTTTCTGGTCAAAAAGGCCAGATAAGTTTTAAATCGTACATATCGAAAAGGGAAATCCCGAACCAACCGACCCCAAAACAACAGATCGCAAAAAGGGCGAACGACATAAGTCGAAGGACGACGGCTTCGTCCAGTCGGCCTTCCCGAAGAAGGCGTCGGGCTATTGAATAGACCCAGACGATATCGACGATCGACCAGGCGATTAAACCCAGGGACGAAACCCAGAACCAGACCCAGGTCCATATTAATTCGGATTCCATAGTCGTTTTAATGTATGTCAGAAAAAAAGTTTATCAATCTGGAACCTATAGATTCCAGGTCGTATATTACCCTAGAACGCGACCTTAAAACCATTAACACGAAAACCCATGAAAGCACTTATCGACGTTACGACCCCCGAAGGAATCCAGAAAGTTATCACTTTAATCGAAGGATACTTACATGTTATCTGGGCCGAATTCCTGGATTCGGGGATCGTCGATCCCCATAAATACGCTAACGAATATGTTGAGTTTTTCAACCTGACAGGGGAACACGATTTATACACGGGGGACCCCTTACCCATGTTTAACGACGTCCCCGTCGCTTATCGGATTATCCTGGACAGGATCGTCCTGGACATTATGGAACGGGGCTGGATCCCTGTCTTCGATACGAAGGACGGGACCGAACTGTCGACCCTTCTTTCCCCGAACCCCCCAACGAATCCCGACTGGCTGGATAAACACTGTACGAACCGGCATTTAACGACCCAGATTTATCCCGATATTTTGGATAAGGTAAAGTCGGGGCAGATAAAGCGCTTCTTTTTATCCGAAGACGACTGGGAAATTATGGCCCTGGATAACGACGGCCAGGAATATAAGACCGATATTTTCTGGAACGTCGACGGGTCTTCGGACTGCAGGGACCATACACGTTTCGAACCGAAGGAATTAACGCGGGAATCAGTCCTGGCCTTTTTCGAGAACGCCCCTTATCTGGAAGACGTCCTTCCCGAAGTCGGTTCCGGCCAGTCCAGGTTCGTTCGGATAAACGCCCGAATGGATATATATAATACCTGCGTCTTTCCTTCCTTCGATTACGACGTCGAAACGAAAACGGTCGAAGTCTGCATTTACGAAGAAGACGGACGGGAAAACCCGTTATTCGTGTCGGACGGCCCCTTCGATAAAGTTTCCGACGCCCTGTCGTTCGTTTTTAAAGAATGCAATTAAGCCCCCCCGATCGCGACCGATTTAATCGGGATCATTAACTTCAATTCACGCGAACCCATGAAAAAAGAAACCTATTCGATTTCGCCTATTATGGCGAACTGTTCCCATATCGGATTCCAGACGATTTCGGTCTTATGGATGGAACGCTTCCTTTCCGAAGCCCTGTCGATCTGGGCCGTTTTTACCCTTTCTATTCTCGAAAGATTTAAGGCCGTTTATTCGAAACGATCGGAATCGGTCGACGCCCTGCGATGGACCCAGTTTTTCGACTATTTAATCGAATGTAAAAAGGCCGGCATTTCCCCCGACGTCCTGGTCGATACGCATATTAAATGGATCCGTTACTGGACGCCAGAAGGCGTCGAACTGGCTTCGATATCTGTTCGGGACTGGAAGTCCAGGGGATCGACTGCCCTGGATTTCGCGAAAGTCTGGGGGCTTAAACCCCTTAATATGTACTATGGCCCAGAAGACGGGATTGATAACGGGGACCCAGACCAGGACCTTTTCTGGCAGATCGCCCCGATCCCCGACGACTGCGACCGGAAGAAGGCCCAGACCGTCGTTTCTATCGCGTCGGATATAATGCTGGACCTTAAGTCCTGGGTCGACCTGTCCGTCCTTTCTGGGAATGCTGCGTCGGCCCGTTCATATATCGAATGGGTCTTATCAGAAGGCCGGCTTCCCGCGAAATATCAACAGAACCCGATTATAAAAAAAATACGTGGATAAATTCTTCGTCGGAATATTTAACACATACGACGCCCCAAAAGTCGAAAGGGCGTGCATAAGTATAAACAGATTAATTCGGAGAAATTCCCAGGGGTCGCCCCCCCCATCCCCGAAGGTTTCCTGGGTCCTGGATTCTGGGGCATTTACGCAGGTTACGAAATACGGGAAATTCAAAATCCCTGTTTATCGATATGCGTCCTTAATTCGTCGATACTGGGTCGCTGCAGAATCCGGACTTTATGGCCCTTCAAAGTTGGAATGGGCTGCATCACAAGATTACATGTGTGAACCCTTCGCATTTCCTTTAAAGGGGGGAAGGGCGATATCCGATCGATGGAATCGACGATCCAACAGATAACCCAGGACTGTTCGAATATCCTGGGGGTCGTCGTCGACGTCGTCGCGGACTTATCAATTAATCCAAACCAACGTCTTAAAATCATATGTAAAGCAACGCCAAAAAAAAATGAATAAAAACGAATCCCCCTTCGACTTCGTCCTGGACGATCTGCATAAGATCAACGTCCAGACGAAGTTCGACCAACATAACGAAATGGACGCGTTAATCGTTACTTTCAAGTCGAAGAACGAATCGCGATCGTATTTCGAAGATTCCCTGGACTGGATCTTCTGCGGACCCCAGTCGACGAAACATTTCGTCCAGGTCGACCCAGAAAATCGCGTCCTTATTGCCGAAGTCGACGATCGGGGCTTCGCGGCCATATGGTTCCACGGGGACCAGGATTTCGGACCGATCGAAAAAGCTATCCATTTATTCCGCGTTATCCCGTCCGAAGAATCGATTTCGATTGTTTCGAAGGCGATGAAACGATATAAGGATTATTCCGATTTCGTAAAGATCGGCCTTTATCGACGGACGGGCCCGACGCGTATAACTTGAGAACCCATGAAAAAGAAACCTTTTAAAATCGAACTGTCCCTGGACGAATTTAGTCCAGACCGGATCGTCCCCGAAGGAATGATCCTTCCCGACGAACCGATCCCAGTAACCCTTAACTTCGACCAGGAAAGGGTCGTCGGAAGGGCCCAGGATTTCGACCTGGACGCAGAAGGCCGGCTTCGGGCCGACGTCGAACTGGTCCCAGAATTCGAAGCCCTGGATAATATGCCCGAAGGTATCTTTCGACTGTTTCCTAGTTATATCGTCCAGGAATGGGAAGAAGGCGTCGACCAGGAAGAAGGCGTCCGCATTATAACGAAGTCGCGAATCCTGGAAGTTTCGTTCTGTCCCGTCCCCCCTGCATCCCCTGGAACTTAAGTATTCCAGGGAAGTCCTTACACTATGAACGCGACCGAAAAAAGATTCTGCCCTTCCTGCGGGAACGGCTTCGACGCCCCTGTCGGGGTAAGGGGTCGACCTCAGGTCTTTTGTTCGCCCCTTTGTAAAAAGATCGAACAGTTATTTTCCTGGATGGAAGACGAAATATCGAAGGAAGACTTCGACCCCGTCCATTCGAAAATAAAAGAAATAAGGCGTCGTCTTTTTTACCTGTCGAATCTACTGAACGCGAAATCCCATAACCAGAAAACGCGACCGAATGAATAATCCTTATCTGGCGTTTATCGACTTTACGGTCGAATTACGTCGCCTTCGAATGAAGTCGGGTTTAAGCTACCCAGACCCGATCCAATACCCCCCAGAAGCATTTCCGAAACTGGAACGCGAACTCTTCGCCCTTTCCGATTCTGCTAAACAACACGGAATAACAGGGGGGTCGACGAAGAAGTTAACGAAGCCGATTCGACTGTCGGAAGGCTGGACGAACTTCGTTCTTAAGATCCAGGATCGACAGGCGAAGAAACCCAGGCGATCGGCCAGGGACGACGACGACTTCGCCCCCCCAGATATCGGCCCGTGGGAATTTACCTTCTTATTTGAAGAAGGGTTTTACGGCCTTCCCCAGATCCCCTTCCAGCGAATAGCCCTTCGGTATGGGATCGGACATTTACTTCGATTCGATTATCCCTGTTCGCGTTGCTTCGGTCGGGGACACTGGGTTTCCAGTAATCGCGGACGGACCCTTTATGGAATCGGGGTTAACCTTCTGGGGGATTCGTCGAAGCCCTGTTTTCGTTGCTTAGGATACAAGGTCGACCCCGAGTTCTGGGATAATCTACAGGCACAATATGGGGAATTTTACGACGACCCCGTCTGGACCCTTCCTTCGGCTGCGAATAACGAATTTTACGAACATATGTCGGGGGCCAGTTACACGCCCCCCCGACGCGAACGAACAATCGAATAACCATGAATCCAAAAGAACTTTATACCGAAATCGGCCAGGAAGCAATCCGAAACCTGGACCGTCCAGCGAATGCCGATTCCCTTCCAGGGGCCGGCGCGATCGGATCCCTTATCCTTATCGTCGTCGTCCTGGTCGTCGTCGGGGGCCCCATATTTTTCGGCCTTCGACGTGCGATCCGAAGTCGTTAAGGCCGGCGCCCGATTTTATTAATCCTTAAAACCTGAAACGATGCAATCGAAAAAACTGATTATCGGGGAAACGTTGGAACTGTCCCTGGACGACCTTCGGCCAGAATGCGAACAGATCGTCGACAGGATCGGGTCCATTTCAGAAACGGCCCGTCTTCTGGGGGTTTCCAGGACTGCGGTTCGGGACGCCTTGAAAGACTGGGGACCCGATAAGCCCTTCCAATATATCGACCTTAGAATCCGAATTCTGCAGGTCGAACAGGACGTCGCCCTGGCCGACGTCCATTTAATCTTCGAACATACTAACATTTAAAAAGAGAACGCGAAATGAATACTATTAAACACGCCCTTAATACCCTGGTTAAAACGATCGCCTTATGGGTCGGTATCTTGCGCAGGTTTAACGGTCTGGCCGGCCAGATCGCATCCAACGACGTCCGGCTTAATATGCTGGAAGAAGCCCTGGGACAGTACACGCGACCCAGTAAATCGTCCGACCCGAAGGACGGGATCGCGTCGGTCCGGTTCTATCGGGTCGACCATTTGAACGCCCTTTGTAAATTCTTTGGAATCCAGGAAGACGATAATCCAGTCGACGGGGGTCCGGTTATTACTTCGTCCTGGATCCAGGATTATCGGGATTCTTCAAAAGTAATCAACAGGGGATTACATGGTCTTCGAACAGAAATCGATCGGATTAAATCGGTTTTCGAAATCAAACAGACCCCAGACCTTAAGGGCGATTACGTTTCGGAAACCCTGGACAGGATTCGCGCTAATTATGCTGTCGTACTGGCCTTCTGCGAACAGTCGGCCCAGTATATTCGGGAAATCGGTCGGTCCCTGGGTTACGACGACGAACGGCCAGAAGACGACAGGTTTAAACGGATTGCTGGCATATTCGAAAGACTGGCCCATCTGGAAAGGGAATGTAATACAGGGGGGGGATACACGGATAACGGGGGGGATTCCATCGCGACCAGGGTCGACAAATTAACAGGTTTTGCAGCGAATCAACGGGAAGACCTGTTAAGATTCGAATCGGCCCTGGGGGGTATAAGGCCCCGCGATAATTCCGAAGACCCTGGACCGGTCTGGGAATTCGAACAGGTCGAACGCTTATGGGATACGGTTACTAAACTGGGGGCATGGAAGACCCGTGTTTCGAAGGGCCTGGATATCCGAACGACCCCCGAAGGGGCCCTGGTCGTTTTTAAGTTCGTCGAGCTCGCGAAGGAATTCGACGAATTTCGCGACGAAGTTAACAATTCGATCCTGTCTGTCCAGGTCGACGTCGAACAAATGAGAAAGGGGGAAGGGGAAGAAATGCCATATCTTCTTCGGAAATGGCTGGAAAAGATCGCGAAGGATATCGAAGCCCAGTCGACGGAATAAGTATCCAGGGGGGGAAGTCTTCGGTTTCGGTCTGCAGACTGGAACTGGATACTTTCCCCCTTTGTAATTATATTTCCTTTTTAAAAACTAGAACGCGACCGAATTATGGAAAACACAAATTACCGGCCCCTGGCCGAAACCCTGTCCATTCTGTCCAGGCCTATCCCCCGCGAATACTGCGTAACGAAACCCCGACGCGAAAAAACATTCCCTGGGATCTGCCGATTTATCGTCGCCCTTTCATGGGAAGGGACCGTCCGCGATATGAACGATCGTCTTCCATTCTGGTCCTTTACCCTTCCATATCAGCCAGTAGTCGTCGGATCTTATGTGTCCATTACGGCCAGGGTTTCGATTCCGACTTCCGACCAGGGCGTTATCGTCCGCGAAATGTCGGGGGCCGTCCAGTTAAAGGACGGGGATCTGGCCGAAGGATATGGGGATCCGGTTACGACTGCAGCACATAAGGCCGTAAGAAAGGCCCTGGCTTATTTCGGTTACGGCCTGGAATTCGAATTACCGGAAATATGGATGGAATTAAAACCGAACGGGAAAATTCCGAAATACGACGAACGAATGGCCGTCGATAAATGGAAATACTATTCAAAAGACGGACGACCCGTTAAACACGCCCAAAATACCCCAGAACGTCCGCAGTCTTCCACGCGGGGAAATACCCAGGCCGACAGGGGAACGACGCAGGACGCCCCAAAAGCGCTTAACCTGGGGGATCTAAAGAAAGCCTATTACGACGTCGGGATTACGATCGGGGACGATCGCGATCGCCTGGGCCCCGTCTTTCATGGGATATATGCGAAGCCGGCTTCCCTGGAATCGGTCCTGTCGACGAACAGGTTAACCGAAGACGACGAACGGGTTATTAAAATCCTTCGGGCCGTCCGCGAACAATTCACCCCCGAAGAATATGGTTCAGCCGAAGCGATCCATCGTTCGGCCAGGGCTTTTATTCAACGGACCATTAACGACGGTTACGATCTGAAAAGTCCAGCCAAAATTAAACAGGCAATAACCGAATATAAAACCCCCGCATAATATGAGTTATTACCTTCTTCCGACCCGTCCCTGGTTATTCCTGCCGGCCCTGGCTCGAATAATCGGGGTAAGGGAAGCAATTATCGCGCAACAAACTTACTGGTTAATGAACGACCTGGGGGTCGACGAACTGGAATGGGGCTGGACGGACTTCGAAGAAATCTTCGACTTTATAGCCCCCAGGACGCTTCGAAGGGTCGTCGACGGAATGGTCGAACAGGGGATTATTATTCGGAAGGCCAGGGATGGAAGGAAGCCATTAATTTCCATCGATAAAGGTCGAATCGAAACCCTGGCCGGAATGGTTCGGGGGTCTGTCCAGAATGGCCGGCCCCCTGTCCAGAACGGCCAGGGAAACCCTGTCCAGAATGACCAGGGCGACATTATTATAAGATATATACTAAGAAAATATATATTTCCTCTTAACGGGACTTCTGAAAACGAAATGCTGGAACGGCTGCGACTGCAGAATCCTTACCAGTTGATTGTAACATGGTGGAATACGATCGCGAAGGAACACGGGTTCGTTATTTGTTCGACCGATAACTTCCACCGATCGACGAATATCGATCGGGCCCTGGGGGAAGGATTCCTGGACCATTTAGACCGGATCGAACAGGCCCTTAAATCGAACCCGTTTTACTGTGGGGGAAACGATACTGGATGGGTCGTTACGCTCGACTGGCTTTTAAAGGAAGGGAAATGGACCCAGGTCGTCGACAGGTCCGGCGCCCGAACCCGTCTGTTCGATTATAAAGGGGCCCTGGATTACTTTACGAAACGTTTCGGCCCCCCGTCCCAGTCGAAGC